>Ga0193706_1000092_pt1 | contig 64629 bp, 51 predicted proteins | sample U3c1metaG_FD_160130 | JGI IMG/M metagenome (GOLD analysis project Ga0193706, IMG submission 160130) | Soil microbial communities from a riparian zone of the East river system, Colorado, United States - U3c1 | ecosystem: Environmental > Terrestrial > Soil > Riparian zone | place: USA: East River...
CGCGGCGCCGTCGTGCCCTTGCCGCACGAACTGGTCTGATCGGCAGCGCCGCCGTGCGCGGCATGCTCGCCGGCGCGCAAGACGGGGCTCGGCGAGGACTTACGCACGAACGCACGAACCCGTGCTCTTCGATCTTGAGTTCACGATCGAGAATCTCTTGGAGTTCTTCGCTCCGGGATCTGTCCTCCGGCAGTGACGGGTGGGTCTCGCGACTCGTTCGGCCGTGATGGAAGGCCGTCTCCCAACGCCGCCAAATGCCCCAGGACTCCAAAGCTAGAGCGAGCACTCGCGAGTCGACGGGGCTGAGCTTGAAAGTGGAAGCCGAGTCGTCGGCATCGTCGTCCCACTCGGACTCATATAGATGCGGCCGGCCTTCGAAATCGGCGATGCCCTCGCGCGGACCGTCGTAGTAGTCCGTCACTGTGTGAACGCGTTCGAAATCCCGTTCCAAAAGGTGCGTCAAAGGTAGCAGCGTTGTAGCTGCGTGGGCTGAGCGAGCGATGCCCACGTCTGCTGCAATCCGGAGTTGGACAGCAGGCGCACTAAGCGCCGAGGCCGACATTCGGCACTGCAAAATTCTTCAGGTAAGGAAGCGGGTTCAACCAGCTCGCAGAAGTTCCACTGACCGCGACCGTGAGCTGAAGGAATAGAAACAGTAGACTCCCAAAAGGCACATCCGCAACCTGCCATACCCCGGCGGGCACTTGCTGTCGCACCTGGTCGTTGACGAAACCGAAAGGGATGTTGTCGAAAACCACGAAGCCCTTGCCTAGAACAAACACGCCGTCGACCGATGGGGAGACATGTTTTACTCGACTAGGGCCAATAGGTAGGTTCGCGGGTGCAACGCCGAATCCGGCGTGGATCGGCGCGATCCAACCATGCACCGTGCTCATTTTCGCCGGACCGTCGTAGGCGACCACGTAGTTGAGAATGGCGGGTGGATGATACCCGGTAGTGAAGGTGGTCACGACATTCCGGGTCAGTTGCTTGGCGGCTCGCGCCGCCCGAATGGATTTCTTCAGCTCATCGCTATCGAGCGTAGACTTTACTTCGACCGTTGCGACAACCGATTCAGCGAGGAAGGCGCAGATCCCGCCGCCGATATCAAGTCGCGGGTAGTCGCGCTTATAGACGACAATATCGTACTGAGCACGCTGCGCGGTAGCGGGCGGATTTGGGTTCGAGCTGCAATCGATGATTTCGCCAGTCCCGACCGCAACGCGCTCGCTGAGGTGGCCCTCAAGGAATTTCTTAATGAAGGCCTCGCGCGGGGTGCCCTTGTGCAGAGAGTGGCCGGCGTTCGCCGGAATTTTTGACGTGGCTAGCAGCGTTGCCTCGACTGCGTCCAGGTGAGCCTTCAGCATTCGCCTCTGTCTGTGTCATTCCTAGTTGCGGCTCGAGAGTATCGATCCGCGCGTGCAAGCTGCAAAGAAAACGGTCCTTTCTCGGACACCCCCCTCGAGCTCATCGACCCCGGCGATCTCTAGCCTCGGAGGGGCGGACCTTTTTCGGACGGCGATCAACGAGAACGTCGTGCACCGTCGATCGAGGAACCTTCAAGGCCATGGCGATTTCGCGGACCGATCGGCCGCTCTCCGAGAGGGCGAGCACGCGGCGGCGATCGATGGCACCGACACGCCGCGGTCGACCGAGGCGTACTCCCGCGGCGCGAGCTCGCGCAAGGCCGGCCTTCGTTCGCTCAACCACACGAGCCCGCTCTTGCTCTGCGACCCACCCGAAGATGGCGACGAGCAGTGGGCGCACGGGCCCTTTTACGTCGAGCCATCTTTCGCAGGCACTCACGAGCTCGACGCCGGCGCGCTCGAACTCGAGTACGCGGCGAATCATCTCAGCCATCGAACGTCCCAGCCGGTCGAGCGCCCACACGGCGACAACGTCGACGGCGCCGACGTGCACGAGCTCATCGACGCGATCGAGCCCTGGGCGCTTGGTGCCTCCGGCGCCGCTAGCGGTTTCTTCAATCCGTTCGATCACGCGCCATCCGCGAGCTCGCGCGAGCCGTTCGAGATCGGGCCGCTGGTTTCGCGCGGTCTGTTCCTCTGTCGAGACCCGAAGGTAGAGCACCGCTCGACGCCCAGTGGTATCCGACGTCCTACGCCGGCTACGAGTCGCGGCCGGTTCGCGGGCTTTGTCGCCCGTGCGAGGCGCGACGGCCCGATTTCTCAAATCGAGATATCGCACGCGCCCTTTTTACCGAATCAAGGTTCGGCTGCGCAGCGCTCTCTTTCCCTCGCGCTTCCCGATGGCCTCAAGCTCCTTCGCGATGTCGACATCGGGGAAAAGTGCGTTGAACCTCTTGGTTGCGGCGCGCAGGACCTCCTCTCCGTACGGGAGCAGCACGAGGGTGATCATCCCCTTCTCCTTGTTGTTCTCAAGACCGTGACCGCTGCCCTGTTCAGCCATCCGGTAGAAGGCGACCGGAAATGTGTGCGCGTGCGTCGAGAGGTATCGCCACATGCCACGAAAATTCCGCGTGTTCTCGGCTTGGCCCATGCGGGTCAATATCTCGTCTTGCGTAAGGAGCCAGGCGTGATCGCCTGTTAGGAATCTCTTCCGTTGTTTTTCAGGAAGCGATGTGAAGTGCTTCCTCGTCAGTAACCGATTTCTAAGCTCTTCCGCCTGGACTGCGAAACCGTCAATATCGGGGTCGTCCGGAGTCAGATCGCTGAAGATTTTGTGGCGAGTCACGCAGTCGTGCAATTGCATCAGGTTCAAGCGCGTAAGCCACTCATCGTCGCCCACTTCGTCGAAGGCCAGGTAATGCAAGGCGAACGAGCACTCGACCAGGTTGCGAGTTAGCGAAGCAATTGCGCTCATGTCCCAATGGTCGCGGTCCGGGTGGTTGAACGGGTTCCGTGGGCACATGACGACGACGCTGCAGGCGGTGTTACACAGCCTCGTGAAGAGTACGGATGCCCAATGACGGCGCTCGCCGGCCTGCCTGCCCGCCGCCGCACGAGACAACGCAGTCGCATCCGCCAAACTCGAGTAGAAACTCCCGACCCTATCTACGTAGTCTTCATCTGAAATGCGTTCGGGAGGCGATCCGCTCGGGATTTCCGGGTCGTGGGCGCTTTTGGTCATCGTCGGATTGTAGGGCATTTGATGGTCAGACTGCCGGAGCGACCTTTAGCCCGCGCTTGAATACGCTCCGATCGCGTCACCTTGTTTGCAACGTAGCAGGACCTGCAGCGGCGCAGCCGTGCGCTTCAGCGACTAGTTGGGCGGCGCTCGCAAGCGAAGCCCGTCCGCTGCAGCTACGAGTTAGCCAGCGTCTCGCAATGCCCATCCGAGGTCACGTTCCTTCGTCTCGATGAGGCTGGCGCTTCCGGGCGCTGCGGGACGGACGTAGTAAAGACGGCGCAGCGTGGCCGTTTCTGGCCACCGGTCATCGACGATGAAGCACTCCAAAAAATCCAGGATGCCGTCGGTCACGAACAAGAGAAAGCCCGCAGGATGCTGCAGACCTGCCAATTCGGAATACAAGTCCCCAATGATCAGCTGCTTGCGCTCGTGGAGCCGAGAAAGAGAGGCCGGAATTGACAGGTGCGCGAAGAAGCCTGCTCCGCTCAACTCGCGGCGGGCGACCGACGCACCGTTCAGCTGCGCGCGTAGAACGGCGAGGCGATCGTCCTCACCGGCTAGGAGCATCTCCAGAGCACGTCTCTCCATCTCGTTCAGCATTCGCTCGTAGTCCGGCATAACTCCTACCTATGCAGCGCAGCATAGGAGACCATATGTAGCGCCTGACGCAATGGATAATGGCAGATCTGGCCGGGCGGATCAGCTGCTCGCGCGATCGGGCTGGATCACGGCGGGCCGCTTTGAGGAGTCACGATCGATCTCTGTTCTGCTCGATGTCGGCCAGAATGGAGCCGGCCCGTTCCACTGCACGCCGCGTCCCGAAGCCACCGCGCAGAGCTTCCTCGGCTCGCCGGACATTCTCTCGGGCCCGTGTCGTCCGTTCCTCGTGCGTGAGCATCGGCAGCGCGATTCTACGACGCCGTTGTTCGGCGAATTCTCCGAGATCGGAGCACGATCCTGTGGGCGGCATTTCCTTGATCTCAATCGATTCCTGCCGCTTCGGCGGCGACGTTGGGCCGCGAACCGTACGGAACGTGTGCTCTACGCGCCATACCGCCGTGAGAAGCGGATGCTGCGCTTTCGCGATCGACGGATCCCTTGCCGCTCTTTTCAGCGTTCTCCGGATCTGCTCCTCGGTGAGCCCGAGGCCCTCGAGACGCGCCACGGCTTTGTGCGCGACCGGGGCGTGGCTTTCAAAGAGTTTCGCCGCGAGGACGACGAGCTCAGGGCTCCGCGCCACGGCATGCCCTTCCCCAGAGCGCGGGGCTTGTGGCGATGCCGTTTCTTCGACACGGGGACTATGCGCAGCGGCGTCTGGTGTGAGGCGCGCCAAAGCTCGGTCCAGGTTGGTACAGGGATGGAAGGTTTCATTTATCTCTACCCTTTCAGTTCCCAGGATCACTGCTTGGGTGACACTTTGGCCCTCCCCTGGTGACAAGAGTTCCGGCGAGAGCCGGCGCGGGACCGCGCTCGTCGCCCCGCGTGAAAGCGGAGACCGTCGACGAAGAATTGCGCGGCAGCCGTGCCCGGGCCGCTCGCGAATCGCGCTGGCGTCGTCGGGGCGCTTTCGGGGGCGGCGCCGCAAGTAGGCATCCGCTGGTTCCGTGCCATCGCCGTCAACGAGCCGACCGACAGGTCCGAAGAATTCGGCGGGCACCATGAGCTTGAACCAAGAGGGCACGTTGTCAGCACGTTTGCCGGGCGTATCGGAATGCTGATGCATCATCCTCCGATCGACCCGTCGCGCCGCCCACCCTTCCGGATCCTTCGCCCTCGAAGGCGACAGATTGCGCAAGGTGCGTTGCACCGTCCGCTCACTCCACCCCAACCGAGCTGCGAACCATGCGATGCTCTTTTGAAGCATCCCCTCGCGATCGCAGACGCGAGCCATCAGGTGCATCACGGCCAGTTCGTTCTTGTCAGCGCTTCCGGTCGAAGCGAGATGGTCGATCCACCGGTCGGCCGCCTGTCGTGTCGCGACACGACCCTGATTCTTGGGTCGCAGCCACCATGAGCCGACGCGCTTCACGGCCGCCGTCATGGGAGCCGTTGGTCCCGCCGGATGAACGGCCGTCATGACGCGCCTCGCTTGGACGCAACAGTCGGCGCGTCCCCAGCGAGTACGTGCTCCGCGAGCCGAACGGCTCGTGTAATGCTGAGCGGCCCGCCTTCGAGCACGCTCAGCGCGAGCCTCGCCGCACTGGCGTCGAGCACTTGCTCCGCGAGGCGCGCCGCCAGTTCCACCGCCGCATCATCTCCGGAACGCACCGCCTCGAGAAACGCGACGGCGCGCGTTCGCGAGTCCGCGAAGGTCACGCTCGGTCGCAGCGCTTGCAAGCTCGCGGAACCACTCGAAGGATCTGCGTTTTCGAATCCCGTGTCCCGCTCTGGTTTTGAGGATTCGCTTTTGAATCGGCTCTTCTCACTCGAGGTGGGTGAGAAGGCATTTGGGTCGCGAACTCTGGGCTACGGAAGCTCGAACTTCCGCGTCGTCCCCCGTCATTCCCGCACCCGAAGCTGGGGCCTTGTCCGCGCGCCAGCAGGGCACGCGGCGCGAATGGACTCGAGCAAATCGGCAGCGCTCGGCTGTCGCTCGACTCGATGAGCTTACTTGCCCGGCGCCGCTTCTATGACTGCGGGATCGATCGGCCTCGGGTGCGAAGCGGAGGCGGCGACGCGATCGCGAGGGAATTGCGAGCACCTCGTGCACCGCGCAGCGAACGACGTCGAGCATCCGCGCGGCGCCAACGCGCGAACATCAGAAATCCTCCTGACCTTGTCCGCGAGCTTTCGATGCGCTGGTGGAATCGGTGCTCACACAATCGCATGGGCGCAATAGATGCAAAACCCGGCGCCATGGAAACCGTCACTCGTTCTCGCATCACGCCGCTCGATTGGGTCAGCATCATTCTGGTTGCCATTGGCGCAATCAATTGGGGCCTGGTCGGGCTTTTTGAGTTTGACCTCGTCGCTGCGATCTTCGGTCAGTTGAGCGCGCTCAGCCGCATCGTCTACGTGCTTGTGGCTATCGCCGGGGTGTACTTGCTAGTGATCGCCAGCACGCGATTGAGTGGACGTTCGACATTGGGCGGTCGGCCTGATCTTCCCATCGGTACTGGATGACCGTCGGGTGCACCGCTCTCTGCTCGCCAAGGACGCAGCCTAAGCTGCCCACGACTGGCACGGTCATACGCTCGCCGAATCACGCCGAAGCAGCGTAGATTGTCGGCATGCGAGCTTGGGATCCGGGCGCTCATTGGCAAACGTCCTACTTGGTCGGCATCCTCGCCAGCTTTCTCTTCGCCTGCGGCGGCGAGACGAGCGGATCAGGCGCAGCGCCGCCCGACGGAGGGTACGAGAGCGGTACGGCGGATGAGCCTGACACGGGGAGCGCGCCTGAAGCAGGCGAAGCCGGCGTCCTGCCAGAGTGCGACGTCAGCAACGTCACGTGTCGATCTCTTCCGCCGACCTGCCCTCCGGATGAAGTGCCGGTGGTCTCGGGATCGTGCTGGGCGGGCTCTTGCGTCAAGCCGTCGCGTTGTCGATCGGTGAAGGATTGCACTGCGTGCAATAGCGATGTCGACGCGTGCGCCACCGACGTTACCCGTCTTGCCCGCGTCACGCGGTGCGTCGAGGTACCTCGCGAATGCGCCAATGATCGAACGTGCACGTGTCTCGCTTCGTTCGTATGCAGGACCGCGGGCCTCGAGAGCTGTGGCGATTCGGGCAATGGCAGCGGCTTTCAGTGTACTTGTCCCTCCTGCTAGAGGCGCGGGCTACGGGACGTTCCACGCCCAGTGCAGCCGGGCCAGCCCCGACGCATTGGTGACCGTCAGCGTGAGGGGACTGCCACCGGTGCTGAGCCTCGTCATCGAATAGCTGTCGCCATTGCGAAGGCCTGGCCAATAGCAGCTCCCCATGCCCGCGTCGTGCATCACGTTCGACACGCCGAGGACGTACGAGCGATAGGCATCGCCGTCCGCCGTGTTCCCGTAGTCGGTCCCAGTTGTCATCGCCGCACCCCACTCGCCAACGAGTGTACGGGCCGCATAGGGGCCGAGAGCCGACGTCATGGAGTTCTGCCACTGTTGCTTGGTCGTCCAGTCGGTGTGCCAGAAGCCGTAAATGTGCAGCTGCAGAATGCAGCCCGCGAAGCGCGGATCGGCGCCGACCGGGTTGACGTTATCGTCGTAGCCGGTGCCCGCGACGATCACGCGGCCTCTCGGCACGCTCGGAAAATCGGCCAACCACTGTGCAGCTGCATCGTTCCAGGCAGTGCCGTATCCGTAGGGCTCGTTGTGAATGTCGAAATAGACCAAGTTGCTATTTTGGTACGCGGAGACGACGACCTGCCACATGTTCTTGAACGCAGTGGCGTCGGCGGGTTTTCCGTTTTGATACGCCCAGTATGCGATCACGACCTTCATGCCTTTGCCTACGGCAGTGTCGATGACGGCCTTGTACGCAGCCCACCACGTTCCTGAAACGGTTGGCTCGTTGATGGGAATGCGTATCGAGTCGGCGTTCAGCTTCGTCTGGAACTCGGCCAAGATGTCGCTGGCCTTGGTCTGGACGGTTGCGTAGGTGTCGATCGCCGAAGAGAGCCCCGACAGCTCGAGATTGCCGTTGACGAAGTTGTCCCTGGCGTCCGCCCAGTTCACACAGTGGAAAGCCTGCGGCCCCTGACTCGCGTCGGCGGCGACGTCGGCCGCGTCGCGCTCCACATCGCGTGAGCCGTCGAGGCTGGAACCGGCGTCGATCGGTGCCCCCGCGTTGCCTCCCGCTCCGCTCGCGCCGCCTCTGCCGGAGTCCGCGCTGCCGCCCGCGCCGTCGACACCAGACGCGCCGCTCGTGCCTCCCTTGCCGGAGCCCGCGGCGCCGCCCGCGCCCGCCGCACCATCGACGCCAGCCGCTCCGCCGCGGCCAGCCGAACCGCTCGCGCCCGAGGAGCCGCCGCCCGATCCGCCGGCTTCCGTCGCTCCGCCGGCACCCGCGTTTCCGGCGGTCCCCGAGCCGCCCGTTCCACCGTGGCCGGCGCTTGAAGATCCACCTGCGCCGTCGCCCGGTGACGAATCATCTGCCGCGCATCCGAGCAAGCCAATCGTCAACACGAGCGCGAGACGCCGGCGCGAAGCCTGGGCGATCCTGAAGCTGGCGATGGTCTCCGATCCTCTCTGCGCCGTAGGGCCGGTGCGCGGCTCCAATCATCTAGTATCGGTCGACGGACCGGGCGGCTCAGGAAAGATGGGTACGGCGCGGCAGCTCGGCAGCGAAGGTCCGCAGCTTCGCCCTGATGACGAAAAAGGGCAGCGCGCCCAAAGCGCGCTGCCCTTCGTCACATCACCCGCGTCTGCTCGTATCGAGCAAGCGCTTGAGTGGCGTTACTCAGCCGCCGCCGCCAGCCTCGGGCGGTGTTCCACCGCCGGCGTCGGGCGGTGTTCCACCGCCGGCGTCGGGCGGTGTCCCGCCGCCATCTCTGCCACCGCCGCCGCCGCAACGGCCCTGCGTGCTGCAGACCGCGGGAGGTGTGCAGTGTGCGTCGGTGAGGCATGCCACGCAGTTATTGTCGGCGACTCGACAATAAGGCGTCATGGGTTGCGACGCCATGCAGTGCGCGTCCGTCGTGCAATCCTCGCAGCTGCCGTTGATGCAGACCGTCTGGTTGCCAGTGCAATGCGCGTCCGTGCCACATTCCGCACAGATCTTGGTGACCGGATCGCAATGCGGCGTATTTCCGCCGCCGTCGGCAGAGCACTCCGCGTCCGTCGTACACGTCGGCTCGCAATTGTTGTTGATGCAAACTTGGTTCGCTGCACAATGGCTCGTGTCGAGACATTCTTCGCAATTGTCGCGCGGCAGCCCGGCCGTGTTGACCGACGTGTCGCAGTGCTTGTTCGCCGTTTCCACCGCGCAGTCCATGTCGTTCTGGCAGTCGACACAGCGATTGTTGGGCAAATCGCAGATGTTGGTGCCGGTGGGATTCGTCGTGCAGTTGGCCGTGCCGCAAGGCAGGCTGCAAGTGTTGTTCGTTCCGCACGTGGCGCCCGCTGGGCACTGCGTGCTGTCGATGCACTGAACGCACTGCGAGCGAGGAAGCATCGCCCCCGTTGTCGCGGGCCGAAGATCGCAGATTTTGTCCGTTGTCTGGCTGGCGCAATCCATGTCCGACAAGCACTCGACGCAGCGCATGTTCGTCGGGTCGCAGATATTCGTGTTGCCGTTGGGATTACAGCCGTTCATCGTGCCGGTGCAGGGAATGCGGCCATCGACTGCGCCGCTGTCCGTCGCTCCTTTTCCGGCTGATCCGGCCGATCCGGCCGTTCCTCCTGACCCACTGGTCCCTGTTCCGGCGCCGCCACCGGTTCCCGTCGCACCGCCGGAGCCGGCCGTGCCTCCGGAGCCGGTCGCGGTCGTAGCCGTCGTCGTCGTCGTATCCGAATCATCGCCACCGCAAGCCACGTAAAGCGCAGGTGTCGCGACGAGTAAGGCGATAAGCCACCCTAGTTGTTTTGTTGCCATAGTTCCTCCTATGTCGGTCTGTCGTAGGGGGAGCGGCAGAAGAATGCAAATTTTAACATAATTGTACACTAACGATTCAGGCTGCCCTTGGAACCACAGCGGTGCCTACCACCCGATCCGGGTGCTTGGTCCCAATTGAAACCATAAATATTCCGCCGGGACGTGAGACATCGTTCGGTTTTCATGGCTCGCATGCCCGTATCGACAGGGCCACGTAACCGCCGCCGCAAGGTCTGCGAGATCGAACCGAGAGCTCGCTCGTATCGAGAGACCATGAAAAAGGCTCCCATGTTCGGGCTCGTTACCCTCCTCGCTGCGAGCGCCTGCGGCTCATCGTATGCGGAACCGAACCGCGGGCCCGCTTGGTCCGGCAGCTCGTACAACGACCCCGAACGGATCACGTATCTGGAGCCAGTCGCCCGCCCCGGCGTGCCGTGGTCGGATCCCGGGCCGGTCGTCGATTCCCCGTATCGCGTAGAGCTTCTTTACGGCGATTCGCGTGGCCTTCCAACTTTCTATTCCGGCGGGCGCGCTTACGTGCTGGGGACGATCGGCGAGCGCTATCGCATCCACATCGCCAACCCCACATCACGCCGCGTCGAAGCGGTCGTCTCCGTCGATGGTCTCGATGCGATCGACGGTCGCACCGCCAGCTACGACGACAAGCGCGGCTACGTGATCGCACCCTACGGCGAGATCACGGTCGACGGTTTTCGCACCTCGGTCGATCGCGTCGCGACGTTCCGCTTCTCGTCGGTGCGCGATTCGTACGCGGGTCGCAAGGGTCAGGACCGCAACGTCGGCGTGATCGGCGTCGCGTTTTTCCCGGAGCGCGAGCGCCCGGTGGCGATGGTTCCGCGTCCGGCGCCCTATGACGATCGCCCGCGCAGCGCTGGCGCGGCCCCGTCGAAAGGCTCCTATGACGAAGGACTGGGACGCGCGCCTGGTTCGCCTTCCCCCGCTCCTTCGGCCGCGGCAGAATCGAAAGCCGCAGACGGTGCCGGCTCGTACGGCGGTGCGCCGCGCCGCGAGGAGCGCCGCGGGCTCGGTACCGAGTTCGGCGAGCAACGCCATTCGAGCGTCGGCTACACGAGCTTTCAGCGGGAGAATGCGGTGCGCCCCGCCACCGTGACCGAGATCCGTTACAACGATCGCGAAGGGCTCCTCGCGCTCGGGATTCCCGTCGACCAGGCCGGTTACCGTGGCGACGTCTCGCTGCGCGAAAGCGCCGAGCCGTTTCCGCAGAACCGTTTCGCCGCTCCTCCGCCCCGCTGATCGACTAGGGGCGCGAACGCTCCGCGGCCACGTCGTCGGGGCGGTAGCGAGCCACCATTTCGATGGTTTGCTCGATAGAAGGCATTCCAGCGACGTTGTTCTTGGGCGTCGCGTACTCGAGATAAAGATTGTCGTCCGTCGACCACAGCTCCTCGGGCGACACCTTCGCCTCTTTGGCTGAATCGGCGACGAACCGATCGAGCGCATCGTCCGTCACCAGGAGATCAGCGGCCAGGTCGCGAAGCTCAGCGCCCTCGAGCAAAGCGGCAATGCTCGGCCGCGCGGCGAACGCGTCAGCGCGAGCGCGCGAGATGATGAGCGGACTTTCCCCCGCCAAAATGATCCCTTGGTTGCCGTGTGCAAAGAGCGCCACATGAGCAAAGACCGAACGCACGGTGGCGAGCACCGATGCAAGCTCGCGCCGGCCCATGTGGTGGAACTGCACCCACTGCTGCAGCACGCCGCCCGCTGCAAGCCGACCTCGCACGATGGCGTAGAATTCGCGGCTGTAAAGGTTGGCAGCGCCCGCAAACCAAATGCTCGAGATCTCGATGCCGATGACATCGTAGCGCTCGGTGGACACGAGGAGCGCGTTGCGACCGTCTTCGTTGAGCAGCGCGAATCTCGGATCGGCGAACACACCCCCATTGATGTTCGAGAAATACTTCTGCGCCGCGAAGGCAATGGCGGGCGAGATCTCGGCGACCTGGATGCTGCGAAAGGGATAAGCAGCGAGGGTACCGGCGGTGGTGCCGGTACCGAGCCCGATGGTGAAGGCGCGCTCGTGACGCTCGGCGAGAAGGCATGGAATGTGGGCGAAAGCGCGCTGCGCCTCGAGCTCGTAACCATTGTTCCCCTGGAACTTCCCGTTCGTATAGAGCGTGAGCATGTCCCCCGAGCGCACCACGGTGGTGACGCCTCCGTGCACGTCTTCGCGCACCATCTCGATGGCTTCCGGTTCGGGGCCCGATTCGAAGTAGACGTTGGCGCCGCTCGTCAGTTTCACGAGGTCCCAGCGCGGCGCGACGAGCGCGATCACCACTGTCGCCAGCGCCGTACCGATCGCGAGCTCACGTCCCCCCCGCCGTCGGGCCGCACCGCGCGCCGTCACGACCGCGGCGAGCGACAGCGCCGCATACGCGCCGGCGATCACGAGCAAGCTCGTTTGCGATCCCCATCGCGGTAAGAGCAAGAAGCCGCCCAACACGGAGCCGACGATCGAGCCGAGCGTGTTCAGCGCCGTTAGGCGACCCACTTCGGCCCCCACATCCGCCCGCTCCGCGACGGAACGGAGCACGATGGGAAAGAGCGCGCCCATCGCCGTGGCGGGTGCGACGAGAGCGACGAACGCCACCAGACCGCGTGCCGTTTCCCGCAGCGCCCAAGTGGGAGCATGGGGCGCCATCACGTCGAACCACTGCGGTAGCCGATCCCAAATGGGAACCGTCGCGGCGAGCGCCAACCCGGCGAACCCCGCAGCGAGCGGCGCGCTCCACGAAGTGCGCGCGTAGATCACGGGAGCGATCGCCGCTCCCACACCGAGGCAAACGAGGAAGATCGCCAGCATGAGCCCGAAGGCGTAAACGCTCGTGCCAATGACGAGCGCCAGCAGATGCACGTAGACGACCTCGGCGGCGAAAACGAGAAGGCCCGAGCCCGCGGCTAGAACGAAGAGCGTGGTGCGGCGCGTGCTCGGAGCCATCAGCGCGGCGTCAGGGGGCGCGTGCGAAATGGGCCGTTCTTCTCGCGGCGCGCCGATCACCTGGCGTCGCCGCCCGAGCGCGATGGCCGTCGCGCCAATCGCCACGTTGACGACCGCGGCGGCTCGCATCGTCGCCCCGAGGCCGAGCGCAGGAACGATGAAGTATGCGGCCAAGAGCGAGCCCGCGGCCCCGCCGAGAACATTGAGCGCGTAGAGCCGTGAGAGCCATCGGTTCTCCCCGTCACCGGCCAGTGCCGGCGCGAGCAGCGGAAGCGTAGCGCCCATCCCCGCCGCCGGAACCACCACCACTGCGGTCGCCAAGAGCCAGCGAACCACGACGAGTACCGGCACGGATGCGGGCAGCGCGCGCGCCAGCGTCACGTACACGTCGCCGATCGCCGCAAAAAGCCAGGGGGATGCCGCACAGAAGCACCCGACCAGGATCTCGGCGGCGCCGTAAAAAAAATAGCGACGTTCGATGCGATCGTTCCAGCGCGCGACGAGCACGCCACCTGCCGAAAGGCCGCCCATGAACGCGACCAACACCGCGCTCGACGCGTACGCCGTGGCGCCGAACACATAGGAAAGGTACTTGGAAAACGTGACCTCGTAGACGAGGCCCGTGACCCCGGAAAGAAAGTACAGGCACGCCACCGCGAGCGCCGGACCCCTTCTCTCCGTGGATGTGCCTTGCATCGCGCGCCTTTTCTCGAGGAGGCAGCGGGTCGTAGCACCCTTCGCTGGTGGCGTCCTGGGCGGGCGAAAGCTACGTTCCGCGACGCGATGGCGGCGCCAAATCGACTGCACGGTGTGCTCGTGATCGACAAACCGATCGGACCGACGAGCCACGACATCGTCGCGCGCTTGCGCAAGGTGCTGAATACGCGTGCCATCGGTCACGCGGGAACGCTCGATCCCGCCGCTACGGGTGTGCTCGTCGTGGCGGTGGGTGAAGCGACGAAGCTCAGCTCGTATCTGACCGCCGAAGACAAGGAGTACCGCGCGACCGTCACCTTCGGCGCTTCGACGGCGACGCTCGACGCCGACGGCGACGTCGTCGCAACGGGACCGATTCCCGGCGATCTCATCGTCGAGCTTAGCTACTTCGGGGGCGCGGCCCCCACCGCGCGGCCAGAGAACGGAACACCGCTGCTCGCGCGCGCTCTCGACACGGAACGCGCGAGGCAAGAACAGCTCCCTCCCGCGTTCTCGGCCATCAAAACGGGCGGCCGCGCCGCGTACGAGCTAGCGCGGCGAGGCAAAGAAGTCTGCCTTCTGCCCCGTCCCGTCACCGTGAGTCGGCTCGAGATCACCGCTGCGACGCCGGCCACCGTCGACCTCGTCCTCGTCGTGTCCAAGGGTTATTACGTGCGCGCGCTCGCCCGCGACCTCGGCGAAACGCTCGGCGTGCCCGCCCATCTGTCGTCGCTGCGGCGGGTGGCGAGCGGGGCCTTCACGTTGGACGAGGCCCTCCCATGGTCGGCGTCGTGCGCTGAGCTCGAGCGCGCGATGCAGGCCGTCGAGCACGCAGCCGCCCGCGTCTTGCCCGTGAGCCGACTGACCGAGGAAGGGCAGCGGCGCGCCGGGTATGGGCAATTGCTTTTGGAAACACACTTCGTCGAGCCACCCGTGCCGGCGGTTTCCGCCTGGTTTGGCCAGAGCGGAGAGCTCGTCGCCATCGGGAGGCCCGCCGAAAGCGGCGGCTTCACGGTCGAACGCGGTTTCACTCACGCGACCTCGACTGCTTCGACTTGAAGTCCGCGTAGCGCGAGCCGCTCGCTGATGCGCGTCTTCCACACCGCGCGATCGACGCCGGGGGGCAGATCGAGCGCGACGCGGACGAGCCCATCATCGGCATGGATGGTCAGCGTCGCCCCCTCGAGCTCCCCGCCTCCGAGCTCGAGGCGCGCGACGCCGGTACGTCCATTGCCGGACCACGCGACGCGTCGCACGAGTTTGGCCATCAGCTGTTCGATGGGCGCGCGCACATCGGGAACCACCGCCGGCTCGGGTCGGGCGGTCGCACTCGCCGCGGCGCTCCGCGGAGCGAGGGCGCCGAGGACTTGCATCATCGGGTCGAGGGTCGCGTCACGATGGTCCGTTCCCGAGAAGGCTCCCTCCTTTTCCGGATCGCGACGCGTGTCTTCGGCGCCGCTCGGGGCATTGGCGATGGCCGCACTTGCGTCCGAGGATCCCTCGGCACCGATCGACGGAGCGTCCGGGGGGTGGGCGCGGAGGCCCAACGGCGAAACCTTCCGCACGACACCCTCCTCTTTGGCGAGGAGATCGAGGTATTGAGCAAAGGTCGAAACGGCGGCGGGGCGGCGCGCGGTTGCGAGAAGGGGTCGACCCTTGTGGACCTCGGCCGACGGCCGAGGTGAAGGTGTCTCCCGCGAAAAGCGGGCGGAAGCGGCACTACAGCGGTCCGAGCTCGTCATGTCGGCTCCTCGGTCGCAAGCGCCCGGAAGTTGCGACAAATCCGTCTTGGTCGCAGCACTTTCGGCCGATAGGCCCTGGGGGCGGCCTTGCACGTGTGTGATGAGGTCCGCTACGTTTCACAGGTGGCTTGGGCGCAGTTGAGCGGGGCCGGCGCAGGGGGTGCCGACCCAGGACGCAGAGCCGGCGAGGAGATTCGTTGAAGCTGCCAGCGGCCGACGTCTGGGAAGCCCTTGCCGGCGCGCTGGCATGTGCGGCCGTGGGTTCGGTCTTCGCGACCATGGATGCCGCCTTGAGCTCGCTCAGCCCAGGGCGCTTATCCGCCCTTCATGAGCAGTCGACGGGCATCTCCAAAGCGGCGCTCGACCGCTACCAGAGCAGCCCGAGCCGGCAACATTCGCGCTGGCTCGTGGGCCGTGTGGTCTTCATGGGGCTGGCGTCGGTGCTCATCGCCGAAGCGGTGACGCCCTTCGTACCGAGCTGGTCCGTCGCCTTGCTCGGCGCGCTCGGCGCGGTGGCCACGTATGGGACCTTAGCCGAGATCGGCATCAACCTCGCGCGCAGGCGCGCCGACGATTTCACGCTCCGTTTTCTTCCCTTCATTGGATTGCTCGAGTTGATCGTCCTTCCGCTCGCCGCGCCGATTGCGCTGCTCGGGCGCTGGGCCGCGCGGCTCGTCGCTTCCGAGCCTCCCCCCGACGCGCGTCTCACAGAAAACGAAGTCGAGTGGGTCGTGGCCGAGGGGCAAAAGCATGGCTCGCTCGGCCGTGAGCCGGCGGAAATGATCCGCAATGTGCTCGAATTGAAGGATCTGGTCGTACGCGACGTGATGGTTCCGCGCACGCGCGTCTCTGCCATCGAGGTCACTCGCCCCATTCCCGAAGTCCTCAAGATCGTCGCGAGCGAGGGGCATTCGCGCTTTCCCGTTTACCGCGACAAAGTCGACAACATCGTCGGCCTTCTCTACGCGAAGGATCTTTTTCGCATCCTGAAGGACGTGAGGCTGCAATCGCGTCCGCTCATCGACCTCGTCAGGGCGCCCGTCAATTTCGTGCCCGAGACGCAAGGTGTCTCGAGTGTGCTGCGCGAGATGCGTTCGCGCCGACTGCACATGGCGGTCGTCATCGACGAGTTCGGCGGCGTCAGCGGGATCGTCACCCTCGAGGACATTCTCGAAGTCATCGTGGGGGAAATCCGCGACGAATACGACACGGAAGAAGCCCCCATCCAGGACCTCGGCGACGGTCGGTTGCTCGTCGATGCCGCGGTCTCCGTCGACGATCTCTCCGCTTATCTCGGCGCCAAAATTCCGGAGGACGGCGACTACGAGTCCCTGGGCGGCTTGCTCATCCACCGGGCCGGCAAAGTCCCCGAAATCGGCACTCAGATCGAAGCTTTCGACTTTTTCTTCATCGTTCGTGAGGCGGACGAGAAGCGCATCATCAAGGTGGAAATCGTGCGGCCTCGCGGTCTTTCCGAGGTACCGCCGCCGCTGCTCGGCGACAGCGAGCCGCTGATGACACGCCGCTCGTCGAAGGTGCCGGCTCCTCCGTCGGTTCCGCCCACGGGTTCAGCTCCGAGCGGCCCGGCCTCTCCTCCGAGCGCGGCCGGTGCTTCTTCTGCGGCCTCGGGCTCGGGCGCGACGTCGAATGAGACGCCGAACCCAGCGACGCCGGACGCGAGCCCGCAAAGGGGCGACGAAACGGAGCCGGAAAGTCGTAAGATTGCCGCCTCTCCATGACCAAAGCCCACCCGCTGGGTGAGATTCCGACCGAAAAGCCCGATGTCGAGCTCTTCCCGATCCTCGATCGAGCTTGGCCCGCGGACGGACTCGGACCTGTCTCCGTCATCGTCGCGCAGCTGCCCGATCCGGCCGATCTGCGCACCGGCGCGCTCGTCGTCGTGCGCGAGTCGGGGCCGCGGCCGAAAGGGTTTCGCGGGTGGCTCGCCTCTTTGAAAGCGCTGTTCTCCAAGCCGCCCAAGGCACATGCGGCGGTGCGCTGCACGGCGCTGCTGGCCCGCGGGTACCGCGAGATCAGCTGCGCCGCCAACCGCCGCAACGGAGAAGACGTGGTCTGGGGGACTGGCGTCCCTACTTCGCGCCGATCTTCTTCAGCGCAATCAGAAGCTGCTCACCCTTCTTGAGGATTCCCTGTTCGTCCTCCTCGCCGGGCGCGCCGCTGCCGTTCATGATGCCTTCCGTTTTGGCGAGCTCGCTCGTAATGCGTCCGAGGATGTCGGTCGGAAAAGACGTGCTGACCGAATCGGGGTCGAGCGGCACCGCGAAGACCTTCTTCTCGGTTGAGAAGACGCCCTCTTTGCCGCCCTGAAAGCGCTCGGTCTGAACGAGCTCGCGACCGGTCGAGATCTTGAACGACTCGGGCCATTTGGCTTCTTTGTACGAGAATGCGTCGGCGGGATTGATGGCGGCGATCACACCGACCGGACCATGCGCGGGGCTCTTTTGGATGAACACGGTCCACGCCACCTTGGGGTTCGAACCGGCGCCGAGCGCGTCTTCGATCGCCTTTTTCTGGCCGGTGAACAAGTTCTTCAGTGCATCTTTGCGGCCGTTCAGCGAGTCGACGTCGCTCGCGTAGCTGAAGAGCATCGAGAGGGTGCGCGGATCGAAACGCCCGATGTTGCGGCCGGCAAGCTTGTCGGGGCCAAAGGGGATGGAGAGGCCGCCCATGTCGCCGGCAAACGACGCGGGGAACTTCTTCTCCTTCATGCTCTTGACGGCGCCGCCGATCTTCTCGGCGATGTCCTTGATCTTGGCCTGCGACTGGTCGATCTCGCCGATGAGCTCTTGCGCGCCCTGGAGGGCGGCATTGGCGCCTTTGTTGTTGACCGAGCTACCGCCCCACGCGAAGCCCACGCCAAGACCGACGAGGAGGGCTATCGCCGACAAGATGGTTGCGCGTTTGCCGCCCTTCTGTGCGGCGGCGACCGTCTCGGCGTCGAGCTCGATCTTGAAGGTCGTGGGCGCGGAGCGCACCGGCCCGGCCGCCACGCGCTGTCCGAAGGCGTCCGTCGTTTCCGTCGCTGCCGGCGGGCCGCCGAAGGGCGGGGCGGGAACACCGCCGCCAATGGGGGCGATGCCGCGGGGCACTGAGCCGACCTGCGGAGGGGGGATGGAACCGATGGCCGGAGGCGCAGCGGAACCGATGTGGGGGGGCGGCATGGAGCTGAATGAACTCGCGGCCGGCACGGCAGCCGGCGTCCCCCCGCCCGCGCCTTTACCGAGACGGGCTTTCAAATCGATCTTCGGCTTTTTCTCTTCGCCAGCCATGGGTTCCTCGTAGCACGACTCTGTTATTGCGGTAGAACGCGACCTTTTTGCGTTGCGGTCCGGGGGAGCCCGCACGTTAGCGAGGGGAACTCGTCGATGTCAACGTTTGACCCGAGCGCGAGCAACGGCCATTCTCACGGCCGCGATGGCACGGATCGTGGTTATCGACAACTATGACTCCTTTACTTACAACCTCGTGCAGCATCTCGAGGTGTTAGGCGCCAGCTGTGACGTTATTTTGAACGACGCATGCGATGTGGGCGCGATCGCTGCGCGCGCCCCACATGGGATCGTGATCTCGCCCGGACCGTGCACGCCTGACGAAGCGGGCGTCAGCCTAGCGGCGGTAGCGCAGTTCGCAACGAGCACGCCGATCTTGGGCGTGTGCCTCGGACACCAATCGATCGGCCAAGCGTTTGGTGGCCGCGTGGTACGCGCAGACCGACTCATGCACGGAAAGACTTCGCCGATTGCTCACGACGGAAAGAGCATTTTCCGAGGCCTTTCGAACCCGTTCACCGCAACGCGCTACCATTCTCTCCTCGTCGAGCGCGCGAGCCTTCCCGCTGCGCTCGAGGTGAGCGCCTGGACGAGCGAAGGCGAGATCATGGGGCTTCGTCACAAGACGCTGCCAGTCGAAGGAGTCCAGTTTCATCCGGAGTCCATCCTCACGGAGGAGGGAATGGCCATGCTCCGCAATTGGCTGGCGACGGTTGGCGGGGGGCGCACATGAGCCTTGAACCTGCCACTTTCGCAGCGGTCTTTGCGGAGATCGCCGGGCCCGGAACCGCGCGATCATCCACGATCCGCGCCGCTTTCGAGGCGATTCTTGCGGGCGCTTGGACCCCGCCGCAGATCGCGGGGCTCGTGGTCGCGCTGCGCATGCGCGGCGAAACGGCAGTCGACATCACGGCCGCGGTCGAGGCCATGCGATCGGCCATGATCGCGGTCGACCATGGGCTCGAGGCAACGCTCGACACCTGTGGCACCGGCGGAGACGGGCTCGGCACGCTCAACGTGTCGACCGCTGCGGCGCTCGTGGCTGCTGCCCTCGGTATTTCCGTGGCCAAGCACGGCAACCGCGCCGTTTCGAGCAAGTCGGGGAGCGCCGACGTCGTAGAGGCCCTCGGCGTGCCCATTGATCTTCCCGCTCACCGCCAGGCGGCGGTCTTGCGCGATGTGGGCATCGCGTTTCTCTTCGCCCCCACCCACCATCCCGCCATGAAGCACGCGGCCGCCGTTCGCCGCGAGCTCGGCATTCGCACCATCTTCAATGTCCTCGGCCCGCTCGCCAATCCGGCGCGCGCGACGCACCAGCTCGTCGGATCCTATGACGACGCACTTCGTCCGATAATGGCCCAAACGCTACGTGCGCTCGGGACGCGACGCGCCTGGGTCGTGCGGGGCGAAGATGGGGCGGACGAAGTGAGCTCGTCGGGGCCGACGCGGGTGACCGAGCTCGACGGCGAGCAGATACGCGAACGGATCGTGACCCCTGAAGATTTTGGCGTCGCGCGCGTGGGCGTCCAAGCCACCGCGGGCGGTGATTGCGCCGCCAACGCCAAGGCCATCGAAGCCATTTTGCGAGGCGAGCCACACCCCGCGAGGAGCGCCGTCCTCCTCAATGCCGCGGCCGCCACAGTCGTCGCGCGCGGAGGTGATCTGAAAGACGCGGCCCAGCGGGTCGACGAGGTCCTCACCTCGGGCCGCGCCTTCGCCACCCTCGAGCGGTGGCGTGTGGTGGTGGCGCGGGCACGGGCGATGTGATGGGGCTGCTCGCCGAGATCCTCGCTCAGAAAGCCGTCGAAGTGACCGCTTTGTCCGCTGCATCCGTCGGGAAGCGCGCGCCCGGAGATGCGCCACGCGACGTGCTCGCGGCCTTGCGAAGGGCGCCGGGAGAACCTCTGCGGCTCATTGCCGAGATCAAGTTTCGATCCCCGTCCGCGGGCGCGCTTTCGCGAACGCTCGGCGCCGGGGAGCGCGCACGCGTCTACGAACGGGCGGGCGCCGCGATGGTCAGTGTGCTCACCGACCGCACGTGGTTCGATGGATCACTCGAGGATCTCTCGGCGGCGCGCGCGCAAATATCGGTACCCGTTTTGTGCAAGGACTTCGTCGTCGATCCGGTCCAGATCGAGCGCGCCTGGGTGGGAGGGGCCGACGCCGTGCTCCTCATCGTCCGCTGCCTACCGCAAGGGGGTCTCTTGTCGCGCCTCGTGGAAGGCGCCCGGTCGCGCGGCATCGAGCCGTTCGTCGAAGTCGTGGACGAGCGCGAGCTCGATGTCGCCCTCGCCGCAGGCGCGCGTCTCATCGGCGTCAACGCGCGCGACCTCGATACGTTGGAGGTGGACGGCGAGCGGACCAAGCGCGTGCTCGCTCGGATTCCCGCGAGCACGGTCGCGGTACACCTCTCCGGCCTTCGATCGGGCCCCGATGCTGCCGAGGTCGCGGCGTCGCGCGCCGATGCCGCACTCATTGGCGAAGCCCTGATGCGGCGCGACGACCCCGCCCCCCTACTCGACGAGCTGGTCCGCGGGGCAGCGACACGCACCGCCTCGGCGCCCAAAAGTTAGTGCCCGAGCCGCGGTCCCCGTATCTTCCTTGGAAGTGGACCTCTGCTCTGCCGTAGACGCCTACCTCGACCACCTCCGCGTCGAGCGTGCGCTCGCCCCCAACAGCATCTCCTCGTACGCCTCCGATCTCGCCAAGCTGGCGTCGTTCGCCGAGGAGCGAGGGGTTACGACGACCGAAGCGGTCGATGCCGTCGTCGTCACGCAGTTCTTGGTCTCGCTCGATCGTAGCGGGCTCGGAGCCCGGTCAGCGACGCGCCACCTTTCTGCCGTTCGAGGCTTGTGCCGCTTTCTCGCCCGCGAGCGCTGGATCGACGCTGATCCGACCGCTGAGATCGCGACCCCTCGTCTCGGGCGGCGCCTTCCCTCTGTGCTCACCTTCGACGAGGTGGTGCGTCTGCTCGAAGCGCCCGATCTCACCAAACCGCGGGGACGGCGCGACCGCGCCATGCTTTCGCTCATGTACGCCGCCGGCTTACGCGTGAGCGAGCTCTGTGGCCTCAAGGCGAGCGATCTCGACCAACGCCGCGGGTTCGTGAACGTGCTCGGCAAGGGAGGTAAGCGCCGTCTCGTGCCCGTCGGCGAGGTCGCGTTGGCCGACGTCGACGCCTATTGGAAAGGCGGACGGCCTTTGCGCGCGGGTCGCCCTCATCCCGCACTCTTTGTCTCGTCGTGGGGTCGCCCTCTCACGCGACAAGGTTTTTGGAAACTGGTTCTTCGCTACGCCCGAAAGGTGGGCATCACCAAGCCCATCTCGCCGCATAAGCTGCGGCACTCTTTCGCAACGCATCTGCTCGAGCGCGGCGCCGATCTGCGCAGCGTCCAAGCGCTCCTCGGCCACGCGAACATCGCCACGACGGAGATTTATACCCACCTCACCGCCGACCATGTTCGGCAAGCGCACCGCAAGTCACACCCCCGGGCATGAGAGTCGCGTCGATGAAAGTGCAAGCAAATTCAAGGCTTGCCTAGGTACACACCCTGACACCTAGGCAGCCGCCCAAACTCGGAGCTACCCTTATCCGGCGACAACCCATGCAGACGCAACCGCGCCCTGGCCGTGCGCTTCCCCCAAGAACGGCAACGTCGGGCGTCCACCCGGCTCCGACGAAGACGGCGAAGAAGAAGACGCCGCCGCCAATCTTGGCGAGCGATGTGCTGCGCGAAGATCTCGCGCCGATCGAGCCGGGACGGCGCGCTTCGCGTTGGTGGGACGGAGGCGTTGCGCTTCTTTTTCTCTCGGTGGGCATTTGTCTGCGGTTCGGGTTCGGCGTCGCCGAGATCTCCCCGCAAGCGGCGGCGATCTGCCTTGCGGCCGCCGCGGCCACCGGGGCCACCGGCCTCGTCCCCTTTCCGTATCTCTGGCGCGCGGTGGTGGGCGCGCTCGCGGGCGCCATCGTCGTCGCACTCGGTCTTTTTGGCGCAGGCCCGCTCGCGCTGCTGGCCGAACCGATTTCGAATCCCCTCACCGAGGTCTTTCGCGTCGTCACCTGCGTCGCCGTTCCGGCCGCACTGCTCTTTCGATCTCACTATCGTGCCTTCGAGCGCGGGTGGCTGTTGCTCGCCCTGGCTTTCGTCCTGGCCCTCCCCTTCCTCGCCTCCTCGGTGCTTGTCGGGGTCGACGGGCCGGTGATGGCGAAAGTGGGCGCCGGGCTCGCCATCACGGGCACACTACTCGGCCTGGTCGCCTTCATGTCGGCGCCGGCCACCCTCATCAGCGCATGGTGCGCGCAGGTACTGACGGCCCTGATCGCCGCCGACATCGGTCTTCGCCAGCTCTACGCCTCCCGAGGGCCCGGAGCCGGCGACCTGATGTACGTCCTCACCGCCGTCGCTTTTTTTGCGTCCGTCGTTCCGATCGCACTCGGCCTCTTCCAGACCTGGGCTGCGGTGTATGCGCGCGAGGCGCGGCTCGTCGACGTGCATCGGCCGTCGGCACCCGATCCGCCGCCTTCTTCCGTCTCGGAGTAGGCATAATCGGCGGTTCCCCTGCTGCCGCTCCTTGACAAAACGTTCAGCCTCGTGCAGGTTCCGCCGTCCTTGCGAACGTGAGGAGTGCCCCCCCGGCATCCGCCAAGCGAGCGTCAATCATGGCCAAAAGCGACATCACCGGAAAGCGCAAGTTGCGGGCGCAAAACGTCTCGCACTCCAACATCAAGACGAAGCGCTGGCAAAACGTGAACATCCAAACTCGGCGCGTGTGGGTGCCCGAGGCTGGACGGTTCGTGACGCTGAATCTGACGACGCGCGACATCCGCACCATCGACAAGATCGGCGCGGTTGCGTACGCCAAGCGGCACGGCGTCTCGCTCATCTGAGCAGAGGACGCGCGTGCGTTTCGTCACGTTCGAAAGCGGCGGGCGCGAGAGCTACGGCGCCCTCGTCGACGACAAGAACCTCGTCGATTTGCCGGCGGGTTTTGCCTGGCACGCCGCGGACCAAGGCCGCTCTTCCGGCGCCGACGCCCTTGCGGCGGCTTACGGAACGACCCTCGTCGATCTCATCCGGCGCGAGGCGCTGGCCATGCCCGTGGCGCGGGAGATCGAGCGGCGTGCGCGGGCCCAAGAGCTGCCCGAGGCGTTCGGCAATCGCCCCCTCCGGCTGCGGCTGAAAGACGTCGCGCTGAAGGCGCCCATCCCGCGCCCGCCATCGATGCGCGACGGATACGCCTTCCGGCAGCACGTCGCGACCGCGCGCAAGAACCGCGGCCTCGACATGATCCCGGAGTTCGACGAGTTCCCCGTCTTTTATTTCACCAACCATCAGGCGGTGACCGGCCCGGGCGACGTCGTGGTCGAGCGCCTCCATACCGACCAGCTCGATTTCGAGCTCGAGGCAGCCATCGTCGTCGGCAAGGGCGGCAAAAACCTGCGCGCCTCCGAAGCCGACCGCTCCATTTTCGGCCTCACCGTCATGAACGACTGGTCGGCGCGCCGCCTGCAGATGCAGGAAATGAAGCTGAGCCTCGGACCCGCCAAAGGGAAGGACTTCGCCACGAGCCTCGGCCCTTGGCTGGTCACGACCGACGAGCTCGTCGATCGCACGACGGCCGGCCCGCAGGGCGCGTCTTTCGATCTCGTCATGACGGCCGAAGTGAACGGCAAGAAAGTTTCGCACGGCAATCTCAAAGACATGACGTTCACGTTCGCGCAGATCCTGGAGCGCGCGAGCTACGGCGTCACGCTTTACCCGGGCGACGTCATCGGCTCCGGCACGGTGGGGACGGGCTGTTTCCTCGAGCTCAATGGCTCGGGGATCACCAACCAGTGGCTCGCTCCTGGGGACGAAGTGGTGCTCGGTATCGAGCGCCTCGGACGACTCGTCAACCGTATCGTGCTCGCGTCAGGCGACTAAAACTTCAGGGCGCCTTGGGCGCGCGAAACGAATCCTTGGCCCGCCGCAGCGCGGCCAGCACCTCCACGTCGGGCGTGTCGGGACCGAGCTTCATGCTGCGGCGAATTTCATCGCTCTGGCAGCGCATGAACGGGTTCGTGGCAAGCTCCTCGGCCATCGGCGATCCGACGGTGGGCTCACCGCGGGCGCGCAGGGCGCGCGCGTGCTCGAGGCGCTGCGCGACCTGCGTATTGCCAGGTTCGACCGAGGCAGCGAAGGCGAGGTTACCGAGCGTGTACTCGTGTCCGCAAAAGACGCGCACCTCGCGCCCGAGCGGCGCCAGAACTTCGCAGAGCGAACGGAACATCATGGCCGGCGTTCCTTCGAACAGCCGCCCGCAACCCGCGAGAAAGAGCGTGTCGCCCGTGAACACGGCGTCGTCGAGAACGTAGGCCACTGCGCCCATGGTGTGGCCGGGGATGTGAAGCGCGCGAACTTCGGTCTTGCCCCACGTGAAGGTCTGGCCGTCGCGCAAAAACTCCGTTTGGCAAGGGATGCGACCGCGATCGCTCTCGTACCCATAAACGCGAACGTTGCCGCGCCGAGCGAGGATCTCCTCGTTGCCACCCACGTGATCGAAGTGATGATGGGTGGCGAAGATGGCGGTGAGGTCACCTTGTGCACGCTCGAGAGCAGCGAGAACGGGCGCGCCCTCCGAGGCGTCGACGACGGCAAGCTGCCCGCTGCCATCGTCGAGTAGATACGCGTAATTATCCTCGAGGCAGGGGATCGGCGTCACCTTCAGCATGCGAGAGCCTTATCACCGCGCTGCGCGGCGCGGAGGGTCGCGACGCCACTGCTCATCCGTTTAGCTCAGTCATTTTGCGGATCTTCGCCACGTCCGCATCGGACCCCGGCATGGCGCGGGAGTCATCAAAATGCCTCCACCTTCCCGCAATTCTTGACGACGAAGCCTTGCCAGGTTCTCTTGCGGGGGTCCGCAGGGCCAAAAGGTCTTGGGGTCTAAGGACGGATGCAAACGCTGATCGACGCGCTGCGAAAGAACGCAGAGCACACCCATAAGGGAATCACCTTCGTTCGTTCCGATGGCCGTGAGCAACCGTTCTCGTATCGGCAGATCTGGGAGCGCGCTCACGAACGTGCGTGCTTTTTACGCGAACGCGGTATCGGCAAAGGGGATCGCATCGTTCTCGCGCTTCCGGAGCCCGACGATTTCGTCCTGACGTTTTTCGGCGCGCTCGTCGCAGGCGCGGTCCCTGTCCCGCTTTATCCGCCGCAAACGCTCGCTCGGCTCGACGCCTACCTCGCCAACCTTTCGCGCATCGTCGAAGTCTCGGAAGCCAAGCTACTCGTTACGGGCAATCGCCCTTTCTCCAGCGAGAACGGCGTCCCCGAAGCGGCGCGCGCGCTATTCGCGCTTCCGAGCGTACGCGCCGAGGAGATCGCCGAGGCACCCCGGGTGACATCCACGCTGGATGTCGAAGTCCGTGCCGACGATCTCGCCTTCTTGCAATTCACCTCCGGTAGCACCTCGAGCCCCAAAGGGGTGATGGTCACGCACGGCAATCTCGAGGCCAATGCGCGCGCCATCATGTTCGACGGCCTGCGCGCCGACCCCGATCGCGACAAGGGCGTCAGCTGGCTGCCGCTCTATCACGACATGGGGCTCATCGGATTCGTGATTGCGCCGCTCTTCGCGCAAGTTCCGGTGGTGCTCTTGCCGCCCACCACGTTCGTGCGGCGTCCCTCCTCGTGGCTCGACGCGATCCATCGGCACCGAGGTACGATCACGTTCGCTCCCAACTTCGCCTATGCACTGGCGGTGCAGAGCGCCTCGCCACGGCAGATGGAGGAATGGGACCTCTCGTGTTTGCGGGCGCTCGGGTGCGGGGCTGAGCCCATCGATGCGGCGACCGTGCGCGCCTTCATGGACAAGTTCGAGCCAGCGGGTCTCAAGAGAACCGCCATCCTTCCATCGTACGGACTCGCCGAGTCCACGTTGGCCGTCACCTTCGCCGATCTCGACGACCCGCTGACGACCGACACCGTCGACCCGCATGCCATCTTGCGCGGTCGCGCCGTGAAAGCGTCCAATGGCCACGCCATCGAAGTCGTTTCCTGTGGTCGCCCTTTCCCCGGGCATCGGGTGGAGGTGGAGGACGAATCGGGCCGCGCGGTCGGCGAGCGCGTCATCGGCGAAATCGTGGTGGAGGGGCCGAGCGTGACGCCCGGTTACTTCGGTGACCCGGCCGCGACGCGCGCCGCCTTCCGCAACGGGCGGCTCTACACCGGCGATCTCGGCTACTTCGCGGAAGGGCGCCTTTACGTGTGCGGGCGCAGTAAAGACCTCATCATCTTGCGCGGGCGCAACTACTTCCCCCAGGACATCGAGAAAATCATCTCCGAGGTGGACGGCGTGCGTCCTTCGCAGGTTGCGGTGTTCACGCGACCGCGCGACCGGGCCGACGACGCGCACGCCGCCAATGGATCGGCGCCGGCGGCGCCCGCGAAAGCGCCGCTCGCCGCGGCTCCTCTTTCGAGCGTCGAGCTCGCCTCGAGCGACGAGCGTTTGGTCGCGGTGGCCGAGATCGACAATGCCGAGCACGCCGCCATGCGCCGCGCCATCGTGGCCGCCGTGCATCAGCAGATGGGACTCAGGGTGGACGAGGTTCACTTTCTGCGCCGCGGCTCGTTGCCCAAGACCTCGAGTGGCAAGGTACGCCGCAGAGAAACCCGAGCCCGGTTGGAAGCCGGAACGCTGGCGCTTGCCACGACCGGCGAGGAGTAAATCGTGGGATCGACCAAAGATCAGGTTCAAGTTTCGTACGACGTTTCGAACGAGTTCTTCCGGCTCTGGCTCGACGAGCGGATGAATTACACCTGTGCCGTCTTCGAAAACGAGGAGCAATCGCTGGAAGCAGCGCAGCTCAATAAGCTGCGTATCCTGGCCGAGTTTGCCCACGTCACCGAGGACACCAAGGTGCTCGATATCGGCTGCGGATGGGGCGCCAACATCGAATACCTGGCCACGACGCGCAAGGTGAAGAACGTCTTCGGGATCACCCTCTCCAGCGCGCAGATGGACGAGATCAACCGCCGCGCCCTGCCGGGCGTCAAAACCTACTGCTGCGACTACAAGGACCACAAGCCCGAGGTGAAGTACGACGCCATCGAGTCGATCTGCATGATCGACCACCTCGTTTCACCGGAAGAGGCACGGCAGGGCAAGGCCGTCGACAACTTGCGCCGCTTCTTCAAGACCGTGCATGGCTGGAGCAACCCCGGCGCCTGGTTCGGCTTGCAGCACATCGTGCGAAACCGGGTACCGCGCGACAAAAAGGACTTGGAGGACGTGCACTGGGTCACGCACGTCATCTTTCCGGGCGGTCTCAACCCGCGCATCGAGGAAGTGGTGCAGGCCGTCAACCCGTATTGGGAAATCGTCGAGATGCACTCTCGCCGCCTGCACTACCGACGCACGACGTTCGAGTGGCGCAAGCGTCTGCGCGATCACGAGAGCGAGATCCGAGCGCGCTTCGGGGACCAGGTCTTTTTGGATTATGATCGGTACCTCAGCACCTGCGTCAAAGCGTTCGACAACCATTATTCTTCGCTGGCCCAATACGCACTCCGGCGTATCGACTAGCCCTATCTTTTCAAACCTTTTTTTCGATTTCGGGGAGCCGTCCGCGGCAGCACGAGGAGCCACGATTATGAAGAGTCAGGATCTCATCGCCCTTTTCAAACAAGTCGCTAAGGAGGTCGATAAGCGCGATTTCCAAGAGCTGACGGGCGATTCGGTCATCAGCGACCTCGGCATCGACTCGCTGTCGATGATGCAGATCGTGGGCGAGATGGAGCTGAAGCTCGACATCATGATTCCCGACGAGGATCTGGTCGAGCTCGTCACTGTGAAAGATCTACTCGCGGTCGTCGAGCGCCGCATGGAACGGTCGTGATGGAAACCCGGCTCGCGCTGCGGATGTATCAGGAGTACACGACCTTCTTTCAGAAGGCCGAACGCGAGCGGCGCTGGAACCCCTTCGACGACATCCCGTGGGACAAGGTCAACAAGGACGCCAGCGAAGAGCTCGCGCTCTGCGCCGAGACATTTTGCGGCGTGGAGATGTACCTGCCCGACTACGTGGCGGGGGGAATCAACGTCGTGCGAAAGTCATTCGGACAAGCTTGGTTTCAAGCCAACTGGGCGTACGAGGAGTCGAAGCACGCTCTGGCGCTCACCGAGTACCTGCTTCGCAGCGGCAAGCGCAGCGACGAGCAGATGGTCGACTTCCAGAACAAGATCTTCGACAAAAAGTGGGAGCTTCCCTTCCATACGCCGCGGGAGATGACACTCTACGGCGTGATCCAGGAAATGGCGACGTTCGTCATCTACCTGAAGCAGCGCGACCGCGCTCACACGGAACAGTGCGAGGCACTCCACAAGATCTACGATCTCATCGCACGCGACGAGATCGCCCACTGTCGGTTTTACCAAACGGTGGTGAAGGTTCTGATGGAGGAAGACCGCGAGGGCACCTTGGCCGATCTCGCCCACGTCTTCGCCAAGTTCGAGATGCCGGGCGTGAAGCTCGTCCCCGACTATGACGGTCGCGTCGAGGTCATGCGTTCGGCGGGGATCGATCGCTCCGTCTTTTTGCAAAAGGTGTACTTCCCGATCTTGAAGTACCTCGGCATCACGCGGCACGAGCTCTTGCTGGCCGGACGCAAGCCGCGGCCGCTCCACGTCATCGAAGGCGCGCCTGCGCTCCACGGTCATGGCAACGGTGCCCCCGAAGCGAGGCGCGCGCTGTAAGCCTCAGCGCGCGCTCCTGCGACGGCGGCGCGGTGGCGTGCTGCGGAGTACCCACATTGTGTTCGCCCTGCAGCCCGCTCCGCGCAGCTATACTCGAGAAGTGGGTCAGTCGCGGCCACGACAAGCCAAGGGCCAGAACATGGTCCTCCTCGTGAAGATGTTGCGCGCCTCGCGTAAAGCGGGGCGTCTCGACAATCTCGAGCACGAGGTCGGCACATTGCTCGACCAGCGCGTGATCATCACGGCGTGGTATCCGTTCGAGCACTTCCTGAAACTGCTCATCGTCGCGCACCAGCGACTCGCCGACGGATCGGACGAAGCCGCGCGTAAGATGGGCGATATGGCGGCGTCCGAAATGCTGCTGGGGGTGCACCGGTCGTTTCTTTCTCCGGGCGACCCCGGGCGCACGCTGACCGCGCTCGAGCGCGTGTGGGGGCGGTACTTCGATTTTGGCACGCTCACCGTGCATCCCGAGGTGAGCGGCGCGCGCGTCGTCATCGCCGGCTACGAAGACATGCCGCGCACCCACGGCAATGTTCTCATCGGTTGGGCCCGTACCGCCGTCAGCTTGAGCGGCGCCGACGTGAACGTCGCAGCCGTCCGGCGCGCCCCCTGGGAGGGCGATCCGCTCTTCGAGGTTTGGACCTCGTGGGGCACGCTCAATCCGCCGCCCTGAGGCGGCTACGAGTTGCGCGCCCGTGCGGCCCACCCGCCGTGGTGCGGCCCGCGCCTCAAACGAGCTTGACCAGCTGCTTGCCGAGGTTCTTGCCGTGCAGAAGCCCGATCAAGGCGGCCGGCGCGGCGGAGAGCCCTTCGGCGATCGTCTCTCGGTATTTGAGTTGCCCCGTCGCAACGAGCGGAACCAGCTCGCGCATGGCGTGAGACCAGAGCTCGAGATGCTCGGAGATGATGAAGCCGCGCATCGACAGGCGCATCGTGAGGAAGGCGCGCGTATTGTGGATGGGGATAGGTTGTCCTTCGTAGCCCGAGATGAGACCGCACAGCGCGATGCGACCGAATGGATTCATGCGCGCCAGGCACGCGTCGAAAATCTCGCCGCCGACATTTTCGAACAGTGCGTCGACGCCTTTGGGCGCGGCGGCTTTGAGATCACCTTTGACATTGCCGGCCCTATAATCGACGCACGCGTCGAAGCCGAGGTCGCCCACGACGTGCGCGCATTTCTCGGGGCCTCCCGCGACACCGACGGCGCGTGATCCGCGTAGCTTGGCGAGCTGACCGGCGACGCTCCCCACGGCCCCCGCCGCCGCGGAAACGACGACGGTCTGCCCCTCCTTCGGCTCCATGATCTGGGTAACGCCATACCAGGCGGTGATGCCGGGCATCCCCGCTGGACCGAGGTAGGCGGAGAGCGGTACCGCCGTCGTATCGACCTTATGCAGCCATTGCGCGTCACAGATGCCCATTTCCGCCCAGCCGAGCATGCCGACGACCTTGTCTCCCGCTTTGAAAGCCGGAGACCTCGACTCGATGACTTCTCCCGCGGTGCCGCCCATCATCACTTGGCCGAGGGGTTGCGGCGGCGCGTAGCTGCGAGCGTCGTCGATGCGGCCGCGCATGTAGGGATCGAGCGAGAGGTAATGGTTGCGCACCAGAACCTCGCCCTCCTTCATGGCCATGGCCGGCACGGGTACGGTCTGAAGGAGAAAATTTTCCGGCGTTAGCGCGCCTTGGGGGCGCGAAGCGAGCACTATTTGTCGATAGGTCGTCATGAGCGGAGGCTGAGCGTGTCGCAGTAGTGCTTCGGCGTCGAGGGCTTTCGGGGTTAGACTGGGCCGCATGTCCGACGAGGGAACACGAAGTATCCGCTCCTTTCGGGGCGGCGTGGCCATCGTCACGGGCGGCGCGTCTGGCATTGGCGCCGCCCTCGGCCGCGAGCTCGCGCGTCACGGAGCGAGCGTCATCCTCGCCGATCGCCAGCTCGAGGTGGCGAGCGAGGTCGCCGCATCCATCAACGGCGCGGGTGGAAAAGCCGAAGCCGTCGAGCTCGATGTACGCGACGCCATCGCCTTCGACGCCATCGTTGCGCTCACCATCGAACGCCAGGGCCGGCTCGACTACCTCTTCAACAACGCCGGCATCGCCATCGGCGGCGAAATGCGCGAGTACCGGCTCGACGACTGGCGCGACGTGGTCGACGTGAACTTGATGGGCGTCGTGCATGGCGTGCAAGCCTCGTACGGCCGCTTGATCGCGCAGGGGTTCGGTCACATCGTGAATACCGCGTCCATTGCGGGACTACTTCCCTCCCCGTTCATGGGTTCGTACACGACGACCAAGCACGCGGTCGTGGGGTTGTCACGGGCGCTTCGCGCCGAAGCAGCGCGCTACGGCGTTCGCGTGAGCACGCTTTGCCCCGGCGTCATTCGGACGCCCATTCTCACCGGCGGCCGTTTCGGTCGCATGGCGCAGCCGATCGATCCCGGAACTATTCTCCACATGTGGGAACAGCTACGCCCCATTGATCCCGAAGAATTCGCGCGCCGCGCCTTGCGAGCGGTCGCACAAAACCGCGGCACCATCATCGTGCCCAGCTGGTGGCGACTCGTGTGTTGGCTGCATGGGACCGGATCGGGCCTCTTCGAAAAGAGCATGGCCTCGATGTTGAATCGGATCATGAAGCAGGTGGTGCCTCCCGGCGCTGTACCGAGCCGGTCCCCTGCGGCCGCACGCGAAACGCGCGATCAACGCACCGGTTCGTAAGCGAGGTTCGGCGAGAGCCAGCGTTCGACTTCAGCGACGGTCATCTTCTTGCGCGCCGCGTAGCTCTCGACTTGATCGCGGTCGATTTTACCAACCGAGAAGTAGCGCGCCTCGGGATGCGCGAGATAAAGCCCGCTCACGCTGGCCGCGGGCATCATGGCAAAATGCTCGGTCAGCGTGATGCCGACCTTCTCGGCGTCGAGCAGATCGAAGAGGGTGCGCTTCTCGGTGTGATCGGGATTGGCGGGGTAGCCGAAGGCCGGACGAATGCCGCGGTATTTCTCGGAGATGAGATCTTCGTTGGAGAGCTCTTCGGCCTTGCCGTAGCCCCAGTCGCGGCGCGCGCGCTGATGCAAAAGCTCGGCGAATGCCTCAGCCAAGCGGTCGGCGAGCGCCTTGACCATGATGGCGCTGTAGTCGTCGAGCTGCTTTTCGTAAGCCTTCGCGAGCGCGTCGGCGCCGAGGCCAGCCGTGACCGCGAAAGCCCCGATGTAGTCCCCCACGCCGGACCCAGCGGGCGCCACGAAATCGGCGAGGGACAGGTACGGGTTGTCGTCGGTCTTGATCTGCTGCTGGCGCAACATGGGGAACCGCTTCCACGCGGCGCGCCGCTCTTCATTTTCATAGATGACGATGTCATCGCCGTCGGTAGCTGCCGGCCAGAAGCCGTACACTCCGCGCGCGATGAGCGAGCCATCGTGCATGATCTGATCGAGCAGGCGCTTGCCGTTGTCGAACAGCTCGCGCGCGGCTTGCCCGTGCTCGGGGTGCTGCAAAACCGCGGGGAATTTGCCGCGCAGCTCCCAAGCGGTGAAAAAGAAGGTCCAGTCGATGTAGCGCGCAATCTCTTCGAGCGAGACGTCGTCCACGACATGCCGTCCGAGAAACGACGGAACCGCGACGTCCTCGCACCGGAAGCGGGCGACGAAGCGGTTTTTCTGCGCCGTTTCGAGGGGAAGGAGCGGCTTTTTCTGTTTGTGCGCGTGGAGATCGCGCATGCGCGCCTGATCGCGGCGGTTCTCCTCGTCCAAGACGGCGAGCTGCTTCGGGTCGAGCAATCGCGAGACGACGCCCACTGCGCGCGACGCATCGAGCACGTGTACCGTGCTCTTCTCGTAGACGGGTGCGATCTTGACCGCGGTGTGCTGACGGCTGGTGGTGGCACCGCCGATCAAAAGAGGCAGCGTGAAGTCGAGCCGCTGCATCTCTTTAGCGACATGCACCATCTCGTCGAGCGATGGCGTGATGAGCCCAGAAAGACCGATGATGTCCGCCTTCTCGGCGCGCGCGGCTTCCAAAATCTTTTCGCACGGCACCATGACGCCGAGATCGACGACCTCGTAATTGTTGCAGCCGAGAACGACGCCGACGATGTTCTTGCCGATGTCGTGAACGTCCCCCTTCACCGTGGCCATCACGATTTTGCCTTTGGCCTTGGCGGCGGTGCCCGACTTTCGCTTTTCCTCCTCCATGAAGGGGAGGAGGTAAGCGACGGCGCGCTTCATCACGCGGGCGCTCTTGACCACTTGGGGTAGGAACATCTTGCCCGCGCCGAACAGATCGCCGACGACGCGCATGCCGTCCATGAGCGGCCCTTCGATGATGGAGAGCGGCTTTTCGTATTTCTTGCGCGCTTCTTCCACGTCGGCTTCGATGAAATCCACGAGCCCCTTGACCATGGCGTGCGAAAGACGCGCTTCGACGCTCTCTTGCCGCCACGCGAGCTCGGCTTCCGGCTTCTTGCCTCGCTGCTTGACGCTTTCGGCGAACTCGACGAGACGCTCGGTGGCGTCGGGACGGCGATTCAAGAGCACGTCTTCCACGTGCTCCAGCAGATCTTTGGGGATCTCTTCGTACACCGAGAGCTGCCCGGCGTTGACGATGCCCATGTCCATTCCCGCGCGGATGGCGTGGTAGAGGAAGGCCGCATTCATCGCCTCGCGCACCGTATTGTTGCCGCGGAACGAGAAAGAGAGGTTGCTGACGCCTCCGCTGATGTGCACGCCCGGGCACTTCTCTTTGATGATCCGCGCCGCTTCGATGAAGTTCTTGGCGTAGTCGTTGTGCTCGGCCATCCCCGTGGCGATGGCCAAGATGTTGGGGTCGAAGATGATGTCGAGCGGATCGAAACCCGCTTGCTCAGTGAGGATCTTGTAGGCCCGCTGGCAGATTTCGACCTTGCGCTCCACCGTGTCGGCTTGCCCGACCTCGTCGAAGGCCATCACCACCACGGCCGCGCCGTAGCATCGCACGAGCTCCGCCTTTTTGAGGAACTCGGCCTCGCCCTCCTTCAAGCTGATGGAGTTGACGATGGACTTGCCCTGCACGCACTTGAGGCCCGCTTCGATGACCGACCATTTCGAGCTGTCGACCATGATGGGCAAGCGCGCAATTTCCGGCTCGGTGGCGACGAGATTCAAGAACGTCGTCATCACTTTTTCTGAATCGAGCATCCCTTCATCCATGTTGACGTCGAGGATGTTCGCGCCGCCGCGTACTTGATCGAGGGCGACTTCGAGGGCCGTCGTAAAATCGCCCTTCTTGATCAGCTCGGCAAAGCGCTTCGAGCCGGTGACGTTGGTGCGCTCGCCGATCATGACGAAGTTGACGTCGGGTCGGAACACGAAGCGCTCGAGGCCGGCGTATTCCGTGTATTGCGAGCGCGGCCGCGGTTTGCGAGCGGGTCGCAGATCGCCGACGTTCTTGGCGATCGCGCGGATGTGATCGGGCGTCGTGCCGCAGCACCCGCCCACGATGTTGAGCAGGCCGCTCTTGGTGAACTCGGTGAGCAGCGCGGCCGTCGTCTCGGGCTGCTCGTCGTATTCGCCGAACGCGTTGGGAAGGCCGGCATTGGGATAACAGCTGACGGGAACCGGTGCGAGCTCCGCCAGATCGGCGAGGAACGGGCGCATTTCCGTGGCGCCGAGCGAACAGTTCATTCCCACGGAAAACGGCTTGGCGTGGAGCACCGACGTCAAAAATGCGTCGATCGTCTGCCCCGAAAGCGTGCGACCGCTCTTGTCGATCATGGTGACGGAGATCATCAGCGGGAGGCGCACGCCTTTTTCGGCGAATACCTGCTCGAGCGCAGCGATGCACGCTTTGACGTTGAGCGTGTCGATGATGGTCTCGTTGAGAAGCAAATCGACCCCACCGTCGATGAGACCGCGCGCCTGCTCGGCGTACGCGTCGCGCACTTGATCGAAGGTGACGGCGCGAAAAGAAGGGTCGTTGACGTCGGGCGAGAGGGACAGCACGCGATTGAGCGGCCCGAGAGCACCCGCGACGAAGCGCGGCTTGTCGGGTGTCTTCTCGGTCCACTTTTCCGCGGCGGCTTTGGCGATACGAGCCGAAGCGACGTTGATGTCGTAAACGACGGATTCGAGGGCGTAGTCGGCTTGCGCAATCGACGTCGCCGCGAACGTATTGGTCTCGATGATGTCACTGCCCGCCGCGAGATACTCCTCGTGGATGCTCTGCACCACGTCGGGACGCGTGAGCGCGAGGATATCGCCGTTGCCTTTGAGGTCTTTGTGGTGGCTCTGGAATCGCTCGCCGCGAAAATCGACTTCGGTGAGCCCGTGCCTTTGCACCATCGTCCCCATGGCGCCGTCGAGGAGGACGATACGACGTTCGATGGTTTCGGAAAGGAGATCGAAAACGCGAGAGCTCATGAAAGGCGCCCCTCCGCGGCGCGCTCGAAAACAAGTACGCAGTTGTGCCCGCCGAAACCGGCGCTGTTGGAGATGGCGTAGCGCACATCGCATTTTCGTGGGTGGCGCACCAGGTCGATCTCGAAGACGGGATCCAAACGGTCCACATTGATGGACGCGTGCAAGCGCTGATCGCGCAGCGAGCACACGACGGCGATGGCCTCGGCCGCGCCGGCCCCGCCGAGCAGGTGCCCGATCATCGATTTGGTCGCGGAAATAGGCACTTTCGCGAGCGCGCCGCCGAATACCTGCTTCATCGATTGGTATTCTGCGACATCTCCCTGCAGTGTCGAGGTCGCGTGGGGATTGATGTACCCCACGTCCCCCGCCGTGATCGCCGCGCGCCGCAGGGCCGCTTCCATGGCGAGCCGCAGCCCGAGCCCATCCGGATGGGGGCGGGTGATGTGCTCGGCGTCGCTGCTCATTCCCCAGCCGACGAGGTACGCGAGCGGGGTGGCGCCGCGCGCTTTGGCGTGCGCCTCGGTCTCGAGCACGAGCGCGCCCGCGCCTTCGCCCATGACGAAGCCGCTCCGGTCGGCGTCGTAGGGTCGCGATGCGCGGGTGGGATCGCCCTGGAAAGCACGCGCGAGCGCCCGCGCGTTGCCGAAGCCGGCCACGGTGTTGAGCCGCGTGGCGGCCTCGCCGCCCCCCGCGATCATGACGTCGGCTTCGCCGGAAAGGAGCATCATCGCCGATACGGCAAGGGAGTGGCTCGCGGTTGCGCACGCGCTCGCGATGTTGAAGCTCGGTCCCATGAAACGGTGTTTCACCGTCACCACCGCGGAAACGGCGTTGAGCATCACGCCGGGGATGAAGTAAGGCGAGACCGCGCGCGGCCCGCGCTCATTGGAACGCTTGATCTGCTCTTCGAAGATCTCGACGGCGCCCTGTCCCGTGGACACGAGCACGCCGACGCGCGCCTTGTCGACGGCTTCGAGCTTGGCCTCGGCGATGGCCTCGGCAGCAGCGGCGACGGCAAATTGCTCGACCCGGCCGTAGATGGCTTGCTCCTTGTCATCGAGCCATCGCGACGGGTCGAAGCCTTTCACCTGCGCGGCAACGTCGCTGCGCAGCCGCTCGGTCGGAAACTCCGTAATGAACGACACGCCCGACCGCCCCTCGAGCAGCCCGTGCCAATAGGTCCTCACGTCCAATCCCAGGGGGCTCACCAGTCCCATGCCGGTGACGGCGATACGGGGCACCATAGGGGCGCTTTCCTACCGTGTTCGGACGTGCAGGGCTAGCGCCCAGCTCGTACAGCCTCCCCTCAGGGGGGGCCCGACCCCCGCCCCCAGCCACCCAAAGGCTTGAAGGAGCGCGGATTCGCTGCGCACGCGCGCCCCGATCGCCGCTCGTGACCCGACGGCGAACTGGCAGACCACCGTCATGAGATTGGCGCCGGTGACGGCGGGCAACGCTCCACGCCTTGCCACCGGACGCGCGCGCCTTGTCGTCGTGGGGTCGGATCGCTGCTGCTGTGGGTCGCATCTGGCAAAGCCCGCGATGCGCCAGGGAAAGCACGCGCCGGAGATGTGGCCTGCAATTCGCAAGAACGCCGCATCCAAGGCAGTTGCCGCCCGAGGAGCCCCCCCGCATGGCCGAGAGTTTCGAGGTTTGGAGCGGCATCAAGGTTGAAGACGACGAGCTGTACCGCCTGCGAGCGCCCGAGACGTCGGCTGCCATCCGGGCTGCGTTATGAGCATGGCGATGCGTCCAGCGGTCGCTGCCAAGCGCGACCGCACCGAGGTGCGCGCCTCGGAATTTCTGCACGTCCTCGACGAGTACCCGAGCGTGCGCACGCTGTCGCTCGATTGCTTCGACACGCTGCTCTTTCGACAAACGTCCGCCCCCACCGACGTCTTCTTCGATCTTCAGCACACCGAGCCGTTTCACCGACTCGGTTTCAACGCCAAGCTTCGCATGAGCGCGGAAGGCATCGCACGCCAGCTGCAAGCGGTGCGCACTGGGAGCATCGAGGTGCGCCTGGCGGACATCTACCGTGCCGGCTTCCCCGATCTCGACGAGCAAGAGCTGCGTGAGCTCGCCGAAGCCGAGCTCGCCGCCGAGATCAGGGCTTGCTATCCGCTGCCGCAGACCGTCGAGCTGATTCGGCTGGCCAAGGCCAGGGGCCTCCGCGTCATCATCGTGAGCGACACGTACCTGGAGGAAAAGCAGCTGCGCCGGCTGCTCGACGCCACGCTTCCCCAAGGAACGCTCGACAAGATCGACCGCATCTTCTGTTCGTCGGCCTACGGAAAATCCAAGGTCAACGGCCTTTTCGCGCACGTTCTTCAGAAGCAGAAAGCGTCCTCGACGTCGATCTTGCACATCGGCGACAACTTCGCGGCGGATGCGCGCGCGCCGCGCGCGGCCGGGCTCGAAGCGCTGCACTTCGTACACTACGAACAGCAGATCGAGCAAATGCTCCGATTCCAAACGGCCGCTTGCAACGTGCTGTGTCCGGCGGTGCGCGCATCGATGGGCGCGCCGAGCCCGTTCCGCGGCGTTCTCGCGGCTCACGGCGGGGCACGGCGCGCACCCGAGGACGTCCTTGGATACGCCGGCGCCGGCCCCATCCTTTACGCATTCGCGCGTTTCATCCTCGACGAGCTGGAGCAGCTGCGAGCGCAGGGGAAAAAACCGCGCCCGCTTTTCTTGATGCGCGACGCCTTCCTTCCGCAAGAGGTCTGCAAGGCCGTCGCCGGGCACGACGTGGGATTCCCCGTTGCCATCAGTCGCTTCGCTTCGTACGCCGCGTCGTTCCGCTCGGCCAAAGACGTCGAACGCTACCTCGGAGCCTTCGCCGGAAGCGCGCGCTTCGACACGATGGTAAAGCAGCTCCTTTTGCCGGAGGAGATGGGAAAATCGATCGCGCTTACCGCCAAGGCGCACGCAAATCCCGTCACCGAATTCGCGCGCCTGATCCGACGCGCCGAAGTGCTCGAAGTCATTTTCGATCGCTCGAAGGCGTACCGGACGCGGCTCTTTCGCTATCTCCGCACGACGGCCGGCGTCGAGCCCGGCGACACGCTGGTCTTCGTCGATCTCGGTTATGAGGGGACGGCGCAACGACTGCTCGAGCCCGTCTTGCGCGATGAGCTCGGCGTCGAGCTCGTGGGCCGTTACCTCATCGTTTCCCGTACTCCCGGTTGGGAGCGCGCGCGCAAAGGGCTTTTGGATCCTTCGTGGTGCGATGATCGCGTCATCGCCACCTTGGTGCCGCACGTGGCCGTGCTCGAAAATCTCTGCACGGCCGACGACGCGACGGTGGTCGGTTACGAAGAGGATGGCACGCCCGTGCGCGGCGAGAAAGTGCTCCCCGCCGAGCAATACGCACGCATCAGGCCGCTGCAGGCGAGCGTCGTCGCTTTCGCCAAAGACGCGGAAGCGTTTTTCCGCGACGCGGGCAAGAGCCCCGATCCGGAAACGATGCGCACCACCGCGCTCGCCGCGATCGGGCGTCTCATTTTCTACCCCACCGAGGCGGAGATCAGCTACCTCGAAGGTTTTCGTCTCGACATGAATCTCGGCACGAGCGATGCGCTCAAGCTTTTCGATCGCGAGCTCGGCCTGCAAGGGCTGCGGCGGCGCGGGCTCTTTTTCATGGAGCAAAACCAGCGAACGATGCGCACCAACTACCCGGTCGAGCTTCGTTCGGCGGGCATCGAGCTCGCCACGACGCTCCTCACCGTCAATCGGTACGGCGTGGCCCTCAGCCCTTCCGACGCCAGCTTGCGGCGCGAACCGATGACGGTGCTCATCGTGCGCGGCCACGACGCCACCACCGCCAACCTCGAAGCGCATGCCACCCACGACGGATACTTCGCGCTCCTGGCTCCCGTCGGAGGCTGCGATCTCAATCTCGGCGTCCTTTTCGGCCGGTATGCGTGGGTGCAGATCGAGAGCATCGACCTCATCAAGGCGACTTCGCTGCACGGCAATGATGAATCCGAACAGACCGAGGACGCGCGATCGTGCGCGAAATTCGATGCCATGGTGGAGCGCGCTCCCGGGCTTTACGAGTGCCTCTCGGATGCGGCATTCGTGATGATCGAGCCACGTACGCGTTTCGCAGAAGCCAATACATTCGTGTGCCGTATCGTCTTTCGACCGATCGCGCTGCGGACTGCCAAGTAGTTTTCGAGCCCCTTGTCGGGGGGGGAGGCGGCGAGGGTTGCAGCTCGCGCCGGGGACGGCTACGAAGGAGCGCCCGATGAGCCGCCGCGTGCTCCTACTCGCAATCGGATGGCTGCTCGCGAGCTGCAAAAAGCCCGCGCCGCCGCCCACGCCCGAAGAAGAGCTGGCGCCGCCGCCCACGGCGGCCGCCGCGACGCCCAAGGCGGAGACCGCCCATCGTTGCGCGCCCGTTTCAGCGGATCCCCCCTTCGTGCTCGGTCCGGCCGACACCGGACGCGCCGCGAAGATCGCGCCCGCCGGGAGCGAGCCAGGCCAAGACGATAGCCTGCCCTTTGCCGCCGAAGTGGGCGAAGGGGTCGCGTATAGCGACGGCTTTGCCGTCGGTGCGATTCACGAGAGCGAGGCGTCGCACTCCATGTCGGTCGTCACGCTCGATCGCACGGGCCACGGCGGCAAAGTGATCCCACTCGGCACCGCACACGGCGACGTCGAGCCGCCGCGCGTCGCCGCCCGCGGCGCCACGCTTCTCGCCGGCATGCTGTCACCGGGCATCAACGGGCGATCGCTTCGTCTCGCCAAGATCGAGGCGGGCGCGGTGACGTGGGGCGCGACGATTCTCCAGAAGAGCGACGAGTCCCAAGCGTTCGACATCGGCCTCGGCGAAAAAAAGGGCATCGCCGTGTGGGACGAAGACGGTGCTTCCTCGGGCGTGATCCAAGTTTCGACGTTCGATTCCGGTAACGCCAGCAACGCCACGACGCCGCGGACGATCTCTCCCCCCGGAGTCGATGCCGAATCGCCGCGTCTCGCTGCGCGCCCGGGGGGCGGCTACTGGCTCGCTTACATCGCGCAGCGCGCGGGGGGTGACAGCTCGGATGCGGGCTACGAGGCGGAGCCAGTCGGCTTTCGCTGGATCGAAGTGCTCGCTCTCGACGCGCAAGGGTCCCCGACCGGCGCGGCGCGCGCGGCGACCTCGAGAGACGCTCACGTGATGGTGTTCGATATGGCGCCGCTCGACGAAGGACACGCGCTCGTCGTTTGGCGAGACAACGACACGCCGCTCGAATCCGCCGCCGGCCCCGTGATGCGCACCGTGGTGCGCGCGGCGAACATCGAGCAGCCGTCAGTGCTCGTCGCGAGTGAGAGCGGCGGCGGCGCGCCGACCCTCTTGCCGGGTTGGGCGGCCGTCACCGACGCAGCGGACATGACGCGGCTCGCTCCGGTGGGGCGCGCGGGCGAGATCGCCGGATCGTGGAGCACCGAGCCCGACATCGGATCGGGCGAGCCGATCGCGGTAGGTCCCGAGGGCGTGCTCGTAGCGCGGCCCGCGGGCCGCGCCGTCAAGCTCGCCGTGCTCCGCTGTACGCGCGAGGCCGCTCCGGCGAGCCCGTCACCCGCGCAGTGATGCGAGCGCCAGGCTCGGAAGCTTGAGCGCGCTTGGCGCGGCTTCGAACTCCGAGAGCTTGGCCGCGATGACCTGCATCATCGAATTGTCGTAAAACCATGCTGGTTTCGGCGACAGCACGCAGGGCCCGCGGAAGACCGACTTCTCGATGCCGTCCAGCATGAAGGTGTTGTGCACCCAACCGAGACCGCTCTGAACGTCGGCGAGCGTCGCGCTTTGATGCCCGCCCCAAGGAGCGGACACGGCGCCGAACACGAGCCCCGGCCAGTGGTTCACGGCCACCGTGCCGTAGCGGAGTTTGACGATCGCTTCGTCGAGCGCCTTGTTCACCGCGGAATCTGCTTCGGTGCGCGGATCGATGACGATGCACGCGTTGAGCGTGCCCCATAGCCGCTCGTTGCAAAACTTGGTGGTGGCCGCCAAAAACGCGGCCGGATCTTTCTCGTCGAGATCGGTTTGCGACAAAATCGCGCAAAAAGGCTCGATCTGAAAGAGCGGCTCGCTCGCGTCGCTCGAATCGACGTCCGTAATGAGCGCCCACGCCAGGCTATCCGGTTCCTCTTTGCCGAACCGCTTCACGTTGCTGCGCGACCCGAGCAGATCCCCGTAGCGGGACCGCGCGCCCGGATAGTACGCCTTGCGCGGCGGAATCTCGCCGAGCGCAGCCGCGATCCGCTCGAGAAAGCGCCCGCGCTGCGGCCAGGAGCGCGACGTGATGAGGATCTTGGCGGCGTTACAATTGAACGACGCGTTGTTGGCGATCATCGTCACCAAATTGCGCGCCTGAAAATCGAGCTCCTGGTCGCTGTATTTTCCGGGAACCACGGCCACGGGGCTCACGTTGCCGAGCTCGGAGGTGATCGTTTTCTTGAGCAGGGGATCGTTCTCACGACGGCGCCTGTCCTGCTCCGGACCGGGCGGACCCCAGACGATGCGATCGTGCGTCTTGTCGGAGCCCGTGATGTGAATGTCGTTGATGCCGGCGTGCTGGCACAGGTACTCGCCCACCTCGGCGCCGCCGTAAACGATGCGTAGGAAATTGCGGCTGATGAGCGGAGCCAGGCACTGCTCGAGGATAGGGCCCACCCACTCGTTGACGGGGTTCATCTTGAGCACGCAGACGTTGCCGTCCACGAACATCTTGTAAAGCACGTCCGACGCGGGAATCGACGACACGTTGCCCGCGCCGAGCACGAGCGAGACGCCACCTTCTTGATCCTTCGACTGATAAAAACCTGCCTGCCGATCACGCGCCGAGGATTCATCGACACCGGGGTTCATGAGCGCTACGCAGGACAGCCCGCGGTAGAGCGCTGAATCGAACCCGCCGGAGGGAAGCACCTCGATCTCGAGCCGGCCGTCACTGCGCGTGCGCGCGCCATGGCCGAGCGAGGGGCGCCCCTTGCTGTTGATCTGCTCTAGGCTTTGCACGAGAAGGCGCGCGTTGCGTGCCGTAACGAGTGGGCCCCCGAGCCATTCTTCGCCGGCGATGTTGCGGTCGAGCGCGATGCCCTTGGCGCGACAACCCGCCTCGGCCCAGGCGCGTCCAACCTTCGTGATGAGGGGCAGCGTCGCTCGGAGCATCGCCGCCTTTTCCGAGGGCGGCATGCGGGCAAACGCTCGGCGTTGCTCGCCCACTTCGGCGACGGCGCGGTCGAGCGCCGCGCGCGGGGTCGATGCTCTACTCTCGGCGTGCGCGCTCGGCGCTTCGATCATGTTCAGCATGGCGGAGAGGGTACCACGGACCCGGGCGCCGTCGTGGGGTCCACAAGCGTCCGGGTGGACAAGGTCGACCCGCGCGGTTAAGAGAAGACGACGGTGAGTATTCAGCAGCAAATCGAACGAAAGCTGCGCGAACGGTTCGCTCCGGTCGTGCTCGAGGTCGTCAACGAGAGCTCGAAACACAGCGTCCCCGCCGGCTCGGAGACGCACTTCAAAGTGACCGTCGTCAGCAGCGCCTTCGAGGGCAAAACCCTCGTCGGTCGCCACCGCCTCATCTACACGCTGCTCGACGACGAAATCCGCGGCGGCCTCCACGCGCTCACAATCACGTCGCGCACGCCCGCTGAGTGGGACAAAAACGGCGAAGTCGCGCCGTCGCCCCAATGCTTGGGCGGGTCGAAGGCCAGCTGACTAAAAGCGCCCGAAGACGACCCAACCCGGCGCACTCGGGCTGAGCGCGGGCGCGATGGACACGGCCGCCGGCCGCGTTCGCCAGAAAAACACCGTGGCGAGCGTCGCGACGCCGATCACGCCAGCACCGATGAACGCGATATTACGCACCTGTTGATCGGTGTGCTGACGCCCAAACTCGTTATTCAGGTCGCTGCAAAATAAGGCATCATCGGGCGCGACGGGCGCGCTGCACACCTCGCCGGCCGTCCTGCTTCCACCGTACTTGGCGCTCAACTCGGGAAGCTGCGCCTGCGCGTCACGAATGCTCGTCGCATCGGTACCCGCGCGGACCGCGTAAACCGTCCCCACCGCGACGCCTGCCGCGGTGAGAGCAGCCCCACTCAGCAGCACGAGGGTTCGCGCCGGCGTAGGGGTGTGGCGAGATTCCACAGACACGTTGAAGGGGGCGGCGCCCGTATCGTTCACAACCCTCGCGGAGGGCGCGACGGGCGCCATCGCCGGCTTCACCTCTTCCGGCGGAGCTTCCGACGTCCCCCCGATCACCCGCTGCACGCGCACGAGCACCGATCGCGGAGGTCCGATAGCGACGTCGATCCGCTCCGAACCATCCAGGTACCCGTCCTTGCGCGCCGTCACCGAGTGACGTCCCGGGTCCACATACCAGATCAGCGATCCAAGCGGGCTTCGCCCAACCAGCTCGTCGTCGATGCGGATCTCGGCGTCATCGACATTGGTCGTCACCACGATGGATCCGAGCCGTTCGGCCGCTTTGGCGAGTGATCTCTTGGCGAGCTCACGCTGCGCCGGAGACCCCGAGCTCGAGGCCCGCAAAAATGCCGTGAAGTGTCGCGCGGCTTCCACGTTGCGCCCGGTGCGAAGCTCAGCTTCTCCGAGGTTCTGCAAAAAAGCGGCGTGGGGGAAGACCGTATACGCCTGTTTGAAGGCGACGCGCGCCGCCTCGAAATTGCCCGCGTCGAAATACGCCTTACCCTCGTTCCACCGGACCTGTGCCTGCTGTACCTCTTCCGGCGTCGGCGCCTGCTGCGCCCAGGCGGGGGACGCTGCGCCAAGTGCCAGCGTAACGAAGATGATACGCGTCGTATCGAGCAGTCGCTTCAAGATGGATGTGCCCGCGAGGGTGAATCGGGCGGGCATTCTAGGTGCTGCAAGGGGAACGTGGAAGCACAGACGAGGCGATTCGTAAATCGAGTGGTTTGGCAGGGCGCTCAGGGGACTGCGAGCTCATAGGCCGCGTCGCCCGAGAGTCCATCGGCGGCCCGGATCACCCCGCCGTCTTGCGTGCCGCTGCCATCAGGCATTCCGCCGTCGGTTGCGCCGCCGTCGGGAAGACTGACGATGCCGGTTCCGCCTCCGATGCCCTTGGCGCCGCCGGCGCCCCGAACGACGGTCGTCCCTCCTATTTGCGAGGGTCGGCCACCCGCGTAGACAATCCCGTAGGTCGGGCCACCATTGCCGCCCGCGCCGCCGCCGCCCGTCCCACCCTTCCCGCCGGGCCCCCCCATGCCAGCGCCGACGAGGGACGCGCCTGCGTCAACGTCCATGATCCCGTCGCCGCCCTCGGCGCCCAAAGCTCCGAGCCCGCCCGCACCACCGCCGCCCCCGTTGCCGCCAGGACCGCCGTCGGCAGAAATGAGCTCGCATTTGTCGAGGGTGATGCCGCTCATCCAGCTGAGCAGCGCAACGGCCGCGCCTCCCGCCCCACCTCCGGTGCCGTGCGTGCCCCCGCAGCCCCCCATGCCGCCCGCCCCTCCCGAGGCACCGACGCACCAGTTGGACAAATCGGGCTCGCCCGCCGAGCCGCCGCCGCCACCTTGGGCTGCATGCCCGTCGGCACCGTCTGCGCCGGGAGCAGCAAGCGTATACCCTGCGCCCGAAAACATTCCCGCCTTGGAGTTGGCGGCGCCGGGGGATCCGGCGACGCCGTCCGAGCCTTTGCGACCGGAGCGGTCCTCGAGCCAATGCGTGCCGCCGTTGGCTTGGTTCGGCGGATCGACATTGTCCGTCGGGCTGCCGTTACCGCCCGGTAGCGAACCGAGGGTGACGTCGCACGCGCCGCCATTGCCTCCTTTCGATCCGCACGAGCTCGAAATCGCGATGCCACCTGCTTGCGAACCGATCGGAGGAGTGCAGGACGCGGGCTTGCCCAGCTGGCTCGGGCCGACGGGTTCGCCATTCGGACCGGCAACGCCATTCGAGCCGGAATGTCCCGCCCCACCTTTGCCAGCGAGCAGCCGGCTGTTGCGCAACAAGACCTGGAGCGACGATTGAATTCGCACAGCGATGCTGCTCGCGCTCGGCGCGGCGTCGGCCGCTTGCAGATCGAGATTCTCGAGCGTGACACCCACCGTAAGGTCGCTGATGGAAAGCGCCGGACCCGTCGGCGGGTGAATGCGCGTGCGTGCATTCGCGGCTAGGGTCCACCCGACGCATTCGAAGCCGCCGTAAACCGCGAGGCCATCGAGCGTCGCGTCGATGGCGACCGGATCGACGAACCCTGCCCCATTGTCGCAAACGAAGACGCGCATTGTTTCTCGTTTGGAGGCTTGGAGACCACGGTTGATCGTTTGAAACGGCGCCGCGCGCGTGCCCGCCCCCGTCGCGTCGCTCCCATTGGGCGCGACGAAGATGCCGTAGCGCTCGCTGACGATGCACGGGTTGTCGGTCGGCGATCGGCCAGCGTCGACATCGCACACAGAGCTGTCCGACTGGCCATCGGGCGTTGCCTGACCCTCGTCCGTTGTGTCGACGAGAGCATCGACCGCATCGAGTGCCGGCCGATCGGCGCTGGCAGTGTCGGCCGTCGTCGACCTGTCGCTCGCCTCGGAGCGATCCGCAGCGCCCCCTGCATCGGCGCGGTCCACTCCGTCGACATGGTCCTCGCCGGTCGAGACGTCGCGCGCGGCTCCGCTCTCGGACACGTCGGGGGGTGCGGCATCTGCTACGTTACCCGTCTCCGGTTCAGAGCTTGCGTCGGACCTGGGAGCGCATGTTGCGGTCTCCGCGCACGGCGCCTCGGACGAGCATGCAGCCGTCATCGTTGCCAGCATGAGAGCCGCCACCGAGAGAAACCGCGGTTCTACCGCGCGACGCGCTTCAAACCCACGCGCGTGTGCGGAGGCGATGAATATAGAGCACGCTGGACGCAGGTCTTGGAGAGGGTGAAGCATGGGTCGAAACTCGCCGGCCGCGGGCGGCCCCGGGGGGTAGACAAAAGTTCGCGGTGCGATTCGGTCGTTCGCCCTGATCAGTGCGGCTTTCACCGACCCCACATCAGCGCCGTACTGAATCACGTACTCCCTGTCGACCGCTAAATGGGGGAGTTTCGGAAAAAATGGACGTAACAGCGGTGCCAGGGCCGATCGCGGGTCTCCGCTGTGGTGATCCGAGGGGCGTCCGGTGCACGCTCAGCGACGCCGAGAGGTTGGGAGCGGTGCGCGTCCGAGATGCGCTTTTAGTTGATTGCGAACTCTTCGGACGCGTCGCCGATCACGCCATCCGAGGCTTTCATATTCTCGATTGAGCCGCCGATGCCCTTCGTGCCGCCCGCGCCGTGTACGAGGTTGGTGCCGTTGAGTTGGGTGGGGGCCGTGCCTTTGTAGACGATAGTGTACGAAGGACCGCCGTTGCCGCCCGCGCCGGAGCCGCCATTGCCGCCGTTGCCGCCAGGGCCGCCATTGCCGCCTGGGCCGAGGCTTGTTCCCGCGTCACCGGGAGGACCTGCATCGCCCGTGTACGCGGCGCCTCCGGAGGCGCCGAGACTTCCGGTCCCGCCTTTGCCGCCGTTACCACCTTTGCCGCCGCTACCACCCGTCGCGGAGGTGAGCTCGCAGTGATCGAGCGTGATGGGGCTCATCCAGCTCAGCAATGCGACAGACGCGCCCGCACTGGCGCCCCCCGTTCCGGGTGCCCCACCGCAGCCGCCCATGCCGCCGGCACCGCCGCTTGCGCCAACGCATTCGCTGCCTATGAGAGCGTTGCTTGCTCCTCCACCACCGCCGCCTTGTCCCACGTAACCCACGGTCCCGTTTCCCCCAGCCGCAGCGGCATTGTACCCTACTGCGCTAAAGCTAGCGGTAGCGCCGCCAGGCATCCCGTTCGCACCCGGATTGCCCTTCGACCCAGCAGCGCCATCTTGACCGGTCGAGCCGTTCGCGCCGCCATTATCTACACCGTCGGGCGTCACATCGATTGTCGGAGCACCTGGAACGCCGCGTGTGCCGGAATTATTCTTGGTTGCCGTTCCTCCAGCGCCCCCCAGCGAGCCACCTATCGCATTGCACACAGTTGCATTCATCCACGAACCGCCATTTTGCGTCCCAGCGCCATAGGGACACCGCGCATCAAAGCCTTGCTGCAGGGAGGCGGGCATGTCCCCATCCTTCCCCTTCGCCCCATCCCCCCCATCCACCCCCGCCCCACCCTTACCCGCCAAAATCTTTACGTCTCTCAGCACGACATTGGCGGCGCTATCCACAATCCCCCCAATACTGCTCTCCCCCGCCGGGGCATCCGCAGCATCGAACTCAAAATCTTCCACCGTGAGCCCCGCCGTCAGCCCCTTCACCGTCAGGGGCACGCCGCTCGCCGGATGTACGCGCGCGCGGCGCGTGTTTGCGTAGCCCCACGTCGTGCACTCGAAGCCGCCGTAGAGGCTCATGCCGTCCAACGTGGCGTCGACGGTGAGCGCGTCGGTGTAGCCGCTGCCTTCGTCGCACGCATAGACGCGCATGACATTGCCCTTGGCACCTTGCAGGGCTTTGGTGAGCGTCTTGTACGGCGCAGCGCGCGTGCCTACCCCCGTCGTGTCGCTGCCCTGCGGGGACACGAAGATGCCGTACTTCTCGCTGATGAGGCACGCGCTTTCCATTGGCGACTTCGACGTGCCGGGATCGCATGCATCCGGCTCACTCGCTGCGTCGATCACTGGCGGCGCGTCGGGGACCACGGTGTCGCGACCCGTGTCGTCGGGGATCGCGACGTCGCTGCGCGCATCGCGGCCGTCGGGTGCGCTGACGTCGTTGGGGGGTCGCGGAGTGTCGACGGAAACGTCGGCGTCGGGCCGCGCTGGCGCGTCTTCCGGGATACCGGCGTCTCCGCCAGCGCCGCCACCGCCGCCCGTTCCACCACCGCTATCGGCCGAGGCGCCTGATGCGCCGGCGGAACCCGTCGCTCCCGCGGCGCCTCCCATGCCAGGAGGGGGGCACGTGGCGGACTCTTCGCAACTTGTCTCGGTGGGTCCGCACGCGATCGACGCCGTCGTCGCCACGAACCCACCTCCTGCTGCTAGCCACGCCCATCGTCGTCGCATGTCGCCTCCCAGCGCTCCCCGATCTCAGTACTGACCCACAATTCCCAGCAAAGCGCCATCGCCCGCGGGGCCGATCCCGGCATACGGCGTTACGCTCGTTTGCGATCGCGGCCAGAGCAAGAAGCTCACTACCGTCGCGGCGCCGAGCACGCCGGCGGCGATGAACGCGCCTTGTGCGATGCCGTTGGCTCGATTGCGGCGACCGAGCGTCTCGTCGAGCTGGACACAGGCACGCTGCGTCGCGTTGGCAACGCTGCATCCCGCGCTGCCGAATTGTTGCGCGATCTTTGCGCGCTGTGTTGCGGCGTCGTCGTCGAGCGACGCGCCTTGCAGGGTGAGGCCGACCCCGAAGCCGGCGGCCAACGCCGTCAAACCCGCGCCGCTGATGAGCACGATGGTGCGCGTTTCGATGCCTCCGCGCTCGGCTCTGTCGGGCGCGGTCGGGAATGAAGTGGGCGGCGCGGTGTGCGAGCGGTCGGCGGCAGCAGGGACGATCACCGGCTCGATGAGCGTGGGGCTGGTGCGCGAAACGGAAGCCGCTTCGGTCGGCACAGGACCGTTCGCACGGAGCGACACCTTCAATCGAATGACGCGATCGGGCTCGAACGACTGCGTTTGCTCGTAAACGTCGTACCCGTCCTTCTGCACGCGCACGACGCGCTGCCCCGGCTCGACGTAAATGGGGTCGGCGCCGAGGGGTGAGCGCCCCGACATCTCGCCGTCGACCGCGATCTCGGCGGCGGGAACGTCGACTTCGAGAATGAGTCGGCCGATCTTGGTCTCGGCTTCGGCGAGTGACTTTTTGGCCGACTCGCGTTCGGAGGGCGTGCCGAAGGTGGTGTCGCGGATGAAGGTCGAGAGGTGGCGTGCGGCGTCGAGATAATGTCCGGTCTTGAGCTCGGCCTGCCCTAGATTGCGGAGCACCGAGGGGTGCGGCTTCAGCGCGTAGGCCTGCTGGAAGGCGAGCCGCGCTCCTTCGTAATTGCGCGCGTCCGCCGCGGCCACACCTTCTTGAAAACGTTTGCGCGCAACTTTGATCTGTTCTGGTGCAGGCTCGGCCCGCAACGGCAACGCCGAGGCAAGGACGAGGGCGACGCCAAGCAAGCGATGAAGTTGGCGGCGGTAGCCCATCTTGAGATGCTCGTATCGCACGTTCCGCCTTGAGGCTAAAAGCCTGGATCGCGAAAAAAGTCGTTGCCACCCGATCGCCGCTTGGAGGCAGAGCTTGGTGTTTTGCTGGCAGGAGGAGATACCGAGGCGGCAGCGGCGGTTTGCACAGGCGGGGGCACGGTGGGTGGCGACGTTGCCACGGTCGCAGTCGATGTAGGCAAAGCGGCTCGATGCAAATGGGTGATCGGCGACGCCGTCGCGAGCTCGTTCGTCAGAACCGATCGCGCAGCATGCGCCTTTTCGCGCGGAAAACTGGCGCGAAGAGCGACGACGCTGCACGCAAACACGACGAGCGCCGCGGCGATCACGAGCGCCCAACGCGGGAAGGGCTGGTACCGAATGACGCGCACCCGCACCGTATCGGCCTGGACGGACATTGTGCGCTGCTCGATCGTCGGGACACCGTCTTCATCAATTACTTCGATAAGCTCCTCCTCTTGAGTCGGCGCAGCCTCGTTGAACCAATCGTTCAACCGAGGTGTCTCCGGCTCCTCGGAGAGTGGCGTCTCGTCCAGCCCGTCGAAAGCGATGTCGATGGTTTCACCTGCATTGGCGGGCGGAGGTTCTGAAGTCGCGGCCGGGTCGAATCGCGGCGCACCGCCACTAGCGAGATCCGCGGTTGGATTCGCGGCTTGCGGCGCACGGGGGCGAAGTTTCCACCCATCATAGAGAGGGTCGGCCGTGTCGCGAAGGCCCTCTTTCAGCGACGCCAGCGCCTCGGCCATTCGCGGCCGATCGAACGGATTGGGCGGACCCTGTGTGCTCATGGCCGACACTTCCTGCAAAAGGACGGGCGCTTCGTCGACCGAGGATCGCATAAAGCTCGTGATTCCCCGTTCGGGAGATGGTCCGATTGGGTTGCGCAAAATCGTCGCCCCGCCATTGCGCCTCTCAGAGCCCTGAGGGTGGAAGGATGATTTTATCGGGAGGTTCGCCGGTAGACGCCGGAGGGGATCGCTTGGTCTCCAAGCTCCGATCCGTGTCGTCGGCGACGTAGGTGGTCGTCATGGCCGAGAAAGGCGCTTTGGGGCGCGCGTGGGGCGAGCGCGAAGAGGGGTCCGGCGCTGCCCCGCGCGTCATGGGCCGGCGCGAGGACGCTACCGCAGACGCGATGGCGAACGGCGCCGCGTCGCCCACGGTTGCCGCCGCGCTCGCTGCACTGGACGCCGAGCCCACGACGGAGGGCCGCCGCGTGCTCGGCGCGGCGCGGGGATCGAGGGCCGATAGCGCCGCGTTCGGCGCTGCGGAAAGTGTGCGCGCCAGCGAGGTCGGGGCGCTCGGCGGCGCGCCGTAGTAACGCGCCCACAGAACGCCGAGAATGGCCGGCGGCACACCGATCATCGCCCCGAGCCCGAGCGTGATCGCGGCGCGGCGAACGAAGGGGTGGCGCCAAAAGGCAAACCACGAACCGCCACCCACGTCGATCTCGAGCGAATCCTCTTGCCCTGAATCGGCTGCGCGCACGAAACCGATGGGGTTGGTCTGCGTCGTGCGGTTGCGCACTTCGTCGGGGGGCAAGCCGCGGTCGGTGGCATCACTGCCCGGCCCGAACGGCGGGGGGATCCCCGGTACCGACGAGCTCGACAGCAGCATCGTAGGAACGTACCCCGGCGGCGGTGTCGACCCATCCAAGGTGAAATCGACGGGCACCTGGATATCGGTCGCGAAGTCGTTCGCATCGGCCGGGCCCAGACCCGCCACGGTGTTGGAAAATCCCTTCGGGAGGGGAGCCGGCGCCGGACGGGGCGGAGCCGAAACCAGCGCACGCGGCGCGGGGGTCGAGCGCGGGGGGGCGCCAAACTTTTCTCGGAGACCCTCGCCGGCGACGGGGCCACCGGCGCCGTTTTCGGCGACGAACCGTTTGCGCGCCGCACGAAGCTCGCGCGCGAACGCGGCGATGGTGGGAAAGCGCCGATCGCGCTCCTTGGCGATGGCCTTGTCGACGATTGACGACACATGGGGGGGGCAGCCGTTGGCGACGTCCGATAAAGGTCGCGGCTTCATTTGCAGCTGCATCAGCGCGATCTGCTCGACGGCGTGCGGCAGCGCGGTTCCGCCTTCGGGGGCGAGCGCATGCCGTCCGGCGACCATCTCGTAGACGATGAGCCCGAGTGCGTAGACATCGGCGCGCGCGTCGACGCGCAGCCCTTTGATCTGCTCGGGCGACATGTATGCGGTGGTCCCGATGACGCGCATGCGATCGGTGCTGTTGAGACCGTAGCCCGTGAATTTGCCCGTTCCGAGATCGAGCACCTTGACGACGTTGTGTTGCGTGACGAAGACGTTCTCCGGTTTGAGATCGCGGTGAATGACGTTCACTTCGTGCACGGCGTCGACACCGTCGGCGATCTCCGATGCGTAGTGCAGCGCGTCGGGAATCGGCAGCCGCCCGGCGCGATACAGCACGTCGCGCAGCGTCTGCCCATGCAGCCGCTCCATGGCAAACCACACCATGCCCGCGTCGGTGACCCCCGCGTCGTAGACTTGCACGAGGTTCTCGTGCTGCAGCTCCGAAAGCACGACCGCTTCCATCTTCATGCGCGCGCGCGCGTCTTCCTTGTTGCGGTGGCGCACTTTGAGGCATTTCACCGCGACCGTGCGGCCGCTCGGGTCGTGGACCGCTTCGTAGACGTCACCCATGCCGCCGGCCGCAATGAGGGAAAGAATGCGGTAGCCGTCGCACACCTCCCCCGGCGAAAGCTGATGCTCCGATCTGGCCGGCTCCTGCGACATGCGGTTCCTACGATACACCCGGGGACGTCAACGGACGAACCACATCGCGAGCCCGCCGGCCATGGCAAAGAAAGCAGCTGCGCTGAAAAAAACGCCCCTGCGCGAGATCGGCGCCGCCGGGGAGCGCGGTAGGGGTGCTGACGCGGCACCGATCGCCGCAAAGGCGCTGGACCAAATGACCGGGATCGACGCGTCGAACGTTCCTGCCGGAAGCTCCTCTCGATTGTGCCTGTCCGTCAGCATCCATTGTTCGCCGTACGGGGGGCGGGGCGAAGGGGCGATGGCATGGATCCGGCACCGATGGCTGCGCGGCCGATGGGCATAGGGGGTGGCGACGGTGATGCGCCGAATGGCCGCGCCCCGACGCGACCCGCGCACGCGGCCCGAGGCCCGCGCAAGCTCGCGCATGAACGCCGCGGCGTCCCCAAAGCGATCGGCGGGGTTCTTGGCGATGGCGCGCAGAATGACCGCTTCGACGAGCGGAGCGAGCGGGGTCTTCATAAAGCATGAGGGCGGGGGCGCTTCTTGTTCGATATGCGCGGCGATGAGCCGCGGCACGTCGACGATGTCGTCGAAAGGTCCGCGGCCCGCGATCATCGTATAGAGAAGCATCCCTACCGCGTAAATGTCGGTTCGCCCATCGACGGCGAGACCACTTGCTTGCTCGGGCGAGACGTAGCGCGGCGTGCCGAGGCAGAGCCCTTCGCGGGTCGGAAACGCGATGGGGGCGATGCGAACGGGGGAGCCGGTTTCGACCTTGGCCACGCCGAAGTCGAAGAGCTTGATGCGGTTGCCGGCGGCGGCGGGGCACACCATCACATTGCCCGGCTTTATATCGCGATGGACGATGCCCGCGGCGTGCACGGCGCCGAGGGCGGCGAGTAGTTCGCGCGCGTACGTGACCGCCTCGCGGACAGGAAATGACCGGCGCCGCACGAGCTCCTGCCGCAAGGTGCAACCGGTCAGTCGTTCCAGCACGATGTACGGCCGACCCGCGGCCGTCGTGCCGTGCCCATGGGCGACGACGATGTTGGGGTGCGACAGAAGCTGCAGGATCTCTCCTTCGCGGAGCAGACGCTCGACGAACTCGGCGCGAGCGGCGAGCTCGGCGCGAAGGAGCTTGACGACGACAGGGGGTCCGCCGAACGGTCCGGTCGCCTCGTAGATCTCGCCCATACCTCCCGCACCAACGCGAGCGACGGCGCGAAACGGGGTGCCCTGCAGAAGCGTGTCGAGGTCGGGATCCAAGCACCTTGACTATCGAGGCGGGCGCCGCGCCGGTTGCCCTGAAAAGGCAGGAAACTGCGGGGCTGGCGTCGAACTCGCTACCGGGTCGCCCCCAGGTGCACAGACGTGCAGTTACATGGCCGAGCGCGAGCAGGGCCGAGCGGATTTTATTCGCCGTCGTTCGACTCGGGAGCAGGCGGCTCGTCGGAGAGCCGTTCCCATTTACGCTCGAGGGCTTTGCGATCGACACCGATGAGGCGAGCGGCCGCGCTCTTGTTGCCGCCCGACGCTTCGATGGCGTGGTGCAAGATGGCCCGTTCGATGATGTCGAGCTTCGAGCCGAGATTGGAGGGCAGCGCCAGAAGCGTCCGGGCGATGCGATCGATCTCGCGAGTCGCATCGCTCGTCTCCCGTGCCAGGTCTTCCAGCACCGTGACGTCGACGAGATCGGTCTCCGACAGCAGAGCGACGCGCTCGACCACGTTGCGCAGCTCGCGTACGTTGCCCGACCAGCGCCGTCGCGTCAGCCAGGTGATCGCTTCGTCGCTGAAGCGGATTTTGCGCGGCAGATCGGCGCAGAAGGCGAGTAGCAGCTCGACCAAATCGTGCCCGCGCTCGGAAAGCGGCGGCACGTCGATGGTGACGACGTTGAGGCGATAATAGAGATCTTCGCGAAAGCGCCCCTCGCCGATGCCTCGCTCGAGGTCGACGTGCGTGGCGGCGAGGATACGCGCCCGCACCGGGAGCTCGGACTCGGCGCCGAGCGGACGAAAGCGTCGATCCTCGAGCACACGCAGAAGCTTGGCCTGCAGCTCAGCCGGCATCTCCGCGATCTCGTCGAGCAAGAGGGTGCCGCCGCGCGCAAGCTCGAGCTGACCGCGCACGCGCCGGTCGGCCCCGGTGAATGCGCCGCGTTCGTGCCCGAAGATGAGCGATTCGATGAGCGCTCCCGGCAGCGCCGAGCAGTTGACGGCGATGAATGGCTGGTCGCGCCGGCCACTCATTTCGTGCAGCGCGCGCGCCACCATCTCTTTGCCGCTGCCCGTTTCGCCGCGGATCAGCACCGCGCAATTGGCGTCGGCGACCCTCGCCACGAGCCTGCGCACCCGCTCCATGGCGGGCGACGAACCGACCAACGCCGCCGTCCCCCAAGCGCGATCGACGCGTTCGCGTAGGCGCGTCACCTCGCCGCGAAGCTGCAACCGTTCGCGGAGCCCCTCCACGATGGGCAGCAGCATCTCCGGAGAGAGCTCGTCCTTCAGCACGTAGTCCTGCGCGCCGTGACGCATGGCGTCCCGCACTTCGGCGAGCTCGGTCGACGATGTGACCATGACCGCGGGGATCATGCGGCCCGAGGCGCGCACCGCGCGGAGCACGTCGAGCCCACCACGATCGCGCGGATCGTCGGACAGACGGATGTCGAGCAGGAGCAGGTCCGGCGACGCGGATTCGACGACTGCCATCGCTTCTTCGAACCGACCGGCCTCGAAAATCTCGATCCCCGGCAGATCGGCCATCATTTGCTTCAGCACGCGCCGCGCGCTGCGCTGGTCATCGACGACCAAAACCTTCATGCCACGCTCTCTTTATCGGGCGCGACGCTGTTGGCCCCGACGCCCGTTTCGATGTCCTGCGAAACGGATACGATATCAGCGGCCGGAATGGCCAGCACGAACGCCGTTTTTCCGGCGGTGCGCGTAGGCTCGATCGTCCAATGGTGCGCGGACACGAGCCGCGATGTGATCGCGAGCCCGAGGCCGCTGCCCCGCGCCTTGGTCGTGTACCAAGGAGCGAAGAGCTGCGACCCGTCGCCGCTGTAACCGGGACCGGTGTCCCACACGGCGAGCTCTCCACCCTCCTCGGTGCGCCTCCATTGGATGCCGACCTCGCCTCGTCCGTCGATGGCATCGAGTGCGTTGGCCAGCAGATTGACGAGCACCTGCGTCACCTTGTCGACGTCGCAACGAATGGTCTCGAGCTCGCCGAGATCGAGGTGGATAGGGCGGGGACCGATGCGATCGCGCAGCAGCACCTCGGCGCGCGCGCAGAGCTCGGCCAAGGGAACGGCGCGCCGCTCGACGTATTGCACCGCCATCCGCCGCAGCCCCGAGACGAGCCGCTCCAGTCGCTCGACCTCTTCGCATCCGATCTCGATGTCCTCGTCGTCGAGTCGCCTTACCGTGGCGGCGCGTTGGAAAATCGACCGAAAGAAGTTGATCGGGTAGCGCACCTCGTGCGCGATTTCGGCAGACAGCGTTTCGACGAGGGCTTCGCGTTCGTCGCGAAAGGCCGCCGCTTGCTGCTGGCGACGCTTCTCGAGCTCAGCGTAGGCGAGCGCGTGGGCCATCGCCAGGGCGCCTTGGTTGACGATCGTCTTCAGCAAATCGAGATCCTCGGTGGTGAAGAGAGCGCCGCCGCCTTTTGGCCCGAGGCGCAGGGTGCCGAGACGGGTTCCGCGAAAAAGCACGGGCAGCGTGAGGCCGCCGGCCTCGGCGTCGGGAGGAGCCGCAAGGTTCGGGTTCTCGAGCGCCAGTTCCACGCTGGCGCAGGGGAGCCACCGCCGAACGATGCGCTCCACGGCGCGCACGACGTCTTGCGGCGACGCGATGGATGCCAATTCTTCGCTCAGCTGCTCGACGGTGGGTTTGTAGTCGGCCAACGACGGAAAAAATGCCTTGTCCCCGAAGCGCAACGCCGGCACGACCAGCGCCGTTGCCAGAACCGCCCCCGCGCTCGCCGCCAAGAGCGCGCCCGCGAGCGGAGCGCTCAGCGACACCGCGAACGCCGTCGCGAGCCCGATGGCGAATACGCACGCGATCGTTCCGATGACCGCGCGCGTGGCAAATCGGGACAATAGCGTTCTCGACTTCCAGATGTCGTTGCGGACGACGGCGACCATCGTGGCCAGCGGCGTCAGCGTGAGCAGCGGGAGCGCGACGATATCGGCCGCCGCTTTGATCGGCCCATGCATGAGGAGCGCGCCCGAGATGAGCGCGTGCGGCATGGCCAGCGTGAGTAGCAGCGGACGCAAGAGCTCACGTCGTTGCCCCCGTGCGCGCACGAAACGCAGCGTGACGATGGCGGCCATCGAGAAGAGCCCAAATCCGTAGAGCCAGGTGCAAGCGAGCTCGATCTCGAGCGCGCCCTGCCCTACCCTCCCCGCTACCAAGAACGCGACGGCGAGAGCGAGCCCCGCGCCGTCGAGGGCGCGCGGTACCCACGGATAGCGCGCGAGGACGGGCGCGTCGTCCGGCAGCCGCAAAGCGAACCCGATCATCGCCATCGGCAGCATCGCGTACGAAAAACGCATGAGCGGAACCAAATGCCGCGCGGTGTGCAGATCGAAGAACGTGAAGCTGACGAGGGCCGAGAAGATGGCCACCTTGGCGAAAGCGCGGGTCAGGGCGCCGCGAGCCACCGAAAGTGCGATCGCCGCGGCTGCGACGTAGAGCGCGCCGCTGAAAAAGAGGATACCGGCGTAGGTCCACCATACGAGCGACCCCAGTCGCTCGATGAGCAGATCGAGCTCGCGCGTTTCGTCCGCGGTCTGCACCTTCACGTGCACCGACGATCGCCCTTCGCGCGCCGCGCGAGCGACCGCTCGATCGAACGTCGCGGCGCGGTACTCGCCAGGCGGCGGTCGAGTGACATCCTGCCCATCGACCTCGAGGATGCGGTCGGGAAAACGCAAGCCCTTACGGAGGCCGTCCCAGCTCGGAAGCCCGGTGTTCGAAACCGCGCCGTCGGGCTCGACCCAAACTCCGGCGATCGGCGCACCGTGAAATGCGACCGCATCGCAGATCGCTGCACCCAATACACCCAGGGCAAAGATGGCCATCAAACCTACGGGCCATCGCAGCTGCAGCGGTCGCGAATCCATGGCGTTTGCTTCGCCCTTATCGAAAGTGAAGGGGACGACAGCAGGTCGCCAGTCAGATTACGATGGAAGGTCCTCTTGGCCCAAGCACTTCTCTAAGAACTTGTTTACGGTGCCGACCAGGCGTGTCGGCGCCAGCAACCTGGAACCGGGACGGACACATTTCGCATTCGGGCCGGCGCGTCGACGTTCGCCTTTTAGGAACCGCGCTGCGAGGGCCGCCAGCGTCGCCGCTCGGGGCCGCTCGGCGCGCTACCAGACGCTCGATTCCCGCCAGGGTGAGAGCGCGATGTTGAACCGCTCTTCGACAACGATGTTGCGCCACTGCAGAACCTGGTCGACGCTGAGCCCGTCGAAGTTGCCGTTCACCCACTCCGAGATACGAAAATTGAGACGCGCACGGATGTAGGCAGCTTCCTCAGACTCGGAGGCGGTGTCGGACACGGACTCCGGGTATAGCGTGAGCAACTGCTTGAACTCGTCGAAGTTCGACTGCCGCTCGAGCAGCGATCGGTAGAGCGCACGCAGTTGGTCGTGCGGATCTCGATGCTGGTTGTCCATTCCTGTCGGGCTCCTTTGCCGGCTAAGGCGGGCCGCAGCTGGCGGCCCTCCCCATTCTTTGCAGGAACCGTGCGACGCAACATTGCTCCGGCAAACCCCGAGAATTTGTGGGATTTGAAGCTGCGCGATCAAGCGTTATCTGCCCTGTTTCGCCCAGCTCGTGCCCTGTTTCGACCAGCGCAAGTGCGCTCGACAAACCCTAGGAGGGTGGTGATCGGCGGTGGCGGTCGATGACGGCAGCGACGCGCGCGAGGCCCTCGAGGCTGCGCGCGCCGTACCACGAGAAGTCCTTGCCATCGACTTTGACCACCGCCGAGGCGTCGTGGGGACGTCGGGCAGCTGGGATGTCGAGCGCCTGAAAACGCGCAACATCTGCGTCGGTAAAGTCGTGCGGCTCGTCGGGCAAGAGCACCAGCTCGGGGGCGCGCGCGACGACCTCGTCCCAGCCGACGCGTGGATAACGGGTGTCCCGCCCCTCGATTTGCTCGGGTGTGAGCGGGGCCGCGCGCCCGAGGTCCGCCGCGAGCGGGTAGCGACGAGCGCGATCGGCAAAGACGTTGGCCGCGCCCCCCAGGCGGAGCACGTCGGAAATGAACGTATCGCCGTGGATGGTCATGAGCGGGTCCATCCAGATAGGAAAAAAGGTGGGCACCGGCGCGACGCGCTCGGCATTGGCCTCCGCAACGCGGATCGCCTCGTAGTCACCCTTCAGTGCTTCTTTCACCTTTCCGTCATCGGCAATGTCGAGCATCCGCGCGAGCCGCCCGAGGTGAGCGAGGCCGTCGGCGACCCGCTTGGGAAAAGATACGTAAACGGCGACGTGTGCCTGGGCGATGCGCTCGAGATCTTTTTTGGTGTTCTCTTCGCGATTGGCGAGCACGAGATCGGGGCGCGCCGCGATGATGGCGTCGACGTCGGCATTCTTCGTCCCCCCCATCACCGGAATGCCCTCGACGGCGCTGGCCGGCTCGACGCAATAGCGCGTGCGTCCGACGAGGCGCTCACCCACCCCGAGCTTGACCAAGGAGTACGTATCGCTCGGGACGAGGGATACGATTCGCCGCGGCGCCCGAGCAAGAATGAGCTCGCGCCCCAAACTGTCCCAGACTCGAGCCTCGCGCTTCACGCGTTACGCTACCTGCACCCCGTCGTCGACCAGGCTCGCCTGCCGGGAGTCGGGATCGGCGAAACGGATGCGATGCCGTGCGAAGTCGCGCGCCAAAGCTTCGAAACGGCGACCGCGAATGTCGCGCAAGGTCTCGCGGAAGGAGAGTTCCTCGATGCCAGGGCGATAAAAATATTTGATCGGCGAGCCGCTCATCGCCTTCATCGTGGCGCCGTCCGGTTGAAAGAGGTGGAAGGTCACCTGCGGGTACATCTCGCGCAGCGTGCTCACCGCCTTGTCGAAACGGCTGGCGATGAGCGCCTTCAGCCCCTGAGCGGCGGAAAAGAGCCCGCCCTTGGCCTGCACGAAGCCCGCTTGCTCCGAATATACGGGAATGAGCGGATCGATGAGGACCACCATGGTCGCCCCGGCTTGCACCGCGACCCGCATGTTGGTCGTACGCGTGAAGCCGCCGTCGCAGTAGTAGCGACCTTTGATCTTTTGCGGAGCGTAGAACGGAGACAGCGCCACCGACGCCCGGACCGCGAGCGAGATAGGGACGTCGGTGAAGCCCTCGCTCCCGAAAACGACGTGCTCGGCGGTGTCTTGATCGGTGGCACCGATGTAAAGCGGACGCCGCAGCTCGCGGAAGGAGTCCGTCATGCCCGGCTTGGCGAATTGCCGCGCCATGTACGCGCGCAGCCGCTCGCCTGCGAAAACACCGCTCGGGACGAGCCCCGCGACCGCGGACGAAGGCGTATGCCGCGCCCGCATCACGTCCCACGCCGTCGCGCCGAAGCGGCGTACGAAGTCCTTGTAATTGAAATCGAAAATGTCGCGTCGGTAGATGCGATCGAGCTTGCCTTCCCCCCGCTCCATCCCGCGCGCGATCTCACGGGGGCCGATCCCGCTCGCCATGAACGATGCCAAGATGGCGCCGGCGCTGATTCCGCAGTGAATGTCGACGTCGCAAAGGGAGATATCGGGGAGAAAATACGAGAGCGCGCGCAGCGCGCCGAGCTCGTAAAAGAGCCCCTCGATGCCTCCGCCCGCAAGGCAGAGCGCGACCTTGCCGTGACTCTGCCGCGCCAAGGACTGCCCCACCGCGTCGACGACTTGTACGAAGACGGAATCGGCGTCGCTCCGCGCGATGGTACCGAGGATACGCAAGCGCCCCACCTCGAAGGCGAGCCGCGCTCCACGTTCGTCGGGGTTGATCACGAGCCAAATCTGTTCGCGGCCAATGGGCCCGCCGATGTTGTCGTTGCCAAAAAGCTCGTCGAGAAGGCAGAGCGCGGGGCTCTGCTCGATGGCGCCGCTCTCGCCGCGCGCGTCGATGACCAGCGCGTCGGCAGCGCGCGAGCGAAGTTTGGCGAGCAGGCGTGGCGCACTCGACTCGACGTGGAATTTCAGCCCCACGCGCTGCGGTACGATGCGGCGGGTCAGCGCGTCTAAGGCAGCATCCGCGGCGCGAACAGCATGCGGAGATGGAGATGAGAGATAATAGAAAGCCTGGTTCATGCCGGATCCAGGGAGGCTTTCATGTCATAACCCAAGCGCCCGGCTTCAGCCAGTCCTCCGACGCCCCGTCGTGCTCTCTTCAACTGTGCGCGCATCGCTCTCGTCGGGGGATCTTGAGACGGTTTGGACCGGTGAGTACCCGGCCGACCGTCCACTTGCCGTCGCCTTACGCCGATGCGCGCGCGCCAACCCGCGCGGCCGAATGAAGTTTCGACAGCAGTTGGGTGCGCTCGCTGATAGAGCGGTCTTTCGTAAAATTGCGGCATCACCGCCGGACCTCATTTGCGCCAGCGGTGCGGCAAGGTAGGTGCCGCCACGAGAGCTCGGTAGGCACGGGAGGGTACACTGAAGTCGACGATGCGGGCTGGCCCACGCGAAAAGGAACCGGCCGGGAACCTCTGAAACGCTTCGTTGCACTTCAGGCTCGGGGATCTGTACACTGAACGTATCGTGGAATCCTGGGAGGACCGAGCTCCCGGTTTCTTGAGACGTCGCGGGATGTGGAAGCTAACAATAGAGGATGACGAAGGTAAGCGGACCCCGCTCCCGCTAGTCCGCGACGAGTATTCGATTGGCCGTGGCGAAGAGAACACCGTCCGGTTGACCGAACGCAACATTTCGCGCAGGCACGCCAGCCTACGTCACGAGATCTCGGGCTGGGTCATCGCCGACACATCCAGTCGCAACGGGTCGTACGTCAATGGCGTACGGCTCGTCGGCGAGCACACGGTCAGCGAAGGCGACATCGTCCAGGTCGGCGACTATCGCCTCGCCTTCACGGATGAGGACGTCGCGGCGACGACGACCGATCCGACGAAAGCCTCAACAGTGCCCGGAGCGGGATCGGCCGCGGTGAAACCCGATCGCCTCGTGGTCGTCGTCGGTCCCGAACCGGGGCAGGAGTTTTTGATCCAGACCGCCGTGGTCAGCATCGGGCGCGCGCCCGAGCTGGATCTGTCGCTCGCCCATGCATCCGTCAGCCGCGTGCACGCCGAAATTCACGCTTTGGGCGGCGGTCGCTACGAGATCATCGACAAGGCGAGCGCCAACGGAGTGCGCGTGAACGGTTCGCTTCTCAAGCGGGGCTTGCTCGAAGCCGGTGACTTCATCGAGCTCGGCGAAGTGAAGCTCAAGTTCGTCGGCGCCGGGCAGGTTTACCGTCCCGGGTCCGACGCCATTCGCCTCGAACCCCTCGCCGAGGAGATAGAGCACGCCACGGTGCGTCCGCCCCCCGTGGCGGGGGTCGTCTTCGGAACCACTTCCTCCATCGATGCGCTCATGGGGGACGCGGCGGGGCGCTCGCGGTTCGCCAAGAATTTGATGATCGGAGCCGGCGTCGGGCTCGTCGTCGTGGGGGCTCTTTTTGCGATGCAGCGCTCGAAAGGGCGCGACGGAACACCCGCATCCGGCGTCGCCACGGGATCTTCGACACAAGCCGCGACCGCGCCGCTCGATCCCATGCGGGCCGTGCTCGAGGAAGCGAAGGAGCTCGCGGCGCAAGGCGACCTCGATCTCGCCCACAACCGCATCGTCACCGGACTGCCGAATTCATCGTCGCTTCGAGATGGACCCGAGGCTCGGGACATCGAGGCGCGGTGGGCCGACTCCGTGTTGGCACGTGCCGATCAAGAGCCGGACGTCGCCGCCAAGCGCACGCTGCTCAACTCCGTCGCCCAGGCGACGACGGTCGATGGCGCGCGGCGACGGAGCGCCGCCGACAAGCTGAAGGACGTCGATTACCTCGGCACCGATATCCACGAGCTCCCCAAGGCCAACAAGCCAACTCCTCCCCCAGCGCCGGCCGCCGCTGCTCCTGCGCCCATCGACCCCGCACCACTCCCCGGCCCCAAACCGGCGCGACCCGTGCTCGCGGCCGACCCTTGGAGCACGCCGCCTACTTCGCATCCTCCATCCGCCGCGGCGAGCGAACCCGCCAATTCACGTGCCGCCGATCTCGCCCTCGAAGGACGCGATGGCGAGGCACGCGCGCGCGCGCAGCTCGAACCCAAGGTTTGGAACGGCCGCGCGACGCCCGAGGAGATCCGGATGCTGCGTGCGATCTGCAAGCACATGGGCGACAGGCCGTGCAGCGACCGCGCCGCCGCCCTGCTGGCGAGTCCCAACAAGTAGCCGACGATCCGACGAGCACGGCGTAGCCCCTTTCGCGCGGACGCCACGCGTCCTATATCGGACGGCATGAAGCCAACTTCGTTTCGCCTCGGGCTCGTGCAGATGTCGTGCAGCGGGAACGCCTCCGAGAACCTCGACAAGGCGGTGGCCAAGGTGCGCGAAGCGGCCGCCAAAGGCGCGCAGATCATCTGCTTGCAAGAACTTTTTCGCACGCCTTACTTCTGCCAGCGCCAAGACCCCGCCGTCTTCGACCTGGCCGAAGCGGTGCCCGGTCCCACCACCGAGCTCTTCGGACGCATTGCCAAAGAGGCGGGCGTGGTCGTCGTTGCCTCCGTCTTCGAGCGGCGTGCCGCCGGGCTTCACCACAACACGGCCGTCGTCATCGACGCCGACGGCAGCATCGCCGGTATCTACCGCAAGATGCACATCCCCGACGATCCCCTCTACTACGAGAAATACTACTTTGCCCCTGGCGATCTCGGGTTTCGCGCGTTTCGTACACGCTTCGGCACGGTGGGTACGCTCGTCTGCTGGGACCAGTGGTACCCCGAGGCGGCGCGTCTCACGGCGATGCAGGGCGCCGACGTGCTCGTTTACCCCACCGCGATCGGATGGCACCCCGCCGAAAAAGCGAAATACGGGGTGTCGCAGCACGCTGCCTGGGAGACCATCCAGCGTTCGCACGCCATCGCCAACGGTGTGTTCGTCGCCGCGGTGAACCGCGTCGGTCACGAAGGGGACCCAGGTTCCGGGCTCGACTTTTGGGGCGGCTCGTTCGTCGCCGACCCTTCGGGCGTGCTCCTCGCCAAAGGATCGCACGATCGCGAAGAGGTATTGGTTGTCGAGTGCGACGCTGCGCAGTCCGAGTCGGTCCGGCGAAACTGGCCCTTTTTCCGAGATCGCCGCATCGATGCCTACGAAGGGCTGACACGCCGGTGGCTCGAATAGCGCCGCCCTCGCCGAGCGCCGGCGGATTTCGCCAACCGGCGGAGTGGGAAGAACACCGCGCGACCTGGCTCGGCTGGCCCCACCAAGCGGAGGATTGGCCGGGCAAGCTGCCCGCCATCGTGTGGGTCTACACCGAGATCGTGAAGAAGCTCTCGACCCGCGAGCAGGTCTGTCTCTTCGTGCAGAATCAGCGCGTCGAAGCGAGCGCACGTGACGCGCTCGCCAAGGCCGGCGTCCACCTCGAGTCCATCGAGTTTCTGCGGTACGCGACCGACCGTACGTGGATGCGCGACATCGCGCCGAGCTTCGTCAAGTCGGCGGGCGAGGTGGCGATGGTGGATTGGGATTTCAACGGCTGGGCCAAGTACCCCAATTTTCGGCGCGACAACCGCGTGCCTTCCCGCATCGCTCGTCATCGAGCGATGCGCCGTTTCGTGCCGACAGCGGCGGGGCGAGGAGGAGACGCCGCGCCGACGACGGTGGTGCTGGAAGGGGGGAGCATCGACTGCGACGGCAAAGGGACGATGCTCACCACCGAGGAGTGCCTGCTCAGCGATATCCAGCAGCGAAACCCCGGCCTCGATCGCGCGGCCTTGGAGAGGGTTTTCGCGGACTACCTCGGCGTGCGAAAAGTGCTGTGGCTCGGGCGCGGCATCGCCGGCGACGATACGCACGGACACGTCGATGATCTGGCGCGGTTCGTGAAACCGGGCACGGTGGTCCTCGCGCAAGAATCCGACGAGCGTGACGAGAACCACGCCCCTCTCAAGGAGAATCTCGAGCGGCTCCAGAGCATGACCGATGACGAGGGCCGCCGACTCGAGGTGATCGCGCTGCCGAT
>Ga0193706_1000093_pt1 | contig 64592 bp, 59 predicted proteins | sample U3c1metaG_FD_160130 | JGI IMG/M metagenome (GOLD analysis project Ga0193706, IMG submission 160130) | Soil microbial communities from a riparian zone of the East river system, Colorado, United States - U3c1 | ecosystem: Environmental > Terrestrial > Soil > Riparian zone | place: USA: East River...
ACACCACCCTCTCCGACGGCCGCAACACGCTCGAGGAGATGGCCGAGGCCGGTCGCGAGCGCGGCTACGCCTACATGGCGATCACCGACCACTCGGCCAGCCACGGCTTCGGCGACCACGTCACCCCCGAGCGGCTCTGGGAACGGATCGAGGAGATCCGCGAGTGGAACAAAGGCAAACGCGGCTTCCACCTGCTCGCCGGCTCCGAGATCAACATCGGCCTCGACGGCTCGCTCGACTATCCGGACGACCTGGTCGAGGCGCTCGACTGGGTCGTGGCCAGCGTCCACACCTCCTTCTCGATCTCCGCCAAGGAGATGACCGAGCGCGTCATCGCCGCGATCGAGAACCCGCGGGTCAACTGCATCGGCCACCTCACCGGGCGGCTGATCGGCCGCCGCGAGCCTTACGGGATCGACGTCGAGGCGGTGGCCGAGGCGGCCGCCCGGACCGGCACGATGATCGAGATCAACGGCAACCCCAACCGCCGCGACCTCTCCGATCGCCACGCCCGCCTCGCCGTCGACGCCGGCGTCACGATCGTCCTCAACACCGACGCCCACGGCGTCGACACGCTCGACAACATGGCCTACGGCGTCGCCACCGCCCGCCGCGCCTGGCTGACCGCCGCCGACGTCGCCAACACCCGCGGCTGGCGCGAGTTCTCGAAGCTGCTGCGCTAGGCGCCGGCTGAAGAGTTGTGGGTCCGATAGGCCCTAAAAGTCTTCAGCGACCTCAGGCGCGGCTGAGGCGGTCGCTGCGCAGGCCCGGCGCCCGCACCAGCTCGACCGGTTTCAGGGGGGAGTTGGGGACGACGTAGAACTTGACGCCGTCGCGCTGCTCGATGCCGAGCACCGCCGCCTCGCGGGTGTGCCAGGCGAGCGAGACGATCAGGGCGTAGCCGGCGCCGATCACGGCGACGCCGGGGAAGAAGAGGCCGAGGCCGCCGGCCAGGACGGCCGTGAAGGCGATCGGCCAGAGCCGCCCGATCGCAATCCGGGCGGGGGTCTCGGGGGGGAGCGAGGTCGCGGTGCGCGCCCGGGCGAGGGGGTCGCGGACGTCGTCGGCCGCGCGGGCGGGGCGGCCGAGGTAGATGCCGATCGCCAGCGAGATCAACCACCAGACGGCGGCGACCAGGACCGTCGTCGTGTCGCCGTCGCGGTTGGCGCCGATCGCCGTGATCGCCCCCAGCGCGGTCGCCTCGGCGCCGGTCAGGAAGACGGTGACTCGCAGCAGGTCCGTATAAGGCACGCGTTACTCCCCCAGCCACTGGAGGATCGTCAGCCAGCCCTCCGGCCCGTCGACGATCAGGTCCGACTCTTCGGGCAGCTCCGGCGGTGCCTCGGGGGAGACGATGCCGACGCAGATCGCGGTCGCCAGCTCGCCCGCCCCGGCCAGCTCGCGGAGGCGGCGAAAGGCGTCGAGGTCGGTGCGATCGTCGCCGGCGTAGACGGCACCGCCGATCCGCCCGCCGGTCAGCAGTGATGCGACAGCGGCGTCCTTGCCGCCACCGCCGACCGGGCGCAGCTCCAGCACCTTGCGGCCCCAGCGCGGTTCCAGCCCGGCGTGGCCGGCCTTGACGGCGATCTCGTGGGCGCACGCCTCGGCGTGCGCCTCGTCCGCGGCGCCACGCCAGTGCAGTGCCTGGATCGGGCCCTTGTCCTCGCATCGCAGCCCCGCCGCCAGCAGTGCCCCGGCGTCGAGCGTGGCGATGAAGTCGGGAGCCTCACTCTCGCGCCCGGCCAGCGAGGGGTCGGGCCGCGGCGAGTCGTCGCCGGGCAGCAGCAGCTCCAGCCCGTGGTTGCCGGCGTAGGCGATCCCGTCGAGCCCGACCAGCCGCCGCGCCTCCTCGGCCTGGCGGCCGGAGACGCAGGCGACCAGCCCGAAGCGCTCGCTCAGGCGCGCCAGCGCTTCGCGCGCCGCCGCGGGAACGGCCGCTTCCTCGGCCCGGGCCGCGATCGGCGCCAGGGTGCCGTCGACGTCGGTGAGGACTGCCGCCCGGGAGGGGTCGACGCGCAGCGGCTCCAGCAGCGTCGCCCAGGCGCCTTCCCCCGTCTCGAATTCGCGAGGCACGGCATCTAGTATCGCCGCATGCCGTCCACCTCCGGGCCGATGCCCTCGCACGAGACCCTGCGGCTGGCGGCGATCGGCACCCTGGCGGGCATCTTCAGCGGCCTTTTCGGGGTCGGCGGCGGCACCGTGATCGTGCCGCTGCTGATCTTCTGGTTCGGCTACGGGGAGCGGCTGGCGACCGGTACCAGCCTCGCCGCGATCGTCCTCATCGGCCTGCTCGGCACGCTCGCCCAGGGCGGTCTCTACGGCAACGTCCACGTCGCCACCGGCCTGCTGCTGGCGATCCCCGCCGTCGTCGGCGTGGTGATGGGGACCGCGATCCAGCAGCGGATCCCCCAGCGTGCCGTCTCCTACCTCTTCGCGATCCTGCTGGTCGCGATCTCGATCGAGCTGATTCTCAAATGAGCGGAGCGAAATCCGCATCGCAATCTGACTCCCTGCGGGTTTCGCGGAGCGAATGCTTTCTATGAACGAGATCCTCGCGGTCCTGATCGCCGTCGCCGGCGGCCTCGCCGGCGGCCTGGTTGGCGTCGGCGGCGGCGTCCTCTTCGTTCCGGCGCTGACGATCTTCCTCGGCCTCACCCAGGTCGAGGGCGAGTCGACCTCGCTGCTGATGATCGTCATCGTCGCCCTGGTCGGCGCCTACCGCCAGAACGGCTACGGCAACGTCCGCGTCCGCGAGGCGCTGATCATCGGCGCCCTCTCGCCGTTTGGAGTCCTGATCGGCGTCGCCGTCGCCAACAACGTCTCCGAACGCGTCCTGCAGCTCTCCTTCGCCGCCCTCGCCCTGTTCATGGCAACCCAGCTGGTCCGCCGCGCCCGCTCAGCCCCCTAGTCGCGAGGGTCGCGGACGTCGACCAGGTCTTCGATGATCTGAAAGTCCCTGCTGTTGTGGGTCAGCAAGGGGACGCCCTGGACGTTGGCGGTTGCGGCGATAGCCAGATCGAAAGCACGGCGGCGCGGCTGACCACCGCGCTGGGCGACGGCGGCGTGCAGCCTGCCGCACTCGCGAGCGGCGGCCGAGTCGAAGGGCAGGGCGTCGAAGTGGCTCTCGACGATGCCAAGCCGCCGCATGCGCCTGGCGCGGGCGTCATCGTCGGGGGCGACCAGGACGCCGAAGTGCAACTCGGTCAGCGATACGACGCTGATCGCCGCTTCCTCGCCGGGGCCGCTCTCGGCGTCGATCAGCACCGAGGTGTCGAGGAGGACCGGCACCTGGCTACAAGGACCAGGGATCCGTCAACTCGCCCCCCAGTTTCTCGAGGTCTTTCTCGAGCGTGGGGTCGGCGGGAGAACTCCAGAGCTCACTGAGCTGGGAGCTGGGCACCCACTGACGAGTGCGGGCGGGTCCCAGTCGCGCGACAGGGCGACCGGAGACGGTGATGGTGATCTCTTCTCCACCCTCCGCTCGTCGCAGGACCTCACCAACTTTGTTGCGTAGCTCTTTCTGGGGGATCGTCGCCATTCCCAGAAGGTAGCAGTATTGCTACCTCGATCTACCTGGCTCAGGAAGCCGCTTGCGTTCGACCGCCTCCGCCGCCTGCAGCGAGCCGATCAAAGCCAGACCAAGCAGCTCGCGCAGCTCGGCGCGCTCCATGTCGCGGCGCTCGAGCCAGCGCAGCACCGCGCCTTCGATGAAGAAGAACCAGCCCTGCACTGCGGTCTCCAGGGTCGGGGTGCGCTCGACGCTGGCCGGCGCCGCCTCCCAGTCGGCGAGGGAATCGATCACCGCGTCCATTCGTGTCTGCCGCCCGGCCTCCAGCGCCGCCAGGATCTCGGGGTCGCCGCCGCCGCGGCTGCGGAAGATCGCCGCATAGGCCGCTTCGTGGGCCTCGACGAAGTCGAGGAAGCGGTCGAGGCTGGCGCCGAGCTGCTCGGCGGGGGGGAGGTCGGGGTCGGGTGCGGTCAGCTCCGCCAGCTCGTCCTGACCGCGCTCGATCGCGGCGATGAGGAAGTCCTTCTTGGTCGGGAAGTAGTGGTAGAGCAGGCCCTTGGAGACGCCCGCCGCCTTGGCGATCTCCTCGATCGAGACCTCGTCGAAGGGGCGTTCGGCGAGCAGGCGGGCCCCTGAGGCGAGCAGCTGCTCGCGCCGGGCGTCGGTGCTCAGCCGGCGTTTCGCGGTCAGCTCCACGGCGCCCAGGCTAGTCGCTATTGACCATCAGTTCAATAGCTGCTACAAATCCCGGCACTATTGAACTGACGGTCAACAAACCGCCGCCCCTGGCGACCGAATCGGTCGCGACGCCGGCCCTGCCACCGGGCCCCTCGACGCCGAAGACGTTGCAGGTCGGCCGCTTCCTGCTCCAGCCCACCGCTTTCCTCGACAGCTGCCAGCGTCGCTATGGCGACTACTTCACGCTGCGGCTCCCCAATCGCACCAGCGTCATCAGCTCCGACCCCGAGGCCGTCAAAACGGTCTTCACGGGCAGCCCCGACCAGCTTCTGGCCGGACGCAGCAACGCGATCCTGCAGCCGCTGCTGGGCGACCGCTCGGTCTTGCTGCTCGACGGCCGCGAGCACCTGCGCCAGCGCCGCCTGCTGCTGCCGCCCTTCCACGGCGAGCGCATGCAGGCCTACGCGGAGACGATGCGGGAAGTCGCCGAGCGCGAGGTCGCGGCCTGGCCGCGGGGGCGGACGTTTGCCGTCCAGCCCTTGATGCAAGCGATCACGCTGGAGGTGATCCTGCGCACCGTCTTCGGACTCAGCGGCGAGGAGCGGGTGGAGCGCGTCGGCGCCCCCCTGCGCCGCCTGCTCGACGCTACCGCCAGCCAGGCGCGCCTCTTCGCCCTGCAAGTGACCAGCTCCGAAAACCCGCACCGGCTCAGTCCCTGGGGTCGCTTCAACGCCCTCGTCGCCGAGGCCGACCGGGTCGTCTACGAGGAGCTGCACGCGCGCCGCGCCCAGCCCGACGGCGGCGAGCACGAGGACGTCCTCTCGCTGCTGCTCGCCGCCCGCGACGAGGAGGGCCAGCCGCTCACCGACCTGGAGCTGCGCGACGAGCTGATGACCCTGCTGCTGGCCGGCCACGAGACGACCGCGACGGCGCTGAGCTGGACCCTGGAGCGCCTCGTCCGCCACCCGGCGGCGCTCGAGCGCCTGCGCGCCGAGCACCGGGCCGGGGAAACCGAGTTCCTCGACGCGACGATCAAAGAGTCGCTGCGGCTGCGCCCGGTCATCCCCGCCGTCGGCCGCTACCTGACCGAGCCGCTGCAGATCGGCGGCCGCAGCATCCCCGCCGATGTCTATTTCAACCTCTCGATCTACCTCCTGCACCGCCGCGCCGACCTCTATCCAGACCCCGACGCCTTCCGCCCCGAGCGCTTTCTCGAGCGCCCGGCCGGGACCTATGAGTGGATCCCCTTCGGCGGTGGCACGCGCCGCTGCCTCGGCGCCAGCTTCGCCCTCTTCGAGATGCGGATCGTCCTGCAGACGATCCTCGACCAGGTGACCCTGCTTCCCGAGCGCGGCCGCGGCGAGCGCACCGGCCGCCGCGCCATCACCCTCGTCCCCGGCCAGGGCGCTCGCATCGCCGTGGGGGCCTGATGAGCGTCGCTGTCGATCAGGCGGACGGGCTGGTCGGGCAGGCGCGGGCGCTGGTTGACGGGGAGGTCAGCTCCCGGGAGCTGACCGAGCGGACGCTGGGGCGGATCGCGGACACGCAGCCGACCCTGAACGCGTTCCGCATCGTCTGCGCCGAGCAGGCCCTCGCCGACGCCGCCGAGGCCGACCGCCGTCTGGGTGAGGGAGAGCGGGCGCCGCTGCTCGGGGTGCCGGTCGCGATCAAGGACGACGTCGACCTCGCCGGCCACGAAACCCCGTTCGGCTGCGCCGGCGAGCACCGGGTGGCCGAGCGCGACGCTGAGCCGGTCCGCCGCCTGCGCGAGGCCGGCGCGATCGTCGTCGGCAAGACCAACGCGCCCGAGGTCGGCCAGTGGCACTTCTCCGAGACCGCGGCCTTCGGCGCCACCCGCAACCCCTGGCACCTCGACCACACCCCGGGGGGCTCCAGCGGTGGCGCCGCCGCCGCGGTCGCGGCCGGGATCGTCGCCGGGGCGATGGGCTCCGACGGCGCCGGCTCGATCCGCATCCCCGCCGCCTGGACCAACCTGGTCGGCCTCAAGCCCCAGCGCGGCCGGGTCTCCACCTGGCCCGACGCCGAGGCCTTCAATGGGCTCAGTTGCTACGGGCCGCTGGCCCGCGACGTCGCCGACACGGCCCTGCTGCTCGACGTCCTCGCCGGCAACGTGCCGGCCGACCGCCACCACGTGGCGCCACCCGCGGAGCCCTTCGCGGCCGCCGCGAGCCGCCCGCCCGAGCGACTCCGCATCGCCCTCTCCTTCACCACGCCCGCCGGCGCTTCCGGCAAGGTCGACCCCGAGCACCGCGCCGCGGTCGAGGCGCTGGCCGCGAGCCTGGCCGAGCTCGGCCACGAGGTCGAGGAGCGCGACCCCGACTACGGGCTGGTCGGCGCGGCGCTGATCCCGCGCGGGATGTCGGCGGTCAACGACTGGCTCAGCGAGCGGGGGATCGACCACGCCCAGCTCGAACCCCGGACCCGGGTCCACGCCCGCATGGGCCGGCTGCTCAGCGGCGCCCCGCTGCGCGCCGCCCGCGCCGCCGAGCAGCCCTGCCGCCGCCGCATGGGCGCGATCTTCGAGCAGGTCGACCTCGTCCTGACGCCGACCACGGCCGAGCCACCTCCCCGCGTCGACCACCTCAAGGGGCGCGGCTACTGGGCGACGAGCACCGCCGCCAGCGCCGCCTGCCCGTTCGCGTGGCCCTGGAACGTCGTCGGCTGGCCGGCGATCAGCGTCCCCGCCGGCCTCACCACCGCCGGCCTGCCGATCGGCGCCCAGCTCGTCGCTTCGGCTGAAAGCGAGGCGCTGCTGCTCTCCCTGGCCGCCGAGCTGGAGCAGAGCCGCCGCTGGCACGAGCAACGGCCGCCGCACTCCCTCTAGCGTCCGCATCCCCTGGCGCGGCAGCGCCCATCGTCTACGCTCAAAGCGTGGATTCGCTCACCTGGGAAGGCGACCTGCCGCATCTGCGATCTCCCGTGTTGGTCTGCGCCTTTCGGGGCTGGAACGACGCCGCCGCGTCCGCCTCGACCGCGCTGGCCGCCGTTGCATCCTCGTTTGATTCCGAGCTGATCGCGAGCATCGATCCCGAGGACTACTTCGACTTCCAATCGACCCGCCCGACGATCACCATGAGCGGCGGCGAGGCACGCCGGATCGAGTGGCCGGAGAACAACCTGATCGCCGTCCAGGTGCCGACCGCCGACCGCGACCTGGTCCTGCTCGACGGCACCGAGCCGAACCTGCGCTGGCGCACCTTCTCGGAGACGATCGCGACCGCCGCCGACGCGCTCGGGGTCGAGCTGGTGATCACCCTCGGGGCGCTGATCGCCGAGGTCTCCCACACCCTGCCGGTGCCGATCACCGGCCTCGCCTCCGATCAGGAGCTGATCGACGAGCTGGAACTGGAGCGCTCCAGCTACGAGGGGCCGACCGGGATCGTCGGCGTCGTCCACGACCTCTGCCGGCAGGCCGGGATCGACTCCGCCTCGCTGTGGGCGGCGGTTCCCCATTACGTCGCCGCCGTGCCGAACCCGAAAGCGGCGCTGGCGCTGCTGCGCCGGCTCGAGGGACTGACCGGGATCGCCGTCGAGGCCTCCGACCTGGAGGAGGAAACGAGCGACTACGAGGAGCAGATCGGCCGCGCGATCGCCGCCAACCCGGAGATCGAGGAGCTGGTCTCGCGGATCGAGGCCGAACAGGTCGACCTGCTGACCGACGAGGGCGAGGAGCTGCCCTCGGCCGACACGATCGCCCGTGAGTTTCAGCGCTTCCTCCGCCAACGCGGCGACGGCCGCTGAGGACGCTGCAAACCGGCGCATCTCGGCGTCCTCGGTCGGTCATGTGCGGAGCACACTCCCTCCCTCGTCCTTGATCTGCTTGGTTTTCGCGCCCTTTAGGTTTCGGCAGCCGGGCAGATCAGCCGGTAGTCGCACCAGCTGCAGACGGCGGGGGAGGGGCGCGGCTCGAAGTCCTGGCTGAGGATGCCCTCGCCAACCTGCAGGACGGTGCGCTCGACCCGCTCGGCGTCGTCGGGCTTGGTCGGCGCCGCCACCTTGTCGGCGTCGAGCACGTAGTAGTAGCTGCCGGTGCTGGCCTCGACCTCCCAGGCCTCGCGGGCGGCGAGGCGGTAGAGCGCCAGCTGCAGGTCGCTCTCCAGCTGCGCTTCGGTGCGGCGCTCGCCGGTCTTGTAGTCGATCAGCTCGTAGTCGCCGTCGGGCAGGCGGTCGACGCGGTCGACGCGACCGCGCACGTGGTGCTCGCCGACCTTGAAGTCGAACTTGCGCTCCAGCCAGACCGGTTCCCCCTCGGCGACCCGCTCGCGCTCCCAGTAGAGCCGCAGCGCCTCGCGGGCGCGGTCGCGGAACTGCAGCTCGTCGTCGGTGGAGCCGAAGCCGGTGCGCCGCCAGCCGGTCTCGAAGAGGTTGGTCAGCAGCGGCAGCCCGTCCCCCTCGTCCTCGGGCGGCTCTTTGTGGAAGCGCTCGAGGACGTTGTGGATGAGGATGCCGAAGCGCTGGTTGATCGTCGGCTCCTGGGGGATCCCGAAGACGCGCGCGAACTTGTACTTCAGCGGGCAGGTCAGGTAGAGGCTGAGGTCGGAGGCGGAGAGGCTGAGCATGCCGTCGCCGCGGCGCGGCAGGAAGGCCTCCAGCGAGGGCTCCTCGCGGGCGGCGATCAGGTCCCGGCGCCGGCCGGCGTCGTGCTCGGAGTCGAGCAGGTAGGAGTCGAGCGAGGAGGCGTCGAGCTCGGCCTGCTGCTCAGGGGTGGCGACCTGGCGCAGCAGGCCGTTGACCGCCTCGATCGCCTCCGCCGTCGGCTCGCTGCCGGGGCGCTGCGCCAGCGCCGCCAGCTTCAGCAGCTCCAGGTAGCGGGCGATCGCCCGGTTGACGTCGATCGCGGTGTCCAGGCGCGGCTCGGAGAGCTCGCGGCCGGCCCGCCAGGAGGCCTCCAGCACCTGCTCGCGCAGGGTCCGGTAGGTGGCGTGCAGGCCCTCGGCGGGCCCGAACAGCTCCTCGCCGTGCTCCTCCTCTTCGCCCCCCTGTGAGGCCGCCAGCGCCTCCTCGTAGAAGCGCGAGGGACGCGCCTCGCCCTCCTCGCCGCGCTCGAGCCGCGAGAGCACCAGCCCAGTGCGCGCCGGCCAGCCGATCCGCGCCCAGTCGGCCTCGCCCTCGAGGCCGAGCACGAAGACGTGGTCGAAGCCGATGCCCTTGACGGCGTCCATCGCCATCCCCTGGACCGAGGCGGGGGCGGGCGGCTCCTCGCCGCCGGCCGGCTCGACCCCGGCCTCGGCGACGGCGCTGAGGTAGGCGACGAAGCCGCGGGTCGAGCCGTGCGGCTCGCGCCGCGCCCAGGCGGTCGCCAGCTCGGCCAGCCGCGAGAGGCCGAGCAGGCGCTCGGCGACCTCGGGCTGGGCGGCGAAGAGGCGCTGGCGGCGCAGCCCCACCCGCTCGATCAGCCGCCGCACGAAGACGTCGGCGCGGCGCTCCTCCATCGCTGCCGAGGCCGCGTTGTAGAGCTTCAGGAAGGACTGGATCCGCTCGCGCGCCTCGGGCTGGAACTGGGGGCTGTCGAGGGCGGCCTCGCAGGCGGCGACCATGTCCTGCTTGCGGCGCCGGGCGATCGTCGTCAGCCGCGCCAGGTCGCCGGGGCGCAGTTCGATCGGCGGCCGGGTCAGCGCCCGCGCCACCGCCGGCGAGTCGTCGGGGTCGGCGAGCGCCCGCAGCCAGGCGATCGCGTCGCGGACCTCGGGCCGCTGGAAGAGCGCGGCGGGACCGGAGAGGTGGAAGGGGATACCGCGCTCCTCCATCGCCGCCGCGACGGCGCCGCCCTGGCGGGCCGGCTCGGCGACGAGCACGCAGATCCTCTCCGGCTCGGCGCCGCCGACGACCAGCTGCTCGACCTCGCGGGCGACGGCCTGGGACTGGGCGCGCTCGTTGGAGCATTTCCAGAAGCGGACCGCCGGCTCCCGGAACCGATGCTCGAGGGCGACGACGTCTCCATGGGGATGCAGTTCTCTGAACCAGGTGCCTGCGGCTGATGATTCGCTCTCCAGCGCGTAGAGGTGGTTCGGGTTGTCGGTGGCGAGCGCGGTGAGGATTGCGCGTTGAGCTGAGGTCGCCTCCTCCAACTCGTCGACCATCAGGTAGTCGAAGCGATTGGCGATCTGGCGGCGGACGTCGGGGCGTTCGGCGAAGAGGCAATCGAGGGCGAGGAAGACGTCGCCGCGGTCGAGGCTGCCGGCGCCGGCGAGGATGCGGTCGTGGGTTGTGTAGAGCTCGGCGAACTCGAGCTCGCGTTTGACCGCCTCCATGTCGGCTTCGTCAGAGGCGCTCTGCTCGGCGTCGCGAGCGCGTTGCTCCAGTCGCGTTGGACCGACTCGTTCCGCCTTCAGCTCGTCGATCCGGGCCAGCAGGCGGGCCAGCAGGCCGGCGGGGTTGCCGCGGATCTCGTGGCGGCGCAGCGGCAGCTGGTCGAGGCGGTCGAGCAGCATCGCCAGGCGCTCGGCGGGGCCGAGGACGTCGAAGAAGGGGTCGAGGCCGGCGGCCTCGGCGTGGTCGCGCAGGAGCCGCTCGCCGATCGTGTCCCAGCTGCCGACCCAGAGCTCCTCGAACGGCCCCTGCAACAGCGCCTCGGCCCGTTCGCAGAGCCGTCGCGAGGTGGCCCGGGTCGAGCCGATCACGAGGATCTGCTCGGGAGCGGCGCCGCTCGCGGCGAGCCTCGCCAGCCGGCGGGCCAGCAGCTCGGTCTTGCCGGTGCCGGCAGCGCCCAGAACCAGCAGCGGGCCGTCGCCGTGGGCGATCGCCCGGTCCCTTCCGTCCGCCTCCACGGCTGCCGTCGGCTGCTCCTCGCGCATCGCCCAACGCTAGCGCGACATAGCATTCGGCCGATGGACGTTTTCTCCGCAGACTGGCTGGGGATCTGCCGCCGCATCGTGGCGGCCCAGCGGGCGATCTTCGTGGCCACCGCGAGCAGCGCGGAGCGCACCGTCTACGAGGGCATCGGCGAGGGGGGCGACCGCACCCTGGCGATCGACCGCCGCTGCGAGGACGTCGTCTTCGCCGAGCTGGACGAGTTGGCCGCCCAGGGCGCCTCGTTCGTCGCCGTTTCGGAGGAGCGCGGCGAGGTCTCCTTCGGCTCCGGCGGAGCGACGCGGGTGGTGATCGACCCGATCGACGGCTCGCTCAACGCCCGTCGCACGATCCCCTCGCACAGCCTCAGCATCGCCGTCGCCTCCGGCTCCTCGATGGCCGACGTCGAGTTCGGCTTCGTCCACGACTTCGGCGCCGACGAGGAGTTCGTCGCCCGGCGCGGCGAGGGAGCGATGCTCGGCGACGCCCCCGCCCGGGTTGCCGTCGCGGCCGAGAAGCTGGAGGTGGTGGGCCTGGAGTCCGCCGAGCCCCAGTGGGCGCTGCCGGCCCTGGAAGCCCTGGCCGGGAAGGCCTACCGGCTGCGGGTCGTCGGCTCGATCGCGATCACCGCGTCCTACGTCGCCGCCGGTCGCTTCGACGCGATGCTCAGCCTTCGCTCCTGCCGCTCGGTCGACGCCGCCGCGGCCCAGCTGATCGTCCGCGAGGCGGGCGGCGCGGTGGCCTTCGGCGACCTCGCGCTGGAGGGTGCAACGCTGGATCTCGATGCCCGCTACCCGATCGCCGCGGCCTGCGATGCCGCTTCGCTGGCGACGGTGCGCGCCGCGCAGGCCGCCGCCGAGCTCGTGTAACCACCTCGCGAGAAGAGGTTAAGAACGTGTGTTCGCAAAAGAACATATGTTCGTTACACTCGGCGAAACGCCCAGGCAGGCAAACAAATTCGAAGGGATTTCATCTTCATGGCAGACACGAAAAACGGCAGCAAATCGAAAACTCAGGCCAAACGCGCCACCACGGAAGCGAAAAAATCGGCCAGCACGACCGCGAAAGCGACCAAGCGCGCCGCCACCAAGACCGCGGTGGCTGAGAAGAATCAGGTGCAGACCGTCGCCGAGGCCGCTGTCGACGTTCCCGTCGGCATCGTGCTCAGCGTCAGCGACCGCGTCTCCGACCTGGTCGAGCCGTGGACCGGCCGCACCAGCGCCGAGAAGCAGCTCAAGTCCTACCGCACGCAGCTGCGCAAAACGGTCAAGCGGACCGAGCGCCGTGGCACCACCGCCCGCCGTAAGGCGACCACCGAGGCCCGCAAGACCCGCAACCGGGTCGAGCGCGAAGCCCGCAAGCATCAGCGCACGGTCGAGACGACGCTGAAGCGCAACCGCAACGAGGTCGAGTCCCGCGTTCGTCGCGCGATCGACGAGCAGGCCTCGCGTGCCCAGGGCCTGGTCGATCAGGTCACTGATCAGTTCGCTTCCCTGCGCTAAGTCGCATCCGCATCTCCGTAGTGCCGACCGCCCCGATCTTTTCGGGGCGGTCGTCGTTTGGGCGGATCAAGGGGCCCGTCAACCCGCGGATTACAATTGTCTGTTCCGTGTCTCGTGCGTTTGAAAGCGTCACCGCCAGGTTGCCCAAAGGTTGGGGCGACCTCGGGCGCCAAATGGGCATCCTGGTTGGCGTCGACATCGTCTACGAGCTGGTCCGCGGGATCGCCGATTCCCAGCGCGCCGACGCGATCGCCCACGGCGCCCAGGTCATCGACTTCGAGCAGGCGACCCACACCTTCTTCGAGCCCAGCCTGCAGGCGTTCTTCCTGCCCGCCGGCTGGGTGATCGACTTCGCCAACCAGATCTACCTCAACGCCCAGTTCTCGATCGCGCTGGGCTTCCTGGTCTGGCTCTACCTCTTTCGCAACGAGTCCTATTACTTCGTCCGCAACATGTTCGTGGTCTCGATGGGGCTGGCGGCGCTCGGCTACACGATCTACCCGACCGCGCCGCCGCGGATGTTCCCCGAGCACGGCTTCGTCGACACGATCAACGACTTCTCCAACGTCAACCACGACTCGGCCCTGGCGAAAGTCTTCATCAACCCCTACGCGGCGGTGCCGAGCATGCACTGCGCCTTCGCGACGATGATCGGCGGCACTGGCTTCATGGTCTGCCGCCACTGGTGGTCGAAAGCCTTCTGGGTCGCCTGGCCGGTGCTGGTGTTCTGGGTCGTGATCGTCACCGCCAACCATTATTGGGTCGACGCGGCGCTGGGCTGGATGGTCGCGGCAACCTCGGCCCTGGTCGCCCTGCGTCTGGCACGGGCCCGTCCCGAGGCCTGGTCCTTCCGTGCCAAGTCTCCGCAAGAGGCCGAGGCGTAGGCGCCCGTATGCCGGCCCCCGGTCAAGCCAACTTCCTCCCGAACCTCTAGCCTCAGGCAATGGAACCTTCGGCGCCCCCAAGGGCCCCCGGCGGCCGTCGCAACGGCCGCGCGGCGAGTCGCAACGGGCAGGAGCTCCGCTCCTATGCCCGTGAGCGGCTGATCGAGTCCCGCCTGACGCCCAACGCGATCTCGATGGTCGGCCTGGTCGGCAACCTGGTCGCCGCCGCGCTCGTCACCCAGCGGCTCTTCTTCCTGGCCGGCGTCGCCTTCGTGCTCGGCTCGGTGATGGACACGCTCGACGGCCGCTACTCGCGGATGTCCGGCAAGGGCACTCTCTTCGGGGCTTTCCTCGACTCGACCCTCGACCGCATCGAGGAGGGGATCGTGCTCGCCGCCGTCGCCGGATACTTCGCCGCCCAGGGCGAAGACTTCGCCGCGGCGATGTGCGTGGTCGCGGTGCTCGGCTCGCTGATGGTCTCCTACACGCGGGCCCGGGCCGAGGCGCTCGGGGTCGAGTGCAAGGTCGGTTTGGCGACGCGCCCGGTCAGGGTGGTGCTACTTTCGATCGGCTTGATCTTCGCCAAGGGAGCCGGCATCGGCGATTTCGAACTGCTGGCGCCGTCTATCTACGTGATTGCCGCCCTGACCATCATCACCGTTTTCCAGCGGGTATGGCATGTGCGGAACGAGCTTCTCTTGGCCGAGGCCGGCGCCCAGACGGGCGGCGACGGGGCGGAGGAGCTGTAACCAGCAAGGCCGCCGGGTGTGTTCAGCCATCCAGCGCGATCCAGGAGGACTTCCAATTTCATGAGTGAGAGCAACGGAGCAAACGGCAGCACCAACGGCGTCGGCCGCTCAGACGAGAAGGTCCGCGTCGCGATCGTCGGCGTCGGCAACTGCGCCAACTCCTTCATCCAGGGCATCCAGTACTACAAGGACGCCGATCCGGCCGACGAAGTTCCCGGCCTGATGCACGTCGAACTGGGCGGCTACCACGTCCGCGACGTCGAGTTCGTCGCCGCCTTCGACATCGACGCGGAGAAGGTCGGCAAAGACCTCTCCGAGGCGATCTGGTCGGGCCAGAACGACACGATCAAGTTCGCCGACGTCCCCAACCTCGGCATCAAGGTCGAGCGCGGCATGACCCACGACGGCCTCGGCAAGTACCTCAAAGAGAAAATCACCAAAGCGCCGGGCGAGACCGCCGACATCGTCGGCATCCTCAAGGAGAGCAAGGCCGACGTGCTGGTCTGTTACCTGCCGGTCGGCTCCGAGGACGCGGTCAAGTGGTACGTCGAGCAGGCGCTCGCGGCCGGGGTCGGCTTCGTCAACTGCCTGCCCGTCTTCATCGCCCGCGAGGACTACTGGGACAAGCGCTTCAAAGAGGCCGGGCTGCCGATCATCGGCGACGACATCAAGTCCCAGGTCGGGGCGACGATCGTCCACCGCCAGCTCGCCCGCCTCTTCCACGACCGCGGCGTGCGGATGGAGCGGACCAGCCAGCTCAACGTCGGCGGCAACATGGACTTCTACAACATGCTCGAGCGCGAGCGGCTCGCCTCCAAGAAGGAGTCGAAGACCAACGCGGTCACCTCGATCATGGGCCACGACCTGCCCGCCGAGGACGTCCACGTCGGCCCCTCCGACTACGTCGCCTGGCTGACCGACCGCAAGTGGGCGCACATCCGCCTCGAGGGCAAAGCCTTCGGCGACGTGCCGCTGACCGTCGAGCTGAAGCTCGAGGTCTGGGACTCGCCGAACTCGGCCGGCGTCGTCATCGACGCGGTGCGGCTGATCAAGCTGGCGCTCAACAACGGCATCTCGGGACAGCTGGACGGACCGTCCAGCTACCTGATGAAGTCGCCGCACACCCAGCGCCCCGACGACGAAGCGCGGGAGCAGACCGAGGAGTACATCGCCGCCAACGCGCGCGGCAAGTCGGCGGCTCCCGCCCCCGCGGATACTCCCAGCACGACCCAGGCCTAGCGCCGACGTCGATCCGTCTACTCATAAGAGCCCGCCCAGCGCGGGCTCTTATGCTGCAACCGTGCCCCCGGCCGCGCCGCTCTCGATAGCCCAGGTCTCGCCCTTCCGGCGGGGGGTCGAGAACCCGGTCACGCGGTACGTCGACCGCGTCTCGGCCGAGCTGGAGCGGCGTGGGCACGAGGTCCTGCGTGTCTACACCGGCGACCGGGTCAAGAGCCGGCTGAAGCCCTCGGCCCAGCTCGATGTCGTCCACGTCCACGAGCCCTTCGCGCCGAGCGTTTCCTCGGCGGCGCTGCGCCACTCCTCCTCGCTCAACGTCGCCACCTTCCACGCGCCGCAGGAGCGGGTGCTTTCGACCCAGGTGGCCCGCCCCCTGGTCGAGATCTTCTTCGGCCGCATCGACGCCCGCACCGTGACCAGCGCGGCGACGGCGGAGCTGCTCGAGGGCTACTTCCCGGCTTCCTATGAGCTGATCGAGCCGGGCGGGGCCGAGCGCGACTGGGCCGCCGTCGGGGCCGAGTTCGAGGCGATCTACCGGCGCCTGCTCGCCCGCCGCCACGACGACAGCGGCGACCGCGAGCTGCGCGAGCGGATCTCCGCGCGGTCGCTGATCGAGGTCGACCTGCACATGCACACCGACCACTCGACCGACTGCGCGACGCCGGTCGAGGTGCTGCTGCAGACGGCCCGCGACCGCGGCCTCGGGGCGATCGCGATCACCGACCACAACGAGGTCTCCGGGGCGCTGGAGGCGCGCCGGATCGCCGCGGGGATGGACGACATCAAGGTGATCGTCGCCGAGGAGGTGAAGACCGCCGAGCAGGGCGAGGTGATCGGCCTCTTCCTCGAGGAGAAGATCCCCAAGGGGATGACGATGGCGGAGACGATCGCCGCGATCCGCGAGCAGGGCGGGCTCGTCTACGTGCCGCATCCCTTCGACCGCTTCCACTCGGTGCCCGACTACGAGCACCTGCTCGAGATCGTCGAGGAGATCGACATCCTCGAGGTCTTCAACCCGCGGGTGGCGGTGACCGCCTTCAACGAGGAGGCCGAGCGCTTCGCCCGCAAGTACCGGATCGTCCCCGGCGCCGGCTCCGACAGCCACGTCGCCCAGGGGCTGGGCAGCGTGCGGGTGCGGATCCACGACTTCGACGGCCCGGCCGAGTTCCTCGAGGCGATGCGGGACGCCGACATCACCCGCAAGCACAAGAACTTGGTCTACGTTCAGACCCTGAAGCTGCTGCAGACGGCGGGCCGCCCGAAGGCGCCGAAACGGCGCGTACCCGACGCTAAGCCGGCCCGCGGCGGCAAGCCCCGCAAGCGTCGCTCCGGCAGCAAGAGCTGATGCAGAGGGGCGAGCCGAAAGGAGCCACGCCCGCCTCGTCAAAGGAGTCGTCGGCAATGCGAGGCACTGACGACGAGATCCGCGAGAAGTACCTGGAGCGAGCGATTCGCGAGCTCAACCAGATGACCCACGAAATCCAGGAGTGCCCGCACTGCCCGCGCGGCAAGCTGATGCCGGTGCTCGGCTCCGGCCACCCCCAGGCGGACATCTTCATGCTCAAGCAGGCGCCGATGACCTCCGAGATCGAGGAGGGGGTCGCTTTCTACGGCCGCTCCGGCAACGCGCTGATGAAAAGCTTCAAGCGCCTCGGCATCGACCCGCTGGCCGTCTACGGCACGCTCTGCGTGAAGTGCCCGATCGCCGAGCCCGACCTGGCCGCCGGCGAGTGCGTCGCCCGCCTGGTCGAGGAGATGGCGATCGTGCAGCCGAAGATCCTCGTCGTCATGGGCGAGCCGGCGCTGCGCATCCTCAACAGCCTCCAGGTCCCCCTCTCGCGGCCGATCGAGCAGCGCGAGGGCGACATCCAGGCCTTCACCCCCACGATCGACGCGCTCTACGTCCCCGACATCGACGAATCGCTCGACGAGGAGGGCGCCAAGCAACGCTTCTGGCGCGCCTTCAAGACGCTCGGTGTCTGGTACGACGACCTGCCGCCGTACTGACGGGCGCCGCTGCGGCGGCGACTTCGAATTCGGCGCGCAGGATCGGCCGTTTTTCCCGGCGCTCGAAGGGCCAGCTGATCACGGTTTCCTGTGCAGCGCGGTACCTGCCGGTGGGCATCGAGGTTGGGATCGGGAAGGTGATGCAGTGGCTGCCGGTGGTCCCCGGGGCAACGAAGGAGAGCGGCGTCACGAGGGGGTCCGGCAATTCCATCCAGCTATCGCCCTCGAGCACTTCGATCGCGTACCCATCGCCGAAGAGGACGAAGGCGGCACCGGGGTTTTCGATCCGGGCGAAGAGGGTGGTTCCTGGTCGGTAGACCGTGGCGTCGGGGACCAGGCGGACGTGCACGGTGGGCCTGATCACGCGGTAGTAGTTGCCGAACTCGGCCAGCTTACGGCCGGTTGAAGAGCGGATCGCGAGGGTCGTCCGGTAGATCGCCGGTTTGCCGGGCAGGGCGAAGCCGGGTTCCGTGATCAGAGCGGGTGCAAGCTCGCCCAGACGGAGGTGGCGCTGTCCGATCCGCTGGACGACTTCGCCGTTCCCGTCCACCCGCGCAAACGTCACCGTGATGTCCCATCTCGGATTGGTGTCCCACTGGAGCTGGTAACCGGCCTTGCCTCCGTTGACCGCCAGCGATGGGCCCGCGGCGCCGATGTGGACGCCGCGGAAGCGCGGCTCTCGCACCCTGCGAAAGGGGAGTTCGCGCAGCTTCGGCAGCCGCTTTAGCGGCGTCAGGTAGTCGTGCAGCGTCGTGCTTTTGCAGAAGGGAGGTTCGGGCTCGGAGGCGGCAGCGGGACTCGGTGCGCCGAGCAGCGAGAGGACGAGCAGTGCGATGCCCGCTTGACTCGCGATGTTCAAGCGACAGGGGCGGCGGCCTGGGCGACGGCGGTCATCGCCTCGACCTTGGCGCTGGCCAGGCCCCTGACGACGATCGTGTCGAGGGCCTTGTAGTCGGCCAGCAGGGACTGGGCCTCGTCGCGGCCGGCGGCGGCGACGCCGACCGTGCCCTCGGGCTCGCCGAGGCGGTCGAAGTGGTCGCGGTAGCCCTTGTGGAGGTCGCGGTAGAAGGACTCCTCCTTGGCGAGGCGCTCGGCGGCGTCGGGGCCGACGGCGGTGCGCACGTAGCCGAAGACGGGCGGGGCGTCGCGGCCGGCCTGGCGGGCGCCGGCCTCGACCTGCTCGCGGGCGCCGGCGGCGAAGCCGGGGGTCATCCAGTTGAAGAAGACGCCGTCGAACTCGGCCCCGGCCAGGGCGCACATCTTCGGACCCATCGCGGCGAGGACGAGGCGGACGCCGGGCAGTGCCTCACGCAGCTCCGGCAGTGACTCGCGCATCTTCGTCAGCGGCTTCTTCGAGAAGCCGGCGCCGACGCCCAGCCAGAGGCGGGCGGGGTCGAGGCCGAGCCGCTCGACGTCGGCGGCGATCGTCTGCGGGGGCGTGCGGTCGAGGGCGATCACGGCGACGCCGAGGTCGACGGCGGCCGCGGCGGCGGCGAACTCGGCCAGCGTCTCCAGCCCTTTGGCGCCGGGGTGGTCATTCGACCACATCGAGTCGTAGCCGAGCTCGGCGCAGCGGGCGGCCAGCGGCCGCGCCACCTCGGGGTCGAGCCCGGCGGCGACGCCGAAGCCGCGGCTCACGCCTTCTCCAGCAGCGCGACGCACTCGATGTGCGGGGTCTGGGGGAACATGTCGACCGGCCTCACTCGCTTCAACTTATAGCCGGCCTCGGTGAGCTGGGCGGCGTTGGGGGCGAGCGTGGTCGGGTTGCAGGAGACGTAGACGATCTTCTTCGCTTCGCACTCGATCACCCGGCGGACGATTTTCTGCGAGAGCCCGGCCCGTGGCGGATCGACGACAACCACATCGGGCTTGCCGGCCTGGACGGTCAGCGGTCGCACCCCGGTGCGGGCGTTGGCGGCGAGGAAGTGGATGTTCCCGACCTCGTTGCGCTTGGCGTTGCGCTCGGCGTCTTCGATCGCCTCGGGGACGATCTCCAGCCCCCAGACCTCGCCGGCGTTGGCGGCCATGGTCAGGCCGATCGTGCCGATCCCGCAGAAGAGGTCGAAGACCTTCTCCTTGCCGCTGAGGCCGGCGAACTCGGCGGCGACGGCGTAGAGGCGCTCGGCCATCTCGGTGTTGGTCTGGAAGAAGGCGCCGTGGGACATCTCCAGCTCGAGGCCGCAGAGCTCCTCGCGGAGGCGCTCCTCGCCGAGCACGCCGGTGGGGCCGTCGGTGCCGCCGGAGTCGCCCTCGAGCACGGTGTGGAGGTCGACCGGCGGTTTCGAGAAGCGCGACGGGGAGGTGACCAGGCGGGTCTGGATCTGCCCGGTGCGGATGCCCTCGCGGACGACCAGGTTGCGCAGGACCCCCTCGCGGCTGCGGCCGTCGTAGGGGGCGATCGACTCCAGCCGCGCCCAGTCGCGGACCTTGTTGCGGGCGGCGTTGCCGGCCTCGGAGGCGAGCCGGCAGTCGTCGACGTCGACGATCAGGTCCCAGCGGCCGCGGGCGTGGAAGCCCAGCGCCAACTCATCCTCGCCCGCACCGAAGGAGTATTCGAGCTTGTTGCGGTAACGCCACTGCTCGGCGGCCGGAACGATCTCCTCCAGGTCGAAGCCCTCGAGGTCGCCGATCCGCTTCAGGGCCTCTCCCACCTGCTCGCTCTTGATCGCCAGCTGGCGCTCGTAGGGGAGGCCCTGCCAGGGGGCGCCGGGGCAGGGCTCGCCGCCGTGGGTACAGCGGTCGGCGATACGGTCGGCGCCGGCCTCGAGCAGCTCGACCGTGCGCGCCTCGCCGAAGCGCTTCTTGGCTTTGGTGACCTCGACCCGCACCCGGTCGCCCGGCAGGGCACCGGAGACGAAGAGGACGAAGCCGTCGGCACGGGCGACGCCACGCCCGCCGTAGGCGAGCGAGTCGACCTCGACCTCGAGCAGCTCGCCGCGGCGCGGGCCGCGGGCCGCCGGCTTCTCGCCGGTGGCCTGCTCCATCCCTAACCGAGTTTCTTGGCGGCTCGGCGCGCTGCCTGGGTGGCCTGTTTGCGCACCGTGCGCACCGGCTCGGCGCGGCCGCCGACCTCTTTGCGCGCCTGCTTGACCAGCTTTTCCAGCTCGCGCAGCATCGAGTCGGTCTGTTTGCGGCCGCGCTTGACGAGGTCGCTGAGCATCTTCTCGGCGTCGCCGCGGGTTATGCGACCGCGCTTGACGGCGTCGTCGACGACCTCCTGGAGGCGGTCGCGGCTGAGCGTGACGCTCTGCTCGAGGCTCTCGCGGAACTGGGCGACGCTCTTGTCGAGCCCGCTGGTCGTTTTGCTGCTGGCGCGTTTCGCGGCTGGCTTTTTAGCGGCGGATTTTTTGCTGGGAGCTTTGCGCGCGGCCGGTTTCGCGGCTTTGGCTTTCGCTTTGGCGGCCGGGGCCTTTTTCGCTTTGGCCGCCGGCTTCGCGGCTTTAGCTTTGTTGCTCGTTTTGCCTGCTGCTTTTTTCTCGGCCATCTCTACGTGCCTCCAGACGAAGTTTGGGCGCGGGTACGGAATCGACTATGTCAACTCCGCAGCATTGGTGGCTCTGCCGCGGCGAATCGTGCCTGCACCGGGGCGTGATCGGAGAGCCGCAGGGCCCTGCCGTCGAGCGGCAGCTCGCGCCGCTCCGGCGGCCAGGGGGTCGGCGCCTCGAGCACCTCGAGGCCGCGGCTCAGCAGGTGGTCGATCGCCCGCGGCGCCGTCGGCGCCTCCAGACCGAAGTCCTCGCGCAGCCGCGCGAAGACGGCGGGGTCCTCGGCCGGTCGCAGGTTGAGGTCGCCGCCGAAGATCAGCGGCGCGCCGCCGGCGAACTCGCCCGCGGCGCGGGCGGCGCGCAGGACGTCCTCGCCGGCCAGGTCCGGGCGGTCGTTGGTCGCGTGCAGGTTGGCGATGCAGACGCCGGAGGCGGTCCGGGTCAGCGCCATCGAGCGGCGCTCCGGCTCGCCCTCGTGGATCGCCAGCTCGCGCCGCTCGGCGATGCCGCCGAGCCGGCCGGGGACGCGGACCAGGGTCAGGTTGGAGCCGCCCTCGCCGGAGGCGAGCAGGTCCGGGTTCTGGCGGGCGAGCAGGCCGCGCAGCCCTCCCAGCGAGTTGCGCGAGGTGAGGACGCGGTGCGATTCGGCCGAGCAGGCGCGGGCCAGGGGCGCCGCGAAGCGGGGCGGTGACTCCTGCAGCAGGGCGACATCCCAGGCCGTGGCGGCGAGCAGGGTCGCGAACTCGGTGGTCAGGTCGCGGTTGACCTGGACGTGGGTCTCGTTGCGCTCGTCGATCCGCAACAGCCGCGAGCGCCAGCTGCGCAGCTCCGGGTCGGGCGGGAAATCCCGTCCGTGGAAGAGGTTCCAGGCGATCGCTGTGAACTCCACGGTCCGTAGTATCCGCGGCTTGACCAAGCGGGACTTCCTCACCGGCGAAGAGCTCGGCGCCTTCGAGCTCGGCAAGCTGCTCGACCGAGCGCTGGAGCTGAAAGCCGGCCGCGGCGAGCGGGTCGGCGCCGATTCGCTGGCCGGCCGCAGCATCGCCCTGATCTTCCAGAGGCCCTCGACGCGGACGCGGATCTCCTTCGAGGTCGGCGTCGCCGAGCTGGGGGCGACGCCGATCGTCCTGCGCGCCGACGAGATGCAGTTCTCCCGTGGCGAGTCGATCGGCGACACGGCGCGGGTGCTCTCGCGCTACGTCGACGCGATCGTGATCCGCTCCGGCTCCCATGAGGACGTCGCCGAGCTGGCCGCCGCCGCCGACGTCCCGGTCGTCAACGCGCTGACGCCGCTGCACCACCCCTGTCAGGCGATCGCCGACCTGCTGACCCTGCGCGAGCGCTTCGGCGACCTCGACGGTCAGCGCCTCGCCTACGTCGGCGACGGCAACAACGTCGCCCGCTCGCTGGCGGTGCTCGGCGAGCTGGCCGGGGTCGAGGTCGTCGTCGCGGCTCCGCCCGGCTACCAGCTGGAGGAGGGCCACGGGGTGAAGCTGACGGACGATCCGCGCACCGCCGCCTCCGGGGCCGACGCTCTCTATACGGACGTCTGGATCAGCATGGGCGACGAGGCCGAGGCCGAGCGCCGCCGCGCCGACCTGGCTCCGTTCAGGCTCGACGGCGACCTGCTGGCGGCGGCCAAGGACGGCGCCATCGTCCTCCATTGCCTGCCGGCCCACCCCGGCGAAGAGATCACCGCCGACGTCCTCTACGGCGATTCCTCGGCGGTCTGGGACCAGGCGGAGAACCGCCTCCACGCCCAGAAGGCGCTGCTGGAGGCGCTGCTCGCCGGTTAGCCCGGCGCCCTCGCAGCCATGTATCCCCACCTCGAAATTGGACCGCTGACGCTGCAGACTTTCGGCCTGATGTTCGCGCTGGCCTTCCTCGCCGCCGGGGCACTCATCTGGAGGCGGCTGGGGGAGATCGGCAAGCCGGTCGACTGGGCCTACGAGATGGGCTTCGCGGCGCTGATCGGCGGCGTCGTCGGCTCCCGCGTCTACTTCCTGGTCCAGAACTACAGCGACGTCAAGGACGATCTGCTCGGCAACCTCTTCTCCGGGGCGGGGCTGGTTTGGTACGGCGGCGCGATCGGCGGCGCCCTCGCCGTGCTCGCCTGGGCCTGGTACCGGGACTTCCTCAGCCTCGCCCTGCTCGACCTGGCGGCGCCGGCGCTGGCGCTGGGCTACGCGATCGGCCGCTGCGGCTGCCAGCTCTCCGGCGACGGCGACTACGGCAAGGCCTGGAACGGGCCCTGGGCGATGTCCTACCCGGACGGCACCGTGCCGACCGAGCAGGCCGTCCACCCGACGCCGATCTACGAGACGTTGGCGATGGGCCTCGGCGCCTGGGTGCTCTGGCAGCTGCGCGACCGCGTCCGGGCCGGCGTCCTCTTCGCGATCTACCTCGTCTACGCCGGGATCGAGCGCTTTCTGGTCGAGTTCCTGCGCCGCAACGAGACTGGCGCCCTGGGCCTGACCTCGGCCCAGCTGGAGAGCCTTGGCATGATGATCGTCGGCGCGATCTGGATCGCCGTAGTCATGCGCCGCCACGGCGGCATTTCCCGACCTTCTGCCGCTGCCGCGGCGCAACCCGCTGTTGGAGCGGATTGGAGCTAACGATGTTAACCTTGCGCAGGAACTTTGGAGCGGTTGATTCGGGGAGGCGGGGCGAGTAATGGCGGCTATCGATATTCAGAATCAGGAGGGTCCCTCGGCGCGCACCTTGAGTGCCGTGCTGGACGCGGCGGCGGAGCGCCTCGCCGCGGCGGGGGTCGAAAACGCGCGGGCCGACGCCGAAGTCCTGGTCGCCGACGCGATGGGCGTGAAGCCGGAGAAGCTCTCGATCGAAAGCGCCGGGGAGATCCCCGCCGACGTCGCCGCGGCGATCGAGGAGCGGGTGGCCCGCCGGGTCGACCGCGAGCCGATGGCCTACGTGCTCGGCCGCGCTCCCTTCCGCAGCCTCGAAGTCGCCGTCGACGAGCGGGTGCTGTGGCCACGCCGCGAGACGGAGCTGCTGGTCGAGGTTGGCGTCGAGCTGCCCGAGGGCGCCCGCGTCCACGAGGTCGGCACCGGCTCCGGGGCGATCGCCCTGGCCCTGCTCGCCGAGCGGCCCGACCTGCGGGTCACCGCTTCCGACCTCTCGCCGGAAGCGGCCGAAGCGGCGCGTGAGAACGCCGAGCGGCTCGGCCTCCCGCTCGAGGTCAGCGTCGCCACCGGCATTCCCGCGGAGCTTGAGGGCGTCGACCTGGTCATCGCCAACCTTCCCTACGTCACCGACTCGACTATCTTCGAGCGCTCGCCGGAGATCCAGAAGGAGCCGCGGATCGCGGTCACCGGGGACTGTGGCGAGGACGGCCTCGGCGTGATCCGCGGCCTGATCGCGGAAACGCCCTCCGGCTGGAAGCTGGCGATGGAGCACGACACCCACCACGGTCCGACGATGCGCGAGATGCTGCGCGACGCGACTACCCTTCAGGACTATGAAGGTGACGAGCGGGTGACCGTCGGCTTCGCACCGTGAAGCTGGCTCTAAGTAATGAGTGAGGCTCCGCCGCGGGCCGAGGAGGCGGTGCCCGACGCGGGCGATCGCTCCGGGGCGGCGAGCGAGGCGCAGCGCCGCGCCAAGGTGGAGCGGCTGCGCGAGAGGGGGATCGACCCCTACCCGCACTCCTTCGAAGGCCGCACCCACGCCGAGCAGATCCTCGCCGCCCACGATCCCGCCGAGCTGGGGGAGGGGGAGCACGAGCAGTTCTCCTACCGGGTGATGGGCCGGGTGGTCGGCAAGCGCGGCCACGGCAAGACCGCCTTCCTCGACGTCCGCGACATCACCGGCACGATCCAGGCCTACGCCCGCCGCGACGGGCTCGGCGAGGAGGCCTTCGAACGGATCGAGGAGCTCGACATCGGCGACCTGGTCGGCGTCGAGGGCCCGGTCCACGTCACCAAACGCGGCCAGGTCGCGATCGGCGTGCGCGAGTGCACGCTGCTGGCGAAGGCGCTGCTCGACCCGCCCGACCTCTTCCACGGCATCTCCGACCCGGAGCTGCGCTACCGCCAGCGCGAACTCGACCTGATGGCGAACGAGGACTCGCGGGAGATCTTCAAGAAGCGCTCGGACCTGACTTACGCGATCCGCGGCCACATGCACGAGCGTGGCTGGGTGGAGCTGGAAACGCCGGTCCTGCAGCGGCTGACCGGCGGCGCCGCGGCGCGCCCCTTCGTCACCCACCACAACGCCCTCGACCGCGACCTCTTCCTGCGCACCGCGACCGAGCTCTACCTGAAGCGGGCGATCGTCGGTGGCTTCGAGGACGTCTACGAGTTCGGCAAGTTCTTCCGCAACGAGGGGATGTCGCCCCAGCACAACCCCGAGTTCACGATGCTGGAGATGTTCGTCGGCGGCGCCGATTACAACGGCGTCATGGAGTTCATCGAGGTGCTGGTCTCCAGTGTCGTCAAGGAGGTGATGGGGACGACGGTGGTCGAGCGCGACGGGGTCGAGATGGACTTCGCGGCGCCCTGGCCCCGGGTCGTCCTCCGCGACGAGCTGCTCGAGGAGACCGGCGTCGACATCTACGCGGCCGGCCGTGACGAGCTGGCCGACCTGGCCGGCGAGGACGCCGAGGAGACAGACGACTGGGCCGGCCTGGTCGACACCCTGCAGGGCAAGTTGATCGAGCCGAAGCTGATCCAGCCCACTTACATCACCGTGCTGCCGATCGACATCTGGCCGCTGGTCAAGGTGCATCCCGACGACCCGAAGGTCTGCGAGGCCTTCGACGGCATCGTCGCCGGCATGGAGATCGTCGGCGGCGGCACCGACGTCAACGACCCGGTCGACCAGCGCCAGCGCTTCATCGGACAGCGCGAACGCCAGGAGCAGGGGGCGGAGGAGGATCCCCACCCCCACGACGAAGAGTTCGTCAAAGCGCTCGAATACGGGATGCCGCCGGCGAGCGGCTGTGGTCTCGGCATCGACCGCCTGCTGATGATCATGACCGGGTCGAAGACGCTGCGAGATGTGATCATCTATCCGGCAATGCGCGAGCTAAAGGGAGAGTGACGAGATGGCGGTAAAGCTCCACAGGTGCTCACTGATGTTCGTGAAGACCGACGGCCACCCGTGCTGGAAGGTGCAGCAGGCGCTCGAGGAGGCGGGGGTCGAGTACGAGCTGGTCAAGGGGCCGCTGCGACGCGGCAAGCGCGACGAGATCGAGCGGCTCTCCGGCCAGCGCAAGTACCCGGTGATCGAGCTCGAGGACGGGAGCGGCTACCGCGACGAGTCCGCGGCGATGGCCGAGCGGATCCGCGCTGGGGAGCTGGCCTCTTAGGAGCGCGGTTGTCGCTTGTCACCCACAGGGTGACAAGAAGCAACCACGGCTAGAAGGACGAGCGCAGCAGGCCGCCATCGAGGGGGATGACGGCGCCGGTCAGGTAGGCGGCGCGCTCGGAGCAGAGGAAGGCGACCAGGTCGCCGTACTCGTCGGGGCGGCCGAGGCGCCCGGCGGGGACTTCACCACGGGCCGCCTCTTCGGCCGCCTCCAGCGAGCCGGCGTGCCCGGCGAGGCGATCGGTGGCAAAGCGCCCGGTGGCGACGGTGTTGACGGTGATCCCGTCGCCGGCGACCTCGCTCGCCAGGGTCTTGAGGAAGCCGACCGCGGCCATCCGGTGCGAGTTGGAGAGGTTGAGCCCCACGATCGGCTCCCGGGTCGACATCGAGCCGACGTTGACGATCCGCCCCCAGCCGCGCTCGCGCATCCCCGGCACCACGGCGCCGGCCAGCACCCGCGGCGCCAGCACCAGCGAGCGGTAGGCCCGCTCCCACTCCTCGAGCTCGTGGTCGAGGGCGCCGCCCAGCGGCGGGCCGCCGGTGTTGGCAATGAGGATCTCGACGGGCCCGAGCGCCGCGGCAACCTCGGCCGGCAGCGCGGCAAGTCGGTCGGGGTCGGAGGCATCGGCGACGAACGGCACCGCCCCCGCGCCGATCTCGTCAGCCGCTTCCTCGAGCCGCTCGAGCGAGCGACTGGCGATCGCGACCCGCGCCCCCTCGCGTGCCAGCGCCGCCGCGATCCCGCGCCCGAGCCCACGACTGGCGCCCATCACCAACGCCACGCGCCCCTCGATCCCTAGGTCCATAGCCCGACCCTAACCGGGCAGCAGTGCTCAAAACCCGTTGCGCGGGTAAGGTTCGCGGTGAGCGCCCGTAGCTCAGTGGTCAACGGTTCCTTACGGGGGGCCAAAGAGCGTCGGTCTTTCAAGCCGAAGGTCGCGGGTTCGACTCCCGTCGGGCGCATTCGCTGCTGTTCCTTGAGGTGCCGGGGATTCCCGGTGTGGAGCCAGATCTTCGGCTCAGACTCCGAATCGCGTTCCATCGCCTTCCGGGCGATTCCGAGGCGTTCCGGGGTGCGGGAGTCGCATTTCGGTCACATTTCGTCGGGCGATGGCGAGCCTATTCGTGCTTTTCGGAGAGCTTCGCCAGCTCGCCAATAGAGACGCCCAGAGCGCCGGCAATCCGGCGGGCCGTGTCCCAGGTCGGGTTTGCTTGACCGCGCTCGATGAGGGACAGCGTGGCCGGGGTGATGCCCGCTCCCGCGGCCAGATCCTCCTGAGTCGCTTTCCGCTTACCGCGGAGTTCCCGGATCGCCTCGCCGAGTGCCACCTGGGGTCGCTCCGAACGCCGCATTGCCGAGACGTTTCCAGATTCGCGATGCGCCGTGGCTAATCTAAAACATGTATTTAGTTAGTGCTACGCTGGTCAGCACCCATAAAAGCGGCCCCCGGCCGGCGGTGGAACGCCAACCGGGGGCCTGACCACAAGGAGAGCAAGCCTCCTCATGGCTACCCAAGACCCTACGCGCAGCTGCGCGAAAGATCCCGCTTCCGAAGACCTACGAACGGAACGTGCCGTGTTGGCGTTCCTGATCGACCTGCACCCGACCCGCGTGACCGTGGACGAACTGCCTTTCGCCCTCGACACCAAGGACTTCGCCGAGAAGGACGCCATCGCTCGCGCTGTTCGCGAACTGACCGCCGTCGATCTTCTGCGGCCGGAGGGGGAGCTGATCGGACCAAGTCGTGCCGCCCTGCACTTCGAGCGCCTGGAGCGCGGCTGATGGACGTCGCAGGAAGGTTCGGCGACAACCTGATTCGCACGCGCCGGCTCGCGGGTCTCGCAGGATGAGCTCAGCGTCCGCGCGTCTGTCCATCGCACGGAGATCAGCCAGCTCGAGCGTGGCCTGCGCCTAGCGCGCGTGGACACGATCGCGAAGCTCTGCGGGAGCCTTGAAGCCGACCCTGCGGAGTTGCTCGCGGGGATCAGCTGGGAGCCGGGAGAAAACCGAATAGGCCATTTCAAGAAACCCAGATCAACTAACTCATCAGATGCCTAGTCAGAGAACCCACCAAGGCATCCATCAACTCCAAAGAGCCAATGAGGAGCTAGGCAGAAGAAGGGGCCAAGGAAGTCTCCAAGAGCCCTCCCAAAGAACCAACCCCACAGCCCGACACACTACGAACCCTCCGGATTCGTGCCTGGGCCGCGCCTTGTCCATCACCGACATCAGCAAGAGACGGAGGAGATCGGCCGGGGTTTTCTCCGCCCTCCGGGCGGCCGATTTTGGCACGGCTTCGCCGTGCGACGGCCGCCAGTAGGGAGGGGCGGGAAGGCTATGAGCTTCGGTCGCGTTTCGGCCGAAGGTCGAAGCGACCCGGTGCAGCCGCCGCTTGCCACGGACATAAGGGGCATGAAGCGGAAACCGGTCTCCGTCGCCTTCTTCACCGAGCGCGCCCTTGCCGACTACCTCGCAGTCTCCGATCGGACCATCCGCAACTGGATCAGGCGCGGAGACCTGCCCAGTTACAAGCTCGGCGCCTCACGTCGAATCGATCCTGCCGATGTCGAGGACTTCCTAGCCCGCCACCGGGACGAGGCGGCATGAGACGCGAGTCGCCGATCAGACGCCGCAACCCCTCCGGCAGCGTGGTCTGGGTCGCGCGCTACACGGGCCGAGACGGCAAGCACCATTATGCGAAGCCCCGCTGGAATCGCGGCAAGGCCAGCTTCACCCGAAAGGCCGATGCTCAACGCGCGATAGACGAGGCATTCGGGCTCACCGATCGCCCCAACACCCTCGGCGAGTACCTCGCAACCTGGATCGAGCGACACCCAAGGTCAGAACGGACCAACGCGACCTACGAGCACCGGATCTCTCGGGTTACCGATGTCGAGATCGAGGGCACCGCCCTGGAGGAGTGGCCGATGCACGAGCTGCGCCGCCGCCACACCCTCGCCCTGGTCGAGCACATGCTGACGAACGAAGGTCGAGCGACCACCGGCGCCGTCGGCATCCTCAGATCCCTCTCGGCAATGGCCGAGGACGCGATCACCGACGAAGTCTGCGATCTCAACCCCTTCAAGGGCATCCGTATCCGCGCCAACGACCCAAGGGCGCAGAAGAAACCCCGCCCGATCCGCGTCTTCACCTTCGAGGAAATGCACCGCTTCGCAAAAGCTGCGGGCCGCTACGAGGCAATGGCCCGCGTCTTCGCCGACTGCGGACTTAGGCTGGGGGAGGTGCTGCCCCTGCGCCGTGAAGACTTCGACGGCGAGACGCTCCAAGTCCGCCGCACCGCCCACGAGGGCCGCATCCTCGACGGCACGAAGACCGATCACGGCGAGCCCGACGCCGGCCGCGTCGTCCCGGTCCCGGCGACCCTGGCTTGGATGCTCGAAGCCCAGATCCAACTCAACGGCGAGGACTGCGAGCTGCTGTTCACGACTCCGCGAGGCCGCCTCTGGCGCGAGCGCACCTTCTACCGCGACCTCTGGAAGCCCGCCCAGGAAGCCTCTGGCCTTGATATCCGTCCCCACGAGTGCCGCCATAGCTATGTCACCCACTTACGGGCCAATGGTGTCAACGACGCCGACTTGGCTGAGATCGCTGGGCATCGAGTGGAGACGATGCTGGCGCGCTATACGCGCGCCGTAGGGCAGAGCTTCGCGCGAGTGCGCGGTGTCATTGGCTGAGGCAAAGATCTGCCCGTCCGACTTTCCCCTCAAAATCATCTGCTGTGCTTGTCTCAAAATTAAAAATCGAGAACTTTCGAGGAATCAAGGAGTTGGAGCTGGAGCTTGACCGCTCCAACCTTCTCATCGGGGCCAATAACGTCGGGAAGACCACTGTCTTGGCAGCGTTAGACGCTGTACTAGGGCGGCAAAGTGGTAGAGGGCGCCGCTTCACTGACTACGACCATCAGCGAGTTGGGCCTGACCGCGACCTCCCCGATGGACATCGAGTTGCTCTAACGGCCACGATCAGCGAGGAGCCCGATGAGCCATGGCCCATTGAGTTTGTCCAAGCGCTGTCAGATGTCATCCAGCTCAGCGGCGATATGAGAAGTATTGCTGTGCAAGCTCGCGATACCTATGACGGAGAGTCGCGGGAATTTCACTCTGAGACGGTGTTTCTTAATGCCGAAGGGAGTGATCTGCCGAGAAATCCAGAGCGTCTACTTAAACGATTTTTACCCGCCTTTTATCTAGGGGCAGAACGTAGCGCTTCTTCAGATTTTCGCCGTGGAGCGCGATTTTGGTCACCGTTTCTTAAAGATCCAGAAATTAGCTCGGAAGAAAGAGAGCAGTTAGAGAGCAAATTGAAGAGCCTTAGCGATGAGGTGTTAGGTCTAGCGCCATCCCTGGGTGCGTTACGGGAAACGCTTGATCATTCGCGACGCTTGGTCGATCTTCCGTCCGAGAATCCAGTAAGCCTTGAGCCGCTCCCGACTCGACTCCCCGAGGTTCTTGACGGGACCGAGGTAAGGCTAACCACGCCGGCTGGTGCGAGTATCCCATTAGGTCACCATGGGGGAGGGACTCAAAATGTGGCAGTGTTGTTCCTATTTCAGGCTTATCTAGATAGTACGCTGGCGGACGACTTTGAGCCTCACGCATCACCGGTGTTGGTGATCGAGGAGCCGGAGGCACATCTCCACCCGTCGGCGACGCGGTCAACTTGGAGCATCCTGCAGGATATGAAAGGCCAAAAGGTCATCGCCACCCACTCTGGCGACTTAGCATCGGCAGCACCTTTATCCACGATCCGGCGTTTGATGCGTGATGGCGACCAGACCGTCGTTCGTCGAGTGAAAGATGACACTTTATCTGCGGAGGATGCGCGCAAGGTCGATTTTCATATCCGTCGGGCCCGTGGAGAGCTCCTTTTTGGTGACGTTTGGCTGTTGGGAGAGGGGGAGTGCGAGTATTGGATTTTCCCCGCCGCGGCTACGGGGGCGGGCATAGACCTTGAGGGCTCTGGAATACGAGTAGTTGATAATTTCGCTCAGTCGGGGCCGGCGCCGCTGATAAAGGTCGCTGACGATCTAGGCATCCGATGGCATTGTGTAGCCGATGGAGACGAAGCGGGGCAGCGAACGGCTAACAGCGTACGAACTCTTCTGGGCGACAGGCAAGAGACAGAGCACCTGACCGTCCTTCCTTATGAAAATATCGAGCATCTTCTTTGCGAGGAGGGTTTCGGCGATCTATACGAGGCCGTGCTTTCTGAGAGTGATACAACCTCCCTGGGGTCGCCCGGCGAGCCCGAATATTGGCGTGAAGTTGCTAGCAAGATCAAAAAGCGCCGTAAGGTGTCAGTGGCCGTTGAAATAGCTGATCTTCTTAGAACGAAAACGCGCGATACGCCACCAACGATCGACGCAATCCTAGAGACCACCCGTACACTGACGATCTAACTAATGCAAGTACTGGAACCTGACAAGTTCAACGAGAATCAGCGCGCGGCGCTTGAAGTCGACGAGACGCCTGCGCTTGTGTTGGCGGGACCAGGATCTGGCAAGACCGCTGTCCTGACTGCTCGACTCGGCCATGTAATCGCAGAGAGTCCCGGCGAGCACTTTCGGGTGCTGGGGCTAACGTTTACCAAGAAAGCCGCGACCGAGATGCAGGAGAGGGCGAGGCTGCTTCTTGGTGGTGACCTGTCTCGGGTTGTGTTGACTACCTTTCACTCGTTTGCGGCCGAGATCTTGCGCCAGCATGGTTCACATGTAGGTATACACCCCGACTTCTCTGTCCTCGCCCAGAACGAGGATAGAGAGGCGGTTCTAGAACGGGTTATTCGAGAAGCACAAGAGGAATATCCGGAACTGGAGCGGCGAGAAGTTCGACTGCTACCTCTTATCGACAATCTTCTAGAGAAGCTAGTTCATCCAGATGACGTATCTAGTCACATCCGGGATCCAGATCTAGCGGACACCCTCTCGCTGCTTTACGCCCGGTATCGTGCCCGTCTCCTAGATGACAACGCGCTCGACTTCTCTACGTTGCTGTGCTTGGCATACGAGCTATTACGGGACTATCCACTAGTCGCGACACAACTGCGGTCGGTCTATACCCATATTCTAGTCGATGAGTTTCAAGACACGAACCTTGCTCAGTTCAAGTTCTTACAGGAGCTTGTGGGGTCCGACCCTTCCAATCTGTTTGTCGTAGCCGACGACGATCAGATCATTTATCAATGGAATGGCGCTGATCCTCGTCGACTTGCTGAGCTGCAAGAGGCATATGCGATGAGGATCATTCAGCTGCCAACCAACTATAGATGCCCGTCACGGGTCATTGATTTGGCGAACTCGCTGATCCAGCATAATTATGGTGACCGGGCCTATGCAAAGGAGCCATTAAAGGCAGCTGACGGGGGCGATGCTACGCAGTTGAATACAGTGGTGTTGAGGGACTTCTCCACCGCCGACGACGAGGCAGAGTGGATAGCATCAGAACTGTCATCTCTGTCCCAGGAGGAGCGAGCGGATACGGTTGTTCTCGCGCGGACGAAACGGCTGCTCGCCGATGCTCAGCCACACTTTTCGAAAATGGGCGTCGAGTCAGTGCTCGCAATACGGAAGAGCGATTTTGAGAGCGCCCCGTTTCGATGGCTCATGGCCATGCTTCGGCTAGCGGTTGAACCGGGAGATCGGGCGCAGTTGTCTGTCGCAACTCACTCATTCTTTCGCTTGGAGGGAGTCGAGCTTGCTGTTGACGATGTGATCGCGTCGGCTTCGGCTCGCGGTGGCGATTTCCTTCGCTCGTTTATTGAGGAGGCTCTGGCGCGAAAGGATGTGTTGAGTCCTGCTGCCTTGCAGCTTCTTTCGGAGGCCGCGATGGGGCTTGTAGACAGGATGGACTACCAAGTGTTTGTTGATGAGGCGCTGGGATGGTTTGGAACGGTTGACAGTTCTGCGATCTCAACCGACGAGAAGGCGTTTGTGGATTTTGAGGTCGAGTTTGAGATATGGACGAGCCTTGTTACTCAAACGCGTAGTCGCTTCCCTCGCGGATCAATTCCGCTTCCGGCATTCCTGCAGGAGCTAGATCTATCTCCGAAGACGCTCCCGATACCGCCAGGTGCCGTTCGCTGCTACACCATTCACAATGCAAAGGGGATGGAGTTTCCACGCGTGTTTCTTATGGGGCTTGCGGAGGATGTTCTGCCGTCGTTCCAGGCAATTAAGGAGGGCGACGATAGCATTCAAATGCAGGAGGAGCGCCGTAATTGCTTTGTCGGTATTACGCGCACCAGCGAACAGCTAGTCATGACGTTCGCCAGAGAGTATTTCGGTTGGAGCAAGGAGCCATCTCGCTTCTTGACCGAGATGGGCGCTCTTTAGCCCATGTTCTCTGCCAGTCGACGGTAATTCCCCTCGGGCCGCAGACGCAACAGAACTGGTAGTTGTCCTTGTAGCGCACCAGCTCGGTGCTGCGGGCTCGTAGGCTGGCAACCACGGCTCGATGTCTTCGACGAGAAGGCGAGGTGGTGGCGGCCAGGGATGGTTTGGGGGTGAGCATGGATCGGCGGTCTGGATTGACGGCGGAGTGGAACTTCACCAGCTCGATTCTCTAGTTGCGCTGTCGATCTGTGCTCATTTTGATCCGAATCAGCATAAACTCACTTCTGTGGCGGAGGTACTGCTAAGGGGCTTTGCCTTTGCTGGATATCGCAGCGTCCCAGCTGAGCGCTTGGAGCGCGTAGGGCCGATGAAGGCAGTCCACTTGCTCGCTGGCCCGAACAACTCCGGTAAGTCGAACGCGATGAGGGTTGCAGCAGAAGCGTTGCCTTCGCTTCGTGCATCTCAGGGGTTCGTGCTGAGCGAGGAGGATGTGCCGCTGGGGGCGAGCACTGACCAAGAGCGGCGAGTTCGGATTGCAGTTCTCCGAGACGTGACCGACGAGGAACTGGAAGAGATTGCTGGGTCGATAAGGCAGCCGGGGACGCTGCGCGAGGTCCTCGTCGGATCAACCTTTGGGGATTTCTCGGAAGGGATGTGGTTCGAGTTCGAAGCGACTCAGGACTCGCGTGGTTGGGCACCAAGCGAGGAGCAGCTTCAAGACCTTGTAACTGGTCCCTCCGGAGAGTCCGACCATGCGAGCCTCGTCTCCGATTTATCCGGCGCTCTGACTGGTAACCGCGGATCTGCTGGCGAAAACGCAAGTAGCGTCATCAATTCGGTTGTAAGGCGGCTCGGTCTCCCCGAAAGCCTCCCAGAGGTCCGAACCATCGGCAACTTTCGTCGAATTACTACCGTCGAGGGGGCTGAGCTGGGAGACGACTTTGATGGTCCTGGCCTCATTCAGCGATTGGCCCAGCTTGAGAGTCCGACGTTTAAAGAGCGCGAGAATCGCGCACGTTTTGACGCCATCTCCCGCTTCCTTCAGATTCTCTTTGATGATCCTGAAGCAACGCTGACGGTTCCCCATGATCGAGGGACGATCCTTATTGAGCACCGTGGCCAACGCCTACCGCTGGAGAATTATGGGACCGGAATCCAAGAGGTTGTCATCCTGGCAGTGGCGGCTACGGTTCTGAGCAAGACTCTCTTGTGCATTGAGGAGCCAGAGATACATCTGCATCCAACTCTTCAACGCAAGTTGCTGCGCTACCTCGCAGCAGAGACCAGCAATCAGTACTTGATTGCAACCCACTCAGCGCATCTCCTCGACGCAGAGCAGGCTTCTATTTCGGCAGTTCAACTCCACGACAAAGCTACTCGTATCAAGAAGGCAATTGACCCTGCGGAGATCGCGGAGGTGAGTAATGAGCTCGGTGCGAGGGCATCCGACCTTGTCCAAGCGAATTCAGTTATCTGGGTAGAGGGACCCTCGGATCGCATCTATATTTGCGGTTGGCTAAATCACCTTGCTCCCGATCTCGTCGAGGGCATTCATTTCTCGGTTATGTTTTACGGCGGCCGGTTACTCCGGCACCTGACCGCAGAAGATTTGACGGTTGAGGAGTTCATTCGGCTTCCGCGATTGAATCGCAACTTTGCGCTTGTGATCGACTCGGACCGCTCAAAGCGAGGTGCGCGACTGAATCAAACGAAGGCGCGAGTTCGGTCTGAGGTCAAAGGCGCCTCGGGCAATGATCCTTGGATCACTAAGGGGTACACGATCGAGAATTACATGACGCCTGAAATCCTGGCGTCAGCAATCGCGGAAGCTCATCCAAGTGTGAAATTTTGCTGGCGGGGAGATTTGTATACAGACCCCCTTGCAAAACCGTCAGTCAAAAACCGGAGCAGCGGGGTTGACAAGATTGCAATCGCTCGACTTGCTATCGCTCAATGGAGCCAGGATCCCAAGTGGACGCTTGATCTGCGGGCCCAACTGAATCGGCTCGTGGGTTTCATCCGAGAGGCGAACTCAGACTAAGCCATTCTTCGCTATGCGCTGAGGAGAATGGCCCCTTAGCTCTCGGCAGCAGGCCTGATTGCCTGCCACTTTCGAATGCAGCTGCCGGTCTCATTTCTGTCGCATCGTCGCCACGATCCCACTCCCCGTGCGACCCCACCCGTCCTTTCAATTAGCCGGAGATTGGCTCTGCAGAGCGGATCAGGTTATGTAATTTGGGAAGTTGCATTGGGAAATATGGGAAAGAGCTAGGAGATAACTGGGACCACGCTGCGAGGTTGCAGACAAAATATCTCGCTACCCTTTGACGAATGTTTGTCTCCTGGAGCCCGCATGAGTGATCGCAGCGTTTGGCAACCGGAAGGGTCCGCGCTCATGGAGCGAGTGAACATCACGATTGGCCCAGTCACCTTCGACCGCGCCGACTACGACGCGGAGCACGACGTGCTCTACCTGCATGTCGGCGAGCCACAGGGGGCCGAGGGGGAGGAGACCCCGGAGGGTCATGTCCTCCGATACGCGCCCGGTTCTCAGCGGATCATTGGGCTCACGGTTCTCGGTGCGCGGCGCATTCTCGACCGCGAAAGCGAACTGCGGATCACCATCCCGGAGTCGGTCAAAGCAAGCGCCGACGATCTGGCGCCCGCGCTAGCGGCTATCTAGGTCGCATCCTGGTCGCATCGCCGCGGCAATCCGCTCCGCAAGCGGCTGACTTTCAGCCTTTCAAGCTCCTGCGAATCCGAGCGGTCGAAGCTAGTCGGGCGGTGCGTCTGGCAGATGAACGAAGACCACCGCCAGGTTGGCCGTTCCGCCCGCGGGAAGCTCGACCTCTGCGCGCAACTGGCCGTCATCGCGTCTGCGCACTGAGGACACGTCGCCGCGTTCCTGTAATTTCGCTTGCGCGGAATCGACGACCGGTTCGAGCTCCTTATTCTTGACGAAGACGGCTAGGGCGAGCTTGCCGTCGCGCCACGTCGTGTAGGAGAGCAATTGGTCGAGCGCCGACTCACCGGTCTCCGGATCGGCGAAGGATTTGGAGCCGCTCCACCATTTGCACTCACCCACGAAGACATTTCGATCGGTGACTCGAACGAGGATGTCCACCTTGCCACCGCTGTTGAAGGTCTCGCCCGTCGCGCCACCGGTGTAGTGGGTGTTCAGGATGACCAGGAGGGCATCTCTCAGTTTTTCCTCTTCCCAGGACCGATAATCGCCCGGCGTGCGCTCCATGCCCCGAGCCATCGCCGAGACGACCCGGACTATGTGCTCGTAGAAGTCCTCGGCCAGGATAGGCTCCAGTGGCTCACCGGGCTTCCGCTCGCCCACTTGGGGCGCCGGCCGTCTTTCGATCCCCGGGACGGCGTAGGTCTGCGGCGCGTCGGAGCGTGGATAGACGGGGATGGGCAGATCGGCGAGGTATTGCTGAGCCTTCAGATATCCGTCTCTGCGTGAGATCAACTCCGCGCTCACCTCGGCTTCGAGGCTTCGGTTGGAGGCCTCTATCTCCCGGGTCTGTGCCTCCAGGTGGGGGGACTCGATCGAGTCGAGCAGAGACTCCATCTGGCGATCGATGGAGGGCTGCTCATCCCTGGGCCACTCGAACCGAAAGTTCAGCTCGCTCGAACCCGGAAAGCCGACCGGGGGCGGCCCGGAGGCGCCCGGGACGGCGAGGAAGAGGAGATCGGGATCGCCGTCGAACGGGACGCGGACGGTGGTGGAATAACCGGGCCCGGGATGGCCCGAGAACGACCGCACCCGGGATTCGACCAAGCCACCTTTTCCGTAGACGCCCGTCTCCCGGACTTCGTCCATGCGCCAACTGTCACGACGGAGAGCGAGAGGCGTGACTCGATGAGCGCCGAGAAGTGATTCCGCCGTCATCTCGACCGGAGTCTCGAGGAGATCCTTGATCGGCAGTTGCTGAAGCTCTTTCAGACAGGTCTGCCGTCGATCACTGAGCCAGGCCGCCAAGGGCGGGCCGTCAAATAGGCGCCCATTCTCGAGGGTCATGGGCCTGAGCCTAGAGAAACCGCAACCGGCGTCGCCTGGGCTTGGGTCCATCGACTACGAGACGCCCTCTCACCTCGACCTGTCGCCGATTTTTCGCGTTCCGCCTAACGCCGTCAATCGCGACCTAGCCACAACCCTTCTGGGAGCTTCGCGACGCGAGTCTCACTTCAGTTACATCGCGGGCGTGATCCCGCTCTTCAAAACAGGGCCCAACGTCCTTCCAATCTGGAGGAACTTCGCTTGCCAGGCCGCTTGGCGGGTGGCCTGCAATACGGCTTAGCGTCGGCCCTCTGCGACATAGTCCGCAGCGGTCTTGGCGTGTTCTCCAGCCTTTACAGGCTCGGGGAGAAAGCGGGAGCCATCGCCGGGGCGAACCTCGCCGTTAGCCACCAAGGCCGCGAGATGCTTAGGCAGGGAGCTATCTGGGCTGTGAGCCGACATCGTCCCGCCATTCTTGCGCAGGGATGTTCAGAGATAGGGATCCGGCGAATCCGGGTGCACTTCGGCGTACGATTGTCCTTATGGCCGACAAGCGCCAAAGCATCTCCGACTTCCTTGCTCTTGACGAACGGGAGGACATCAACCGGATTGCGGTTGCTCATGGAGCCCAGAACGTCCGCGTCTTCGGCTCGGTCCGCCGGGGCGAGGCGAACAGCTCCAGCGATCTCGACTTGCTCGTCGACATGTCGGAAGGACGGAGCTTGTTCGATCTCGTCGCTCTTGGCGATGAGTTGCAGGAGGCTCTTGGCGTCGACGTCGACGTCGTTACGGAGGGGGGCCTTTCGCCATACCTCCGGGATCGGATCCTGGCCGAGGCGGTAGTGCTCTGAGGGACGAGCGGGTTTACCTGCTCCATATTCGCGACGCCATTGACCGGGCGCTCGCCTATACCGAGTCGGGTCGAGAGGAGTTCTTTGCCGGGGCGATGGTCCAGGATGCCGTCGTCCGTAACTTGGAGATAGTCGGAGAGGCAGCCAAGCGCGTCCCGAAGCCACTACGCGAGCGTGCTCCAGGTGTGCCGTGGCGGGAGATGGCCGGAATGCGAGACAAGCTCATCCATGACTATTTCGGCGTTGATCTTGAGCTCGTTGGGATGTTGTCATTGCCGAGCTCCCCAACGCTCGAACCCGAATCGTCGGCCTGCTCGACGAACTGGAAGCCGAGAGCGATCCCGAGGACTGATCGCCGGTCGACCAAGCCGCAGTTATCGGTCGCATTCCTGTCACATCACTGCCGCAATCCCACTACCCATGCGGACAACCTTCAGCCTTTCAAGCCGAAGGTCGCTTCAGGCATCTATGCGCCTTGGCCCTCGAGCACCGCGTCCATCAGCTCGGAAGCTTCGGTACGTAGCGTGCGGCGGGCGCGGCGCGATCCTCGCTTCAGTAGTTCTGCCCGTGCTGCGCTGTGGACGGCGTCGCGGGCCTCCAGGAGATGAATACTGATTCCCCGGTGCTCGCCGCCGGAGTGTTCCTTGGATTCGTGCTGGTCCCGCCAGCAGGCGACGGAAATCGCTCGGAACTGCTCGATCAGGCTGCCGGGTAGATCGGCGACTGCCAGGCGGTCCTCCTGTCTCTGGAGATGTGCTTTTAGCTCGACCCAGCTTTCGCCCCAGATGAGTCGCTCCATTCCGGCTAGCTCGAGAGCGGTTTCCCTGCCGAAGACGCGCCGTTCACGCCGCGCCGACGTCCAGTTGCTGAGGCCCACTCCTGCCAGTGCAAATCCCCCCGAGAGGGCGCCAGAGGCCAGGGCAAGCGTTGCGTTCGTCATCCCGCTACTTATTACTGAAAATCAGAGGGAGCTGTAAAGATCCTCGCGGTAAGGTGAACCCGTGAGCGACCGAGGGGTGCAGCGGCGCGGCAATGGGGCACGCTCCGCCGCCGCGGGGCGTTCCCTTCGAGGGTCGGCGGGGGCGCTTTCCGTGGAGGAGGCGCAGGTGGTGGTTGCGGTCCGGCTGCGGGGGCGGCTCGCCGAGCTCAAGGCGACGATCGCGACTCGGGTTTATGCGATCTCCGATCCCCGGGACGTCTCCGACCCTGCATATCTCGAAGGTCTTCAGGCGGCCCTTGCCGCGGCCCTCGACTATCGGCTCGACGTGCTCGAGGCTGGGGAGCGCCGGGCGCCGGGCGTGCCGGAGGTTCTACTTGCCCAGGCTCGGCTGGATGCGCGCGACGGGGTCGCCCTCGACACCGTCCTGCGCCGCTACTTCGCCGGCAACACCCTCTTCGGGGACTTCCTGGTCGAAGAGGCGGAGCGGGCCGAGGTGCCGAGCTCGGCCCTCCGGCAGCTGCTGGCCGCGCAGGCGACGGTCTCCGACCGGCTGCTCGCCGCCGTCAGCGCCGAGCACGCGCGCGAGGTGGCGAACCGGCCAGCCGGCGCCGCGGAGCGGCGGCGCGAGTGCGTCAAGAGGCTGCTGGCCGGTGAGCTGGTCGATACCTCCGAGCTCGAATACGACCTCGACGGCTGCCACCTCGCCGTAATCGCGAAAGGGGAGGGGGCGGACGAGCTGATGCGCGAGCTGGCGAGGACGCTCGACCGTCGCCTGCTCGCGGTCCGCCGTGAGGAGGAGCCGGTCTGGGCCTGCTGGCTGGGGGGCCGTCGTCCGATTGCGGCCGGCGAGGCGCTCATCGCTCTCGCCGATCTCACACCGGAGGGCGTGTTCGTGAGCGTGGGCGAGCCGGCCGAGGGACTCTCGGGGTGGCGGTTCAGCCATGCCCAAGCCAAGGCGGCGCTGCCGATCGCCGAACGCCGGGGCCAACCCGCCCTCCGTTACGCAGACGCCATCCTGCTCGCGTCGATCATGCGCGACGACCTCGCCGTCAACTCCTTGCGGCAGATTTACCTGGCGCCGCTCGAAGGGATGCGGGACGGCGGCCGCGACGCCCGAGAGACGCTGCGCGCCTACTTCAAAGCCGAGCGAAACATCTCCTCCACGGCCGCCGCGCTCGGCGTCGATCGCCGCACGGTGAGGAACCGCATCCGTGCCATCGAGGAGCTCGTCGGCCGCCCCCTCGAGGACTCCGCGGCCGCGCTCGAGATCGCCTTGCGGCTGGACGACTAACGCGCCGCTCGCTCCCCACCTTGGTGAATTCCCGGCGAGCAAAGCTCCAAATCGGGGCAGCGCCGCTTGCTCCCGGCCGAAGAAGATCGACCCATGAACCGATTCCTGATCCTCGTCGGCGCGATCGCGGCCGGCTTCGTGCTCGTCTTCGCCGCCGCGGCATTCGCCAAGCGCGAGGTGGTGCAGGCTGGAAACCTCTATCTCGCCGACAACGGCGGCATCTCGCCCGCCAAGCTGCCGAGGCATGGAAGCGCCCCGATCACGGCCCGCCTGATCGGGGAAATCGGCACCGTCGATGGCAGTCACCCGCCCGCGCTTCAGTCCCTTGACGTCAAAATCGACAAGACGATCGGCATCGACGCTGTGGGTCTCCCTTCCTGCAAGGCGGAGCGGGTCGAGGCGCGCGACACCGCGGCTGCCAAGAGCGCCTGCCCCAGCGCGATAGTGGGATCGGGGAAGGCTGAAGTCGAGGTGTCCTTCCCCGAACAGGCGCCCTTCTCGGCAACCGGGCCGGTGGTCCTCTTCAACGGCGGCGTCCACGGCGGGACCACGCTCGTTCTCGTCCACGCCTACGTCGCCGTGCCGGCGCCGACCGCGATCGTCACGAGGGCCACCGTTACCCGCATCCATCACGGCCGGTTCGGCCTCGAGATAGAGGCCCGGATCCCCAGGATCGCCGGCGGCTCCGGCTCGGTGACCGGGTTCGCACTGAAGGTCGGCCGCAGGTTCACCTACAAGGGCCAGGAGAAGAGCCTGCTGACGGCAAGCTGCCCGACCGGCAGCTGGATGACCAGTGGCAACGTGATCTTCGCCGACGAAACCAGGCTCGGTGTGAACCATCTCTTCCCCTGTACCCCCGAGGGCTGAGGCGACCCCCAGGGCTAGTTCGTCGTCTTCAGCGTCCGCCCGAGGTTGTCGAGGAGGCGGTCCAGCCTTCGTCGTGCAAGACGCCGTTTCCTGATCGCGGGGTTTGTGGTGGGTCGGGCACCGTCGTGCCGCCTTCGGCCTCCTCCACGGCCACCCTCGGCATCCGCCGCCGCTCGGCGGCCAGCGCGTCGCGGGCCCGGGCTCGCTCTTTCTTCTTGACCAGGATTGTGAGCAGGCAGCGGTCCTTCTCGAGCGGGCACAGCTGCCATCTCGTCCGAACTTGGCCCTCCTAAACGGCTCTGTAAAGCGGTTTAGGAAATAAACATCGTCGTTCCTTGCCTTTTTTCTCCCGGCTGTGTACGCTTCTGGCGCACTTCGGGAAAGGATCTGTTCGTAACCGGAAAGATCCTATTCGCATTTGGGTACCAAATCGGGATGGGCATCAGGGAAGCAGCACCAGCAGGGACAACAGGGACGGAGCCCAGGGAAGGGCTTCAGAAGGAGAGACAGTGAGCGCATCCTCTTCGGGACTCGGCTCCGGCCGCCGCCACGGCAGCGCCGTCGCACCGACCGCTGAACCCGTCTCAACCAAGATCGGCCGGGCAGCCCCGGCAGCCACCACAGAAGGAGAGCCACGCAGATGAAACGCCTCAAGCACCCCGTCCGCTCGATCCGCGAACCCTTCGGCACCGCCGGCCTGATCGTCGCCTGCGTCGCCCTGGTCTTTGCGATGTTCGGCGGCGCCTACGCGGCCTCCGGCAACGGCGGTGGCAAGGCCACCGCCTCAAAGGCAAAGGCCAAGGCCAAGCAGGGTAAGCAAGGCAAGCCCGGCAAGACCGGCCCCGCCGGCCCAGCCGGCCCCGCAGGGCCCGCGGGTGCAAAGGGTGATGCCGGGGCGGCAGGGCCCAACGGCATCAACGGCAAAGACGGCGGCGAAGGCAAAGCCGGCGCCGGCGTCACTACCGCAACCTTTGCCGGGTCCAAATCACCCTGCACCGAAGGCGGTGTGGAAGTCAAATCTGCCAATCCGACCGTTCTCGTCTGCAACGGCAAAAACGGCGCCAACGGAGAAGACGGCGAAACCGGCTTCACGAAAACCCTGCCGCCTGGTGAAACCGAGACTGGGGCCTGGTCCTATGAGAAGGGCACCGGCACCCACGTCAACGTGACGGCCTCCTTCCCGATTCCGCTGTCCACCGGTCTCCCGGCGGGCAAGGCCCATCTCATCCTCCTAAACGGTCAGGAATTGATCTTCAACTTCGAAGAAGATGAAGAAACGGAAGAACCCATAGGACTCGAAGAAGTGGCTCCAAGCCCCGCCTGCGCCGGCACCGCCGCAGCTCCGAAAGCGGGAGTTGGGAGCTTCTGCATGTACCTGGCGTTTGGAGGCAGCGGCTTCCAATTGGGGGGTTCGCAATTCATAACGAGCCCGGGTTCGAGCGTATCGACTTCCCCCCTTGGCGGGGCCACCGGTCCGACCGGAGCCCATCTCTCTATCACCTCCGAAAACAGTATTGAAGGCTGGGGTACCTGGGCCGTCACCGCACCGCTGGGCTCCTAAGGCGGGCCGGGATGACTGAGTGTCTGACGTCAAAAGAAGCGCACCCCGGGCGGGCAGCGCCCGGGGTGCGCTCGCAAGCAATGGAAGGCATCGCGATGAAGAGAACTGAACACCACACAGATGGAGCGTCTTGCCGCTCCGGCGACTTGTCCCGCCGTCGCTCACCCCGTCACATCGCCGTCCTTCTGACCTCAGTCTTCCTCGCCTCGCTGATGTTGCTCTGCGCCAGCGCCTCGGCGCAGGCAGCCGAACGCCCGACCCTGCTCTTCAGCTTTGGTCCCGATGGCAGCGAAGCGTCAGAATTTGAAGCCGCCGGGCCGATCGCGATCGACCAGCAGACGCATCAGGTATACGTCTTGGACACCGGACACGGCGACCTTTACAAGTTCGATGCGAACGGGTCCCCGGTCAACTGGGAAGGGTCCACCGGATATATCTCTGGAAACAAAGTCAGTGGCCTCCCCGTTTCTGTTGGCGTGGGTGAACGCGAGCTCGCAGTTAACTCCCAGAGTCACACCATCTACGTTGCAAACGCTGAGGGCAGTTCCCTCAGCGCCTTCCAGGCAGACGGCGAACCGGCTCTCTTCACGGCGGGGCCCGATGCCGGCACCAATGAACTGAGCGGCTTTACGACTCGGACCCCAGGCGTCGCCGTTGATATCAACGGCGACATCTACGTCACTGAACAAGGCGCCGGCTCTGGGGCCAACGGCAAGGTGAAGATCTATGCGCCGAGCGGAGCGCCGATGGCCCAGTTCGAAACCATCGAACCGGCGAGTCTCGGTGTGGCGCCCAGCGGCGACCTGTATGTCGCACACAGGGCAGGACCCGTTCGCAAGTTCACTCCCTCTGCCTTCCCGGTCACCGCAGCCACCACCTACACCCCGGCGGCGCAGACGGTCAACCAGAAAGAGTCCACTGCGATTTTCGTCGACCCCTCGACTGGCGACTTCGACATCGTCGAAACGGAAATCTTTGAAGGTTATTGGATCGGCGAATACAGTGCGTCAGGTGTGTTCAAAGGAAAACAGGCGGGTGTTGGAGAAGTGGGGGACATAAGTGGCACTGTGTTTCCAAGCGGTGCCGTATCGAGCGGAGTGGCTAGGGACGTGAGTAGCGACAACCTCTACGTCTCGCGGTTTGGCGGCTCTGTCTCGTTGCCCTCCCAGGTAGAGGTGTTGGGCATCGTGCCGCCCCCCGTTCTGCAACCGAGCATCGACTCCAGCTCGGTCGCCGGGGTCGCCGCCGACTCAGCGACGTTGAAGGCCCAGATCAACCCCCACACCCTCGACACCACCTACCACTTCGAGTATGGCAGCGAAGACTGCTCGATCGTCCCGGACCCCTGCGCCGCGGTGCCCTCCGTCGACCCCTCGATAGGCTCCGGGCACATCGGCGTCGGCGTCTCCCGGCTGCTCAGCGAACTCAACCCGGGCACCACCTACCACTATCGGGTCGTCGCCCAGAACTCACTCGGCACGACCGTCAGCACCGACCAGAGCTTCACCACCCAGAGTGCCGGCCTTGGCTTCGAACTTGGCGATCGTCGCGCCTGGGAGATGGTCTCCCCGCCGAACAAGTTCGGCGGCAGCATCGGCGCGCTAGCGTTATCGGAAGGGACTACCCAAGCGGCTGCCAACGGAAATGGCCTCGCTTACATAAGTTCGGGATCGCTGGAAGCCGCGCCAGAGGGCAATCGTCTGATTGAACCATCGTCGGAGCTGGCACGGCGGGGAGCGAGCGGCTGGAGCTCCGAAGACATCACGCCGCCCCACGCCCGGGTGGCGCCCCTTATCCCTGGCCATGCCAGCGAATACAAGCTATTCAGCCCAGACCTTTCGGAGGCGCTGCTGGAACCGCGCGATGACACGGCGCTGTCTTCGCAGACCTCCGAACGCGCCCCCAACCTGCGCAAGAACTCGACGCCGCCGGCTTACACCCCTCTGGTCACCGGCAAGGAAGGGTTCGCCAACGTGCCGGAAGGGACGGAATTCGGTGGCGACCCGCTGCGCAGCTCGCTGAGCGAAGTGCAAATCGCCGGCGCCAATAAAAGCCTCAGTCAGGTGGTATTGCAGTCGACGACGCCGCTGAGCGCCGACGCTGCGCCCGGAAGCCTCTATGAGTGGTCGGGAGGGCAGCTCAAGGCGGTGAGCCAGCTGCCGGCGGGGGAAGGCGGCGCGGTGGTCGCCGCGCCGCTCGGCTCAAACCAAGGCTCGGTCGGGGGAGCGGTGTCAGAAGACGGCTCGCGGGTCTTCTGGGGCCGCGGTACCTACGTCGACGGCGGAGGCATCCATCTGAACGGCCTCTACCTACGGGACATGCTCGCCGAAGAAACGACCCGTCTCGACGTTGTCCAGCCTGGCGGCAGCGGCGCCGAAAACGCTCTGGCGAACCTCCACGGCCCTGCTTTCCAGGGCGCCAGCGCCGCCGGCACCGCGGTGCTGTTCACGGACTCCCAGCAGCTGACCGCAGACGCCAGCCCGGCAGAAAGGGACCTCTACCGTTGCGAAATACCGGCGGGGGAAGCGGCATCGGGTTGCACCAGCCTGACCGACCTGAGCGCGCCGCTGTCTGGGTCGGGCGAAAGCGCCGAAGTGCAGGGCGTCGTCTCGGCTCTGAGCGAAGATGCCTCCCGGGTCTACTTCGTCGCCAAGGGCGTGCTCGACGAAACCGCCAACCTCGGGGACGAAACCGCCGAAACGGGCCAGCCCAACCTCTACCTCTGGCAGCAGGGCAGTGGGGTGCGCTTCATCGCGAGACTGGGGACTGGCGACGCGCCCGACTGGGGCCAGCTCGATGCGGGAGTCACTTCTTTTGGCGGGAGCTTCCATCTCGCCGCCACTGCCTCCCCCAACGGGCGTTTCTTCTCCTTCGTCTCCGAACGTCGGCTGACTCAATATGACAACCGCGACGCGGTAACCGGCGAACCCCTCGAGGAGGTCTTCAGCTACGACGCCGCCGACAACCGGCTGGCCTGCGCTTCCTGCAATCCCAGCGGCGGCGAGCCGGCCGGGCTGATCGACAGCAGGCAGGAAGGCGCCAACGCGGTGGACCCGCGCGGTCTCTTCACCAATCGAAGAATCGCGGCATTGCTGCCCGAGACGAGCGTGCTTGGAACTGCGAAGCCCACTGTCTACCGCTCCCGCTCGGTGCTCGACAACGGCCGCGTCTTCTTCAACGCCGCCGACTCGCTGGTCCCCGCTGATTCCAACGGCAACTGGGACGTCTACCAGTACGAGCCCCGGGGAACGGGCAGCTGCTCCGCCAAATCGGGCAATGCCGCCGCCGCGGTGACGAACAGTGGCTGCGTCGGCCTGATCTCCTCGGGAAGCGCAGAAGAAGAAGCCGCCTTCCTCGACGCCAGCGAGAGCGGCGACGACGTCTTCTTCATCACCCCCGCCAAGCTCTCGGTGAGAGACGAAGACAACGTCAACGACGTCTATGACGCCCGGGTCGACGGCACCCCGGCCAGGCTCGAACCAAACGCCGAATGCCTCGGCGAAGCCTGCCAGCCCCCGGCCCAGGCGCCCAACGACCCGACCCCCGCCAGTGCCGGCTTCGACGGCCCGGGCAACGTCTCCCCCAAGGCCGCCCAGCGCTGCCCGAAGGGCAGGCGCAAGGCGCATAGCAAGGGCAAGTCGCGCTGCGTTGCGCGCCGCGGCAAGAAGAGGCACCAGCACCAGCGCAAAGCCACCAAGAACAGGAAGGCAAGCCGATGAGGCCGACCATGGAGAAGACAAACATGTCAAAGCGCCTCGCCGTGCTTCTCGCCATCGCCGCGATCTCGCTCCTCGCCCTGCCGATCGCTTCGGCCTCGGCCGCCTCGCCCTGGTGGCAGCTGCTCAGCGGCTCCCGCCCGACCAATCTCTGGAAGGCGACCGACAGCGTCCAGGAAATCAAGTCCACGCAAGGCACCTTCGCCGGCCTCGAAGGCGCCGCTGCCGAAATCAAAGTCGGCGGCAAAGTAGTCGGCTGCCTCGGCACCTCCAACCTGATCGGCGGAACGGTCTTCTGCGAAGAAAAAGTCGGCTTCCCTGCGGATAAAACCGCGGCTCAGCTGGAAGCGACGCTGAAATCGGCCTTCGGCACCAACGAACTCGAAGTGACCGGCGGCCCGACCGGCTCCAAACCGTTCCAGGTCACCAGGTTCGGCCGCCCGGCGCCGGGGATCGGCCTCACTCCGCTGCTCGGCGACGCCAGCTCCAAGGTCCTGGACCCCGGTGGCAGCGGCCGCCTGGTGCTCACCCTGAGCAACCTCGGCGACGCGCCGGTCGATGCGACGACGACGCCGGTGAAGATCACCGACGAACTGCCCGCCGGAGTCACCGCGACGGGCGTGGAAGCAGTTGCCGGCCTGCAAGGCAAATACGGCCCGATCGACTGCACCCTCGAATCCGGCAGCGAAGTCACCTGCACCTACGAAGGAGCCCTGCCCTCCTATGAAGGGATCGAAGTCGAAGTCTTCGTCAGCTTGACCGGTGAAGAACCGGTGGCGGGCACCCCGGGCAAGGTCACGGTCTCAGGCGGCGACGCGGCCTCTGCCTCGGTCTCCCAGCCACTCACCGTGAGCCCCGAAGCGACCCCCTTCGGGATCGAATACTTCTCCGCCCAAGCCGAAGAAGAGGGTGGGGAAGTTGCTTCCAAAGCAGGGGGCCATCCTTTTCAATTCACCACCACGGTGGCGCTGAATACCGGCTCTGTGATCCCGGGCCCGACGCGCGGCCAAAACATCGTCCAGCAGCCGGCCCTGCCGCGCAACCTGCGCTTCGCACTGCCCGCCGGGCTGGTCGCAAACCCGAACGCCGTCGAGCAGTGCCCGATGGCGGTTTTCACCCTCCCGAATGAATTGATCAACAAGTGCCCCGACGCCAGCGCGATCGGAGTCGCCTCGGTGACCGTGGTCGAACCCTTCATCCTCGGTCTGGTGCGTGAGGCCGTCCCTGTCTTCAACCTGCCCCCGACCAACGGCGAGCCGGCCCGCTTCGGCTTCATGGCGGCCGGTGACCCGGTCGTGATCGACACCGCGATCGACCCCGACAACCACTACCGCGCCACCGCGATCGTCAGCAACGTCACCCAGCTGGCCGCCTTCCTCTCCTCCACGGTCAGCTTCTGGGGCAGCCCCGGGGATCCGCGCCACGACAGCACCCGCGGCTGGGGCTGCGTCTACGGTGAACATCCCGGCGGCTGCGAACGCCCCAAGAACCTGAGCGAAGAGGCCTTCATGCGCATGCCGGTCTCCTGCAAGAGCCCGCTCTACTTCGGCTTGGAACTCGAACCCTGGAACGTGCCGATCGGCAGTGCAGTAAAGAGCTCCTCCTTCACCGCAGACCCCCTGGTCGCCTGCAACAACGTCCCCTTCGATCCAGCGATCACCTCGACGCCGACCTCCAAGGCCGCCGAGAACCCCAGCGGCCTCAGCTTCGAATTGAGCCTGCCCTCCACGGGCCTCGCCAACGGCGAAGGCATCGCAGAAAGCCAGCCCAAGAAGGTCGAAGTGACCCTGCCGCAGGGAATGACCCTGAACACCTCCGCCGCCGAAGGCCTGGCTGTCTGCTCTGAAGCCCAATACAGAAGCGAGCGCTTCAACTCCCCCCCGGGAACGGGCTGCCCCGAAGCCTCCAAGATCGGCAACGTCGCGGTCAAAACCCCGCTCCTCGAAGAGGAAGCCACCGGCTCCCTCTACATCGCCACCCCCTTCGAAAATCCCTCGAGCACCCTCCTCTCCCTCTACATCATCGCCCGCGTCCCCGACCGTGGCATCTTGGTCAAACAGCCGATCAAGGTCCAGTCGGACCCCGTCACCGGCCAGCTGACCTCGACCGTCGACGAGGCGCCGCAGCTTCCCTTCGAAAGCTTCACCCTGAACTTCCGCGAAGGCGCCCGGGCGCCGCTGGTCACCCCACCGGCCTGTGGGACCTATGAGACCCAGGCCCGCATCACCCCCTGGTCTGCCCTAGACCCAGACAATCCCGCCCCCGGGGAAGTCATCACCCGCTCCAGCTCCTTCCAGATCCAGCGCGGCAGCGACGGCGGCGCCTGCCCCAGCGGGGGCGTGCCCCCCTTCCACCCCCTCCTCAGTGCCGGCACCCTCAACAACGCCGCCGGGCGCTACTCCCCCTTCAACACCCGGATCACCCGCACCGACTCCGAACAGGAGATCACCCACTTCTCGATCAAGCTCCCCCCGGGAGTGGTCGGCAAGCTGGCCGGGATCCCCTTTTGCTCAGATGCGGCGATCGCCGCGGCCACGGCAAGGACGCGCCCGCACGGGGGCGCCGAAGAGATCGCCAGCCCCTCTTGTCCCCAGGCCTCTGAAGTCGGCCACTCCCTGGCCGGCGCCGGCGTCGGCCAGGTCCTCGCCTACGCCCCCGGCAAGCTCTACCTGGCCGGCCCCTACAAGGGCTCCCAGCTGAGCCTGGTCTCGGTCACGGCAGCCAAGGTCGGCCCCTTTGACCTCGGCACCGTGGTCGTCCGCTTCGCGCTGAAGATCAACCCCGAAACCGCCGAAGTCTCCGTCGACGGCGCCACCTCTGACCCGATCCCCCACATCATCCAGGGGATCCCCGTCCACCTCAGAGACATCCGCGCCTACGTCGACAGGCCCAACTTCGTCTTGAACCCGACCTCCTGCCAGAGGACCTCGACGGCCTCGACGATCCTCGGCTCGGGAGCGGACTTCTCCTCTGAAGCGGACGACCAGCCGATCACCGTCACCTCGCCCTTTCAGGCCGCCGGCTGCGCTTCGCTGGGCTTTTCGCCCAAGCTCGCCCTCTCCCTGAAGGGCGGAACCAAGCGTGGCGCCGTCCCGGCCTTGAAAGCCGTGCTGACCGCCCGTCCCGGTGATGCCAACATCGGCAAAGCCCAGGTCACCCTGCCCCATTCGGAGTTCCTCGAACAGAGCCACATCAAGACGATCTGCACCAGGGTCCAGTTCGCAGCAGGTGGGGGCAACGGCGAACAGTGCCCGGCCGCGAGCATCTACGGCAGAGCCGAGGCGATCACCCCGCTGCTCTCTGAACCGCTGAGCGGCCCGGTGTTCCTGCGCTCATCGAGCCATAACCTTCCCGACCTGGTCGCCGCGCTGCACAACGGCCAGATCAATATCGACCTCGACGGTCGCATCGACTCGGTCAAGGGCGGGCGGATCCGCAACACCTTCGAGTCGGTCCCCGACGCCCCGGTCACCAAGTTCACCCTGGAAATGCGGGGCGGCAAGAAGGGCCTCTTGGTCAACTCGACCAACCTCTGCAAGACAAAGAACCGGGCGACCGCCGCGTTCACGGGCCAAAACGGCAAGCTCCATAACTTCAAGCCGGTCGTCAAGCCCCAGTGCGGAAAGAAGAAGAAAGGCAAGGGCAAGTCCAAGCGCCTCGGGGCCCTGCACGGCGCCTGGTAGGCGCCGGCCTCGATGCGAAGACGAGCCCTGGGGGCCAGGGTCGCCTCCTTCCCCTTGGCGCTGGCGAGCTTTGACTTCTCCGGGCCCAAAGAGATCTCGTTGAAGGTGCAGAAGAGCTGCTGGGTGGCGGGGTGAGGGGCTGCGCTTTCATCACCGTCCCGGGGCAATAGCGCGCCGATGCGCCTCGAAGAGCTCCGCTCCGGTCTCGTCGCCCGCCTGCATGCCCGCCGCGAGGAGATCGAACAGACGGCACTGACCCGTATGCGCTCGCTCTCTGAGTCTCCCGACAGTCCAGACCCTGAATACGCCGAGGGCCTGCGGCACGGAAGCCGAATTCGCCCTCTCGCTCGAAGAATGCACCTCAACAAACGTGGGGTTGAAATGCAAGAGCGCGGGTCAGACCAACGGCACGATAGCGATGAACCTCAACGCCAAACTGGCCTATGTCGACGCGGTGGGTCATTTCGGTTTCTTGCTGACGCCGTCGGGTGGAGGTAACTTCGCCGAGGTCAGCTGCTCCTTCCTACAGCACGACGTCATCGGCGGCAACGGGATCCTCGGCCAGGTAACGGCGCCGCCGTTCGGGACCCAGTCTGAAACCTTTACGCTCGCCTTCAAAGCCCTCTCAGGCCATCAGGAATTCAGCCAGATCAATGGCACGGGGACGAAATACGGGTTGACGGCAGAAGTCAACGGCGGCTCCGCTGAATCGATGACGCTCGAAGGCTCCGAGGCGGCAAGGATAAACGGGGGTCACAAAATCACCTTTGTCCCGTAGCGACGTATTGAGGCCGCGCCGATGGCGCGGCCTCAATGCTCCCCACCCCGACGGGGAAAGTGACTACGCCGCTTTCGCCCGCAGCTCCTCTTCGCGGGCGCTCTCGACGCCGACGAAGGGCATCAGCAGCTCGAAGGTGAGGGTGGGGAGGAGGCTCGGCAGCTCGGCGCTGCGGCCGAGGTAGATCTCCTCGTAGATGCGGGAGAAAACGGCGCCGGCGGCGATGCTCGAGATCCGCGGCAGCTCCTGCGCCGTCTCGCTCAGCTCGCGCCCCTCGTCGAGCATCGCCGTGATCCGATGAAAGCTTTTCTGGAAGATCTTGGCGAAGCTCGGGCCGATGCCGGCGACCTCGACCATCGTCACCCTTGCCACGTCGTCATCGACTGCCAGCCAGTTCAGCGCCGCGGCCAGGGCGCTGCGCACCCGCTGCGGCCAGGGCCCCGGCGTCTCATAGGCCTTCTGCACGGCCGCGAAGAGGTCGTCGACCAGCACCGCATGGGCGGCCAGGAAGCAGGCGCGCTTGTCCTCGAAGAGCTCATAGAACGTCTCGCGCCCGACCCCGGAGGCCTCCAGCACGTCGGCCACTGCGACCTCGTTGTAGCCCTTGGCGGCGCAGACGCGCACCATTGCCGCGATCAGCCGCTGGCGCTGGTTCTGGGCGATCAGGCCGCGCGGCAGCCCGTGCGGGCCGCGCGGCAGCCGCACCGGCTCCGGCGGGCTCGGTGTCTCGGGCTCGGTCATCATCGGGCTGCGCCGCGCCTGCTGAGGCCCGGCCCGTTCATCGCGCCGCTTGCGCCTGCCGGAGCGCCTCCTCCGGGCCCGTAAAGGGAGAGAGCGCGATGTAGACGAGGTCGGGAAGCAGCTCAGGCAGCTCGGCGGCCCGCCCGGAGGTGATCTGATCGGCGATCAGCAGCTGGGCGCGTCCGAAGGCGGCGCGGGTGCCCGGCGGAGGCCGGTCGCCAGGTGGTGTCGGCCGGCGCATCAGGGCCGCCGCCAGCGCGCCCCGGTAGTGCTCGATCAGGTTCGGATCGACGCCGATCGACTCGACGAAGGCCAGCTTTGCGAAATCCGGTTTCGCTGCGGAGACCGCCAGGATCGCCGCGATCGACGCTCGCACTTCGGCCAGCCAGGAGTCCTCACCCGCGTCCGCGCGGGCGACCTCGACAGCGCTCTCCAGCTCTGCCGCGAAGGCCGCCAGCGTCGCGTCGAAGCAGGCGCGTTTGCCGGCGAAGAGTTTGTAGAAGGTGCGGCTGGAGATCCCGGCGCGGCGGACCACCTCGGTGATCGACGTCGCCGCGTAGGTCCGCTCCGCGCAGACCGCCGCCATTGCCTTGATCACCTTCGCTTCGCGAGCCCGCAAACCGGCGTCCGGCGCCAGGGTCGTCGCCAGGACGCCGCGGTCGGACAGAAACTCGATGTCGTTTCCCATTAGAGCCGATTGTGACACCTCACTGTGTCCCCGGCAGTTTTGGCTTGGGAATTGGGTTGCAGCGCCCTCGCCGCCGCCTATTTCAGCCTCACTTTGGAGACAACCGCGTTTCCCTTTCACGCGCTCGCAAACGGCTTGAGAATGGGAAACCGCTAGCGGTTTTTTGCTTGACAGCACTGTATGGATATGTGTACTGTTGTGTCTTAGACTGGAAAATAGTTTGTTCGCAACTTAAAGCGGCCCGTTCGCTGTTTGAGAGGTCGCAGACGGGAATCGTCCCCTTGAGTCAAGCCGCGACCGCCATCGCCAGCCGGACCAGGCACTCACCGTTGCCGCGTGGCCCTCACTCCCTGCCGGCGACCGAGGTGGCCCGCAACCAGCGTGAGCGGATCTTCGCGGCGCTGCTCGAGGTCGTCCAGGAGCATGGCTACCAGGGCACCTCGGTTGCTCGCATCCTCGCCGTCGCCGGCGTCTCCAGCCGCGACTTCTACAAGCAGTTCGCCGACAAGCGGGAGTGCTTCGCGCTCGTCCACGAGGCGTCCCAGGAGCGCTTGTTTGCAGTGTTCGGCGCCCCCTGCGAGCCCGGGGCGGGATTGACGCAGCGGGTCAGGTGCTCGCTCGGAGCCGGGCTCGACCAACTCGGCGCCGAGCCGGCGCTGGCCCACTTGCTCGTCCTCGGGGCGCCCGCCGCCGGCGGCGAGATCGCCAGGCGCCACCACCAGTGGCTGGAGCGCTATGCGGATCTGCTCGACCGAGCCGCTGCTGACCTGCCCGCTGCCCAGCGTCCCTCGCGCTCGACCGAGTTGACGATCGTCGGCGGCCTCGTCTCCCGCATCGCTCAGCGGGTCCTGGCGGAGCAGGCCAACCGCCTCCCCGAGCTGACGGCGGAGCTGGTCGAGGTCGTCGTCAGCTTCTACGGGATCGCCGCCGAGGGCAGCGACGGATGAGCGGAGCGGCCGATATCGCTACTGCCCCTGAGCACCGCTTCGCCGCGACGCCGGCTGCGCTGGCCGGCGCCGACCCGCGCAGCCGCCTGCTTGCCGCCACAGTCGCGACTGTGGCCGAGCACGGCTACGGCGCCACTACCGTCACCCAGATTGCCTTCAAGGCCGGTGTTTCCCACCAGGCCTTTGTCCGCCACTTCGCGGACAAGGAAGCCTGCTATCTCGCCGCCTACGACGTCGTCGTCGACTGGCTCGGCGTTGAGATACGGGCAGCGCTGGGGCGGCGCGGGGGCTGGCCGCGGGGCGTCCGCACCGCGGTGGAGGCGACCCTGTCCCTGGTCGCCGCCGATCCTCGCCTCGCTCGCTTCTGCGCAATCGAGCCATTCTTTGCCAGCGCCCCTGCGCTGGAGCGCCACCGGGCCACGGTCGCGCGTCTCGCCGCACCGCTGGCCGCCGCTGGCCGCGCCCACTGCGCCTGGGGCGCCGAGCTGCCGAGTGAGCTGGAGGAGACGATCGTCGGCGGCGCGATCTGGTCGATTGCCAGTCACGTTCGAGCCGCGGGCGGCGACCGCCTCGCCGAGCTGGCGCCCGAACTGACCTACTTCCTGTTGACCCCCTACCTGGACGTCGCCGAGGCGCGGCGGCTGGCGGAAGAGTAGGGCGCCCGGTGGCCAGCTCGGTTCAGAGCCCCAGCCGTGCTTCCGGCGGCGGTCCCTTCGCGCTCGAAGTGGACTACTCGAGCGCACCCGTCCTCGCCCGCCTTCCCCGCGGTCGCCACGGGCTGCCGCAGGAGTTCGTCGACCACAACCATCGCAGTCGCCTGCTCGCCGGCGCCATCGATTCGGTTGCCGCGCGCGGCTACGTGGAGACGACGGTCACCCACATCACCAGCGCCGCGGGCGTCTCGCGCGGGGCCTTCTACCGTCATTTCGGGGACAAGCGCGACTGCTACCTCGCCGCTTACGACGTCGTCGTCGACTGGATCGGCCAGGAGGTTGGGACGGCGCTCGAGGACTGTCGGAGTTGGTCGCGGGGAGTCGGGATCACGGTCGCGAAAGTCCTCGACATCTTCGCCGCCGACCCGCGGCTGGCCCGCCTCTGCACAGTCGACATCCTCGTCGCGGGCGAGCCCGCCCTGGCTCGCTACGAAGCGACGGTCGAGCGCCTCGCCCTGCCGCTTCGCGCCGGCCGCGCCGAGCGCCCGCTCGGCGCCGAGCTGCCCCTGCACCTGGAGGGGAGCCTGATCGGCGGCGCGATCTCGCTGGTCTCTCGCTACCTCCACACCGGCAGCAGCGACCGCCTCCCCGAGCTGACCCCGGAGCTGGCCGAGTTCCTCCTCGCGCCCTACCTCGGCGTCGCCGCAGCGCGGCAGTTGGCTGCGACCTTCTGAATTTCAAGCAGAGAGGCGCGGCAGCCTCTCTTCCAGGGCACGCTCGAGGTTGTCGAAGCAGGTGATCCAGCCCTGTTCGTGGGAGCGAGCCGACTCCAGGTCACGAAGGCCGCTGTGGGTGAAGCGCACGGTGGTGGCGCCCTCGGCCTCCTCGAAGTCGATCTCGATCAGCGTCTCCCTGGTCTCGTCGTCCCAGGTCCAGGTCCAGGTGAAGGCAAGGCGGGTGGGGGGTCGATCTCGGTGTAGTGGCCGCCGCCGCCCCGCTCGGCGCCCGTGTCGGGGTCACGCATGACCACATGGACGGCGCCGCCGACGCGCAGGTCGACCTGCGCCTCCGGGGTCTCCCAAGCCTGCCGGCCATGGAACCAGCGGCGCATCACCTCCTCGCTGGTCCAGGCGTCGAAGACCTTCTCGGCGGGGGCAGAGGTCAAGCAGGCTCGCCGGCCCGTTCGGGCCCTCGAAGCGGTAGTCCTTCTCCACGGCCATCCTCGGCATCCGCCGCCGTTCGGCGGCCAGCGCGTCGCTGGCCCGGGTCAGCTCCTTCTCCTTGACCAGTAGCTCCTCGGGCGGACTCCCACTCCTGCGGCGAGACGATCGGCGGCATCTTCATTTCGACTCCTCCTCTTTCAGATAGTCATCGACGACATCGAACAGGCGCCCCCAGAGGGCGCGCTGGCGATCCATCCAGTCGGCGGCCTCGCCGAGCGCTTTGGGCTCGAGCGAGAGCCGGTGCGTGCGGCCCTCCACTACCCGGGTGACGACGCCGGTCTCCTCCAGAACCTTCAGGTGCTTGGAGATCGCCGGCTTGGACACGCCGAAACCGCGGCTGACTTCCCCGACGGTCGCCGGGCCGACAGCGAGGCGTTCGACGATCTCCCGACGGATCGGATGTGAGAGCGCCCTGAACGAATCGTTAACCATAAGGTTAACTGTAGCAACCGGTCAAGCTCGACGGATAGGCCCGCCAAGGGAAGTGAGGGCGGCTGCCGAATCTAGGGTCGATGCAAGCGATAGACCTGGAGAGGCTCGAGAAGATCGCCGAGGGGCTGGCGTTGCTCTTCTACGTGCTGATGTTCGTGGCGCTGGTGATGGCGCTTGCCGGTTCGGTGGGGTCTGGATTCCTGCTGCTGGTCGTCGGCTCCTGTGCTCATGTCGGGCAAGCCGCGCTGTCGGAATTCGTCGACGGGGAGCGAGCCCGGGGGGACCGCTCGGGGCCGCGCGCCGCACCGCATGCTGACCTCTCGCCGGCCGGCCGCTCCGCGGCTCGAGACGTGAGGCGCGCCGCTAGCTCAGCTGTTCGATGACCAGCGAGGCGACGGAGGGATGCGCGCCGCCGGCCAGCGGGGTGATGCTGAGTGCGGGGGAGTTGCCGGCCGGGTTCACGACTGCGAGGATCGAGCCGGCACTGGTGGTCGTGACGAGGGTGTCGCCGGCCAGTAGGCTCGTCCCGGTTGCCCTGCCGTAGACGCTGTAGGGGAGTTCCGTCCCGTTCAGGCTCAGCGCGAGCTGGCCCGCCTCGGTGACGGAGACGGAGAAGCTGACGCGGTAGGTGCCGGCTTCGGGGAGCAGGAAGGTTTCGGCGTCGATCCTGGCGATGCCGCCCTGGCTCGGGCCGTTCTGGGGGAAGTCCACCGCGTCGCCAGCCGCGACCGTTGCCGCGTTGTCCGGCGGCATCAGGGCGAAGAACTCGGCGTAGTTGGTCAGGCTGGGGCCGGGGGGACCAGGGGGACCAGGGGGACCAGGGTCGCCCGTCGAGCCGGTCTCGCCCCGCGCGCCGGCGAGCCCGGCCTCTCCCGTCGCGCCCGCGGGGCCGGCATCGCCCTTGGCGCCCTGCGGGCCGACCGCGCCAGCCGAGGAGGCCGCGCCGCAGATCGTCTGGGTCGCAGCGGCGCGCTGGGTCTGGGTCCCCTGTGACTTGAAGCTGAAGGCGTCGTAGACGTTGGCGCGGCATTCGGCGAGCGGGGAGCCGCTCTCCGAGATCAGGCCCGAAGAGGCGGCATAGCCGGTTCCGCCCAGAGCAACGAAGAGGGCCAGGGATGCGACGATCAAAGCCGGCGAAGGGCGGCGGCCGGTTAGAAGTCTCATTTTCATCCGGCGGGAACCTATGGGGAGCGTCGGTCGCTCAGCTGGGCAGTGCCGGCGCCCGGGGCAACCGGGCGCACCAGAGGGCGAAGAGGCCGACAGCGAGGATCGCGCCGGCCCAGTGGAGGTTGAGGACGACCGCGACCAGGCTCGGCAGGCCGGCCAGCACGGCGCCGATCAGCGTCGGCGCCAGGGGCAGTGAGAGCACCCGGGCGGTGAAGGCGGCGCAGAGCAGCCAGGAGCCAGGGCCGGCGATCCACCCCCAGTCGACGAAGAAGTCGTGGGGAAGGGCGAGGCCGAGGATCAGCGAGAGGACGGCGACCGCGAGTAGCTGCACGAGGGCCGCCCGCCAGAGGGTCGTGGTGTCCAGCTTCTTCTCGGATTCGATCGCGGCCATGCGGTCGCTGACCATAGCCGCCGGCCGGCGCGCGGCTATTCGACGACGATCTTGCCGTGCATGAAGGGGTGGATCGTGCAGTGGTAGGCGAAGGTGCCCCTCTGCTTGAAGCGGACCGCGACCGACTTGCCGGGCCTGATCCTGCCGGTGTCGAAGCTCCCCGCCCGGGTCGCCGTGTGGGTCACGTCGCTGGAGTTGGTGAAGTCGACGGTCGACCCCTTGGCGACCTTCAGGGTCGGCGGCCGGTAGGCGAAGCCGTCGATGCCGACCGTCGCCGCGCGGCTCGCCTGCGCCGCGCCGCCCGCGGAGGCGACCGCGCCACGCAGGCCCGCCAGGGCCAGGCCGAAGGCGACGGCGACAAGCGCCAGCCCGATCGCCTGCCATCTCCGCCGCCTGCCCAGGATCGCCGTCATCGCCCGGGATACGACGCATCCCTCGCCAGGGTTCAAACCTCGTTCATAATCCAGGTAGTTCGTTTCGGCCCGGGCGGTTAGCTCAGTTGGGAGAGCACCTCCCTTACAAGGAGGGGGTCACTGGTTCGAGCCCAGTACCGCCCATCCAGCCTTTTGGCTTCACAGCTGGAAGATCACCTCCTTTGCCGCGAGCCTCGATCCCGTTCTGTGTAGGCAATCTCAGGCGTGGCCCCCATTTCGCCTCCCCATCTGGCTCCCATTGGGAAGCGCCTGATTCCCCCGCCTGGGCGCGCAGGACTCCCACCGGATAGCACGCAAGCGTGCAGCGGTTCGCCCATGCACGCCAAGACGCAGAGCGCCACCGGACACCCCGTCGGGATCGCGCCGATGGCCTACTCGGCATTGGGCTTGGCCCTGCCGGGCCAGGGGCGACTCTGGCGTCGACAGCTCGCGCGCCCGACGGCCGAGCAAGGAAAACTGCCTGCGCGCCGCGCCTACGAAGCCTTCGCCGAGCGCCTCGGCGAAGAGCTGCGCCGCGCCCGGGGAGGGGGATGGGACGTGGCCCGAGCGGGTTCGCGCCTCAATCGCCGTCGCCCTTGACTTCGCTGCCGAGGAGCCCGAGGTCGCCCACCTACTCGCCGTCGAGGCTTAGGCCACCCCGACCGCTCGCGCTGCTCAGCAGCGCTCGCTCGGGCTCCTCGCCGCTGAGGTCGACGGCCTGGCCGCCCTCCTTTTCCTGAGCTTCGGCGCGCTCGTCTCCCCGGCTTTGCAGGCTTTTAACGTCGTTCTGCAAACCCTCGCCTTTGTCTTACAAACATTGAGCTTGACTCTAGGTACGTTTTCTTTTACAGTCCCGACGTCGCGGTATCCCGTTCACGGACGGGCAGGGGACGCAAGTCCAGGGAAAGCATCAACAGGGAAGGCCCCGGGAAGGGCCATCAAGGAGAGTTACGTGAGCACTGTTCGCAGCGGCAGGGGACACAGAGTCGAGCGAGAGCGTCACCGCGGCGCTTCGCTCAGCGCCGCCTTTCAACGAGACCGGTACGCAGAGCACCGACCCGACCATCTGCGCCCGTCTCCCTTCCTGGCTGACGGCGCAATCGGGAACCCCCTTCCTATTGGGTCTCCCACGAGCAGCGCGAGCGGCTCCCGAGGCGCCTGGGGCCGTCCCACTTCCGGCCCCGTGGCAGGGGCCGCCCGTCGCTGCTCGACCTCCGCCGCCTTCCGAACACCTATCGCCACCTTCACCCCCGCGACAGGCGAGGACGCCCCTGTTTGGGGATCCCCCGGCAGCGGCGGCGGTCGAGGTGCGGCTTCGCGGCAGCTCGAAAGGCTTTGCAACGCAGTGCCCGATCGCCGACTCGGCTCAACGAGCGGCGTGAACTTTATCCACGGAGAAGGAGCCTCCAAGCTGGTCGCGTGAGCGACCGGTGGAGGTTCTGGAAGAGAGAAGGAGCAGGATGAAGATCACTTCTGATGGCCGCTTGTCGAAGAGAGGCACCGGGCGCCGCGCCGGGGTGCTGCTGGCAGTGCTCTGCGTAGTCGGACTCGGCTGCTCCAGCCTGGCGGTCTCGTTCGCGGCTTCTTCCACCGCCCCCGAGTTCCTCGCCCGATTTGGCAAGGGCGGGTCACAGGCGGGTGCTGGTGAACTCAATCCTATTGGCGTGGCGGCCAACCCAGCCAACGGGCATCTATACGTTGCAGGGGCGGAACGGATCGACGAGCTGACCAGCTGGGGAGAATTCGTCAAGGCGTGGGGGTGGGGGGTCAGGGATGGCCAGCCGGAATTACAGACCTGCACGGAAGCCACCGGCTGTCTAAGCGGCCTGAGAGGTTCTGGTAGCGGTGAGTTCTTTGGCCCCTCAGGCATCACTCTCGATTCGAGCGGCAACATCTACGTAGTTGACCAGGAGTACCACCGCGTCCAGAAGTTCAACCCAGCGGGCGAATTCCTGCTGATGTTCGGCGGCGAAGTCAACCAGAGCAAAGTCGAAGAAGCCGGCTCGACCGAATCGGAACGGAACCTCTGCACGCAGGCCTCTGCAAACATCTGCCAGGCTGGTTCAACCGGGCTTGGCTCAGGCCAATTCAATCAATGGCCCGCGGGCACCTTCATCGCCACCGATAGCAACGACGTCATCTACGTCGGGGACGAAAACAGGATTCAGAAATTCGATACCGGCGGCCACTTCATCGGTGAGATCTCGCTGTCCGGCTACGGACTGATCAGCAATCTGGCCATCGCACCCGATGACTCCATCTATCTGCTTAGCCAAAATCTCCCCGGTGTCCGCAAGCTGAATCCGCTGGGAGTCGAAGTCGGCACGCCACTGGATGAATCGGGAATTCCGGGGGCGCTCGCGGCTGATGCGACCGGCAACCTCTATGTCGTCGACAACCCCTTCGACGTTGACGGCAATTCATCTCCCAGAGTTATCGAGTACGACCCGTCGGGCCTCCAGGTCGCTGAATTTGCCCAGAAGGAGCTGAACGAAGTAAACGAAAGCGAGCACCTGCGTGTGTGGGGCATAGCCGCCGGGCTACTCGGGGACGGTTCCAACTCCCCGGGAGACATATACGTCAGCACCGCCATCTCCGAAGCTGTCTTTCTAGACGGCTTCCTGCAGGTCTTCGGACCGTCTCCACAGTTCGAAGACCCGCCCGCTATAGCGCCGTCCATCGACGCCCAGTTCGCCGAAAAGATCAGCACGACCGGCGCGACCCTCAAGGCCGAAATCGAGCCGCACCATTGGGAAACGCAATATCATCTAGAGTACGGTCTGGAAAGCTGTTCTTCGGGAACCTGCCAATCCCTACCCTCGGGCATCCTGTCGAACGAAGCTCGCGGCATTCAGCCGGTGACCGAGACGCTCACCGGCCTCTTGCCAGGCACGACGTATCACTACAGGTTCGTGGCCTCCAGTGAATGCGAACCAGGTGTGGACTGCACCACGGAAGGCCAGGATCGACTCATCACCACCGGGCTTGACTTCTCGGCTGGACTGCCCGATTCGAGGGTCTACGAAATGGTTTCGCCGCCGAACAAGAATGGCGGCGAAGTTGGGGTGCCGACGGGCGCGGGCGGTGCGGCCGAGGCGACCCCGCAGCCACAGCAGTCCTCGCCTTCTGGGAGCGCGATCACTTACGGTTCGTTCACCGCGTTCGGGCCAGATCCGGAAAGCGCGCCGGCCACCAGCCAGTACCTCTCGAAGCGCGGCTCGAGCGGATGGTCGACCGCCAACATCAATCCCCGCTTCGAAGAAGGATTCGTGCGCGATCCGTTTGTGGGCTTCTCGACCGACCTCACGCATGCCGCGGTCATCAATATCGAACCGCCGCTGACGAGTGACGCGACTCCGGGCTTCCCCAACCTCTACCAACGGAATAACGAAGGGGCTACGTCGAGCGCCGCCCTTACCGCGATCACGACCAAGGCGCATTCTCCCGAAGTGGTGGATCCGGTCCAGTACTGCCTGTTCTATGGGGGTACCTCGGACTCGTCGGATCGGATGGTTTTCGCCGCCAAGGGGGCCCTGCTCGAAGGGGACCCGGTCGGGGAAGGCTTCAACCTCTACGAATGGACTCGCTCGCAGGGAATCAAGCTGCTCAGCGTCCTGCCCGACGGCACCCCCGCCACGCCCGCGCTCGGAACCGGGTTTGGCAAAGGAGCCGGAACCAGCAGCTGCGTAGTCCAGGCGCCATCCGGCGGCGTCCTGATGCGGCACGCGATCTCGAGTGACGGGAGCCTGATCTTCTGGACCTACTCCGGTTTCTTCGGCCAGTTCGGCGTCGATTTCGCGAACAGCCCGCTCCTCGCTCGTGTGAACGGCTCAGAAACCGTCGAGCTGGATGCCAATCAGGGTGGGTCGGCTCCCTACAACGGCGAAGGCCACTACCAAGACGCCAGTGCCGATGGCTCGAAGGTGTTCTTCACTGACGGTTTGAGGCTGACCCCCGACTCCACGGCTGAAGGCGGTGCCGGCTCTGACCTCTATCGCTACGACTTCGATAAGCCGCAAGGCCAGCGCCTCATGGACCTGAGCGCCAACGCCGGGGAAGCGGCCAACGTCCTCGGCGTCCTCGGCGTCAGCTCCGATGGCTCCTATGCCTACTTCGTCGCCAAAGGCGCTCTCGATAGCGGCGCCGTTCCGGGTCAGCCCAACCTCTATGTCTGGCACGAAGGAGATCCGCCCACCTACATCGCCACCCTGGCCGAAGCCGACAAGTCCAACTGGTCGGACGAACCCAACAAACAGACCGCCCGGGTGACCCCCGACGGGCGACATCTCGCATTCGTCTCGCGTGCTCCGCTGTCAGAATTCGATAACACCGGGGCCTCTACAGCGGGGTGCGAAGTCGGGGGGCAGAACCGGCTGTTCGGATCCTCCCAGTGTGACGAGGTGTATCTGTACGACTTCGGATCTCCCAAGGTCGACTGCGTGTCGTGCAACCCGACCGGGGCCAGGCCCCTCGGCCCGGCGTCTGTCCCGACCTGGAGCACTCCCTATGAGCAACCTCGCTACCTCTCCCAGGGAGGCGAGCGGCTCTTCTTCCAGACCTTCGACTCCCTCGACCCGCACGACACCAACTCGGCGATCGACAAAGGCAAAATACGCGGGCGGGACGTTTACGAGTTCGAGAGACTGAACTCGGGCAGCTGCATGGCGACTTCGGAGACCTTCTACGCCTCTGTGAACGGCTGTCTCTACCTGATCTCGACGGGCGTCAGCAGCGACGAAAGCTATTTCATCGACGCTTCCGAGAGCGGCAACGATGCGTTCATCTCGACCCGTCAAGGCTTGGTCTTCACCGACCAGGACGGGCGCTTCGACATCTACGACGCGCGAGTAGGGGGCAGCGGCCCGACTCCGCCGCCGCCGGGCTGTGAAGGCGAAGGCTGTCGTGGGGCACCGACCAGCCCGGGGGGCTCGCTGCTGCCCGGAACCTCACACTTCCAGGGACCGAAAACTCCAGGCCCGAAGCTCCGCTGTGGTAAGGGCAAGCGCCGCGTCAAGTTCAAGGGCAAGCGCCACGCCAAGAGGTATGGCAGGGAATATTGCGTCAACGTCAAGGCCAAGAAAAGACACAAGCGTCATAAGGGGCACCAACGCAAGCGGGCCGCCCACGGTAAGCAGGTAGGCAAATGATCGTCCGTACGGGCAATTCCGCGGACACCAGGGCGAACAAGGAGACAGTAGGGATGAACGTTCATAGACAGATCCGCCATTTCGGCTCGCTCGTCGCACTCGTCGCGATCGCGATGTCCCTACTCTGCGCGGCTACCGTCTCGGCGGCGGAACCCAAACCAGGGCTCACCGTCTCCTCCCTACCGACGCCGACGAACTTCGCGCCGGGAGACCAAACGCACAAGTACAGCTACGACATCCGTATCGCGAACCTCAGCACCGTCCCTACGGATGGCAGCGACATCACGATCACCGATACCCTTCCCAAGGGTGTGCCTTTGAAGGAAATCGGCTTGGAACTGCACTCTTCGCTCTCAGCAACCGGAAAATTCGACTACGGTCTAATTGCCGAGCTACTCGGCATCTGCAGCGTTCAGAGCTCAGGTGAAGTGGACAAGGTCACCTGCACGATCTCGGAATCGATCCTCGAAGCCAAGGAACCTGCAACGTTGCAGCCGGGGGAAGAACGTCGTCTCGTCCTCGCCATCACCGCTCCGCCCGCACTTCCGGAGGGAACTCCGCTCACCAACGTCGTGGAAGTGGAAGGTGGGGGAGCACCGCCCGTCTCCGATATCAGCCATAACGAAGCGAGTTCGGCGCCGGCTGCCGGCGGGTTTTCGTTCTTTCGCTCTACGTTGACCGGGGCGGATGGACAACCGGTAAGCCAGGCGGCATCGCATCCATACCAGTTTGCTCTCAGCTTCGCTGTTCATACTAAAAACTCCCCCCCCGGCAGCACCGCCGCATATGTGCCGGCGGGCGGGGACATCAAAGACATTCCTGCGACTTTGCCGGAAGGAATGATCGGAAGTCCCACCGCGACCGCGCGCTGCACCGGTAAGCAGTTCAGCACCACTCATACGGTGACCTTTGGCGAAGGGAGCATGAACAGTTTCTTCGACGTCAATGACTGTCCGGGCAATTCCGTCGTCGGGCTTGTCCTCGTTCAGCAGGTGGAGGGTGTATCGGGGATCAGCGCCTACCCGCTGTACAGCCTCGTCCCACCGTCGGGGATGCCTGCCCAGTTCGGGGCCCAAATTCTCAGCCTCCCCTTTTACATCAACACCGAAGTCACGCCGGACAACCACTACAAGGTCGTCGGTCTGCTGCAGAACCTCACTCAGGTCAAACGTCTGACGGCGGCGACGGTGGTGCTCTGGGGCACGCCGGGCGATCCGCGCCACGATGCGTTGCGAGGTAGCTGCCTGAACCAGATCCCCGAAGTCTTCCCGATCACGATGGATGACTGCGAACCGCTTGAAGAAGAGTCGCCAAAGCCATTCCTGCGACTGCCCACCAACTGCAAGAACCCACTTACCTTCACGCTGAGCTTCGACACTTGGACGACCCCGGGTCAGTTCACCTCGGAAACCTCGGGCTCACCGTCGCCCGCCAGCGGCTGCAACCAAGTTGCGTTCGAGCCTGCGCTCGAAGCGCGGCCTACCACCGATGCCGCCGACTCGCCCAGCGGTCTGCATGTCGATCTCCACATACCTCAACGCGCGCACGAAGA
>Ga0193706_1000094_pt1 | contig 64015 bp, 96 predicted proteins | sample U3c1metaG_FD_160130 | JGI IMG/M metagenome (GOLD analysis project Ga0193706, IMG submission 160130) | Soil microbial communities from a riparian zone of the East river system, Colorado, United States - U3c1 | ecosystem: Environmental > Terrestrial > Soil > Riparian zone | place: USA: East River...
TCGCCAAACCGCCTCCGCACACCCCTAAATTATACCCGGAAATGCTCGTCATTCGTACACCTTTTGATCTCAAAATCACTCTACTGACAATCTAGCTATCTCACGGTCAATCAGTTCGATGTCATGGACCTTCACTTCGCGCAAGCCTCGCATCTGGACTAGTAGGTCCTCACGATTTGCGGGCGGCGGCGGTAGAGTTGGCTCTACGACAACCTCGCTCGCCGGGCGCAGGAAGGCGTCTGCGGTGGGATCGATCTTGCGCGTTGGCGGTGGGAGATCGTCTTCGGCGAAGAGGCTGCTCATGCCGCCACCTCGTCGGAGGGCGCCGGTCGAACGTCTTCCAGATCGAACAGGCTTGGGGTAGCCAGCTCACACGGCATACCAGAGGATTGAGCAAGGCCAATCTTGGCGCGCAAAAAGGCGTCGTACGACGGATCCAGGTTTGGGGAGTGATCGGTCATGCTACGGCTCCTGCGGTCTGCGGTGTGTCCAGGCTCTCGGCTATGCGCTGCATCACAGGCGGACAAACACCATTTCCGATAATCGTGACGGCGAGGCGCTTGTTTTCGGGCAGGATATAGCTGTCGGGCAGTCCCATGAACCGGGCGAGGCATCGCGGCGTCATTGAGACGACCTTGCCGCCGTCTACCCACGCGCGAGTTTTGCCGTGAGCCGAGGCGCGGACACACGCCGAGTGCGTGTGTCCGCGCCTCGGCTCCATCGAAGACGTTTCCTGGCAGAGAATCGCTCTTTGCGGCTGCGTTCCGTGGATCGTGAACACCGGTTCATCGCCGGTGCGAACAGGGAGATCGAAGCGGTTCTCCTCGCCTGACGCCGAGCCTTCGACTATGAAAGCTAAAGGCGACGAGCTGCCACTGACGGTGTTCGCGTCCCGCGAACACCGTCTCGCGATTGGGCCACGTTTGCCAGCGTTGTCGCCATCTACCAAGAGTGCCTTGGGCGCATTGACCTCGCGGCGAAAACACGAAGCCGTGATCGTATGCGCAGGCTCCTCGGGTTCGCGGTGCGTTAGCTCCGCATCTGTACTGTGAACGCAATTCACCAGCAATGCCTTCGGCATTGCTGCCTTCTGGTGGGATGTCGCGACTACTGTCGTGGCAGGCTCGGAATCACTGCGAATATCCATTGTGCCTTGATTGGAAAAGAGCAAAGAAAGCTGGCTCGGGTTATCATCGGCAAGGAATGCGCGGTGGCGACCGCATCCGTCGCCTGCCGTGACCGCGAAGGCAGGACTATCCTGCTCCTTCAGCGTTCCGCGCTCCGTATTGCCGGTGCGAGTGTTCCTACCATCTATCAGCACGGTCTTGAGCGAGACTGGGAGGCGGCGAATCTGCCACTCAGCAAACTTTGTCTCAGGCAGTGCGGGTATCAGGTCCTTAATCGCTTCGTACCAGCCTATCCAGCGTGTAGGCGCAGGAAGCGGCTGCAGATGATCGGACTGTGTAGCTCGGACGAAAAGGCGCTTACGTGTCTGCGGAGTCCCGAAGTCAGCCGCGTTCAGGTGATGCTGTTCCCACCAATATCCGAGTTCATTCAGGCACTCGCAGATGATCTTGTAGGATTGGAACTTGCGATAGCCATAAACGTTCTCCAGCGTGAATGTGCGCGGCTTCAGCAAGCGAATGGCCCTGCAGATGGCTTGGGCACATTCGATGTCCCACTCAGTTTCTTTCCCGCCCGCCTTGGCGATTGACGCGTTTTTGCACACAGGCGATGCGTGCAAATGGTTAGGGCGCTCTAGCCGCGCGAAATCCACGAAGCGAACGTCCTCCACGAGGATATTGTGAAATCCGTTCATTACGGCTACGGCTGCGATCTCAGCCACGAACTCCACGCCCCACAGGTGCTGCCAACCAGCCGCCTGCATTCCGATGCCTGCGAGTTCCCCTCCGCTGAAAAGTGTGCTGAATGTGCGGTTCATCGGGCGGCCTCGGCTTCGGCAGGGAGTTCGCGCTTCGGTTTGTAGATTTGGCCCAGTTTCCACGCCACCCAGCCCGCGCAGATCGGCGCGTTTGTGCAGACCTGCCTGCCATCTTTCTGCTCGATTGCGAATTGGAATGAATAGCCATGATCGTCCAGGATTGCAGGAACGCGCTTGTGGCAGTAGAACGATGCGCCGCGCTTGAATTCGGCCATGAGATAGGCCCAACGCTCGGGGTCGGATCGCTCCGGACTGCCGGGCCGCCATGCGCAGTTGTCGCAGGGTGTGACGGCTGGCACTTCGCGCAGCTCTGCTTCCCAGAAGGCGCCGCAGGTTCGGCAGGCTTCGAGGAGTGTGCCGTCTTTCAGGAACGGTATGATCTCCACGCTTGGCGATTCGCATTTTGGGCAGGTAACGGCGGTGTTCATCGGGCGGCCTCGGGTTCCAGCAGCGGTATGCCGAACCGCTCAGGATCGTGAAGGAACTTGATATCGTTGTGCCAGCGCTTCGAGCGGGAGTGACTGTGGCGGTCGCGGTCGTAGACCGTGATGCACTCGCCCGATGACTTGTCGTATCCGACTACGCGCATGAGCATCTCTGAGGACTTGGCGTCGCAGTCGTGGATAACGAGGTCGCCGGGTTTCCATCTGGTTGTGTTGGCGGCGTAGTTCATCGGGCGGCCTCAGCAGGGACAGATGCTATGGCTGGGACGCAGGGAAATTGATCCCATAATTGACCATCCAGGAGGCGACCGGCGGCGTGCTTGCCGACGCGTGCGCTGGCGTGTGTCCAGTAACGGTCTGCCGCATCCCACAGGTGGACTTTCGGTTCTCCAGGGTTCGTCCAGAATATGCGGCCGACAGGTTGATCCTCTTGTGAGGACTGGCAGACCATCTTTCCCTTGGCGCGGTCGAATTTGCCACCGATCCACTCGCCCCACTGTTTCAGGTGAAACGGAGTTTCGGCTTGCAGGCATTCATCTCGAAGGAGGCGAAACCAATCCGGATGTGACGGACGGGCCTGGGGGCCGCTCTCGCCCCCGGTAATTGCCCACTGCAAGCCGGGGCCGACCTGCTGCATTCCACGGTTGAAACGGTGCGAGCCTGTCCAGTAATCCTCGCGTCCGCATGTCGGACAGACCTTCTGGTACCGGCCTGAAAAGTAGGATTGGCAGCCGGAACATTGCCACGCGATATGCAGGAAGTTGCGAATGCTTACGCACTCAAGCAACGGTTCCATGGAGACAAAGTTCGGGCATGGAATTTGCAGCAGACGCGGAATATCGCGGTCTGCGTCTGGCTGCGTGCCGACGCTGATCCCGAGCCGAACATGTGAGGGCCAAGATTGCAGCCATCGGGCCGGAACCATTTTCTTGACATTGGAAATTCTCTTGGTCAGCACGAGGTAATCAATTCCCGTCGTCTCCTCCATCAACACCACAGCTCGCCTTCGCGCCTCACAGAGTTCGTAATAATCCTTGTGCGTTTCGGGCAGGGCTTCGAAGAAATCGCCCATGCTCATCACGAAGACGCGGGGCCGAACGCCCGTCTGTTCGGATAGCTTCTGCCAGCGCGGGATGTCGTTCCAGACTTTCTTGACCATTGTGCGATCACGCTCGAAGTCGCCGCCGAAGCGGTTGGTAATCGACAGGGCGTAGCAGTTGGTACAAAGGCCGGGGTCGGACACTTTTACACAACCAGTCCAAAAATTTGCGGTATGCGTGGTCCAAGAAATCTCGGAGTTTTCGGCCATCGATCTGCTTTCGGAATGAGTGTGAGAGTAATCCGCAGCCGCCAGTCCTGCGAGGGGCGGCTGCGGGTCGGGATTTCGGGTCTCTGGTTACGGCTGGTCTGCCAGGCCGTCGAAGTTGATTGATCCGCCAACAATGCTTGCGGGGTCACCGGTGGTCACTGTGAATTGCTGACCAAAACTACCGAGCAGTGTTCCGTCCGGCGCTTTGACCTGGACATTCACTGAGGCCACGCCTGGCGCGCCGATGTGGGCGTTGCCTTTGGTCTGGTCGGCGGGGTCCGGGGTGACGCTGAGCACAATGTCGTCCGTGCTGCTGACTTCGTAGATGAGCTGGGCGTCTGGGATCGCGTTCCCTTCCGCGTCTGCGGCTTCGACGCCTGAGATGGCGTAGCCGACATCCGAGTTGTCGTCCTTGAGGATGATCACGAATTTGCCTCCTGTGAGGTGTGGTAGATGCGGGTGATGATGGTGATGATGCCCGACGAGTTGCCGGAGCAGATCGATGACTTCGGGCTGAATCCGAAGATTGAGGCCGATACTGAAAAGCTCTTTGCTCGTGGCGTTCCCTCCTTTCGTAGTCGGATGCGATGGAACGAGAGGGAATTGAACCCTCTACCTCTCCCCCGCTTGTTTAAGGCGGTGGTCGCTCTCCCGGCGAGCTCTACGTCCCCAGTCGCCGGGAGGGTGTCATTCCCGGCGCTGATATCGGCCATACAAGAGATCGAACCGATCGGCGGTTACATCGCACACCTCGCTATCTCGTAGGCGGGGCCGATGGGCGCGAGCTCTCCAACACCCGCACTCGGCTGCCGCTGCGCCCGGTTCCGGTCGGGCGGCCTTACACCTAAACTCCGTCGCTGGCCAGGATCTCCGCCCGGCGCGGATTGATCGGACAGCTCTCGGCCGTGATCGGCTTCGCAGGCTCGAACGTCACACCGTCCACCTCGAATGTATCACCGGCGACTACCGGCGGCAATTCCGCGTCCATGGCTTTAAGGTTCTCAAGAACCTCACGCGCCCGCTCGGTGGTGATCGTGACGTGGAAGCCCTCTTGAGGCTGCGGATCAGGCCCGGCGTTCCCGGAGCCGAAGAAGCCGTCCATCGGCAGAACGCCCTGCCCCTTCTCCATCGATGCGGCCATCAGCTTGATATCTCGCTGCCAGTAGCCATGCCGTTCGACAATGCAGCGGAACTCCTCAAGATCGTGACCGATCAGGTGCAGCACGACGTTGCCGTCATTGTCGTAGCGGGACCCGCAGTGCATCAGCTCATGATCCAGCAGCGCGCGGCGTTCGTGGGCTTCCATGTGACACCAGATCGGCTCTGAGATCACGATTGCGAAGAAGGGCTTAACCTTCTCTTCCTCCTCCTCGCGCCCGAAGAACGCCGCCAGGGAGGTCACCTTCTGTGCGGTGGCGGCCACGGTCTTTCCGAGGCGTTTCTTCGTGTCGGAGCGGAACAGGAATTCAACGCGCACGTTGTGCTCATTGAGGTGTTTATGGAACTCGCCGATAATCGGCAGTGCCAACGCTTCCGCAGCCGGTGCCGGGGTAAACGTCGTAGGGGGTTTCTTCGGCTTCCTCACTCGTGGCATTCGATCTCTCCTCTCAGTAGTAGTTCTTCTGAACAATCCCGAGCTTGTTGAGGGCCGAGTGGTCGAGCAGATACTTCTCCCGGAAATCGATATGCGCCCCGTAGAATTCCAACTCGTTCGCCTCGTTTATGTGCTCGCCGTGCTTTGTCTTGAGTGCGCGTATCGGATCGCCGTTCGTGTAATTGGCCCCTTGGATTTCGGCCGCTTCCATGCTCGCGATTTGTTCCGCATAAACCTGCGCGCGTTCACGGTGATGCTGGGCGCGCTGCATGCATAGTTGGCGTAGCTCGACACCTTCAATCGTGACTTTCAATCCTTCGATCATGGCTCTCCTTATAGATGTGCGGCCGGTAGATGTCTGAGAGAGGCATGCATGCTTCCCGGCGTTGTCTCATCTCGTCGTTTCGTTCCTTCGCGTTTGCCCGAAGCAGCTCGGCGTCGATGTCCGCGACTTCGGACTGGAGCCGCCTGATTGCCTGCAACTTGTTGAGGCGTTCGGCGCGCAGCTCCTCAGCGGTCAAGGTCTCCATAGCGCTCCTTGTTGGAAAAGCCAGAGGCAGAATGTCCCGCCGACGATGACGCCTGCCGAGAGGCCGATGACAAAGGCAGTCTGCGCGGTCGGGATCGGTCGGATGCGAGCCGGAACCGGCTTGCGCGCCGCGGCGTTGAGTGCTTTGATGCTCTCGCGCCAGTTGCTGCGAAGACGGAGCTGGTCGGCTTCGTGGAGACGGGTGATCTCTTCGTCGCTTAAGCCGAATTCGAGCGGAGAGCCGTGGAGGTTGATCTTGACCTTTCTCATTTGGCCCACCAGTACGCCAGGACCGGCCACTTTGCGACGACGCCGATGATCACGGCTACGATGCCGAGCCCGAGGATGCTGTACGCTGCGAGGAGCAGCGCGGCGCCGCGATCGCGCTGCTGACCCTGCCGAAAGGTCTTCGGTCGCGGCTCGGCGTCGTGGAGGGCGTCCCAGTCGCCGACGGGTTTCCAGGCGGGCTCGGGCTTTCCGGAATGGATACCGAGATCCGCGTTGGCCCGGCGAATGCCTTCGTCAACGGCGGCGTCGAACTGGGTATCCGACATGCGCTCAAACTCGGGCGCGTTCAGAATGTCGCGGCTCAGTTGGTCGAGGGAGGACTGCTTCCACTCGCTGAGCGGCGGAGCCTGGTAGTCGGCATCGATGTCAATCCTGCGGCGCGGTGCGTTCATCTTGTCCTCCGTGATCGTTTAGGCGGCCTGCGCGGCTCTGCGCAAGGCGTGATAGAGCTGCATGCTTTCGGACCGGCGGGCATTGCTCTGCTCGCTGTGGCGCATCCCTTTGCGCGATTGTGAAATCTTGAACCGATGCGCGGCGGGCTGGCGGTATCCGACCAGACCGTGTTCCGGACGCGAAAGTATTGGCGCCGGCTCCGAGATCGTGCGCATCCTCGCTTGCAGCAACACCTCTGCAATGAAGCGACCGAGCGCGGGGTGCTTCAAGTCCGTCATCTCGCCGACCACGGCCGCTTCCACAATCAGGCCAAGGCGGCGCCTCTCGACAATGTAGCGAGCGGCTCGAACATGGACTTCCGGCGGGAGCGGCGAACGTTTCATGGTCACTCCTGGCTTATTGCGGAGCACTTCGGGCACTCCGTCCATTCGCCCGCACCGACCTCGTTGGTCGGATTCGCCCAGACGAGCTTCCGGCCGCCGCAGACTTCGCACGATGTCCGCCGGCGCAGCTGCCGTTCGGCCTTGCGGATCATCGGCTCGGCATCGATCACGCGGCGCAGGTCTTTGCCGACGTAGATCTTGAGGTCTCGCGCCTCTTTGGCGGTGCACAGCAGGATCATGGCGGCCACCTTTCGTCCGTCTCTCACCTTCGTTGGCGCTCTCTTTGCGACAGGAGCTTACTTTAGGTTCCGACCTGAGTTAGAGCCGGTCATTTCAGCGAAAAAAATAATAAGCCTGGCGGCTTACGGCCGTGTCTCGATGTGCCGCGCGATGCACTTCAGTTGCCGTTCGATGCGTTCTTCGGAAGCGCCGGTCTCTCGCAGGGTCACCAGGTAGCGCTCCATGCTCTCAAGGCTCTCCTGCCAGGTCGCCGACCAGACGGAGCCGTCTTTGCGCCCGTTGTAAAGCCTGCGGCGTACCAGAACGCGCGCTTCCGCCTGGTAGCAGGGATCTCCATTGCGTGCGCACACCAGGTTCTCCGACAGCGAGCGGTCTGCCGGGTCGGGTTGATCCTGGGTTCCGGTTGTCTGTGCGGTTACATTCATGGCTGATTTACCTTCGGCGGCTGCGGCGGCAGTGATCGAATGTGGATCTGCTGTCTGCATCATGCGGCCTGCTTCGTTTCCGGCTCGGACGCGGCAGCCTTGTCTGCTTCCATCTGTGCCAGAACCGCCTCCACAGCTTTCCAGCCCTCGTGCCATGCCGGCACTTCCGGATGCCAACGGTCGCAGGTCGTGCTGCCGCAGATCAAACAGGGCTCGGGCGCGGCTGATTGTAAGGTCTGGTTGGGCATCGTCGGTCACCGATTGATCTTCAGCGGCCCCTGGGCGGCGGTGTGCTGCCCGATGGCTACGCCGATGGCGAGTATCTCTTCGTGTTGAAAATTCTCAACGGAGTTGATCTTGCGTGAAAGCGTCGAAGGGTGGATGCCTGTTCTTTCGCAGATCACCTTTCGAGGCAGGTCTACTGCATCCAGGTACCCGGCTAGGTACTGGCCGAAGCCAGCGCTGCCTTGTCGCATTCCGCTTCCTCTTTCTGGTTTTCCGATAGCTCTTGAATTACTGAGAGGATTCGCTCGTATTCCTCGTCAGCTAGAAGGATTTTGCCCCGCTCGATCGCTCCGAGTGCGCCAGTAGGCAATTTGAGCCTTTCTTCGACTGGCTTCTGAGTTAGTTCAGCAGCCCTGCGAGCCGAAAGTATCTCCAGACCTCTGTGCATCTCTTCTCCTATGCCTTTCGCGCTTCATTGAAGCGTGTAGAGCATCAAGCCGGGCAAAAAATGTGTACGAATGCTTCGTACGCTTCAATGATAACATATTGGCATTGCATTGTCAATACATTTTTATAAAATTTTATGGGAAAGTCGGATATGATCTAACTGTGAAGCATCAATCGAGCGAGGAAGAGTATTCGTGAGGCTAGATAGCCCTATTAATCGCACTGTGGGAATGCGCGTTAAGCATCTTCGAGAGGCTGGTAATTTCAGTCAGGACGATCTCGGCGAGGCATTGAATATGACCGGGGAAAACGTCTCCAAGAAGGAGACGGGCAAGGTTCCCTTTACGGTCGCGGAGCTGTACGTTGTAGCCGACTTCTTCGATTGCAATATCACAGACTTATTGCCTAAACGGGTGCCGTCAGAGGACGAGGTAAACGACGAGTGGCAGCTCGACGGCGTACCTGCGGCTTATTACAACGGGCTTCCGCCTCCGACCCAAGAGGTTGTTCGTGAAATGATCCGTGGCGCCTACGAGGCCCACCAGAGGGCACAGACGACGCACGGCCGGAAGGCAGAGTAGATGAGATTTCGCACAATTTTAGGGCTGCTAATCGTCGGCTTATCGGCGACAGGGTGTTTTCCTGACTACGAGGTAGTAGATCGCACTCACGAGCCGATCCGTGCCGACGAGGTGCAAGCGCCGACGCCCGTTAGGGCTGCGCCTGCGCCGCAGGCAAGCCAGGTAATTACTTCTCCTCCAATTCCCAGGGCACCCGAACTCGCGTCGGGAACGATCGAGCGGGTTCCTGCACCGCCGCAGCGAGTAATGAGCGTTGCGCCGCCTCCTTCGTCGCCGCCTTCGCCAGTGATTGATTTCCAGGAATATTCGAAGAGTCCCGACGTTGCTCCGCCTGCCCGTACCAGCGAAATCCAGAGTGCAACTGAGACGGTCTACATGCCGGACCGGCAGGGAAACCTCATCGGTGCTGACGGGCGGCGTTACAAGGAATTTACAGTCACCACAACGTATCCGGACGACCCCGACGCGTTTAACCCAGGCCGGTATAGCGTCACCAGGTCTTACAGCGGATCGTTCCGCGGTGCAGGGTCCGGCCCCTATTATGGCGGAGGACATCACGCGGGCAGCCACGGCGGAACCTACATCGGGGGGTCCGGGTCGTCGCACCGGGGCGGTCACTACTCTAACGCGTCCACCGGTAACCATTATGGACATCATAAATGACACGGTTCCGCCTGCCGGACCTGTCGGACTGGATCAACCAGGCGCTCGGGGCGCAGCGCTATCGCTACTCGCATGAGTGCGGCTGCTGGCAAACGATCGTTCACGAGTGGCCCGGGACTATCGCGGAGCCGGGTGGGAAAGTCTGGCATGCCGTGGAGGGCGAGACGGAGCGGGAGTTGGATCGGCTGACACTGCTGCGGCCGATCGGGGGTAAGGGGGAGACAGGGCGCCGTGTTATGCGCAGATACCACTGCTGAGAGAGGAACTGTTGTATGTTGCAAAAGCGACGGTCGCAGTGCAAAAGCCGGCAGTGTCTCAAGAAACGCTGTGCTGCGAGGCAGCGCAAGGCGCTCAGACTTCGGTGTATCGTAACCTACGTACGAATTCGTATCGCGCTCTCGAAAATGAAATCTCCTACTGAGTCCTCTACGGAATACACTCGACCACTATGCTGCATCGTGCATCTGGCTGAAACCGCCTTGCATGAATACCAGACCAATGAGAAGCCCTGGCTTGTATCGTGCTCGGGCGCGGACCCTTATGTGGTAAAGCGGCCGCCCCTAAAGCGGCTGATCATCAGTGATTTCGTTGTCGGTTCGCTTGGCAATGTGCTATGCGCTCCTGTCCCACAAATCGACCTAGTATATCTTACGGGTGAGTTTCTGGAAATGAATCCCCAGTGTAGCGATCTCGGCACAGGATATGCACACGGCAGCAGGGAGGTAAGAGACGTTCACGACTCCGATGCGATTGAGTATATCGATGGTGAGAATCGACCTCGGTTCGCGTTGTTGAGCCTGCTGTATGGATGGATGGATCCGAAGGACTACCAGTATCTTTACGGAAACGATCCGCCGCATCTAGTTTGGTCACATGATCATGGATGGTTTCTTCCTGGGGGCAATGACTGGAATTCCAGGACACTTGCCGATGCGTCCCCTGCAAGAGTCGACTATACTGTTGTAAACCAAGTTGAACTCTCACAGAAGGAAATTAACATCGCCCGGGAATGTCTTGATGCCGTGACAACGGAGCAGGTACAGGACATCATCAACAGCATCCCGAAAGAGTGGGGCATACTCGATTTCGAGCGAGACACCCTTTTCGGCTTCATTACCAAAAGACGTATTGAGTTGCTTGAATCGTCGAAAAACGTGAGGTAGATGACATGGGCGCAAAATATGCAGTCATACGGTATCTACCTGATCCGGTTGCCGGTGAATGTATCAACGTCGGAGTGATAGTAGTAGGACAGGGCAAAACGCTGATCCGATTTCTTACGGACTGGACGCGCGTACAATGCTTCACTAACAAGGATCTCCAGTTCCTTAAAGATCTCGAAGCTCGACTGCATAATGATGCGCAAATCAGCGAGCACCTCCCGGATTTGGCAAGCGGCTCCCGATTGGACGAAGAAAAATTGGCTCGCATGGCTCGGTGCTGGCATCACTCGATTCAAGCGAGCCCCTTGGCAGGGTCTACTTTGGGACCGGAAGACCTGATGGAGCAGATCGCTCAGCGTTTCCTTAAGCAGGCGATCGTTAGGCGCGCTGTAGAGGAAAACCGAAACAGAACGTTCGCTACGAACCTGATTGAAGCACCCGTGATACTAGCGTTGACGGAGCTCCTAGGTCCCGAGGCTCCGAAGCAACTGTTGGACAAGTCACCGGTTATTCGCGGCAGGGATTTCAGCGATAATACATTAGGGTTTGCTGTTCAGCAGAAGGGAAATATCTATCTCGGCGGTGAGGGAATATCGTTCTCCATCAAAACCCACAACCATGCACTTCAGAACCTGAAGGCTGTGAAATATGCCGTCAGCGATATTAAGAAGCTGCGTCCCATGTTACCGATCGGAATAGTGATGCTCGGCCCTGAGATATCTCACTTTCCCAATCGGGAAGCTTTCATCAAACTCAACAGACAATATGAAGCCGGTATTGAGGAGCTGAAACAAAGAGGCGCTGTAATCCTTTCGGAGTCTAACGCGAAGGATTGGGCGATGTCTTCCGTTACGAGGTACGTTCCGGCCTCGTTGGTCTTAGACGATTCTGAGTAGACCTGCTCCACTGTGTATGCGGCAAACCCGGCAAATCACCGGTTGACGACTGTCTACCTTTAGTATTAAAATCCTATCATATCACCGATAGGAGCGAACGATGCACATTCCGGAGACGGTCGATCACGAGATTCGCGGGGCAAACGGCGGCGTCTGGCCGCAGACTCCCTCGCAGTATCTGCGCGCGGCGAAGCGGTTCGGGTTCGATGTCTACTTCCACCCGCCGCCGTTTCCTCCGGAGCAGAGCATCCTGATCGGTGATACCATCCATGTGCCTGTGATCCAGCCCGGCCGTAGGCTGCTGCCGTGCCATAAGCACGAGCTGGCGGAAGCCGCGATGCAATGGGAGGGCCGACCGCCGGAAGCGGCGGCGGGCTGGGCTCGGCATGAAGTCGCGCGGGCGATCGACCTCTCGGAGCCGCGTCGCTATCTCACGGAGGGCCTGCAGCGGCGTATCCACCAGGCTGCAGGCAAGGTCGCGGAGCTTATCGACATGGCGGGCTTTCAGCAGGTAGTCGTCACTTATCTTGGACCCGGCAAATGGTCGGCGGATTTGAAATACCTGGAGACGGAAGCGTGATGGAGCAGATGTCGACATGACCACGTTGATGATATGAGCGTCCGAGCTGCGATCATCGTCCGGCTTTCCCGTGAGGATCTCAACCAGCCCGGATCTGCCGAAGAGAAAGTCGCGCGCCACCTTGCGATCGCGCAGGACCTGGCGAAGCGCCACGACCTGCCCCCAATTCAGACCGAAGACATCTATACCGAGTCCGGAATCTCCGGACGTCGACTCTCCAAACGCCCCGATACTCTCCGCATGCTCGATCGCTGCCGCACCGGCTACTATACGCATGTCGTCACAGCGTATCAATCCAGGATCCTCCGCGGCGACAAGCGCGACGAAGCCGACGTCGAAGACGCGTTCCTGGATGGCTGCATCACCCTCATCACTTCGGAGAGCGTTATCTGTTTCGATGACACCTATGAGGCAAGCAACGCCCTGGTATTCGAGATCCGCGCGGCCGCCGATCGCAACTATCTCCGAGATATCTCAAAGAAGCTCAAGGAGAGCAACCGGCAGCGCACGCTGCTGGGCCGTCGCAGCGGCGGCATGGCGCCTTATGGATACTTTTGGAAAACTGCTGCCTATGATCAGCGCAAACAGATTGATGCCGCACACCATGAAGTCGTCGGTGAACTCGAAATAACCGACCTCAGCGCAGCAATCAGGTACGCACAGTCCGTACCTGAGCTGCAGCCCTTCGACGCTGCAAAATACCTTGAGGTCGCGCGACGCACAGCCGGTCCGGACGGAAACCTGCTGCCGGGCGTTGTCTGCTCAAGCGGAGAGTATGCCGTCCTCTGCGAGATCTTCGCCCGCATCCGTTGCGAAGGATATACACAGATTGTCCGAGCACTCAACCAGCGCGGGATACCTACCGCCGGCGCATCTCGATTTCGGGAAGGGTTTGCTGCGATGGTCTGGCACGACTCCACGGTCCGGACCATCATTCGCAACTTCCACTATTCCGGCTTTCCTGCACATACGGTCACCACAGACCGCAAAGGCCGCAAGGTTAAACTTCCAACAGAGAAACACATCCTTCCGAACGAAGAGCAGATGTATCCTCACCCGATCCGGCTGCCGGACCACCGGGCGCTGCTTGAGCAGATCACGGCCCGCGCAACTCCCGGTTCCGTCCGACCGCAAGGTCCATCACTGTTGACCGGCCTGCTCAAATGCAGTCAGGGGCGCCCGTGCCGTGCGAATTCGACATCCTACCAGTGCCGCTGTGATCGCGAGACCGAGCGGCACCTCGGCAGCGGCATCCGCCGAGACCCCGCAAACCGGGTAGCGATCTCGGTCCTGCGTGAGGCATTGAGCGAGATGCCCACTTCTTCGGCGCCGGCGGCCAACCAGAGACCGCAGCAAACCTCCGAGTTGATTACAATCGACCGCGAGATAGCAGGCAAGAAGCGAGACCTGGCGGACCTGCAGCGCCATGCCGCCACGTTCGCACGCTCCGGAGGCGCAGATGCCTTCGCAGCAACGATCAGCGCGCTCCGGCAGGAGATAGGGGAAGCGGAGCGGAAATACAAGGCGATCCTATCGAATGCTCAAACGCGTCAGGCAGCTGAAGCACTAAGCGCGCTAAACAAGCTGCGAGGGATCGACTTCGAGGAGTTCTGGAGCGCTGCAACCATCGTGCAGCAGCGATCAATCCTTCGCCTCGTTATCGCCGAGCTGCGCATCGTGCCACAGCCGGACAAAGGCCGACGCGTCCGAACCATAACGATTACGGTGCAGCCCTGGATCACACCCTATTATAATCCGGGCGCCATCAAGCTGGTCGGTACGCGGCGTAAGATCGAGCGTCATATTTAGGACACGCCTGTCTGCAGGCGTGCCGTAAATATGACATTAACAAACCGGGATATGTGTAGGGGTAACCGCTAAGCGGCTTGTGCGAGGCTGCAGCGGGAGGCGTGGACCTTGCCCGCCGGCGCATGGCATTCCGGGCAGGTATCGCCCAGTTCGTTGACCACGGCGACGGCTGCGGCAGGCTGGCGAGCGGTGCCGGTGGATTTGGTGGACTGAGCGGATCGCGCCTGACCGGCCGGGCGCTCATCTTCTTCGCCCAGCTCCTCGAATGCGGCAACGCCGACATTCACGCCGTCTCTCAAAGCTCGGGCCTTCGCCCGCGTCTCCGCCATTCTCAATAGGCAGGTCTGCATCGCCGGCGCGACATTGTTTGGCGCAGCATCTCCGATTCCGGTGAATGTGCGCTCTACGCCATCCCGCTCGAATACCACCGTCGCGTTACAGATCGCGACCCGGTTGTTGCCGTCCGTCGGCGCCTGGATCAGCTCGGTATGGATGGATTTCAGGCCCTGCTGTGTGGCGAGGTCCAGCAGCCCGGCATAGAGGCAGAAGGTGCGGCCCTGGCGCTCGACTAAGAATTCTTTTCTCAATGAATTCTCCCTTCAATGTTCATAATCTCCCGGCTTTCCGATATTCCGGAAAGCCGGGATTGTGTGTCTAGCAGAAGTCGCCGCTCATCATCTGCTTGTATTCTGTGCTACCGTATTTCTTGGCCGAAACGACAGGTGCCGGCGCCGCCATTTTGGGGGCAAGCGCGCGGAACTGCGCCAGATGCTTCGCGCTGAACTGCGCCAGATGCTTCGCGCTGAACCGGCGGCGATTGCGAACCTTGACTACTCGGATCGCTTCCAGCGTTTTCCACCAGCGGCAACAGAGAGCGACGAAGAGCTGGTGTTTGCAGGGTGCCCCGTTGCGGCAGTAATCCATACAAGTGCAGGTTTCGCCGGCGACGTCCACGATGTACGGCTCAGCGGCGCCGCGCTTGCCGATCAAGAATACGCCGACTGTCTTGATGCTTTCGGAGAGCGTGTAGCCCTGGCGGCCCATCTGTCGGGCTTTCTGTTCGCGGGTCAATCTCGGTTGGGTCGCTGCTGCTGTCATTTCGATTGTCTCCTTAGCGGGTTCGGGTAAACTGCAAGTGTCCCTTAGCGGGGATGCCGGTCGGGAGGGTATGAGCTCCCGGCCGGCTTTTTGTTTAGTGTCTATAGTATACGATACATCTGTAAATTTGTCAAGATATAAACCGGAAATATATTGAATATTTTCAGGATGTATGTTATCATGTGAGCATGAATCCTTCGGATCTATTGAGTATCGCGGAAGTGGCGGAGATGCACGGCGTCAGCCGGTCCTCGGTCTATCTTGCCGTGCAAGAGAATCGCCTGCAGTCACTGGTAGTGGCGCGCAAGGTGGTAGTCAAACGGTCGGATGCTGAGAAGTATGAGCCGAGGGCGTATCGAGACCGGCCCGGTATTAAGGGCAAGGGTGGCCGGCCGAAGGGCTCGAAGAATAGGCTGAAGGACGTATGATGGAACGCGATCAATCGCTGGCGGATCGAACAAGGAAACCGTGGTATGGTCTGGGGAGAATTTGGTAAAGAGCAGAAGCGGCTGCGCGAACTGAAAGGCTGGTCGCTTGATAAATTGGCAGATGAGGCACGTGTAACTAAATCTTATCTCTGGAGGATCGAGCGGAATGAGCCTCATTCACAGACCGGGAAGATGCCGAATCCGTCGCCGGATGCAATCAAGAAGATCGCAAAAGCACTGGATTGGAAACTGGAAGATGCCTTTGGACGAGCCGGGATCATTGCTGAAAACGTCATTCGCCGAGTACCGTATTCAGAGCCTCTTGCAGCAGAATTGGAGCACGTCTATGCCTTGCAATGCCGCGCTTTCAACGCCCTGCCGCCAGGTCCCATTCGCGAACGGTATATTGCTTCATTGCGTGCCGATGCTGAATTTACACTCGATATCGCGGTGAGTTTGAAGAGCGATTTACATGAGTGAGGCAAGCCGGCTCCGCCTTGAAGCGGTTGTGGGAATCTTCGGTCAACGGGGAAACTGCTGAAGATAGGATCGACGGCGTGATATGAGAGCAGATATTTTCAGGCGGGCACTGGTCTACACCTTCAGGCGGATGGCAATCGCAACTATTCTGGGGCTTGCCATGGGTCTTTTTGTCTACTTCGTTTTGCGGTACGGCGTCTTGCCGGGAATGATGAAGACGTTTCACGATACCACTTCCAAGCAGCATCAGAAGTGATCGTGCGGCGCTGGAGATGCAGAGGCGGACGGCTGGGCGATAAGAGATAACAAAGGTCGATTCGGTGAGGGAGACAAATAGGATGCGAGAAACAAAGCGAGTGTTGCTTAGCGACTTGAAGACGTTTCGGTTTGTCTGCAATAGTTGTGGCATCGCGGTTGAAATCAGCTTGGACAATGATGAACAGGTTACTCGTTTGCTGTCCAAGTCAAGCTGCCACTTTTGCAGTAATGGATCGATCGTCAACAATCAGGTTCCACCGAACTCAATGGAGCATCGACCTGTCGAGGTTCTCCGTCAAGCGTTGAAGGCTGTCGCCAAAACGCCCGGATTTCAGGTTGAGGTCGTTGTTCCTTTGGATGGGGAAGAAAGCTGACTGCGTTATACAGGCCGGGCTTTGCTTTGGGCGGCTGCTATCGGCGCCGCACGGACAACAGGGCATTGCGGCAAGCGATCGCTATTGACTCGCAACGCGCCATGAGTTTATCCGGCCGGCAGCTTTTACCTTGAATTATTTGCCGACCAGCACCGAGCTTAAGCATACGCACCGTCGCACCATCAGAATCTCTTCCAATCTCTGCTGCGCTGAATCTGCCAGTGTCGGCGACGCGATCTAGCAACCATAGAGCTGCTGCCGGGTCGGAGTCGTATTCCGATCCAGCATCCGATTCCAACAACTCATCAATTTCGCGGTTCAATAGGGACATGATCAGGTCTTTCGACAGGGGCTAAGTCCACGACTCGAGCAAACGCTCAGTATAGGACTTAACCGGCATCGGGTCTATTGCATATATGATCGAAGTCGTGCCTTCATTGTCAAGAATATGCAATGTGATAAACACCTTGCAGGTATCTTCGTACTTTCTTTTGACATGTCCAAGTACCTCGCCGAATTTCTTCACATGGTCGCCAGTGCATGAGTTGAACATCGCCATTGCGGACAATAAAAACGTATAAGGCGGCCGATTATATACCATGTTAATGGTCCGCGGCCCCGTTTCACCGATCGGAACATCAAGAATTCTGCGTTGAGCGGCGCGTAGCATGTAAAGCATGCCGATCAACTCCGTCCAATTCAGATCATTCAGAACAGGTGTGAGAACCTTTAGCTGCTCGTCCTGGCCGCTTTTAAGCGAGCGATAAGATCGCACAATCTGCTTTAGTAATTGATCTGTCTCGTAGTCTGGGCAAATATCGGCGGCGCCAGCAGATGCAAACGCCATTTCATGTTGGTATCGCACCATTTCCAGCGCGTCGGCAGCCATGATCGATTTGCCTTCTTTTCGTACCGACTCGACGAACTCCAAGAGATCTCTGGTACTTCCTCCGTTTTGCGCGAGATAATGCAAAACCTTCTCAGGTACAGTGACACATGCAGTCACTTCTCGCCCGGCTTTTCGAAGCTCGGTCTTCATTTCATCGTGCCATTGAGCTACCGCGTGCGGACCTTCGACGACCGACACAAGAACCTTATGCTTATAATCATCAAATCCGATATCGTAGGTTGTGAACAGGGACTTACCGCGCAACCTATCGCCGCTCTTCCACCTCTTTAACCATCCCTTAAGATTCTTCATATTGTGCTCAAACATCATCTCGGCAGAACCCACAGTGTTGGTCATTCCCATCAGGATGATACAGTTGTTGCAAGCCCATACCATGTCTGCGGGTTCTCGTCGGCGGCCGCTCGATTTTACTATGTCTTCCGGAAAGAAAATGAAATCAGCACCCATGGAGTGGGCCATTAATTCCGCCACAATGCGTTCTTGAACACTCGCAGCCTTACTAAGAAGTTCGTCTGCTTCTTCGGTACCCATCTACTTGAAGTCGTTCTTTCACACCAAATGGCCCGCTTCACACCCCTGGCCGGATGCAAGGCGAGCCATTTAGTAGAGCGAGGCGATACCTCGCATCCGGTATGAAATTGGGGCAGTCGCGGGCCAGCGCAACTTACCAATATGAACATGTTATCTCCACGGCAACTAGAATCCTTCCATGTTAGCCACTCGGCACGGTAAGAAGCCGTATGTACTCCTACTGCTGCTGCAGATCCGGCGCCCAGTGGTCCGGTCCGCTGATCCCCACGTAAGACGCCACGCAGCGCCAGGCGTTCACGAGGTACCGATCAGCTTACTTGGGTGCAGCCTTTGCCCGGTACCGCCGGCTGCGCTCTCTAATACTGACCGGGCAGTTCCCGAGGTGAGGGAGTTTACCGCAACTGCAGGGCTTGAGGTTTGTCCGCTCCTTCGGCGCCTTGCGCTCTAAGCTCGGCTTCGGAACGTGTTCCTTCCGCGGCGGGCCGCCGGGAAATCCGTGCTTTTCGCTGATGACGCGGCAGATGATGCTCAGCACGAACTCGCAGCCCAAGCCGGTCTCACATGCGATCCTGGTTCGGTCCGGAGCGGCGCCATTGTCGACACACTCCAGGATGTAGGCTCGGGTCTGGGGCGGAATCTCCGGGATCATCTACCGAATCGGCCGACGTCGAGCCGGTCCGCCGATTCGCGCGATGCTGGGGCCGCTTCGGAACCAGTTCGGCCAAACGCCGACGGGCTTGTGATAGACCGTTACTTTGGAGCATTCCGATATGAGCCAAAAGGAATACGTCAGCTCCTCTTCCCGCGGCAGGCGCTTCCTCAGTTTCTCATAAGCCAGCTCGAGCCGGTTGCCTACGGTATTCCGGTGCACACGAAACCCCTGTGCGATTTCCTCCTGGTTGTACCCGTCCAACCATGCCTGCACCAGCGCTTTCTCGTGATCCGTAAGGCAATCCGGTAGCGGCCTTTGACCCATCACAATCGGCGGCGCCACTACGTTGCGCGCCTCCATCAGTTCAACCAGGATCGGGCGATGCGCGGACTGCTTGCGTTCGGCGGAGCGGATCCGGCTCATCAGGTGCGTCAGCCACGACAGAACAGAGACCTGGGAAGTCGTTTCGCGGAAATCCGCGAGGTGATTGAGGGCGCGCAGACATGTCTCCTGTACCAGATCTTCCGCGTCATCATCGGAGCGGGCACCGAATCGCTGGGCGGCCAGAGACAGCAACGAGGGGCGGACTTGTGGGATCAGGGCGGCGAACTCTTGAGCTGTAAGCATAGGACTCCACTGTCGAAATGATGAGGCTGCCTTGCTTTGATCATACACCGCGCATGCAAAGTAGTAAGTAGAATTGTGCAATAGCGCTCTAAAGGGGGCTAAATAGCATAGAGTTAGTGTGACAGTCGATGCGGGGTGGGGCAGTTGGTAGCCCGCCTGGCTCATAACCAGGAGGTCGCCGGTTCGAGTCCGGCCTCCGCTATATCCCTTCATGTCTCTTTTGAGATTGGCTGCCTTAGTAAAACTTAGTATTTTTCGATGACCGATAAACAGCAGTCCTTTGTATCCGCCTACCTTGGCCGCGCTCATCTTAATGCCACGGAAGCTGCTCGAATAGCCGGGTATCGTTACCCGAATGTCCAGGGCGCGCAGCTTAAGAAGGAGCCGGAAATCGCTGCAGCGATTTCCGCGAAGCTCAAGGAGCAGTCCCTTGGTGCAGACGAGGTTCTTCGCATTCTCAGCGACCAGGCGCGTGGAACTATTCAGCACTTCATCAAGGTCACCGGAGACGAAGTAACGATCGATCTTTCAACTGAGCAGGCCAAGGCGAACCTACATTTGCTGAAGAAGGCGAAGACAAAGCGCCGTTCGGGTGGTACGAAGGATGCGCCCTGGGAGGAGATCGACACAGAGCTGGAGCTACATGATCCGCAGGCCGCAGCGGTCCAAGTCGGCAGACACTATGCAATGTTCACCGATAAGACAGATGGGAGCGTAACGGTAAACGGTGTCATCGGCTACGATATCACCCCGCCAGACGGCAACGGACCTGGCGACGATCACTCCACAGAAGAAGATCGACTTCCGCCCGCATAGAGGGCAGTGGCGAGCGTGGAACAGTACCCGGCGGTTCATTGGCGTCATTGCTGGAACGCAGAGCGGAAAGACCGCGTTCGGTCCGCATTGGCTTTATCGCGAGATCCAGCGTTGCGGACCGGGCGACTATCTGGTTGTAACACCAACTTTCTCGCTGCTCGAAAAGAAGGCGCTGCCGGAGTTCCGTAAGCTGTTCGGCCGATGGCTGCAACTCGGCACTTACGTTGCAAGCCCGGTCCGAAAATTCACATTCAGCGAATACGGCAGTCGACGTACCTTCGGCAGTTACGACCCCGATAAGCCGACGGTCGTCTTCTTCGGATACGCGGAGGATCCGGAGAGCCTTGAGAGTGCCACCGCCAAGGCGGCCTGGCTGGATGAGGCCGGACAGAAGAAATTCAAGCTGGCGTCGTGGGAAGCGATCCTGCGGCGCCTTTCGCTTGCGCAGGGTAGGGCGCTGATCACCACAACGCCCTACGATCTCGGATGGCTCAAACAGCAGATATACGATCGGTGGAAGCACGCGAAGGCGACAGGGGCGCCGTGCGACTACGACATCATCAATTTCGACAGCACCGAAAACCCGATCTTTCCAAAAGCTGAGTTCGAACGCGCACGGCGGGAGTTGCCGCCGTGGAAGTTCGACCTCTTCTACCGCGGGATTTTCACGCGGCCTGCCGGACAAATCTACGACAGCTTCATCGACGAGTATCAGCCGGTTGGTCACAAGTGTGTGCGGTTTGCGCTACCCGACCATTGGCCTCGCTTCCTCGGTCTGGACTTCGGCGGTGTGAATACTGCGGGCATGTTCTACGCTCAGGAGCTCGGGGCAGACAAGCAACCTACCGGCAGACTGTTTGCCTATCGAGAATACAAAGCCGGGGGACGAACGGCGAAGCAGCACGCGGCCGCGCTTCTGGAAGGCGAGCCGATGGTTCCGGTCTGTGTCGGCGGGTCGGCGTCCGAAGGGCAGTGGCGAGATGAGTTTCGCGCCGGTGGATTGCCGGTTATGGCGCCGCCGATCAAAGACGTAGAGATCGGTATCAACCGTGTCTACGGCTGCCATAAGCAGAACTTGATCATTGTGTTCGACGATCTCTCCGGATATCTGGATATGAAGGTGCGATATAGCCGCGAGCTGGATGATGCCGGCGAGCCTACGGAGAAGATCGAGGACAAAGAGACGTTTCACTTCCTGGACGCGGAACGCTATATCATTTCGCGACTGGTGCGCGGTCCGGTCGTTCATGAGATACAAATGGCATGAGCCCTCTCAAACTCTTCTACTACCTCTGTGCAATCGGCGGCGGCGGCCTGGTGATCGGTCTGTGCGTTCTGTTCGTGTTGCTGCTATGGGTTCTGGTAATCGGCTGGTCGAAAAGGCCCGCCGTGAATGCGGATGATGCCTAACCATGCCGAACAACTTCGCAACCAGCGTCAAGAGCGCGTTAGCCGCGGGCATCAAATCGGTTTTCGGTCTTAGCGCGGGCGGCAACGGCATTATCGGCAATGCCGGTTACGGGTGGCAGGGCGGCTCTACGCCGTTCAGCCGCTACGCCGGATCCGCGGTCGATTGGGCCAAGGTCACTGGTGATCTGGCGAGCAACGCGATTGCGCTGACGTGCCTGAACATCATTTGCGACAACTACGTTGCGGCACGGATCAAGGTCGAAGAGAAAAGCGACACCGAGGATAAGTTCGAAGCGATCGAAGATCACCCGCTGCTGCCGATCCTGAAGAAGCCCAACCCGTTCTACTCCTGGAACTATCTCACAAAGGGCATCCTGGCTTCCATGCACGGTCAGGGAGACGGGTACATCGGGATCGAGCGCGATGCCTACGGAGTCCCTGCTGAGTTATACTGGCTTCCGTATGGTATTCGTCCACGCTATGCCGAAGACGGCCGCAAGCTGATCGGATGGATCTACGCGCAGCAAGGCGGCCGGGAGCAGAAGGTCCCGCTTCGTGACGTGATCCATATCCCGATGGGCGCGAATCCGAAGCGGCCGGGATTCGGTATGCCGGTCTCGGAGGTGCTGAAACAGGATCAGTACAGCCTGCAGCAAGACGGCAACTACCGCGCCAACATCATGCGCAATAACGGCGCTATCGGTGTAATCATCAGCCCGAAGCAGATCAAAGATCAGTACGGTGAAATCACCCAAGCGAGGGCGGATGCGCAAGCGGTAGTCGATCTGTGGAAGTCGAAGACACAGAACGACAAAGCAGGTGATCCGATGTACCTGGATTATCCGCTGGATGTGGTGTTTCCGAAGAACAGCCCGCAGGATCTCGCGATTAACGAGATGATGGATCGACCGGAGCACAACATCTGTGCCGTGATGCGAGTCTCGATCCTGCTGGTCGGCGCCTACGGCGGGCGCCATGCGAAGACCTTCGCCAACTACGCGGAGGCGCGCCAGTCCCTCTGGGAGGAGTGCCTGCTGCCGCTGCAGAGCATCATCTCCGCGGAGTTGACCACGCAGCTCCTGCCGCAGCTCGGAGGCGACGCGGAGAAGCAGCGGGTCGCTTACGATGTCGGAGGCATTCGCGCGCTGCAGCCGGACCTCGATAAGCTGCATGAGCGTATCCGCAAGGATTTCGAGGCGAACATCATCGACCTCTATACCGCGGAGATCGAAAGCAAGCGGGTTCCGGATGAGAAGCACAAGGGCCTCTACAGCTTCATGCTGCCCAAGGTGACGGATACCGGGCTGGTCGATGGCGGTGTACTCGCATGGATTGGTGTCGAACAGAAGCCGCCGGAACCTGAGCCCGTGCCGATGATGAACGGCAACGGGACCGGTAAGCCCTTAAATGGTGCGAATCCGAAGATGATAGCCGGGAAACTGAGTTAGCTACAGTTTCGATCGTGAATGTGGCGCCCGCGCTGAAAAGTGACGGGCTCTTATTTTGCCTGGTCTGTGGGAGTAACGCGCTATGGACGAGATATTGGTCAATCAGGGCGGTTCAGTCAAAGCCGCCGGCGATGGGCGCGTACAGGGATACCTGATCCAGTTCAGCGATGCCGACAATCCCGATCTGTCCGCGATGAAAGACTTCTTCCGGCCGACCACGGACTACGATTTCGAAGACGGGGACAAACGCAGCATCTACTTCCACCATGGGCTCGACAGCACGCTTAAAACCCGCAAGCTCGGCCGCGTGGAGATGAAGACCGATGAGGTCGGCGTGTGGGTGGACGGCATCCTGAACATGCGCGACGATTACGAGCGCGCCGTCTATCAGCTCGCCGCGAAGGGCAAGCTCGGCTGGAGTTCCGGCGCGCCGGCGCATCTGGTGCAGCGGCAGAAGGTGGAAGGCAAGAACGCCCATGAGGTCCTGCACTGGGTCATCAGCGAAGCCAGTATGACGCCGAATCCGGCAGACCCGCGCAATGAAGTCGTCGCGATCAAGACCGCAGATATGAGCGTGTCGCTGTTCGCCAACCTCCTGCGCGAGATGGAAGGCAAGCCGCCGATTGAGACCAAGAGCGTGCTGGGCGACATGACGCCGGATATCGTGGCGGCGGCGTTCGACCGGCTTTCCTCCAAGCTCTCCCGTTTCGTGTATCAGCAGCTCTGGGGCGATAGCTGGGGTTGCTGCCGGCCCGCGATGTCCGACGATGCCGATGCTAATGATCCAATCGACCGCGAGATGATCGTTCAGGCGCTGGATGAGTACAGCTCGACGCTGTTAGCGGTCTTGGATGCGCTTCTGGCATTGCCGAAGGCCGACGCGACCGCTACGAAGTCTTTCCTCGCTCAGTTTGATCGAACCGGCAGTAAGGACGTGGTTACGCTCCTTTCCGCCATGCCGATAAAGACCTACCTGGAGACAATGGGAGCCGTTGTGTCCGATTCCGACCGCCGGTTGGCGTGGTACGCCGAGCAGCGGGAGATCAAGCAAGGCAGGGCCATCAGCTCTGAGAACCTTGCTTCCATGCAGGACATTCACGACGGGATGAAGTCGCACCTTGAGCGCCTCCGAGCGATCATCGACAAGCATTCCCCGAAGTCGGCCAACCTCGGAGCCCGCGAATTCGCCCGGTATCTGGCGATCGGGGCCTCCGGCGCGGGCGCAACCATTAGTTTCTAGGAGAATTCAATGGGATACGTTATTCCAGATGCTATCAAAACCTCGGTCGAAGAGGCTGTTAAAGGCAAATCGCTTGCTCAAGTCGTGAAATTGCGCGACGCGAAGATGGCGGAACTCGGTTCGGTCTTCGAGAAGAGCGACACCGGTCAGATGGACGAGAACGGCAACAAGATCTTCGACTTTACCAAGGGCGGCTATGCGCCGACCGAGGTCAAAACGCGCAACGACGAACTCACGGTGTTCGGTGAGAAGGTCGATGAGCTGAAAGCGAACGACGAAGCCTATAAGGCGTACCAGGCGCAAGTTCGCGAGCAGGGACGCGTCAGCAACCAGTTTGCCGGCGGCAACAACGGAGCGCAGCAGGACGACAAGGACAAGAACTCCTACGAGCGCCGAGAGGGGATCAAGTCGCTTGCAGCGGAGTTCGGCGCGAACGAAGCCTATAAGTCCTGGAAAGAGAACAAGCAGGGCTGCGTCATCGAAATCAAGGACGGAGTTCCGGCTCTCCTGGACGGCGTAAAGACCACGATGACGACCACGGCCGGCTATACGCCGTATGTGCCGCCGGATATGCGGGTAGTCTTGTCCGCTCAGCGCCGCATCATGGTTACGGACCTCATGCCGAACGTGGATGTGAACAGCCAGTTCGTCGCGTTCGTCCAGGAGACAACCTTCACCAATAACGCGGCGGCCGTCGCTGAAGGCGCAACCAAGCCTGAGAGCGCACTGGTCTACACTCGTGTGACGGCGCAAATGGGCAAGGTCGCGACCACGCTTCCGGTCACTCGCGAGCAGTTGATGTTCGTGAACGCAATGGAGGCGCTGCTGAAAAATCGGCTCGGCTTCCAGGTGAGGTTGGAACTGGAGCGAGAAGTCCTGCTGGGTTCCGGATCCTCGCCTGAAATGCGCGGTATTCAGAACACGGTCGGTATCCAGACGCAGGCGCAGTCCACCGACGACGTGTTCACCGCAATACTCAAGGCAATCACCAAGGTCAACTCTACGGTCGGAATGGCGGATGCTTCCGCAATCGTCATGAACCCCAACAACTGGCTGACGGCCCGAACGGTCAAGGATACGACCGGCCGGTTCATTCTGGGTAATCCCGACGAGATCGGGCCGCCCCGGGTTTGGGGTCTGCCGGTCGTGGCGACTATCGCCGAGACTGCCGGCACCGCGCTGGTAGGGGACTTCCAGACCTATTCCGAGCTTGACCGCGGCATGGACCTGACGGTGGAACTCGGCTACATCAACGATGACTTCACCAAGAACATCGTCCGGATGCTGGCCGAACTCTTCGCAGTCGTCCTGGTCTATCGCCCGACCGCCTTCTGCACCGTCACCGGCCTGGCCTAAGCGTCAGCGTGCAAAGATCCTGCGCCTCTCGCATCCGTGCGAGAGGCGTTTTCATAGGAGGTTTTAACCATGGCTGCAGCAGCCGGGACCGTCATCGAAGGCGGTAATACGATCCAAGGGACGCTCGGCCCTATTCGAAATCCAGGCGTACCCGTTGGCGGAACGAATGAAATGTGGACTCTTACGATCGGCGGCTCTCCCACGGCCGGCCCTACCTCCGGTATCAAGTTCAATTACCAGGGCCTGGTATCGGACTTGTGTCTCTGGAGTGCGGTGAGCGCGACGTTCGTGACCAATCTTCAGGCATGCCTTGATGCGTTTTTCGGGTCAGGGGCGACCGTGGTTACGGACGGCACCTCGACCAATGGCGTCGGTACGTTCGTTATCACGTTCTCGGGCGCGCTTCTCGCCAAGCGAAATTTGTCGGCCGTGGCGACGATCACCAATCTCCTGACGGGTTCAAGCCCAACCGCTACCGCTGCGCGAACAACTCCGGGGGTAGATGCGACGGCGCGCGGGTTGGGTGTCGGCGGGAAGCTGCTCGACATAACCAATGGTGTGGATTACACCAACACCGGTACCGCCGCCGCTCCAACTCACACCAAAACCGGAACACAGTCGTAAGGGAGGGCTTGAACCGTGGCGATTGACATTTACAACGATCCCGGCGCTGAGAGGCGGGGCGAAATCATCCGGCGCGTCAACCAGGCTCTGCCGGGCGGGGAGACGATACGGCCCGGTAAGGCGCTCTGTCTGACCGAGGATAACCGTGTCGTGGAGGCGGATGATCCGGAGGCTGCGTTCGTGCTGGTAGGCGAACACGGCACGCTCCCGGCCGACATTGCGAAAGAACTCGGGATCGAGGAGTACCAGCGCACGAAAGAGGAACAGGCGGAAGCAGACGCGCGCATTGCGGCCGGCAAAGGCAATGTCGGGATACCCCCGAGCGCTGCCGCTGAAGCGGCGCAAGCGGAGCCGATCACACCGGCGGCTGAAGCGGTCATTAACGCGTCGGACCCGCGTGGACTCACGACAGTAGACGAGAAGGGCGCTGTGATTAACTCCTCCGCAACGGAAGATGAGCCCGCTGAACCGGAACCTGTGATGGCTGAAGAGAAGCCCGCTGAACCGGAGAAACCAGCGGCTGAAGAGAAGCCCGCCGGGAAATCTGCAAAACCGGGCAGGTAGCAGAATGTGCCGACCGATGTTCTTCCATCTCGGTCGGCGCTTCCTTATTAAAGAGACTGACGAATAGCCATGCCTAACCCCGGCTCAGCAGACTTGCAGCGGTTCCTGATCGCCTCCGGCTTGTTCAGCAACCCGCCGACCGCCGCGCAGAAGTATATGGATTTGCGGGGCGCGATGGATGCGGCGAAAGAGGAATTCGAGCGATTGACCGGCTACCTGCCGTTCCTCAGCAGTGGCGAGCAGGAGACGCGCACATTCGACGGGCCGGAAAGCTCGATCCTGCAGCTGCGTGCGGGTCTGCTGTCTCTCACCAGCCTGGTCATCAACACCGTGACGTATACCGAGAATTCCCAGTTCGTGCTGCAGCCGACCGACGCGCCCGGGCGGAGGCTGCCGTACACCTATGTCGACTTCGGCAGCGGCTGGCAGTCCGGCGGATACGGGCTGGGCTCCGATTTCGCGTCGGGCTTCGGTGCGGGATCGGCGGTCGGTCTGGGCTATGTCGGCGGCGGTCGGCGCGCGATCAGCATCACCGGCGTCTGGGGATACTGCGCGACGCTGCCGGCGGACGTGAAGCAGGCATTGATTTCGTTCGGAGCGGCCCGGGTGGCGCCGCGGCTGATGCATAGTGTGACAGGCGGCTTGAAACAACAAAAGGTCGGCAATGACAGCTGGACGTGGGGCGAAAACTTCTTCGGCGGGCAGATGAGCGCCTGGGACGCTGAGTTCCAGGAGGCCGTGAGAAAGTACAGGTTATTCCGGCTATGAGCAACGGCGCCGCCCTCCTGGCATCCGCAAAGGCCCGCGTGGCCGCCGATGGGCAGATCCTGACTGTGAGGCGTGCTGCAGTGCCACATGGCACAGCACCGACGGATAGGCAGGTTGGGTTCCTACCGCAGCCGATGAAGATGGCGACGGGTGCGCTATCCGCTGAAGGGTCTGCTGCAGCCAATGATCCGAACCGGCATGACTTCGTCACACCCGGTGACAGCGATGTGCGGCAGAAGGATCTGATCCTTGCTTATGACGGCACCAATTGGCGAATCCAGAACATCACCGGCAACCCTATCGGCGGGATTCGACCGTGGCTTCATTGCGAGTCGACTCGCGAGTAAACGATGCGATCTGTAAAGCGAGCTGCCTTCCGGTCGGCTCAGCGTATGCGGCCCGGGCATTCGTATCTGCGGCGCAGCGAGACGCGCAAGGCATCCGAAAGCCCGGCGGAGCAGGATCAGCCTGCCGATTCCGAACAGGATCTGCGATGGGAACAGCAGGTCGATGCACTGCTGGAAGCCGCCTTTAACGACTGAGAGAAACAGATGCCAGTTACACCCGGTCTCTCAGAAGCCGCGCCTGACGCGATTGTCACCTATCTGAAAAGCAAGATCACCGACCTGGACGCTCGGCTCGATCGGGACGATCAGACGCCGGGTTTGACGCCGACTGCAGCAGGGCAGATTTACCGAGGCGACCCGAAGATCATGGCGCCGTCGGCCTGGTGGGTTACGGTGGTCGGCGCCAACGCCAACGGCCGGGAGATCCAGAGCACCTTCGAGCTGATGGGTGAGAGCGGCGGCCGCGGCTTTTATAATAAATGGTGGGGGACGATCTCTGCCTATGTGAGTATCGACACCACCTTTGACGATGATTCGTTCGTCAGCGTCGCGACACGGGATCGGCTGCTTTCGCGCCTGGCGGACTGGCTGAGGATTGACTGCTTTAATCAGCAGGCCACGCTGTTGCTCACGCTTACCAGTCAGGAGTTCAGTTCGGGCTTACAGTTCGACCAGCTCAAAGGGAACGTGCTGGAATACATCGACCGCGGCGAGGCGCCGAAGGGGTACGGCGAGACTGATTGGGTACCGTGCATTCGCGCTCACTTCGTCGGAGACTTAGCATAAGAGGGATGAAATGTCAGATACAAAAGAGCCATCGACCGCGCCCGCCGAAACGAAGACTGCGGCATCTGAAGAGCACGCTCCCACTCTGAAGCAAGTTGCAGCAGAGGCCCGCGCTAAGGCCGTCCGCAGCCTGGAGCGGATCATCAAGGATCTCCCGGAACCCGGAGACAGCGGCGACCTGCATCTCTCCGGCACGCGTGCGCAACTCCAGCACTGCATCGACCTCATCAATCTGCACCCGTCGCACGCTTAAGGATATACGACCGTGACAAACTATTCCGATTGGGGCGGTCCCGGCTCCGTCATCCTGAAGAAGACGCTCGGAAGCGGGCCCTTCACCTTGAACTCGCAGGTGACGATCCCCTCCGCGATCGTGCAGCCCTTCAAGCCGCTGAACACGACTTATCTGCAGGCGATCAATGCGGCGCAGGGAACCTCGCTGTCCGTGGCTGGCAACCAGACCCCGGCGATCGCGCTCCGAACCTATTACAAGCCCACGTGGGGGACCGCGGCGCTGCTGAAATCGCTCATCCAGTTCCGTGACACGACCACTTTCTATACAGACCAGTTTGCGATGCAGGTCAAATCGCAGTATCGAACGCGGAAGTTCTCGAAGGGGCGATGTACGGGCCTTACGATCACGCATACCAAGCAGGGCAACCAGCCGGGGCCGATCATCGTCGATATGGGCTTCGTGTTCATCTATGGCGATCTAGGCGGCGCGCCCGACGATCCTTCGCCTCCGACGTTTTCGGCTGCAGCGACCGATGCGGGTCAGGCGACGAATGCGGGGCAGGTCGCGTGGGCCACGGCTACGCAGGTAAAGAGCTTCCAGCTGCAGATGAACTGCGTCCAGGAATATCAGTTCTCGGATAACAACACGCTCTTTGCTGACGATATCGCAACCGGACCTCCGGACGGCGGGCTCGCGCTCGTGCAGTCAGACAGCTACACCGCAGCGCCGACCACAACGGACACGCTGAGCCTCGGCGGGGTAGGCGCGGGAATAGCTATCGCTCTCAACTTGGACCTGCACACGCCGTTCACGCCGCAAGACGGCGGTTTTATCAAATACAACAGCGCGTTCAAACTTGCCAACTTGACCACCGGCGGAATTCCGTGGGACATCACGGCACTCTAAGGAGAAGACTTGAAGCAGGCGAAGATTTTTATTATCAATAATGGCGAAGACCCATACGCGCTCCTAGATTCCGACGCCAACTTCTATGCCGTTGCTGACTGGGAGCTAAAGACGATCAAGAAACCCCCGGAGGAATTGGAGAAGGACACGAACGGAAAGGGTCGATGGCTGACCCTGGAACTCAAACCGGCAAAGTCGGGGCTTGACCGCGAAGCGAAACAGCGGTGCCTGGTTGGGGATGCACTGACAGGGTTCAGGAATGACACTCTGCTGTTGCCCGGCAACCAGTTCGAATTGTTCGTTTCGAGTTGGCGGTGGGCAGACCGCGACGGCGACGACCCTCCGAAGCTGAAGGCCCCAACCGTTGATGTATTCGAATCCTTACATCCGAACGTAGCGGATAGGATCAGAATGACGCTGGATTGGCACATCCGGCCTAACATCTCGGTAGACGCTGATTTTTTTTCCGGATTGAGCGATCTGTCCACGCAGTCCTTGGAATCGAACCCTGCCAAATCCGAGCCGACGACCTCCACCCCGGAGTAAGGCTGTTCCTGGAAGAGCGGGCCGGAATGCCGCCGTTCTACCGTTCTAGGGAAAACATGGACGTGGAGACGCACGAGGTTTACCTGCATTGCCGGGGCATGGAGTTAGAGGCGCAGCAGGCAGACTCACCTCAGGAACCGGCACAGGGCGAAGTCCCAGCGCCGGACTTGTTCGACCTGGAGGCATATGGGCCGATGAACGTCGGGCTTTAAACGCCTTTGCCCGTGGGAGGAAAGCGTTACCGGGGTAACAGTTTTTAGCCTTCCCAGACAAGCGGACGCCAATCGGGAGGAATGATACCATCTCGAATAGCGTTCGAGATCATGCCTCTATGCCGAAAATCAGCGCGGAGAACATGACAGCGGCGGCATAAAGTTCGCAAGTTTGATAGTTTGTTCGTCGCATTCTTGCCTGATTGGATGTGGTCAATGTGGCAAGTGTCGATTTCTAAGGGCGTCTGACAGCGGACGCACTTTCGCCCGTCGCGCTGCCAGACTTTAACTCGAATAGCGTCCCATATTTCTTTCGGAGGTCGTTTTTTAGGCACTCTTTCAAACCCTTGTCTCGCCTTGCCTAACCCGTACACGCCAAGGCCCGCCGTAACTCGCCACGCCGGACCGTGTCAAGCCGGACCCGGTAGTACCCTAGCCCAATTGAGCTAGGATTCTGGAAGGATGTCAAACGATTCGACCGTGAAGCGGCCAAACCCTACCGACCGACCATCGGCCAAGCCGACAAGTCTGCCGGCATCGATCAATACAGTTTCCATCTGAGTTCTATTGACGACCGTCTTATCAAACAGCATATGGAATGTAGTTTCCCAACCGGGAGCGGCCGCGATCCGATAGCGAACGTTTCGGCCTTTCGTTGCGGGGTTCTTTACACTACAAATGTGCATGTAAACCGACTGGCTTGCCTCGGTCGGGATTGGTTCAGGCGGTACGACCAAGGGTTTGCCGTCGCGAGTAAACAGGATACGCTCATCATCGATCTGGAGCGTAGCAGCGACAGCGGTCTGAATGGAACCGCGTCCCGACTTGGTGTATTTCGCTGCATCACGACACATGCCGAAAATGTAAGTCGGATGCACAAACAACTGCCTTTCTGCGGTCATAAGGACCGTCTTTTTCCATTCTTCGGGGTCGTTACCCGCAACGCCGGTTCGCTCTTGCTTTTCGAGCGGAATCGCGTCGGGGCCGAACTGGTGCCAGAGAATAGACCGAGTACCTTTGATTCTGACGCTTGCCTTGATGACGTTTGCCATGAGAATCTTTCTGCCTGCCTACAATGCCGACAGGCGGGCGGTTTCGACTAGATCAGTAATCCTGCGGCGCGGCAAGCATTGATAGCCTGCACCCTGTTGCAAACAGCGAGCTTCTTGTAAGCGTTCGATATGTGATAATCGACCGTCCTTTTGCAAACGTATAGCTGATCGGCAATTTCCTTGTTGCTCAATCCAGTAGCGACAGCAGTAAGAACGACGACCTCTTGACGGGTAAGAGGCAAACCAGTCTCATCTTTTACTGATGGAACGTGAGGCTTACGGGCATTGGTCGGGCGGGCCTGAAGCCCCGCGAGTGACGTACAGTTCTCGAAGCGTGTAGCGATATTATTCATTGGTGTCTCTTTCCGGCCGACCATCGACCAACCGTATACTGTGGATTAGGTCCGCCATTTTTTCAGCGCAATAGGCATCGATTACCGCAACAAGGGCGGCATAACTAGCGTCTACGGCAGCATCCGCCAACCGGACGCGCAACGCCTGCTCATCTTGATAGTTGCGAGTCCTCATCCTTGCGCGCCGTACCTCGCAGTTGATATGCTCTCCTGCGGCGGTCTGAAATGTCGGGGACTCGCTGATCGATGTGCAGTACTTGTTATCCGGCATTGTCCTTACCCTTCCTATCAGGCAGCAAGGGTAAGGACAAAGGACCGACCTCGATAGGTCGGCTCTATCGTGCACGAGCAGCGGCAATCGCTGGACTCGCAGAAATCGCAGAAGTCTTCGGGCGAGGTTTCCGGCCTGCGGGCCATGTGTTCTGCGATTGCCCGTTCCTGGCGCTCGATCTGGTTCGTACGCGCTTCGCGGAGTTCGGCATTCGCAGGATCACATTCGCTGAAGCGATCCTTGAGGATTTGAAGGTAGCTCTGCATCGATTGCAGGTTCTCTGCCCAGGTGGCGGGCTGGACGGTGCCGCGATGGTGGCCGCGATAATCGCGGGATCGAACACGGGCAGAAAGTGTGGTTGCGGTTGGCATTTCGTTGGTCTCCTTTGCGGTAAAGGGTAAACTGAAAGCGTCCCTTTGCGGGATGCCGGGAGGTGGTCTCAACACCGACCGGCTTATTTAGTTTACTGTGTATATTATACACCTATATTGTGTATACGTCAAGCCCGAATCCGGTGTTTTCAACATTTATTTTTGTGTATTTGTGCTGTATACTATCAGCATGGAGAACACTGAACAGTCTGCACGCAAACGAGGCCCGGTGCCGGGGCCAAAAACAGAACGTTATCAGGTTCTTTTAGACCCAGACGCAGCCGATTGGGGAAAGCGGCAACCGGGCGGCCTTTCAGAACTGCTTCGTAAGCTTTTGAGCGATGCGTACGAAAAAGCGAATTCTAGTCCATCGGGCTAGAATGAACGGGCCATGGTGAGCCAAGGTTAGGTCTGGTCCGGCGGGGTCTGGCTTGGCGCGGCGGGGCAAGACAAGACAAGGGTTTGAAAGCAGGAATTGAATAGGTGCAGAGTCGAATAGCGCGTCAACTCGGTTGCATTAGAGAAGACGCGATGAACACACTACTTTGGGTTGTCGTAGGATTGTTGATATCCGCAGGTGGTATAGGCCTACTCTTCGCCGTACTGCTCGCTATGAACACTAACGAATCGGGCGCGGTAGTTGCATTCATTATCGGTGCGGCCGGCGTGGTGTCGTTGTTCACAGGTTTAATCGGAGCATTTATACTGCACCGGAAGTGAAGCGGTTTATCAGGTTCACAAGGAACAGGAGCGATCTCAATTAGAGATCGCTCCTTCTAGTTTGGCGGTGAAGCTTGCGCAAACGAGTTGAAGTTGAATTAGACATAAGCGAAGCTGCCCATCGGCTTCAGACACTTATCTGCTCTTCCTGATCCTGCTTAGAAAATAACAGTGCGCGATAATTTGCAGGCTGCCACCCCGTCCGAGATTAGGGCGGGTTTTTTGTTGCCTGCTCGGAACAATCATGGCTCGTAAAGTCGTTCAGGTAGATTTAGACATATCGGCTGCAGTTGCGAAGGTGCAAGAACTTGCAGCGCAACTCGACAAGCTGCGAACGGAGTCTAACATCTCGATCGGGGCACAGGGCTTGCCTGGAAACGGCTTAATGGGCACGTTTTCAAGCTCATCCGGTCCCGGCATCAATCCGGCCACGACCGGCGGCGTCACCATGTCCGGTGGCAGCGCGTCGGTCTCCGTACCTGGAAACGTCGCAGCAGGGCCGCCATCTCTGGGGGTCTTCGGATCGGGATTCGGAACCGGGCAAATGAACATGGTTTCCGGCACGGTTGCGGGCACACCTGCTAACGGCCGGGTTCCGTCGGATAGCGAATACGATTTCAGTGTGTCGTCTGGGTCCGCGCCGGATCAGCCTGGTTGGGCGGACGGCGAACAGTTCGCATATGTGAGAGGGCACTTTCGGCGTCACCCGCGCACGGGCAGAGCAGGTGGAGCAGGAGCACCTCCACCTCCATCGGCTACCGTATTTACCGAAGCCAGTGCGCCTTCTGATGATGACATGGGCGCACCCCCCATGCCGGTCCCTCCAACCGGCGGGGCAGGTGGGGGTGCTGCTCGTCGGCGTCGGCGCGCACGCGGTAACAATAACCGAGACGATGATGATTTCAACTTCGAGGACTACATCGGCTTTCGTACGGCCCGAGAGTTGGCACGTGGTGCGTCAGACGTTGCGAACGAATATACACGGTACACGATTTCGGGAGAACCCAATCCGCTAGCCCTGGGACAGAGCGCAGGTCTTCTAGGGGGAGGACTCTTTGCAACCGGACTGATTGCAGGCGGGATGGGGCTAGGGCCAGCGGGCATGATCGGTGCGATAGCGGCCCCGCTTATTGGCGCGGGCGTTAACGCATTTCAGGCCCCCGCCATTCAGCGACAGAACATTGCGGCATCCTTTTCTGTTTATGGTGCAGCTTCAGGGCAAGATCCCAATGGCTTAGCGTCCGGCGCGGCTCAGATCGCCTCGCAGCAGAATTCAATGTTCTATGCGCAAGGCTATGCGCAGAACGTTGCGACCGGTAACCCGGTGCGCGACTTTATCGGCGGCGCCTGGGCGACAGCGGATAACTACCTGCGTCGATGGGGAATGCACGTTGGTACCGACCAGATCAGCGCGCAGGACGTTGCTGCAATAGAACAGGCGGTTGGTTCGGCTGCATCCTCTGTTGGAGAGACGTTGACGCCTGAACAGTTGAGAAGTGCTTCTCAGCGATACGTGAGCATGGGCGGCCCAACTGGCAAGCCACTGTCTCAGGCTTCTTCTGCGGCAGTGTCGCGGTTGGGAGAGAGCGGCGGTAACCTGTTTTCGCTCTCATTGCGGGTTGGGGCGGATGCTACAAAGCTCGCAGCGAATATGCTTGGAATGCCCTTCGACGTCGAACAGGGTCGAAAAGATGCATGGGATTATCAAATAGGACAATCCCATATCGCAGGCGCGGAAGCGATCGCATCCGGTCTTGGATCAGAATACGAACGCTCCGCCTTCAGCGGTAAGACCACGTTTGCACGCCGGCCAGAATTCGATCGGATGCAGGCGGCACTGAGGGCTGATTATGACCTGACGGCCAGCGAGTATAACCGAATGCAGTCCGGCCCGCAGCGTGACAGTGTAGAAGCGAAGGGGCTATTCGCGCGTGGGCAGCAAGACCTTCTCCAGATAGATCGAAACCAAGCGCAACGATCCGAAGGGATTGTTGGAGACATCAGCGCAGCAGGGCGGGCAAACCTTGCGGCGGCGAACTATCAGACGAGTATGGCAAACCTCTTCGGGGGTGAGGCGGACTTGAGGCGGGCCGGGGCTTCCACATTCGCAACGCTCATGGATACGGCGAATCGCTTAGAGGCCACAATCGGACTGCCGGGACAAACCGCGCAGCAGATGTACGATCAGCGCGCACTGGTCTCCGCAACCAGAGGCCAAGCTTTGCAACAGCGCACGCAACTGGTAGATGCGGGGCAACAACGGCGCTTCTTGTCTCAGGACGTGAATGTCAGCGTCTTCGCGGCGGACCTTACCGCTTCTGAGATGTTCGGAACCGATTCGCAGTTGGGTGCTACATTTGCGGCGGCGGTTGGAAGTCAAGATTTTATCGCAAACGATGCGTTCACTGCAAGCCAAAACCAGAGTGCCTCAGTTGAGCAAAAGGCACGGGACCAAGTTCGGAGTGCGAATGCCAGACAGCAAAGCCTGAATCTTCGGGCGCGGAGTCTGGACGTATTGCTCTCTCGGATTGGTGGCCGTGCTTCCATAGCCGAAAGTGACGCGTCCAACGTGCTGCTCGGGGCGGCCTACGGCGACGCCGGGGATGTAGAGCGAGCGGGCGCAGGCTTCATTGGAGCATTAGGTTCGGAAAGAGCGTCCCTTCAGGATCAGCTTCGCCAAGGCGGATTGACGGTTGAGCAGGACATTCGGCTGCGAAGCCGGGTTTCCTCGATTGAAGGGCAACAGATACGCGCGCAAATCGACGTAAGGGACACTGTGCTTGGCAGAGTAGAGACCACTGCCAACCTTGCGAACCAAGCAGCCTCCAACGAACTTAATCGCTCACTACGCCTTGGCACGGGAAGTGACGTTCGGAGCGCATCGGGCGGAATGCTTTCCTCCCTTGGCAATGAGTATTCCAGGCTGCAGGAGCAAATCGACCGAGGCGGATTGACCTTCGATCAAAGAAGCCGCGTACAGGAGCGGCAGCAGAGCATCGGTCGTTCGGTCTTCGACATTGGTCAAAACGCCATTGATGAATCAATCAGGCGCGATGATATGTCAGGCTTCGGCTTGGCGTCGATAGAGAACAGCGCCGCACGAAGGATAGCCTCTTTGATGCCCTACGGCTCAGGCGGCAGATTGAGTGCAGATGTTCGAACCATCCGTACTAATCAACAGCAACTCGGCGTCCTTCAACAACGGGAAGAGCAGTTGCGCCGAAGTGGAAACTTGTCTCCTGAGCGGCTGTCTTCCATCCGGGAGCAAGAGGCAAACCTTGGCGTGGAAATCGCGTCCGGCATTGCCGGCTTGACGGAAAATGTGGCCGACTACCTTCCGGGTCTTTCTGCAGGCCGTGGCGCGAACTACTCTATGTACGACAGTCTCCAGCTTGCGGCGCTACGTGTCAATCGAACCGGCTCCAATATCCGGTCCTTCGGAGCGATCAACGGCGCCCAGGCGGCCCGGCAAGCGCATGCGTGGGACCAATTGTCCGGAGGCATGATCTCCGGCGGCCCTCATTCGCTGACTCAGGGAATCAACCAGGGCCGCGGGACAGGCGCCATGGAGATCCTTCTGACGCAGATCCGCGATACGCTGCAACGCATCGGCAGCGGCAATACCGGCTCTACGCAAAGAATCGGCGAATCTGCCGGACAGGCGGCGGGGCAGATCAGTCAGCGCGATGTTGGATACGGATACGGCGGGCGCAAGCTCTAAGGCGGGGAAATGCCGAACAGTTTCTTCAGCCAGACTTCGGCGCTCGTGACGGACATTCCAAGCGCTTACGGAACGGTCACATCTCCTGCCATCGCGATGACGGTCGTCGTAGAACAGGCACATGACGAGAGCCGGTCCTATATCGACGGCCGTTTCCACAAGAAGCGAGGTTACGCGCAGGGGCAAGACAAGCCGTTCCTGCAAGACACTTACATTGTCGGAACGGGCGGCAGAACGGGCCGGGCCTTCAATATCATCGCGGGCTCCGCCTACGATAGCTGGCGCAGTCCCTACTCGGATAAGTACGGAATCTATTGGGCGGACGGCACTGCCGGTGAGACCTTCGAGGCGGTCAGCGATACGACGACGGACGGGATAGAAGCCGCTGAGATCATCGTCAGCCGGGGCGTCCCGCCGATCGGATACACTCGGACCCGCGCCAACACAAACGCCTACCTGCATCTGGCGTACCAGTCCTACCCGTACGACTACCGTGTCGCGTTTGAGGACGGGCAGGCTATCCGCCTAGACGGCACAATCGACGGCGGAAGCTCGTGGCAGCCTCTCATGGTGGCCAATGGGCTGATCACGGAGCGTTACTTCGCCGCGCAGCAGGATCATGCGTGCAGGCTGCGCTGTTGGTTTGATGCCGAAACGCAGGAGCTCTGGGTCGAGATTGGAGACAGCGGGCAAGACGGCGCCCTTCACCATTGGGCAGGTGCCGGCGCGACAGGGAAAATACGGCTGGTCGGCATGAACGGCTGGGCCGCGCTGGAGTATTACCCGCTCCAACACGCTGCCTTGACCGTAAATGTCGCGTCGCGGCCTCTGGTGTCGGTCCCGCACACGAATGCGGCTTCGGCGCGCGTTGTCGGGAACAGCCTGACGCCCACTCCCGCGGATCAGGTCACTGAGACCGCATGGGCGACAGATGGGATCAACTTCGAATTCAGCGCGCAAGCGAGTAATCCCAACACCGCGGTCGCCCCAAAAATCAGTGATATGACGCTGCTGGTGGATGAAACGTGGAGCGATCGGATCGACGGCGATATCTTCTCATTCACGCAGATCAATCAGCTTCGTACTACCCTGACTCGCGAAAGCCAGACATGGGACGATAACAACCGCTGCATTCTGACGTCCGGTCAGCTCTACATCAACAATCATGATGGGCGCTATAGCGGCGCCTTCGGCAACTTCGCCTGTTCGATCTCCGCGCAGCTTAACCAGGCACGGCAGGGCCGGATCACGCATCGGGGCGTCTGGTTTCCGCGCTGCATCGGAATCGCGGGCGCAGGCGAGCAGGGTATCGGGTTCGAGCGGGCGGACCCGCACCGCATGATCTCTCTGCCGTTTGCGGACAAGCGCGTCCTGATGATGGTGGATCTTGAGAATGAGGTGATTTACGACGGGTGGCCGCTGTTCGCAGCGGTGCGGCATATCGCGCGCAAAGGCAACATCCATCCACTGTTTCTGCAGACCATTCCGTATGAGCCCGACGGGCCGGCCTCGCCGAGCTGCACGACGCCTGTTCTGCCGAGGGGGACGGGGAACAATCCGAAGTACCGATTCCAGCCCGGAATGAGCTGCTGGAGCGTGCTGTTGCTGCTCGCAGCCGACAGCGGGCTGCCGGTTGCAGGCGGCGCCTATTCCATTCCGTACTTTACCGGCTTCGACAACCAGGGGCAGCTTCGGTTTGAGCCCTATGATCCGGCCGCAACGCTGCCGCTGGTGATGTACACCTCGAATAACAACCTGGTCGATGGAAACACGGTTTTTCCAATCATTGGGCGGCTCCAACGGTGGGCATCGACCGCGCAGATGCGATCCGATATCACGGTGCAGGGCCTGGACCCGATCTCTTATCAGCTCGCTCAGGTGCACGCTCAGACGGCGCTCGCGGTGCGCAAGGCGATTGGTTATCGGCATACCACCCTGGAGCGGAGTGCGCGATATGGATCCGGGACCTCGCTGATCGATACTGCGCGGACGGTGGTGTCGGTGTCGTCGCTTGCTTCAGAGGTCGTAAGGTTCGAGACACTCTTCTCGCCGTGGCTGAACGCGGGCGCGACCATGCTGGTGAGTGATCGACAGCTGGGTGTCGGAACCTATGTTGTAACGAACATTGAAAGCGCTTATGGGTCCGATATCCACGGCAGGAGCGGGCAGCGGCAGTGCTACAGCACCATCACAGGCCGCAATGTGACGGCATATCCTACTTCGCTCGGGGGCCTTTTCTAAATGGCGAATTACAACGGGGCACCGAGCGCAGCGCAGCTCATCACGGAATTCGACCAGATCGGCGCGGTTCTGGAGAACTGCTACGGAACGCTTGGCCTTGGAATCGCAGGAGAGACCGGCACGACGGCGGCGCAGGTCGCTATTGCTCGAGCTGCGATTGTCGGAGACGGAACGACCAGCAATCCGGGGCTCGGCAATATCCTTGGGCCGAACTTAGCGCCGTCTCTGGACGCCATGGCCGGATATGTGCGTTGGGATGCGCTTTTCAGCAAGCTCGGTAATCAGCCCGTGCGCCAAGCTGACACACAGATCCAGAACAATGTGCCGTCCGGCTGGCTGCTGACGGATCTAACCAATGTCCATTACCTGAACAATCATCTGCTGAGGATGAACTCGGCGCATACCGGCGTGCCGACGACGCCGAGCATCACACCGACGCTTGCAGCCACGACAGGCGGCGCGCTGCCTAACTTCTCTTCCGGCAACTGCCCTCGGGTCGTTTACACGTTCTGCGGCGCTAGTGAACTTGATGAGAGCCTGCCAAGCACTCCAGCGACGGGCGTCGCGTGTTCTGGCGGCAATAATGCGCTGACGATGACTATTCCGGGCGGCGGTAATGTTCCGGCTGGGGTGACACTGATCAAGGTGTATCGCGGCTATGTCGCCGGTGGCGTGGGCATCTGGTACTACGACCAGAAGGTCGCTGTCACAGCAGGGCAGCCGTACGCGAGTTTCCCGATCACGATCACGCAGCCGGACAGCGCGCTCAAGACAGATTGGGTACCGCCTTCGTGGCTTATCTGCTTGCTGAAGCCCCCGGCAGCGTGCCTTGTGGCGCTCGCCTATTCCGTCACAGGCGGAGGGAACGCGTTTCTCTCCGTGGCGCCGGGAGCGCCGCTGCCGGGCGTTCCGCTGCCTTTGCTCGCCGCGAACATGCTGTCACCGCAGAATGTGGCGTTCGGACCGTCCAATGGCTTCCTCGGGCTGGGGAACAACTATTCCACGCAGGGCGCGATCTTCGGCACAACGGTCATCGGAACCGGCTTCACGGCCGGCACACTCCAGACGGCCAACAACGCGGCGGCAGGGCTCCAGGGCTTCGGCGGAACGACCGCACTTCGCTGCCGGATCACGGTGGCGTGCAATGCGGCGCCGACCGTCAGCCTGACCTATTCCTATTACGACGCGACGCAGGGCTACGGAAGCGCTCAGAGCGCATCGATTGGAGGAACCTTCTCCTCAACCGCAGTCGGAACGATCCTGAACCTCTCAGTTCCGGCAGGCAGGCTTGTCTACGCTGTGACGGCGGATAGCCCGACGGGCGCAGCGAGCGGCACTTATATCACCGAGAGCCAGGCGATTCGATAGATGGCGCTCACTGGCTATTCCGGTCTAGGATATCAGACGCCCTGGGGATCGTTGTCCCTTGATCCGAATGTCTGCGATGGCAATACCGCAACCGAATTCGCGTCCGCCCACTCGCCGCCTAACATCTGTACAGCGGCGATTGATACAGGCGCTTCCGGCTCGATCTCGCAGATCAGCTTTAATATCAAGTATGCGGACAACTCGCCTACTGTCAGCCTGGAATGGTCCAATGATCACGCCACCTGGTCTTCGGCTGGCATTCCCGCTCTGTCGCCTCCGCCGCATGGTGGAACCTATTCGGCGTGGTCACAGACCCTTACCGGACTGTCTCTTACGGCGCAATACGTGCGGATCTCCATCAGCGATCCATCGGGCGGTTGCGCGGTCGTGGAGCTCACGGTCCCGGTCATCTCAGCTTATGACTGCGAGACGACTACCACGACTTTGCCGGCGGAGTGGAACTCCTCGGCCTCGTTTAAGAAGCTGACGTTCGCGCTGGGCTCGCCGTCGACCGGGAAATGGTGGGGCGGAACCCTCCGGCTCGAATTCAATATCGACGTCGGGTTCACCACGATCGATACGGCGCACCGCTATTACCTGGAAGCGTGTGTGCTGCGTGCGGACAATGCGACCAACGACGGCGCCTTCTTCCTGAGCAGCGGAAGCGGTCTGAGGTTCCAACTGGTCAACTCGACGCTCACCTATGATCTTGAGGTGACCCTGACCGATCAGTTCCTGGATGCGTGCTCCGCCTCGGCGGGCGGCAACCTGGTGATCACCGTCTATTCAAACTGGCCTGTATCTCCGGCGCGGCATATCGCGATCACGGACGCAGAGCTGTGCCTTCGGAACAACGCGGGCAGCACGATCTCCGGAAGCAACGCGGGCGCGGTACCGGTCGACCAGCCGTGCGATCCGCTCTGCGGCTCCAATGCGATGACGGATGCGTCCGGCACGTTTTCTAGCCCGAATCTGGAAGGCGTGAAATACAAGGTCATCAGCGGCTCGCCGATCGATATGCTCACGCTGATGAGCGGCTACGTGAACAGCGCGGCCTCGGCTGCTACCTACGAGAGTGATGGGTTGCTGCGCCATATCGACGTCACGATCCCGGTACCGTCGACCGCCCAGCCGTTCGGGTGGCTGAGCGTCAAGCTGAACCTGAAGGGCACCTATACGCCGGATCATGATTACGGGCAGCTGGAAACGACCAACGATTACCCGCTCTACCGGTTCCTGATCGGCTGCGACGTTCACGACCACGGCAGCTCGTTCACCATCGATCAGATTGCCCAGAGCGATACCTTCGACGGTCGATACGCCGCCGACTTCTCGGTGGACGGCATCGAACTTGACCTGTGTCCGGGATCCGGTTCGGTGACCTCTGCGCCGTTCGGCACTTCGATGAACAGTAATCTGGGGCATACTTACCGGCTCTACATTGCGGCGCTGCATATCGCGAACGACGGCGCCGGCCATAGCGGAGACAGCCTCATCGATTGGGGCAACTTCACCTTCACGGATGCAACGTTCACCTTCACGGAGTGCGAGCCCGGTACCGCCGGATCCTACGATTCGACCAAGACGGCGGACCCGGGTCCGGTGTTCTCGGATCCATCGCCCTTGCCGCTCGACAGCATCGGCGGGTTCATTGCTCATCTGAATGCGACGGCGGTCTACAAGAAGGCTGCGAATCCGGACATCGTGCTGACTTACGATCGGTGGATGGGGCCCGCGGCGCCGTCGCCTACTTACGGCGCCGGGTGGCACTACTATCATACGAACACCGGCATCAGTGACGCAGACGGGCATGTCAACCAGTATGTCGGCGATCTTTACCATCCGCCTCCGGCCGGCTATACGCTCGACAGCTTTACTATCAACTCCTTGACGGAGGAGTATTGCAAGTGCCTTGACCTGGACATGAACTCGGTTCTGCTGCAGGCCGACACGTTCAAGGGCATTCTGAACGCGTTATGGGTGAGCGGCGGCCCGCCGGGGAAACTGAAGCACGCCGCGCACCTGGCGCCCGCGAAGCACATCGGCAGCTCGACGGTGGGCTGGGAAGCAACGCAGGAGATCGAGACGACCGACGATGTCAGCAACTGCGGCATGGTGTATCTGCCGAATGGTCGGCTCTACATCAATTACCAGTATGCGGGCGATTTCAAGCAGCGGCACAACGATCGGTTCGGGACCGGCTCAGCCTCGGACTGGAGCGCGAGTGCGGCGGCAGACAGCGACCATATCAGCGCGGCCGGGACCGGGCAGCAGCAGGTATGGCGCTTCGAAGTCGGCGGCGCCGGGATACCCGGGATCATCTATTTCGCGCAATGCCGGGATAACCGCGGCGAGGAGTGGACGACGGCCGTAGAAGCGACCGGCAACATTGCGCGAGGCCCACTCTGCGCGGGGGCCTTTACCGGAAATCAGTATCTGCTTCTCTACACCAGAGGGGCGGACGGCAATATCTTCTTCCTATCTACGGCAGACCCGGCCACCTGGAGCGGAGACGGCACGGATACGGGATATGCGGGCAATGTATGCGGATTCGCGCGGCATCCTTCGGGGCGGCTGGTGGGGCTGGTACAAGCGACCAAGGGCGGGCCGTGTAAGTGCCTGATTTCCAACGATCAAGGCAGCTCCTGGACGCAAACCGCAGAGCTTGGGATCAGCCCGGAGATTGCGCCGGTGATCGTTTCGGACATCGCCGGGATTATCTATGTGGTCTATATCGAAAGTGACTCCCCCCGATTCGTCTGCAGCGTCGACGGGGGAGTCACTTTCGTTTAACGGGCGAATCAGGGCTCCACAGTGGTAAGCATCGGGAAGACTATCTTCTTGGAGAAATGGGATGAGAATGCGCAACGTGTTTGCAGGGTTGGGAATGGCGCTGCTTGCGGCAGCGATGATGCTGGGAGGCGTGAAGCCCGCTGCAGCTCAGTCCGACGCATTAGTATGGGCTTCGCAGTATGGCAGCGTGTCCCAAGGGTCCACTCAGGATGACGTGTACTGCACCGTAGGGATCGGGAACTACCCGACCGCGCATGCAGCGGCTCTCGCGGCCAGTCATTCTTGTGATTGGGGGATCGTCTTCCACCGGATCGTTACCAAGATCGAGAAGTCGACCAACAACGGTACGACCTGGACACAGGACGGAACGGCGGAGAGCTACATACTTGGGCACCTGAACAAAGAGGATACCGTCTGGAACACTTCCGGCACCGTACCCACCCTGGACCCGCAGACGTTCAATGTCGACTACATCTGCTATAACCCGACAGATAACTATGTGACGTGGGCGTACCTATGGAACCCTTACTCGGGCTACGCAGGGCTGGATTACAAGATCACCTACCACTACCGTATTAAGTTCGTGTATAGCGATAAGTACGGCTACGATCAAGACGGTGGCGATTACGAGACCGCTAACCTGACCGCGTATCGAGGCGAGCATCACAACTAGGGGTTTCCAGGTGTAATAATCGCGTGTGCTCCACTTGGTCGAAAGCGCGTTTGCATCGCAGGCTCTTTCTTCGGAGGCACGACTACGGTATACATTGGGACCATTCGCACAAGGATGGTCCCGACCACGACAAGCAGTGCGACGATGGCGGTAGCTAAGATGAGCGCTGGGATGGTTTTCTTTTTGGTGGGCATGATGCGGGGATTGTACCCGATTGGTTGAGGAGAGAGCATGACAATTGCCTTTGATGCAGTCAGCGGCGGCTCGGTATCAGGCACCGCACTCACCGTGGCTCATACGTGCGCGGGCAGCAACCGGCTGCTTCTGTCGAGCATCTTCGGCGACTCTGCAGATGTGATCACGGGGGCCACCTATAACGGCCTCGCGATGACGCTGGTCGACAAGCTGTTCGATGGCGCCAGCAGCAGGTTCCATTACTGTTTCGCTCTCCTAGCTCCCGCGACCGGCACGCACAATATTGTCGTCTCGGCGAGCACATCGATCATTATGGGCGCTTCTTCTGCGTCCTACACAGGTGTTCTGCAGTCCGGCCAACCAGAAGCCTTCGCTCATAACTCCAACCCGTCTACGGCGTCGCTGGCAACCATAGTAACGACACTTACGGACAATGCCTGGACCGTCTATTGCGCTCATGCCGAGGGGGGGCATCCGGCAGCAGGCGCCAACTCAACTTTCAGGGGCGACGACGGCTTTGGCGGGGTCGGTATTTCCGCCATTATGGACAGCAACGGCCCGATATCGCCCGCTGCTGCGCATTCCATGACGTTTACGGCTACCAGTGGCCCTTGCATCGGGATCATCGTTTCGATCGCGCCTTTAGGTGCTGCGCTTTCACCCGGCACGGCTTCGCTCACTTCGGCGACCAATACTACGCTCACGCTGAACGGAGGCACCGCGCTTGGCGGCACGGCTCCCTATACTTACCAGTGGTACCGATCGACCACAGCCAACTTTACTCCAGGCGCCGGGAACCTGCTGAGCGGAGCGACCAGCGCAACGCTTGCCGATAGCGCATCTCTTGCGGCGGACACTCCCTATTACTACATCAGGCGCGTTACGGACAACGTAGGGGCGACCGCCGACACGAACCAGGTTGCAGGTGTGCTCAAAGCTGCGCCGATCATTGTGTTCTTTCTTGGAGACAGCATCACCCTTGGAACCGGAGGCCCGAACCCTCCTGCAGACAGCTTCCCGGCCCTGTTTGCAATCGAGCTGGCGCATCTTTACAAGCAGCGCGCGGTCACGGCGGTCAACGGTGGGATCGGATCGACAAGTTCAACCGATTGGGCCACGGACGCAGGCGGAATACTCACCGCTGCCAGAGCAGCTGCGACCGGGGCGGGCGCCACTCACGTGATGATCATGCTGGGCGCAAACGATGCGGCGGCTCACATTTCGGCGGCGACGTACAAGAGCAACCTTCAAACTATTGCGAACGCCTTCATCAGCGATGGCAAGAAGGTGATGATCAACTATCCCAGCTACATCCCGGCCGGAGCCAATGGCGGCGCGACGGATGTAGCCGCGACGGAGAGCATGCGCAGCTACCTCGCTCAGATCGACTCGCTTGTAGATAACGTGAACTATCTGCAGAGCGACAAGATCGCTTATAACTGGTTTGTCGATCACCAGAGCGAGGTCCAGACCGACCAGACGCACATGCTGGAAGCGGGTCATCAATCTCTGGCAATCATACAGGCGAGGGCTTTCGATCGGTCGGTGCTTCAGGTCGTTGCAGCGGCAGGCACAGCTTCGGGATTTGTGGAGGGTTAATCAGTGAGTAACAACACGGTGCTTAATACCGGGGCCGGGGGCGATACGGTTCGCACGATCGAGAAGGGAGCGTTCAAGGTCGCTTCTTCCGTGATCGATAAGGGAGGCTCCGGAGCGGAAAGCCTGGTCAGTGACGCCAATCCGCTTCCGGTGCAGCTTACCGATGGGACCAATACGCAGGGAACCTCGGCGCATCCGGTTCGCACGGATCCGACCGGAACGACGATCCAGCCGGTAAGCGGAACCATCGAAGTTACAAACGATGTCGGAAACCCGCTGCCTGTCTCGGCTTCGGCCCTCCCCCTTCCTACCGGTGCGGCTTCCTCGGCAGCGCAGGCCACCATCATTACGGCCCTGGCGGCGATCCTCTCCGCGCTTGGGACGGTGGAGATCACCAACGACGCAGGCAATCCGCTTCCCGTCTCCGGAACGGTGGGCGCCAACCTCGCCGCAGGGACCAACCTGATCGGAGCGGTGGCGGCGGCGCTGCGCTCGGATGCCCTGATGAACGGGACCACGCTGCTGACGCCCAAGTTTAAGACCGTCACGCTTTCGGCAACCGGGGAGCTGGTCGCCCTGGTGAACGCGAAGAAGATCAGGGTGGTGCGCTATTCGCTCATGGCCGACGCGGCCTGTACGGTCTACTTCAAGAGCCATACGGGAGGCCAGATCAGCGGCACGAAGTACCTCGGGGCGCTCGGAGGCGCGGGCGGCACCTTCTGCGCGGCGGGACACTTTGAGACGGCATCCGGCGAAGCGCTCGATCTGGTGATTACCGGGACGGCAAACGTCTCCGTCGATGTCACTTACGTGGAGGTCTGATATGGGAGCGTTCATCCTCTGGGCATGGCTGAATCTGCCGGAGATCGGTGAACAGCCCGAAGTCCCTGCGCCGGTTCGGGTCGTACTCTCCGGGCGCGTTGACGGAGTAGCACTGTCGGGAGGAGTCGCGTAGTGGCAGACGGATTCGGGGATATGAAGCTGCGCGAGGAGCGCAATGTCTACGGCACTCTCACTCCGGATCCTGACGGCGATCCGAACACTCTCACCATCGTTTCGGCGACTGTGACGCTGAAGGATGAGGATGATAACGTGGTCGGCACGCCGCCGGTCTCGAATGTGCCTGCTACGAGTTTCACGGATGGAGAAAGCACGGCGCCGGAAGCCTGGTACCTGCTGAAGCCGACCGCGCTTGCGCTGTCGCCCGGGAGCTACGTCGCTGAGTTTCTAATCGTGTGCGATAACGGCTGCAAGTATGAGCCGGTTGTGTCGGTGATCGTCTGCGACGATTAGCTCGGTGCGGCAATTCAGGAAAGCAATGGGAGCTGCCTTCGGGCGGCTCTTTTTGTTGGTCAGGTAGTATCGGCCCAATCTTCAAGAAGAGATTTTCGCGGCCCTGTACGTCGCTAATCCAGAATGGAAAGGCACGCTTATGGAACATGTGAGGTGCGACTGGAATTCCGTGAAGATACCAGTGACCAGACCGACTTACGAACACATCCGCACTCGCAAAATTCGGATCATGTCGTTTCTAGACAAGAGTGAAGCGGCGATTATCGGGGTCAAGATCGTGGTCGGCACGCAGCTTGCTATCGATCCGCCACCGCTTTATCTGAACCCGGTTTCTCACATCCTGCGCACGCTGTTTCCAGGTGTGCCCCTGTGGGTGCATGGGATGATCCTGGTCGTACTGGCGATGCTGCATGTGTGGGCGGTAGTTCGCAGCAGCTTTCGATGGCGTCGCCTTTGTATCGCGGCTGGAGTGGCGCTCTTTTTATACATTGGGTGGGCGGCGATTATGTCCGGCGGGATCGTGCCGGGTCTTTTGCTGGTCGTGCTTTACACGTTATTCGGAGTGGTCAACTACATGACACTCATGCGGCCCCCCGCCGAATAGGAGGGCAAATGCCAACCTGGTTATCTGCGCTAGTAGGCACCATTTGCAGCGGGGTAGCCATTGGATGCGTGACGTGGCTGATGAACCGCCAGGGATGGCTGATCAGTCGGCGCGGCACGGTCGAAACGCTGTATGCGGCGGAAGTCAAACAACTGCGCGAGGAAAACAAGATCGCCCATGATCTGATCTACGCGCTGCGGCAGGAGATCTTGAAGGAGATGATCGGCAAGATCGGCACAGACGGGCTGACGCCGCGCCAGGTCAAGCTGATGACTTACACGATCGAGGAGTTGCACAAAGAGTATCTGCACACGACCACCGACGATGCTCTACGGGGCAGCGAAGTGGATCGTCACAGGTAGGAGAGGCAAGGAGATTGATATGGCTGGTATCGACATAGGCAAATTCTTCCACAACGCGATCCATGTCAAGCCCGCGACTTTGAAGGGCACTTCCTTTATAAAGCGGGGTAAGGAAACCGAGGCGGCAGACGCAATCAATGCCATTACCGCCCCACTCGCAGAAGCCGCACTCGTGGCGTTCCCTGCCGTGGCTGCTGGAGCTTTGCACGTTCGTCCTGAACAGCTGCATGGGGTACCTCACATTACCGACCATATTGCGGCGGCAGCGGCGATAAACGATCATATCGAGGAAGTGTTGAAGCCGAAATGAGCGTTCAATGCTTCCTGGTTGAACAGTCTGAAGACCGCCATTCATGGTTCCGCCCGGATATAGGCGAAACATACCCGAATTACGCGGCCCTGCCTGTCGGCGCCATGTGGTTTGCGGTAGACCCTGACATCTGGAAGGGCATGGGAATAGGGCCGGACGGACGATCGCTTATCGTAAAGACACCGGGCGGAATGTGGAATATCGACAGCCGGGCATCCAACTGCACGTTGCCGGACGATAACGAACATCGCTGCTGGATACGGCACGGCGAGCCGCCGAATGTCACAGTCGATAAGAACGGAAATACCTGTCAGGCAGGAGCGGGCAGTATTCAATGTGGCGACTACCATGGATTCCTGCAGAACGGAGTGTTGACATAACTATGGACCTCAACCTTGTCGAGCATGGCCCGTCCGTGCCGGTCATTCCCGCAACGCCAAGCCGCTTGCAATGGCGCGCGGTTGCTTCGTGGATGCAAGCAGCGGGCGCTTCCCTGGGCGGCATCATCATTGCGCTGGCGCAGAACAAAGAAACCGTCGCTCCGCTGATCCCGGTGAAGTACGCCTGGATCGGAGCTGTCATCTTTGCCGCCGGAAAGATCGTCGAAGCGGTGCAGCACCAAAAAGATCTGACCCGCCCTACAGAAAAGGTCAACATGAGCGCGCCCGCGTCGTCGCCGGTGAGTGAGTTTCCGGAGGATGGACCGCCGACACCATGAAGATCGAACCGACCGGATTTAGGGTCACGCCCGAGGAGGGCGGGCCGACGCACGTTTATACCGTGGAGCAGGCAATGGCGCTGCATGCCGCGCTCACGATCTGGCTTCCGTCTCCGGAGGAACATGACGAGCCGCTCTTGACCGACGAAACACCGCCCGAGCCTCAGTACATCAAGCAGGCTCTGGTGTCTCCTCCTCCGGTAGACATGGGTGACACTCAGAGGATGCCCGAACTGTGAACTTAAACGCGCTGGTGCCTCTGCCTGCCAGGAGCGATATCAATACCGGGCTCTCTCCTGCCACCCAATACACGATGATCCATACCCTCGGCGTACCGGGGAAGCCGACGCGTGACTGCGGGCCGATCACTAATCAGCGTCTGCGCTCGCAGATCTTTCATCACCAATTCAACAACTTCGGCATCGAAGGCTGGCGCCCCGGCGTTGAGCTGTTCAAGCGCGCGATGGATGATGTCTATCACGAGGATCGCGAGCTTCATGCCTCGATCGGAACGGCCGGGATGCTGTGCTGCCGGCTCGTGCGCGGCGGTTCCAACATGAGCAATCATTCGTGGGGAACCGCGATCGATATCACGATCAACGGCAAGCTGATCCCGCTGGGTTCGACGGTCTGCTATGTGGGTCTGCTGAAGCTCTACCGCTACATGCACCGGTACGGATTCTACTGGTCGGCAGGACTGCCGGGCCGCAAAGATGCCATGCACTTTGAGCTTGCAGAACAGATGATCGTTCGGCTTTACCGCCAATACTACGGAGCGCCATGATGAGATCGGTAGTGATGGCGATACCGCCGGCGCGCCGCAAGGAGCTGTCTGCTGAGATCGATCAGTGGCGGGCGGACCGCGAGCGCGTGATTGACACGGAAGGCTGGAGCACGTCGGTCCTGGAGACATCCGCAACCAGCGGCTATGATCTGCGCGAGCAGCTGCTGGCACTGCCGCCGTTCGATCAGCTCTGGCTCGTGGGAGATCTGCCGACCCTCTGGGTAACCGACGCGCCGGACCACCATGGCGACAATCGACGCCCGGTGCCGGCGGACTGGTACCTGGTCAACCGCGACGCCGGGATCAAGAACGCCCGGGTGACCGGGACGGACAGCTGCGCGCTTGCGACGGTGCTGGGCAGGCCGTTTGCCGGAGTCGGGCGGCTGAAGTTCGACGACCTGGAGGGGCTGACGCCGGCGCAGGTAACGGCGCTCTACCGGAAGCGGTTTGCAAGGCGGCACCAGCTGGCGAGAGAGGGCATGGGTGCCTATCCCCTGCCCTGTCGGCTGAACGATCATCTGAACTACAGAGATCCGAATACGGGCGGCGAGTATTTCCGCTACGGCGATTCAGTCGTAGCGGAGTTTGCGAGGTACCCGGACGCTCTAAAGCGCTTCTCTCCCATAACGGTCAACGATAACGACGGCGAGCTCGGCGCGGCAGTCCCTACCCTGATCAATCAGATCAATTCCGGCGGTTTTTCGTGGCAGCTCTTAAACTACTGGGGAGATTGGCAGGCGGTTCGAGATCATTCGCTGGTTTCGCCGATCGCGGCCGTGTGGGGCTCGTGCATGTGCGAGAGCATGGGGCCGACCTCGCTGGTGCGCTGGCTGCTGACGGGCGACCACGTTGAAGCCGCCATTTACAATCAGGACTGCCTGTTCCTGTTCTCCAAGCTGCTCGACGGCGCGTGCCTCGGGGCTGCTGCACTGGCCAGTGCGATCAGGATTGGCTATCCGTGGTCGCTCTTGTTCGGAGATCCAACGCTGCAGTTCGACGCGGGTACGCTTGCAAGGCTCGCCGGAAAGGTCACGGAGGTCGTAGAGATGGATCCACGCGTGGATGAGGTTCTGAAGCGGCTGAACACGCTGGAGATAGCATTCGCGGCCATGAATGCGAACGCACAGACCGGGACCGGTGGGAGCGGAAGCACAGACACCGGCACGGGCAGCGGCGGCAATGATACCTCCGGAGTGTCGGTCCTGCGCCGAAACTGCTGCGGGCCTGCCGTGGGCGATTGGCTTGCCGATGACCATTTCAGCGGCGGGCAGCCCTGGAGCCCCAACATAGCGATCGCGCTCGGCGGCTTGTCGAACGCAGCTCCCGCAGCGATCTACGGCTCCTGCCGAGCCGGAACATCCTTCGGCTATGTAGACAGTTTGGAGCCGGGCAGTTATATGCTGCGGCTCCATTTCGAGGAGAGCGCGAATGCGTCGGCGGGCAGGCGCCTGATGGACATACGGGCGCAGGGCGTTCTTGCGCTTTCAAGGTTCGATATCTTCGCCGCGGCGGGCGGCAAGGACCGCGCTTGCGTGAGGGAGTTGCCGGTCACAGTGGGCGCAGATCGGAAGTTTGCCCTGGCAGTTACGGCGAGCGCAGGCTCTCCGGACCCATGGGCGTTATTGTGCGGTTATGAGTTGATCAAGAGTTAAGGAGAAACCAGATGTACGCAATATTGGGCGCAGACAGCGCGGTTCCGTTCTTCTACCAGCAGGCCAACCTGAAGACCCCGGCCGACAAGCCGGATCTATTCACCTGGATCAATGTGAGCAACACCGGCCCGAACGGCTCTCCGCAAGGCCCGGTTCAACTCGGCGAGGCCTGGCCCGGCATCTCTTTCGGCGGCGCTCCGGTATCGCTGGACTTCCCTTCCGAGGGTGAGTTCGTCATCCAGGCGGCAGGCGGATACGGCGCCCAAGGCTTCGGACAGGCGGCCACTGCTTTGATTAAGGTGCATGCCGACCGGACGATCGAGTTTGTCATTCGGGACGGCGTCGGAGCGACCCTGCTGGCCGGCACGCACTCCTACGACAGCATGGCGGAGTATTGGGACAGGGGCCTGGGCGGAATGATGGCCGATGAGGTCTCGGTCGCTTCGCCGGTCTAATAAAGGGAACGATCGTTCCCAGGCTTAGTACGTGACTTTGGCCGGCGCGGCTGAATTCTCACCCGGCGGAGCCGTCTTTCTGGTACAATAGTCTACCTACTATCCGTTGGTAATTCGACTTTGGCGCGCGAGCGCTTCAGCCCGGTGGGGATCACTCCCTGCCGGGCTCTTTTTTTGTTTGGCCCTCACTCCTCATCATCCGCACCTTGCGCCGTTGCCAGTCCTGATCGGCCAACTCGCGCGCCTGCTGTTCCATGAGCGGTATGCGCTGCTTGTGTGGCCAGGTGGAGACACTACAGACGTGTTCGCGTCCGTCACCAGGATAGACGCGGAAGCCGTGCTCTGTGTCGATAGTGGCTTCGCCTGCGGGAGTATGGATGGTGTACTGAGCCATGCCTAGTCTGCCGGAATTGGCATGGCTTCGCCGTTAGAGAGTTCGACGCCGCCGAAAACGTGCTCCACATAATCACCGTCGGAACATCGGACCACGGCGTAAACATGCGTGCCCGTACCCTGGTCAATTCCGCAGAAAACCGATAGGAACTCTTGGCCGTTCGACTCGCCTCGATAGATTTCTTCTGCGCCTTCTTGCCGCCACCACTCTTGACCCTTCATCGTTTTAGCCTTCCTACACTCCGGCCCAGTTGACTAACCGCGATTCCGCCCATCGCCTCCGGCCTCATCCACCGCACTGCCCGCGCCGGCACCAGAAACCACAACAGACAGTACACCACGACCCGCAGCAGCCACACCATCCGCACCGCGAACGAGCTGCGGGCGGCGGCGATCAGCACCCGGCCGAGGGATATACGCCACACGACGATTTGAACCGCGAAAAGCGGGCGGCGCGGGTCCCCTACCGGCAACGCGGGCCCGCTCTCGAACTCCACGGGAACCTCACGAGAACCACACGGCGAGATTGGGGGGGGCTCAATCGGGGGGGCTTCCGTGGGACGCAGGATTTGCGCAAGGCGGTCGTAAGTCGTCAGGCTGATGCACGTCATGTGCCGCACCTTGCCGTCATCGGCCTTCTGTGGCGCTCGGAATGTCGATAGCCCGTTTTCCCGCAAGCGGTCACGCAGAGTACTCTCGGGGCTTCGCAGGCGGCGTGCTGCCGTTTTTAACGGCATGGCGTCGCGGGGTATGATATCCATGATCGAACTCCTCTCTAGTTCGGTCGAATGCTTCCCGATTTCGTTGCGCGTTATCGGGAAGCGCTTTTTTTCTATCTCTGCCTCTCAGACATCGGCAAGTAGATCACCTTGCCGTCTTCTGGAATTGCTTCTCTCAAGTCTGCGTCCGACCAGCGAACCGTCTTGTCCAGTTCTTGCTTTGCTTCCTTGTAGAGCGCAAGGCATTTCTCGCGCAGCACCTTGTTCGTAAACGGGTTACTATAACGGCGTACCGAGAGACAAAGAAGCGATACCACATCGGCGAGCTCATCATATTCTGCGTTAGACACGATGCGCATTCCGCGAGCCCGCATCTCGGCAGCCCATTCTTCACGTCGCTTCTTAACGTCTGCCTCGTCGCGACGCTCTTGTGCGGATTTACGTAGGCTCATTTCCTCGTGTCCTAATTCTCGGCCGTGGGAACTCCCGGTCTCCTCGGACTGTCATTTCTTTCAGCGATCGTCGGCGGGCGCGGCGGTTGGATCGTGATCGGCTGCGGCGCCCGCTCCCCGTTTTTCCGCGAATCTCGCTTGCTGCGCGGCCCTCATCTTCTGCTTGGTCTCCTCGCTCATCGGCTTGCGGGCTCCGGGCTTCCGCGGCTTGGGCTCGAAAAAGGTCTGGATGAACCGGCTCACAGCGCCCGCGCTCATTCCGGTCATAGCAGCGACAGTGGCGCGATTGACGGACTTCCCGGTTCTGACGCAGTCTTCCACGTAGGCGCGGGCCTCTGCGAGTGGATCGCCGGTATCCTTCCGATTGGTCGGCGGCGGCGGAGCGATGGCTGCGGCCGGTGCGACTGCGACGGGCGGTTTACTACCCGTGCCGGACTTCGCCGCTGCAGACGGCCCCAGGCGCTGAGCGACAATGGCCCGGGCGTACTGGCTTGCTGGATCGTCCGGTAGAACGTCCTGGAGATGCTTGTCCATCAGAAAGCGAAAGGCGTCTCCGGCCACAGTGATTTCATCCATTGGGTGATCTCCTCAGATCTGCATCGGTACAGTCAGCGGGCACCGCTCGGCGGCGGGCTCGGGCGCTCCGAAGTCCTGCGCCGTGATGATGGCGCCCTTCTCGAACTTCCAGAATAGGTCGCTCCATCCGGTTGTGCAGCTCCATTCCCCGGTTTTGCGAAGGAAGTTGACGAGCTTGCAGGCTTGCTCTACCTCGATCTCCCCGCCGTTGAAGACGCAGGAACCGGTCCACTTCCCGTAGGTTCGCATCTGGATCCGGACTTGCGACTCCGGAGGGTCGATGACGACTTCCCGGGGCGAAGTGTGGAAGTTGACGATCATCGGCGTAGTGGCTTCGAATTCGCGCGAACCATCGTCATAGATCTCCAATCGTGACGGGCCTTCGATCTCCATGCAGATGTCCTTGCCATCGAGGTCTTCGAGGTCGATCTTGGCGACCATTCTCACGAAATGGCCACGGTCGTCGTTGCAGGCGAAATTGACGAATAGGTTCATGCCCATACACTCACGATCGTTCTATCAGGTTCGCCGAGATTCGGAATTGGAACGAGGCCACAGTGTTGAAGATGCAACTCCACGTTGGAAAGGCTCCTGTCTCGATAGAAGAGCTCCGAATGCGGCGTGACCTGGCCAGGTGTAACGAGATGTGCGCGGCAAACATACTCCTCCGAATAGTCGGAAGGGTGATCGTAGACGGCAAAAATCCAGAGACCGCCAATCGCAGTGTCGCTCACGCCGTCACCTCGATTGAGTGGGTGATGTGCCAGGCGCCGGTTGCGCGCTTGATGTTCTCGGTGAGATACGGCATGATCTCGTCCGACCAATCTTCCTTCGAGACCCATCCGGATCCATTGTTGAGGCAATTGACGTCGAAGATCCCGATGCCGTGCGGGGCGGCTTCTGCGCCGACCCAATGGGTGTAGCGGTATCGCGCCGCCATGGGGACGCCGGGATTGCACCAGGGACCTTCGAACTGTATTCGGGCCAGGCCGTATTCGGGCCATCTCTCCCTGCCCGGATTCTTTTCGATCCCGGTGTAAATCGTCCGGAAGTCCTTGCCGAGGGCACGCAGCGCGGCGTACATCATGCTGGGGCTGGTGTAGCGCTTTACCTCGAAGTCGGGGATAGCGAGACGGACTTGCTCCGGTCGCAGGCCGTAAATCGCGGCTAGGGCAGCGGGGCCGCAATTCATGCCCCATTCCTCATAGGCGGCTTCGGCCTCTTCATAGGTGAACTTGGTGGGGATCATTCCGGCTGCTCCTGGGAAGAATGGGAGTCATGGGAACGGCCGGCATCTATTGCGTCGGTGGCGTTGGCCGGGTCTTCGTGCCATTTCATGAACAGATCACGTTTGACTTCTGCTCGCTGAAAGAACGCTTCTTTATCTAAATCATAGATTTCTGCTACGACGCCTATTGCCGCCATGACATCCGCCATTTCGTCGCGCAACCGATCGTCAAGCGGAGGACCGCCGTCCGGATGCTCTTGTGTGGCGTAATAGGCTAACTTTTTGCCTATTACCTGAACAAGCTCGCCGCATTCTTCAGCAAGCTTCGCGAGACCATTAGCAGGCAACGCCATATCACTCTCTCCCTGGCACCCACGTACCAAAAATGCACAATGTGCCCCTCTTCATCCACCAGCGTCAACGCTCGTTCCTTACAACCGCTCAATCGTCACGACGACCCCGGCCCGGTTCGGCTCCTGCTCGCGCGGTACGATCGAGGCGTGAAAGCTGGTGACGAACTCCTTCCGATCGTCCTGGATAACGCCCATCTCCACCAGGGCGTCCACGACAGCCTTGCCGGCGCCGGAGGCGTTCTGCTCGTCACGAGGCCGGTAGAGCTTGTCCGAGGTGCGCCCGCCGACGTAGAAGACCAGAGAGATCGTCACCGGCGCCGTGAAGGTCGGAATGCCCTCTTCCTTGATCTTCCAGCCGATATCGGCTTTGTAGTCGGCGCGCGCCTTGCTGCGGTAGCTCCAATGGCGGTGGCTCTCTTCGTTGGGCGAGCAGGCGCGCGGCGGTAAGTCAATCTCGAACGTGACGCGCTCGGGCTGATCCCCGGTGGCGACACGAGAGGGCGGCGCAGGCCTGCGGGGCGGCCTGGTGGGCGGCTTGCTGCCGGTCAGGCGCTGGTATTCGGCGTTGGTTAGGTGGATGGGCATGGCACCTCGATGTACTTTTGCGCGATGCTCAGGATTTGCTCGCACTTGTCGATGTCGAACCAGTCGTCTGTGCGGGCGCCGGTCTCGATATCGATCCAAAAGTCGTTCGGAGCATCCATGGATAGGATTGCCTCGATCTTATCTTCGAGGTTTTCAAGCCAGATGCCGCCGGCGTATCCGACGAACCGGCGATTTGGAGGAGTCTGAAAAGCACCGCTAATACCCCGGCCTCCGGATGCATCATGCAGGAAAACTACGCTGTCACTGCCGGACACGGCTGGTTCTATGGCCGCTATGTCGAAACTGTAGGCTTGAATGATGATATCGAGCCGTTGACGCCAATCGAACCTGATATAGTTGTAAATGTCCGGATATCGGTCGATGCTGCGCCCAAGGTTGATCTGGACACGCTTTGCGCCTTCAACCAACTGGAGTGCCGTCTCGATTGGGAACCCTCTTCCTTCCGCAGCACACCGTGCCAAATTCCCACACAGGTGAACCGATTTGCGCGTCTGCGTCATAGCCATTCGGCGCAGTTCGCGCAGAGCCGGGTACCTCGGTTCTGCGCCGGTGCGCTGGTCGGAGAGAAGCAGGCCCCATTCGACGAACGGGTAGATGCGGCTCAGTCGTTCGAGATCATGCTCGCTTGTGCGATCGTCCGCACCGGTGATGGTAACGGTCCTAAGCTTCATTTCTCTCCTTCTCCGGTCACTAATCCTCGGATCTGCAACGCCCATTCACGATCGGCAGGCGCGCCGACGTGAAGGTTGAGGAAGTAGCAGAGGCGCTCCCACTGCTCGTAAAGCAGCTCGGGCGACTTGTAGACTAGTCCGTCCTTCAGGTGAGTAAGGGCGCCTACCAACTCCTCGTGTTTCTCGAACTTGGCCGGGATCAGACCAATGATGATCTCGATCACGTAGTACAAGTCAGTCATGTTGAAGTTCTGCGGTTGACCAGCCTCGTTGCGGAGTCGCGCGTTCTCGGTCTTGAGGACGTGGAAGTCGTACCAGAGCCAACTCAGAAAGATCGTGTCGATCGTCTCGCCGCGCCTTAGGACCGCAGAGATGATCTCTTGCGGACGGCCTTTGGTTTTCATTCGAAGGACCTTTCGACCTGGTGCGCGAGCTTCTCCAGGAGATTGGCCGCGTATACCAGTGTCTTCGCGGTGTCGGGCTTGGCTTTACGCGAGGCGCTGAGCTGCCGGCGGCTCTCCTGCCGGATATGCGCGGCGACCTGTGCCGCAAGGCCGTCGGCCGGGTACAGCGCCTTGCGGCCCTGCAGCGTGATGACAGCGGCGGAATTGACGCGGTACGGGATATCGAGCAGTTTCCGCCTCTTCAGGATGAGCAACTGCCGGTTCAGCTCGCCGGGATCGGTCAGGCCGGTCCTCTGCGCGATCTGCTCAATGTTCAGCTTGCAATCGGACTGCTCCGACAGAACTTCCAGCAGCCGGCGCTGCTTGGCCGTCAGCTCTTCGACCTGGTATCTTTCGGGGGCTTCAGTCGGCATACGGTATCCTCGGATCTTCGTAGCGGGTCGTGATCTCCTCGAAGCGGGTGCAGGCGCCGCGCCAGGCGAGCTTGGCGGTCCCGGTCGGGCCGTTGCGCTGCTTCGCGATGATCCACTCGGCGGGTTCGGTCTCGGCGTACGGATCCCGATCATCCTCGCGTTTGTAGTAGTCCGGGCGGAACACGAACGTCACAACGTCTGCGTCGGCTTCGATCGATCCGGATTCGCGCAGGTCCGACATGATGGGCCGCTTGTCCGGACGTTGTTCCACGGCGCGGGAGAGCTGAGCGAGCGCGATGACCGGCACATTCAAATCACGCGCCAGCGCTTTCAGGCCGCGCGAGACCTCGCCGACTTCCGTGGTGCGGTTCATGCGGCCACCGGAGCCCGAGATAAGCTGCAAGTAGTCCACACAGACCAGCGAGAGAGCACGGCGATCGTGGAGACGCCGGGCCTTGGCGCGCATCTCCTGGATGGTCAGCGCGGGTGTGTCGTCGATCGTAAGCGGCGCCTCACGCATTTCGAGGATCGTGTCGCCGATGCGCTGCCATTCGCCGGTACCGAGGTAACCGGTGCGGATGCGGCCGAAGTCGACGCGCGATTCCGAAGCGATGAGCCGGTCCGCGAGCTGACCGGCCGACATCTCGAGCGAGAAGATCAGCGCCGGGCCATGCCGGCCGGCATGATGGAGCGCGATCTGCAACATACCGCTGGTCTTGCCTTGCCCAGGTCGGCCGGCCAGAACAGTGAGCTCGCCTGAGTGCAGGCCCTGGGTGTAGTAGTCGTAGTCGCTGAAAGGAGTGCCGCGACCAGCCGGGCCCTTGCGTTCGTAGCGGCTCTCCAGCGCCTCAAGCTGTTCTTCCAGGATTTCGCGCAGGGTGCGAGATCGGTCGTCGGTGCGGACGGCTCCGATCTCGCGCAGAAGCGTCTCGGCCTGATCGATAATCTCGGAGGCGGTGCGCTCGCCAGGCGAATACGCGACGTCCGAGAGCTCTGCGGAGAAGCGGACCATCTCGCGCAGCAGATGCCGTTCGCGGACGATCCCGGCGTAGTACGCAATATTGGCGGAGCTGCTGGGCTCGCTGGTGAGATTGAACAGATAGACCGGCCCGCCGACCAGGCTGAGTTGGTCTCGCCGGCTCAGGACCTCTTCGACGGTTAGCAAATCGACCGGCTCATTGCGTCCGTGCAGATCCAGGATCGCTTCGTAGATGCGGCGGTGCGCTTCGCGATAGAAGGCCTCCGGGCCGACGATCTCCGAGGCGATATCGATCGTGTGCGGATCCAGCAGCAGGCTGCCGAGTGTCGCGGTTTCGGCTTCGATGGAGTTGGGCGGGATGCGGTCCTGTATCATCTCGGTTCACCTGGCGCCTCGTTTCGCCCGATGGCCGCTGGAGCGCGGCCGGACAGGGCCGGTAGGGTCCGACGAGCCGCTTCGATCTTCAGCGCTTCGACGACGGCTTCGGCTTCCTGCTCGGCATGGCGCCAGAAGATATCCGGCGTATTGCCGGGCTCGGAGCAGCAGAAGGCGGCCCATCCGCCGCGCTGATCCACGAAGCGGCGTGCGGCTTCCGAAAGGTCCGGAGGCGGGCCGGCATCGAAGCATCCGGGTCGGCCCGCGACCGGCACGGCATTCGGGCCGTACTTCACGGCCGCGGCTCGCAGTTCGCGGAGGACGGAGGCGCCGTTGGGCGAAACTATGCCCAGCAGCAACTGGATCTGGGCGTGAAGGGCGCCGATGGTTGGTCGGAATTCGCCCGACTCAGACGCGACGACCCATTCAAACAATCGTGAAGTGAGCTCGCCCGGCACGTCCATAAGCAACTGCGTCAGCAGCTCCACAAATTGCCGGTCGTTCAGATTGTCCTGTGTCGGCTTGGTCTTCAGGCCGACCTCGATGTACGCGATTTGCTTGCCGTTCACGTTGCCTCTCCGTGGGCGCCGTTGCGCTGCGCCTTGATCTTCTCGATGATGGCGTCGGCATCTGCGGCCGTCGCCTCAATGCGGTCATCGAGAGTTTCGGGACTGCCGCGAACCGTGCAGCCCGCGATCCATCGCCGCGCAGCGGCTTGCCAGTCCCGCATCGGGTTTTTGCCGACGCGCCAGCCGTTCGACTGGTAGTAGTCCCAGCTGACCTTCGCCTCTTTGCCGGTGGAACCGTTGGCTTTGAAGAACTCTGCGAACTCACGCTCAGTCGGCCGGACGAAGCGTTTCGAGATGGGAGGATCCATTTCGGGATCGGGCGTCGGCGCGTCAGCGCTGCACTCACTCTCTTCCGGAGTCTCCACTGAAGGTGTAGGTGAAACAGAGGGAGTAACAGAAGGTGAAGGTGAAAGAGAAGGAGAAGCGCTGTTTTCTGCTGTTCCTTGCTGTTCCTTGCTGTTTTCTGGCAAAAGCGTCTCAGAATAGGCGCGATATTGCTGATTGGCAGGAAATCTTGACCCTGTATCAGCAAATCTTTTGCTGATATTGATGTAGCTTTGCCGCTTGAACCATGTCTGAGGCGGGAACGCGATGTACTGTCGGCCGTCGACTTCGTACCGATCCCAAAGTCCCAGTTCCGCAATGCGTGATAGGACCGCATCGACGTCCGCAATGGTTTCGTCGAACCCCGGGCAGACCAGCATTCGGAACTCGCGCGGGTTGCCCGGCAGCCGTCCCCAGTCATCCGCTTGTGGGATTGCCATGAGGTAGATCGCGACGGCGTTATGGCCGAAAGCCGAAAGGTCGGCGATTCGTGCGTCCTGGCTGATATCGGTTGAGATTTCGCGTTTACGGCTCAAGGAATGCGATCTCCAGAATCTGAATGGTTGTGACTGAGCACACAGGTACCTGCGGCACCCTTACTGCAGGTCGAAGTCGAACGATCCAACGCCCGCGTGCATGCGCCGGTGCAGCTCATCGCGAATGACCTTGCCGAACTCCTCCGGCGCGTCTGTGATCTCACGGAGCGCCCAGCGCAGATAGTCGTCCGGCACGTCCTCAAGCGCTTCGCCTTTGTGCTTGCCGAAGATCACAAATGTCTTGCCACAGGTGATTTCGAGGTACATGCCGATCTGTTGGCGCAGGACGCTACTGCTCATAACTGGTCGATCTTTCGGAACTCGATGATCCAGACCCACGGATTGAGCGCCCACGAGCCGGGACCGTGGATGGTTTCCCACAATTTTTCGTATGCTTCTCGCGCCCCGATACAGCCTCGCGCATTGCAGCCATTGGGGCCGTCAAGACAACCGGGGCCGTAACAATGAAGGTCGCTTATGCCCTCAGCACGGGCGTCGGCTCCGATAATCTCGTTCAGCCGTTCCACACGGACCAAGCAGACATCAAGCGTAATGCGGGACGCCCAACGCGGCATGAAGAGAGAGGGACGCCACTTCTCAACCGCCACATCGGGTTCGTCAGCGCGTGTGTAAATTGCGTAACCTTTCGGAACTTCAGAAGGCTTAACGTGATCCCACGACGGGCGGGTGGCCCAAGTCTCGCGCACCCACAAGCGATCTCCGGGGACGCCGTACGGACATCTGCGACGGGACGCCATTGTCGCCCATTGCCACGTCCCATCAACAATCACAGGATTGATTTCGCTGTCCGGGTCAGGCTTCACGATCCTGCGTGTCTGCGTCTTCTTGCCCGCAAGCAGAGCCTTCACCATCGGGGCCGAAAACAAGATTGGTCGCTCTTTGACTTCGCTCATTGGTGGCTCTCTCCGGGTTGGGATGGGTCGGACGGATCTGATGGGTTGGCGGCGGGTGGCGCCGGCAGGCGAATGTAGCGGGCCTGGACCCATGCGGCGCGCTCGGTGCTGTCCAGCGGGCTGAGCTTGCCGCTGACATAGCATTCGCGGGCGGCGTTGGACTTGCCCTCGAAGACGATTTTGCGAACCTTCATCGGATGCCAGCGATCGTGCTTCGAGGGCGTGTGGCCGCGTGCGAAGATGCGGACCTCTACGGTGTCGCCGATGTTGACTACCAGTGCGCTCATTCTGCCAACCTCCGTGTTCCATCGGGCTCGGTGGTGTATGCGAATATCACGACACTGGAGCGGACGGACCAGCCTTCGGCTTCCCATTCCACCATCTCGGCTTCCTGGGATTCCAGGGAGAAGTGCGAGGACAACCGCGTTTCTTCTCGTCCGTCCGCGGCGAGGCGGAAGGCGATCGTTCCGTAGACCGAGCGGAACACGACGTGTGGGCGCTGATCGTTATTGGGCACTATCAAACTCCTGTCAATTCAAGGGATCGTCTCGCGCTGTTGGTTTACTTCTCTCCCAGCACTTTGCCGCGGTCGGCGGCGCGTTCGTCTATCATGCGGAGATTGTAGGATGCCTGCTTTGCGCCATCTGACGAGTGATCGAGCGCCCAGCAGAGGGTATCCCGCATCATGGTAAGCAGGCGTTTTTCATTCTTAGGCACTGGCCCCAGCTCTCCACGGAGAGTGCAGTTGATCTTGTCGTGTGCGACGACGATCTCAGCTTTTGTTTTCAAGTGGTTTCTCTCTTGTCTGTGCTGACTGACGAATGTGCTCCACTACCCCGTCTGAATCCGGTGTGCCCCATTTCCTGTGTTTGATCTCCCCTGCCTTTACATTGGCGAGGTCGAGCATGGAGATGCCACGTTTGTGGCAGAGATGCAGAAGCAGCAACACGCAGTCTGCGATCTCCATGTTTGTGCGGTGAAGGTCGCCGGATAGCGAGGCATCGGCGAACATAAGAGGCTTTGTCTTCTCGTGCGCCAGTGCTTTCTCCATTTCGGCAATGCCAACAAGCTCTATGGCCTCCCGTGCGAAATGCTGGCGGATGGATTGCTCGGTGCTTGCTGGGAACGTGTCATCGGCCCATCGGCCGAACTCGTTCTGGAACTGATCGATGCTCATTCGGGCTCCTTCTCCACCGTTCCCAGTTTCTCACCCATGCCGGCTTTGAACGCGTCGAACTCTGCGCGGGTCATGGTGGGCCATTGCTGCCAGTCAGCGGTGAGGGCGCGGAGTTGTGTCGCCTTAACCGGGCCGGGAACCTCTTTGCGAATCGCGCGCTGAAAGCCGCCGTCATCGAATTTCCAGAGCAGTACTAACGTGTGAGTGGAGTTGTCCGGGTTGATCTTGACGAGGAGGTTCGGGTTCGGGTTCAACATTGCTGATTGTCCTTGAACCCATAAACTCTGGCGACGATCGGCCTGCGGACTTCATCGATGCGGTTGAAGCCGGGGCAAGGTTCTTCCAGTGGAGCCGTGCATTTGTCGGCCATCTCTGGGAACGTACAACGGCAGCGGCCGCAGATGATTGAGTTGCCCAGGACGGCTTCGACCTCGTTGCAAATCTGGCTTTGCCGAAGGTCTCGTTTACGGCTCATGGCTGCTTTTTCCCCCAATGGGCACGCGCCCAAATCCTTTTGCATTCTCTGCACTCCCTAATAATTCCGGATTTGAATCTCCGAACTTGAGTGTTGAGAGCGTTGAACTCGTGCCCGCGCTTGCAGTGCGTTTTGTTACGGTTGATGTATGCAGGACTCGAAGGAGTGACCGCTGAGTGCTCTAGAGCCGTGAGGTTTTGAAGATGGTTCGGATTCACACATCTCTTGTTTTCGCAAGTGTGATGCAGGTCACTCTTTGTCTTTTTGTGCCCCGCGACCACCTCGTAGGCGTAAACATGAGCTTTGATGCATTTGCCGTTGACCCACATCTCACCATAAGGTTTATCAGGCGAGTTCAAAGGCCAAATCCAGCACCCGTTTTCCTGCTTGATGACTACGGACAGAAACAGTTCCGGCGTCCATTTAAGCAGCTTCCTGAGGCCCAAGATGCCGCATCTGGATTTAATAGCACCGGGAGTGCGGGCGATTAATTCGCTGAGCTGTTGGATTGTGTGATTGGGATGAAGGAGACGAAGAAGGGCATCTTCTTCAGGAGTCCACGGAGTACGACCGGCAGTAACGCCGGTAAATGGGGGTACACTAGCCATGATGATCACCTTTCGGAAGAAGGTTGATTGTCCACGCGGAGGGGTCGCCAAACCGCCTCCGCACACCCCTAAATTATACCCGGAAATGCTCGTCATTCGTACACCTTTTGATCTCAAAATCACTCTACTGACAATCTAGCTATCTCACGGTCAATCAGTTCGATGTCATGTGCTACTTCCTC
>Ga0193706_1000095_pt1 | contig 63413 bp, 43 predicted proteins | sample U3c1metaG_FD_160130 | JGI IMG/M metagenome (GOLD analysis project Ga0193706, IMG submission 160130) | Soil microbial communities from a riparian zone of the East river system, Colorado, United States - U3c1 | ecosystem: Environmental > Terrestrial > Soil > Riparian zone | place: USA: East River...
TCCACAGCGACGTAGCGCATTGCCTGCAGCAAACCTTCGGTCCAAACCGGGCGGGCGACGGCCTGGATATGGCGCCCGCGCCCGTCGAGGGGCAACTCGAGCCGGTACATCAGTCGCGATGGCCGCTCGGCGAGCGCTCGCGTGCGCTGGACGACCAAGCCGCGAGCCGAGATATCGATGACCCTGCACTCGTGGCAAAAACCATCAAGGTGCTGAAGGGCGGGTAAATCCACCTGTCCTCGCAGGCCGAAACGACGTTCCATGCTTTCCTCCCTGCAATGCCGCAAGCTCTGGTGGTCGCGGCAAATGGAATCGTGTCTCTACCCGCGTCGTGCGGCCAACTTCGCGGCGAACTAGATTCCCCAGTCCTCGGATGGCTGCTGGGGCGGCGGAGGTTCGGCGGGGGTCGATTGGGCGGGGGCCGGCAGGGACCCAGCAGGAGTTGTCGCCGGCGGCGGAGCAGGCCTGCGCACGCGGGGCGCAACAGGACGCGCCACCGGTAGCGGCGCGGCACGTCGCGCAGGAGCACGTTCCACGCGCAACGGCTCCGCCGTTCGGATGGTCGCGGGCGGCTCTTGCGCAACGGCCGGCCCACCAGCTGGGTCGCTGGCAGATCCGGAATTGAAGGGCACGGCCGTGGTGACGGCGCCTGCGGCGGGGGCCGCCGGGAGCTCAGCGCCAGCAGGTGGAGCGAGCACCGTCGTCGGCTGCGGAACGGCCACCGGGGCGGCTTCGATGAAGTACTCGAAAACGAGCCCGCCAATAGCGGCGCCGATAGCCAGGTAGTAGAGCCAGCCGCTGCCGAGAACGCCTTTGGCGTTGAGCTGGCGCGCTTTCTCGGACGGGATGCTGCCGGAGCGGTCCCACCTGCGCTCCTGTTTGCCGGACGACGGCGGCGCAGGCCAGCGGGAGTCCGACGGGTGCTGGGATGGCGTCGTCGGCAGCGACGGATCGATCCAACGATCGCTCGGGACGAACGAAGAAGGAGCTTGGGACGACGATGGTGAATACGAAAGGGGCGCACCCGAGGGCGGTGGATAAACGAGCCCCACCGGGGTCTTCATCGCGCCCGCCTGGCGCAGGTGAGAGATGATGGCCGGTCGCAGCGTGCTGTCGGAAGGCGATCGCGATTCTGCGAGTGCGAAGAGCTCGTTGACACGTTCGCGACGGCGCTCGATGAGAGGGCCCACCAGCTGATCGACGACGAGGGCCACCTCGTCGCTCGTCGCGAGACGCACGCCGGGAGCGTGCTCGATGGCGTCGCCGAGTTGCGCCGCGTTGGGGATGCGGCGCTCAGCGGTTCGCTCGAGCGCCATTTCCACGAGAGGGAGAAGCGCGATCGGGATGCGCCGCTCGCCGGCCTCGAGGGCGGAAAGCGGCCCTTGCAAGATGCGCTCGACGACTTCGACATCGGTGGCGGCTTCGAAGAGGCGCCGACCCTGCAGCACTTCCCAGAGCAATGCGCCCATGGCGAACACGTCTGCGGCGGGACCAATGGGTACGGCATTGACCCCGATGCGAAGCTGCTCGGGGGCTTTGTAGGCAAGTCTTCGATTGCGCTGTCCAGTCGCGCCGGGGAGGCTCGTCACGCAAGACAATCCCGAGTGCAGTAGCTTCGTGTCACCGCGGTAGCTCACCAAAATATTGGTCGGGGCAATGTCACCGTGCACGATAGAGCGCGTGCCGCCGACATTTTGACCGCGTGGGTGGCGCGCATGCAGAGCGGACAAACCCGCCACCACATCGAGCAGAATGCGCAGCATGACGGGCAGCGGAATTTCGAAACGGGCCGCAGATGCTGCGCGCCAGAGCTCATCGAGCCGCACCCCGAGGATGAACTCCGTCGCGACGTAGAGATCCCCTTCATGGACCAAGGTATCGGTAGGCTGAACGAAGTTCGCGTGGCGCACGCGCCCCGCAGCGCGGGCCTCCGCCAAGAAGGCAGCTCTCACCTCGGCTTGTCGCGCCAGCGTGTGCTCGACCTTCGTCAGCTCGACGATGCTCGTACCCGTGTTCGGTCCGCGCACGCGCGCGGCCATCACCGAAACGAAAGCCTCGTCTTGAAGCTCCATCAGGAGCTCGTACCGTCCTACGCGCGGTAATTCTGAAGGGACGTCGTCGCTGAGCGGGGATGGCATGAACCCGTGAAAAGATTAGCATGCACGAAATCAAGACCGCGCGGCAAGGTGTTGGTCCTTGGTGGGATAACGACCGCTCACGCCGCGCTTCGCGTTGACCCTGCCAATTCGTCCTGAACGCGTGAACCGCGGAGTACACTTACCCACGATAGCTTACATTGGCGCCGATTGACGCTGGCGCGACCGGACGCTTGGAGCGAGCGGTGGGATAAGGCGAATCGGCAGATAACTCAGGGCAGGCTCTTCATTTCCTCGATGAGAGCCTTCGCCTGATCGAGGTTGGGATCCTCGATCAAAGCCTTCTGCGCGAGGAGCCGCGCTTTGCGGATGTCGCCACTCTCCTTCGCCATGCGGCCGAGGAAGTAATAAGAGAGGCCCTTGGCCGCCGGAGTCGCGCCGTCGCCACCGGGCGGCGCGGCTTTCATGAAGGTCACCGAACGAAACGCTCGGCCGGCGAGCTCTTGATCGTCGAGGTCCTTGGCGAGCAGACCGAGCTCGAGCGCAACTTCCCCATTCTGCAAATCCATTTCGAAGGCGCGGGTGAGTGCCTCGAGCGCCGAGCTGAGATCGCCCATTCCCAACTGAATTCGCGAAATTTCGCGGTGGACCGCGGACAGTTGCTTGGAGCGCCGCCCCTTTCGCTGCGTCACCGTCGAACGGTAGAGAAGGAGCGCCTCGGGCGCGCGCCCGCTCGCGACATAGGCGCGCCCCAGCAGCAGCACCACGCCGTCGTCGTCCGGCCGAAGCGCGCGCGCTTCCTCCAGCACGTCGACCGCTTTGATCGGGTCCCCGTCCTCGGCCATCAAAAGGTCAGCCGCGCGGAGCAGGAGCCCGAAACGCGCCGCTACATCCGCTTCCAGGGCTGCCTCTTCCAAGATCAGCTGCGCCAGTTGCGGGCTCGCTCCGCTCTTCTCGTAGATCTCGTGCAGCCGGGCGCGGATTCCGAGGTTTTCGGGCGCAACTTGCATCGCGCGCTCGAGTCCCGCTTGGGCCTCGGCGGGTCGACCCGCGCGTTCACAGGCGTCGGCGAGACGCAGCGCGACCTCGACGATTGCTTCGCCCTCGACGAGCAACGCTAGTCGGCTCAAAAGGGCGCTCGCGCTCTCCCACTGTTCGCTGCCGTATTCGATTTCGGCCAAAGCGAGAAGCGCGTCGGCGTCGTACGGGTTCTGCTCCAAGAGGCCTTCGAGATGGGTGCGCGCTTGATCGGTGAGACCTGTTTGGCAGAGCAGCTGCGCGAGACGCAGCCGGATTCCGCGGTCTCCACCGGACCCGCCTTGGGCGGCCTCGCGTTCGAGCGCCAGCACGAAGTCCTGCAAGTGCGCCACGCCGCCGACCTCGTAGGCGCGCGCGAAGTCGCCGATCGCTTCACCGGTGCGGCCCAGCGCTTCGAGGAGCGTGGCCCGCTCGCGATAGAGCGGCGCCAAACCGGGCGCCCTTTCCAAGGCGATGCCCACCGTCTCGACCGCCGCCTCGATTTCGCCGAGGTTGCGATAGCTCTCGAGGAGCGCGAACAAGATGGCCGCGCTGTCGGGCGTTCGATCGAAGGCCTGCCGCAAAAGAACCGCCAATTCGCGGTGCGCGCCGCGCGCCTGGTACCGCTGAGTGAGCAGCTCGGACAGCTCGGTATCCTCTGGACTTGCGTGGAGCCCGGCCTCGAGCGCGCGTTCGGCGAGCTCGGCGTCTCCCTGCTCGTTGCGGAGCGCGTAAAGCCGGCGCGCAATGCTCGCTGCGGCCTCGCCCGTCTCGACCGGCAAGAGCTTCTCGAGCGCCTCGGCGATTTCGAATGAATCGCCGCGCGCTTCGGACAACCGCAAAATGGCCTGGAGCGAGCCTTTGGCCTGCGGATCCCAATCGAGGGTGGCGTGGTAAATATCGAGCGCGTCCGCCAGTCGGCCGCTCTCTTCGAAAAGAGCACCGAGCCGCCTAGAGAGCGTCAGAATCGAGGGGAGATCGCTGCGGTCTTTTGCGGCATCGAGCTGACGCATGAGCAGCATGCCGAGCTGATCTTTGTCGCCGCGTCGCTCGAGGAGATCGGAAAGCAGCACCGCCGCCCGAAGGTGGGTCGGTTCCTCTTCGAGGACACCCTGGAGAAGCTCTGCGGCCTGCGCCTCGGTGTCGGGGCGTGCAAGGAGCAGCTCTGCCTGTTCGAAGCGCAGCCGGTTGCGTTCTTCGGGCGACTCGATGAGCGGCAACGCCTCGGCAATGAGCAGGACCAGGTTCTCGGTTTGACCGAGACTTCGGTAGATTTCGAGGAGAGGCTCCCAGATACCGCGATCGGCGGGCTCGTAATCGCGCAGCTTGGCGTAGATGCGCGCCGCTCGCGGAAGATCGCCGAGCGTGCCTCGGGCCATCTCCGCGATTTCGAGCAGCATACCGCGCCGCTCTTCGCCCGCCGCCGCATCGGCAACCTGCTCTCTCAGATCGGCGGCGCGCCCCAGATGGCCGGCCTTGGTGTAGAGCTCGGCCAGTGTTTTGCGTGCCCACGACGTGTGCGGTTCGTCGAGCTCGTCGCTCTCGACCAGCTTGGCGAGAATCGATGTCGCCAAGGGCTCGTCGCCAGCCGACAGAGCGAGCGTCACCCCTTCCCGCTGCTCGTCGATCGTAGCGGCTTCCAAGGCGATGAGACGGAAGAGGGCATCGGCGTGCGCCGTCTCTCGACCGCGGCCGCGCGTGACGCGCTCGTAAAGGCGAACCACACGTTCACTTTTCCCCGCGCTCTCGAGTGCAGGTAGAAGAGCGTCCGCAGCGCGATCCGCTTGCGGCGCGATCTCGAGGGCGCGTTCGAGCAGCTCCATCCCTTCGGCGACCGTCTCCGCCCGAGCGAGCCGGATCTTGGCCAAGCGGTAAAGGACGTCGGCGTAGTCGGCCGATTCTGCCTCCGCGCCGGCCGCCACGCGCAAGGCGAGCAGCTCGCCGAGCTTGTCGTGCTCGCCAATTCGTTCGTAAAGGGTTTCCAGCGCAGCCCATGCTGCGCCGCCCGCAGGGGGCGATTCCTTGAGCTCGCGTAGCGCCTGGTCGGCGTGCCGTTGCAGGCGCGCTTTCTCGCCTTCCAGCTTGTGCGTCTCTTCGTAGAGCAACACCAGATCGCGCAAAATGGCGGCGCGCGTCTCGGCCGACGGAGATGCCGAGAGCCGCGCCTCGAGGGAGCGGCCGACGAGCTCGAAATTGCCCCTCTTACGCAGGGCGCGCTCGAAACTCTCCGCTTCGAAGGGATTTTCGCTCGAGGCGTGGAGCGCCGATTCGATGAGCTCATCGGCGCGTTCCGTGTCGTTCTCCTTCTGTGCAATGATGGCGAGCTCGAACAGCACCTCGCCCCGGCTCACCTCGACGACAGTGCCGGGAGCGGAGCGCCCCAGCACGAGCAGCAGCGCGCGCAACGTGCGCTGCGCGCGCTCGAGCTGCCCCTCTTCGGCGGAGAGTTTTCCGAGCATGCAGAGGATACCCGCATGCCCCGGATCGATCTTGGCCGCCAAATCGAGCTCGGCCAAGGCGAGAGCGCGTTCATCCAAGTGCAGGAGTACGCGCGCCAGCTCGAAATGCACGATGGCTCGTTCCTTCGGCTTGCGATGACCGTAGCGTTCGAGCTCCGAACGAAGGACACCGGCCGCCTCATCGAGACGCGACGCGAGCACGAGGGCGCGGGTCAAAGTGAGCCCGATGGATGAATCGTCGATCGTGAGCCGGCGCGCCTGATCGAGCAGCGGGATGGCCGCGTTGGGATCGTGACGCTCATCGAGATGCAGATGGGCAGCTTCGCGCAAGAGCTCGAGACGCGTCGTCCGGTTGTCGGCCTCTTCCGCCTCGACGCGCAAGAGCTCGGCCAGCTTGGTGAAGTCGCGCTCCTCGCGATAGAGCTCGCGCAAGCGAGCGCGAATGGCGCGCGGCTGCGCACCGCCCAAGACCGCCTTCTCCAGGCGCTCGAGCGCGCGCTCTCGATTGCCCGCGGCGAGGTACGCGCTCGCCAAGGCGAGCGTGTCGGCCGCAAGGTGGTCGGGGGAGCGAGCTTGCGTCAAGCGTTCCAGCGCTTCGGCAGCCTTGAGATTCTCGCCGCGTTGGCCATAGAGGCGCGCCAACTCGCGCAATCCTTCTTGGCCCCCCGCGTCCGCGCTCTTGCGATAGTCGGCGATGGCGCGATCGACATCGTCGAGTCGTTTTTCGCAGAGCTCGGCTCCCTTGGCCCACAGCTCCGCCGCGAGCTCGCGGTTGCCCGCCCCGCCGTGACGGGCGGCCTGCTTCTCCCAGAGCTCGGTCAGATCGCTGTACGCGCCGAGCTGCGCGTAAAGCCGCGCCAACTCGGGCACCACCGCGTCGGCGACGACGTCGTGGTCGTCCTCCGTCAAAAGATCGCGATAGACCGCGACGGCGCGCTCGGCGTCGGCGAGGTTCTCGGAACAGACGAGCCCCGCTTGCCGGCGCATCTGCCGTGCCCGGGGGCGATCGAAAACATAGCGCGACCCGCCGAGCATGTGGTCGACCGCGGTCGCGTAGTCGTGGTCCTCGAGGGCCATGCGAACCAGCTGATCGAGCGCCCAGAAGGCGGCTTTGCTCCAAGCGGCCGCCGCGCGACCGGCGTTGTCATCGGAGAGTGGCGGCACCCAACACGCGATGGAGACGTCGAAAAGCTGCTGGCAGACGCTGATGGCAAGGGCCCGATCGAGCACGTGCGCGACGGCGAGCTCGGCCTTCTCTTTCTGCTGCACCAAACGCATTTCTGCGGCCGGCACGGTGGGCGTGGCGAGAAGCTCCTTGGCTTCGTCGAGCACGAGCCGGGCAAGGTCTTCCCAGCGATCCATCGACTCGAACAGATGCGCGAGAGCGGGAAATGTCTCCTCACCAACGCCGAACCGCTTGCGCACGTCGAGCCAAGCTTCGACAGCCCGCTCCGGCGAGCGTAGCTTTCCGCCGTGAATGCGCGCTGCTTCCACCAAATCCTCGCGCGCGCGATCGCTATCCGCCATCGCCGCGTGCCGTTCGAGCGCATCGACGAGATCGGCCCAGCGCTCCGCCTGTCGCAGAACGGCGATGAGCCCTTCCCATGCCTCGATCTCGCGCGCGCCGTCATCGATGTACTTGCGCCACGCGCGAATGGCGCGGTCGGGATCGCCGACCTTGACCATCGCCGTCGCGGAGAGCTCGGACAAGGCGGCGCGCCTACGGCCGGCATCGGTCTCGAGTGCCACTATTTTTTCGAGCACGCCGCACCGTTCCTCCGCTCGACCTGCGCGATCGAGGAGCATGTCGAGGTCGCGCGCGGTGGCGAGAGCGAGATCCCTGTCCTTGGACGCGCGCGACAGCGCGGCCGCAAAAAGCTCGATGGCGCGGTCGTCGCGACGCACGTGGTCGCGGTAAATTTCCGCAGCTTCGACGAGGAGATGGGTGACGAGCGGCTCGTCCGACGAGCTCTCCGCGGTGCTGACGAGAACTTCGCCGAAGCGCTCCCACGCGGAAAGGCGCTCGGCCAGAGTGGACAACGTCTTGCGGTGACCGACGAACCTCGGCTCGAGCGCCAAGAGCGCAGCGGCATGCTCGAAAGCGCCGCGATCGTCCTTCAGCGTTTCGAGCTTGAGCGTGAGAAGCTCTTGGTGCTTTTTGGCGCGTTCTTTGGGCGCCGGCGCGAGCGAGAGCTCGACCTCGAGGACCCGCGCCAACTCGGCCGGTTTACCCTCGGCGATGTACCTCTCTTTGAGAAGCAGCGCCGCGCGTTCACGCACTTGCAGGGGGCGCTTTTTGTTGCGCCGTCCTTTTCCGCTGGACACGACTTGCCCGGCCCAGAGCGCGGGCGGCGCTGCGGAAGGAGTCTCCTCGCCCGCCCCCGGCACGATCGAGCCACCCGACGTCTCTGCGTCGCCATCGGGCGGCACGCTGGCGCGTTCCATCCCTCCCGGCCCGGTTCCATTGGTCGCCGCGGTCTCGGGGGGCGCATGAAGAACGATCTCTTCGAGCAGAGCGAAGGCTTCGGCTCGCTCGGGGTCGTCACGCAGCACCTCTTCGATCAGCTTGAACGCCGAACCATCGTGGCGCCGCTCGCGCAAGAAGAGCCCCGCGATGCGCAAGCGCAGCTGCTGCGCTTTCTCGCCCGTCAACGTGGCGAGGTCGCGCGAGAGCAGGTCGATGAGCGGCTGGATTTTGCCCTGCTTCTCGTAAAGCCGTTCCAAGAGCGAGCCCACGCGACGGTCGCCCGGACGCAGCACCAAGAGCCGTTCGAAATAACCGATGGCGCGATCGGCATCGGCGGCAAAATCCTTGGCGGCCTGCGCCGCTTCCGCCAAGAGATCGGCGCGTTCTGCATCGACCGACGCTTGTTCGATGGCATCGTCGTAGAGGGCGAACAGCTCTTCCCACCGTTCCCCCGAGCCGAAGGCGAGCTTCAGGCGATCGCGCGCCCAGTCGGACTTCGGCGACGTCTCGAGCACGCGCTTCAGTAGAGCGATGACGGCTTCGGGGTCGTCGAACCACTCCTCGCGGTAATCCACCGCACGGCGGCCGATGGTGGCGGCGAGATCGGGGGCGAGCGGCTGTTCGAGCACACGCCCGTACGCCTCTGCCACCAAGATCGGCTGCTCGAGCGAACGAGCCAGCTTCTCGGCGCGCGTCCAAAGCCCCTCGTCGGAGGGCATTTCCGCCACGGCCGAGAGCGCGGTTTCGAACGCCACGATGGGTTCGGCTTCGTAGTGGTCGAGCAAACTCTCGAACCATCGGCGGCGTGCCGCGGCCAGCGCGGGAGCCTTGGGCATGGCCAAAAGCGTGCGCAGGATGAGGACGGCTTGCCCCTGGTCCTCGGCGAGCGACGCAGCGCGCTCCAAAAGCGCGGCCGCCTTCTCCTGCCCGCGCGGGTGCTCGAGCGCGCGATAGACGACGCCCAGCGCGCCCGCGTCGGTGGGGCCTGCTTCGATGAGTGGGGCTACGCGCAAGAGCGCTTCTTCGGGACGATCGAGCGCCGACAAAAGCAGATCGGCGATCTCGAGATCGCGCTCTCGCCGCGAAGCCCCCTCGCTCGAGTCACGCAACGCGACCAGCGCGGAGAGCGCGCCTTCCACGTCGCCCAACTGTCGCAGCAGGCGCACCGTGGCCTCGAGCGCGTCCCCGTGCTCGGACTCCAGCGCGAGCACGCGGCGATAGACGTCGACCGCCGCCTTGGGATCGCCAAAGGTCGATTCTTCGGCGTGGGCCCAAGCCACCAGCGCACCGATCCGTTGTCCGTCCGGCGCGTGATCCGCCTTCCACGCGAAGAGAAAGCGCCGATCGTCTTTGCGATCGGTCGATGCCATCTTGGCCAAGAAAGCGTCGAACGCGTCGACGAGACGGCCGCCTTGACCGCGCGCGGCGGTGATGAGGTCACGAAACTCGCGCGCGGCGAGATCGGCGCGGGCTGGGTCGGCCGCCAATATCCGCGCTCGCGCGAATCCGAGCTCACCTTGATGAGCGCCCTTGGCGAGGAGCGGCTCGGCGAGAGCGAGCCAGGTTTCGATGCCGCGGCTCGCCGTCACGTACGGTTCGAATTCGAGCAGACGGCGCGCCGCTTCCCCCTCGTCGCTTGCATGGTCGACCAACTTTTTGACGACGGCCGGGAGCTTGGTGAGATGCTGTCCGCGCACGTAGAGCTTCACGAGGTGCTCGGCCGCCTCGCGGTCGGCCGGAGCCGCGGCAATCGCCTGCTCGTAGAGCCGTATGGCGCGCTCATCGTCCGCGAGCGGGCCTTCGGCGATGGCCGCCGCACGCTTGTAGGCCGATGCGCCGGCCGCCGCGTGAACCAAGCGGACCGCTCGAATTTCGGCCAAACGCTCGAGCCACGAGCACTGCTCCTGCGGATCGGCGGCGTGCCCCACACGATGTTCGAGGACGTTCGCCAGCGTGGCAAAGTCGCCCGCGCGTTCCGCGGCGTCGCTGGCGGCGATGAGGATGGGCTCGGCGATTGACTCACCCTGGAGCAGCTCGCGATAGTGCTCGAGCGCGCGAGCGTCATCGCCGCGCCGGCTCGCCACCTCGGCGAGCCGCGTGAGAGCGGCAGTGCGCCGCTCGCCGTCGGTTTCTGGCAAAGCGCGCGCGAGCTCGTCGTAGAGAGCCTTCCAGTCGGCGGCCGCTTCGTAGGCATCGAGCAGCGCGGCGCGCGCCGCACTGTCGGCGGGGTTCTCGGCGAGCGCCTGACGCCATGTCTCGATGGCGGAGCGCACGTCTTTGAGATCGCGCCGCTGCAGCGTGGCGATGGAGTGAAAAAGCTCGCGCCGGCGTTCGGGTGCGACGGCCTGCCCGAGCGCGGCGCGATAGAGCGCCATGCGCTCTTCCGGTCGCCCGCCCTCCGCCAGCAAGCCGTCGATCCTGCCGAGCAGCTCTTGCGATGAAGGTTCGAACGCGAGCGCGCGCCGATAGACGGCGAGTGCGGCGCTCGGGTCGCCCGCGGCAACGAGTGCCGCTCCCGTCCGCCGCGCCAGGTCGGCCAGGGCTGGGCTATCGACGGCCCGTTCGGCGAGCGCTTCGGACAGGAGCTTGGCGTGGAGGGCGAAATCTCCCGTCGCCCCGGCCAGCCGCTCGACCACGTCGAGCCGCCGCGGGAGCGCCGCCGGATCGGCGTCGCGCGCGACCGCCAAGGCCACACCGGCCAGCATCAGCGCGCGACGAGGGTCGCGCAGCTCGCGTTCGGCAAGATCGATGGCTTCGTCGAGAAGGGCAACGCGCGACGCCACATCGGAGGCACCTTCCGCGCGCGCCTCGAGCACGCGCAGAAGCGGTCCGCTGGCTCCATCGGCGCGATAGACCGGCTCGAGCAGCGCCGCGACCCGCAGGCGCGTCGCCGGCAATGCGAGCAATTTTTCGAGCCCCTGCTTGCACGCCGCATCGGTCGAATCGATGGCCCACGCCTGTCGATAGTGCTCGTAGGCGGCATCGGGGTCCTCTTGCCGCACGAGGCGCAGCTGCGCCAGGCGCAAAAGGACGCCCATGCGATCGCCCGGCGCGGCCAGGGCAAGATCTTCGGTGAGAACTCCGGCAAGATCCGACCACCTCTTCTCTTGCTCGAGAAGCGGAATCAACTTGGCGTGCGCTTCGCGCGAGGGACCATAGGTCGTCAAAAACTCCGTCCACCCGCGGATGGCGTGCGCCCGGTCTTTGGTTTGCGCCGCGCGCAGCTCGGTCGCGCGGAACGCGAGCGCCTGGGCTTCGGTGGGATCGTTCGCGCGGGCCACGCGCTTATCGAGAACGTCGACCAAGTCTTCGTAAGCATCGCTCGCCGTGTAAAGACGATCGAGCGCTTCGAGGGCGCGACCTTCGAAGGGTGTGTCGAGGAGCGAACGCCACGCGTCGATGGCGCGCGTATTCGATGACAGCTCGTTCTCGGCGAGAAGCGCCAGCCTCTGCACCGCGAGGTGGCGGGCTTCTTCGATCGGTTCGATGCGCGCCAAGAGCTCGAGCACGTGCGCGAGCGGCTTCTGCTCCTTGGCTTCACCGTAGAGATCGACCAGCGCGCGAGCGGCGTGCAGCACCGAATCGGGATCGCCCGGGTCAGCATCTACCACGCTCGAAAATGCGCTGCGCGCCAGCTTGAATTCTCGCGCCGCGAGATAGACGTCACCGACTTCGACGCCGAGCCGCGCCTTCAACGTGGGCTCGCGCACCCCGATCGCGGCTCGCGACAAGAGGCGCGCCGCTTCGAGCTGCTTGTTCAGTTGGATCGACAGCACGCGATAGCGATGGCGCACGTCCTCGTCACTCGGATCGAGCGCGACGACAGCCTCGAAGAGCGGGTACGCCCCAGCAGCGTCGCCGAGCTTGTCTTGGCGCATGATCCCCAGCCGCTTTTGCACCTCGGCTCGCTTGGGCCCACGCAGCGCCTCCATCGACATCTCGAGCATGGCCGCCGATTCGGGATACGTCTCGAGTCGCTCGTAGGCATCGGCCAGCGCGGTCGCCGCACGCCCGCCGAACGATTTGTGCGACACGAGTCGATGAGCGGCCCCTCGCGCCAGCTCGTGCGCAGGCGTTGCGCGCAGAACTTCCTCGATGTGCGGCAAGGCGCGATCGGGTTCGACCAAGTCCCCCGCGTAGAGCGAGATCAGTCGCTCGCGCATTTTCAGGCTCTCCTCGGCGCTGACCTCGGGCGCGGCGAGCTGCTGTTCGAGCAGCCGCCCGAGCTCGCGGAACTTGCCCGCGCTGCGCAAGCGATCTTCCAAGGAGCGCCGCACCTTTTCATCGCCGGGCTCGATGCGCAGGAGCTGCTGATAGATCTTGATGACGCGGTCGTGCTCTTCCGAAAAACCGTCGGCGAGCTCGGCGGCGCGACGCAAGAGCGCCAGCTGCTCCTCTTTGTCCTGGCGGTGCGCCGCGGCCTGTGCGTAGACGTCAGCGAGCTTCAGACCATTGCCGAGCGCGGTCAGTACCGCTTCGATCTTGTCGAAGGCCTCGGCGTGGCCCGGACTGAGCGCCAGCACCTGGTCGAGATATCCCACCGAGCCCGTCGGATCGCCGACCACGTCGGCGAAGAAGACGGCCGCGCGCATCAGCACCTCGCACTGCAGCGCGGTGGGCAAGAACTTCAGTTTGCGGTCCTGCGTCAGCCGCTCGTAGGCGAGAGCGAGATTGGGAATTCTGCCATCTCGAACGGCAGCTTCGTGCAGCAAGTCCCAAAGCTCGGGCGAGCTCTGCCCGCGCGACAGGCTCGACACCAAGGTGTCGAGCACTTGAGTCTCGTCTTCGAGTTTGGCGCGCAGGCCCGTGGCCAACGAATCAGAGCGAGTGGGAGGACGCGTGGGCGGGCGGGTCGGTGGCCGATTGGAGCGAAATTTGGTGTCTTGCGCCATAGCTCCGCCGAACCCAGGATGCGCACAAACACCTGGGAGGTGGGGGGGGGTGGTCAGCGTACCAAGCTTGAGAGAGCCTTTGCACCCCTATCGCTACAGCATCGGCTTCTCGATGCCAGATCGATCGTCTCGAGCGGCGATAAAGCACGCGAGCGGCGGACCGGCCACAGCGAAATCCGTCCGTCGGTGAAGCTATCCAGTCAGACGGCTCGCGCAATATCAGCTGCCTGCGCGTCCGAGCTGGGCGCTGGCGGTGATCACGTCCTTGAGGCACGCCATTGCCGAATCGAGCTGGTCGTCGGTCAGGTAGGGCGCTGGACCGAGGCGCAGCACCTCGCCCCGGTAGTCGGCGAGTACGCCGCGCTTTCGCAGCTCGCGACAAAAGTCACCCGCACGCGGCGCATCGAGGGCCAGAAAGCCCGCCACCCCGCCGAGCGCGGTCGATCGATCCCGCCGAATGGTTTGGGGATCGGCATCGAGTGCATCGAAGGCCGCCGCCAATCGCGCGATTTGGTGCTGACTCACCTCGCGCAAGAGCGACGGCGTAAGCGCTTGCGCTTCGAAGAAGTCGAAGACTTTCGCGGCCCGGTAGTGACTGGTCGGGTCATAGGTCGAGCCCGCAAAGCGTCCGCCCCCCAGCCCGTAGGGAACGCGACTGGAACCGCTCGGCTCGGCGAGCGCGTCGAATTCGGCGAACCAGCCCGTCACGACGGGACGGAGCGCAGCGTCGGGGGGGCAGCGCAGAAAGCAATTCCCTTCCCCGAGCTGGCAGTATTTGTAGCCCCCGCCGACGACGAAGGCGCGGCCGAGCCCCTGCTCAGCGAGCGAAAACGGCAGTGCGTTGAGCGCGTGATAGACGTCTACCAGCAACTCGGTACCCGTGTCTTCGCACGCCCGCATCACGACGCCGAGGCCAGGCATGATGTGCGCATTCGTGAAAAAAACCGCCGACGCAATCACGGCGGCGGTTCGATCGTCGACCGCAGCGGCCAGTTTTTCGGCGACCCCGTCCGCAGGTCGATGCGGCACGCGCACCACATCGACCCCCTCCTCGGCGAGACGGTCGAGCTGTCGCCGCACGGAATGAAATTCGCCATCGGTCGTCACGAGACGCGGTCGGCGTCGCAAATCGAGCGCCGACAGCCAGCGCACGAGCAGATCGTGCGTACTCGGAGCGAGGGCATAGACACCGTCGCGATCGTCGAGCAAGCGCGCGAAACCCTTCTTCACCCGCGCGGATTGGGTGAAGGCCCGTTCCCATTTTTCGTCGACATACTCCGCCGCATCCGCCCACGCATCGAGCTGCCCGGCGAGCGCGCAGTCGGGCCACGCTTGATGCGAGTGGCCCGTGAGCAAGAGGCGCTGATCGACGCGAAAGCGCGTGTAATGCGGCGCAAGTGCGTTGGGCGTGCGGTAGAGGTCGGCGGGGTTCATGGCTCTGACCTTCGTAAAGGGTTGGCGGCAAGCACGGCGAAGCGCGCAGGGCGCGCCGTCAAAGCTTGGATCGAATCGCCCAGAGATCGGGAAAAACCGGGCGGTTCAGCGTCGCCAGCAAATAACCGGCCCCACTCGAGCCGCCGGTGCCCATCTGCGAACCGATGGTGCGTTCCACCATCTTCACGTGGCGGTAGCGCCATTCTTGCAGCCCTTCGTCGAGGTCGACCAAGCGTTCGCAAAGCTCGCCGGTCACGGCTTTCGCTCGATACGCTTCGACGAGGATGGCTTGGATCTCTGCGTTGGGCGTGACGAGCTCCGTCGGATCGCGCGCCAGCTGACTCTCGGGCACGGCGTGGCCCTCGCGTTGGAGGTAGCGCAAAAAGGCGTCCCACAGGGTCGGCGCTTTGAATCGCGCGTCGAGCTTTTCTCGCTCCGGCGAGCCCGCGACGTAGCGCTCGAGCACCTTGGGGTTCTTCGCTCCGATGACGAACTCGAGCTCGCGAAACTGGTACGACTGAAGGCCGCTCGCCGTATCGAGGCGATGACGAAACGACAAGAACTCGAGCGGCGTCATCGTCTCGAGCACGTCGACCTGAGCCACCACCACTTTGAGGATCGTGAGGACCCGCTTCAACGTGTGGAGCGCGCGAGCCACCTCGCCGCGATCGAGAACGGTCACCAGGTAGTCGATTTCGTGCAGCAGCTCTTTGAACCAGAGCTCGTAGACCTGGTGGATGACGATGAAGAGCGTCTCGTCGTGCTCGGGCCCTTCCGATAGCGGGCTTTGCAGCGAGAGGAGCTCGCCGAGCCTCAAATATTTCGCATAAGTCGTGGCCGCCATGGCTGGCACCCTACCGCCAGGGGAGCCCCGTCACAACGGGCTCGAAGGCTCGGCGCCCGTGCGAACGAGCCGCACGCGCTCGTCGTAGAGCGCGCCGCCTTCCCCGATATCGGTGGTCGCGGCGCGAACGAGGACGTTGGGGCAGCGGCCGTCGCGCAAGTGGCCGCCTTTCGGAACGATGACGACGTCACGACGTTGCTTCGCGTCGTAGACGACGCGCACTTCGAGCGCTCCGATCGGCGACTCGAGCCGCGCGAGCCCACCGTCCTCGATGCCCGCGGCGCCGTCGGGATGTACCGTCGCGACGAGCGGCCCTTCCGGCATGCGGGTCCATTGCGACGATTGCGAGTCGGGAGTGGAAAGCGACATGAGCCAAAGCGGATAGTCGACGCGCGCTCCGGCCAGCGCTTCGGCGGGGGGCGGCGACGTCATCAGGTTCATGCGCCCGCTCTCGGTCTTGAACTTGCGGTCTTCGAAAAGAACCTTGGTTGCCAGTGGATTTTTGATTGCGCCGGCGTCCAGACTTTCGACGGTAATGCCGTGCCGAGCGAGTCGCGGCGCCACCATGCGCTCTTTCCATTCCTGCGGCGTACCGGCCATCTCCTCGGCGAGGCCAAGACGCTGCGCCAGCGCCTGCGCAATCGCGAGATCGCTCTTCACGCCCGGGGGCGGCGCGACCACGGGACGCGCGGTGGCGAGATAATGGTGACCATACGCGCCGAGAAGGTCGTCCTCCTCGAGCAGCGTCGTCGTGGGCAGCACCAGATGGGCGAGACGCGCCGTGTCGGTGAGAAACGTATCGACGACGACCACGAACTCGCGCGTGCGCAGCGCTTCTGCGACCTTCATCGAATCGGGGAGCATGGCGACGGGGTTTCCGGCGGTGATCCACACCGCGCGCACCGGGGGATCTTTGGCGGCCAGGACCTCCTGGCCGAAGAGCGGTTCGCACAGCGTTCGCGGCGCCGCCGCTTTGCCGCGAATGAACCCGAGGTGAAATGCCCCGCGCCGCTTGTAGTAGTAGCTGACGCCGCCCCCGCTGATGCCGATGTTGCCGGAAATGGCCGAGAGCGCGTCGAGGGCCCGCACCACAGCGCCCCCCGCCTTGCGCCGACCCATGCCCCAGCCCACGAGAATCGCGCACGGCTTACCAGGACCGAAGCACGTCGCGACCTCGAGCGCCTCGGCCACCGTGACGTCGGCATCGGCGCACCAATCCTCAACCCGACGCGACATGGCCAGCGCGCGAAACTCATCGAGGTGATCGCAAAAGGTCGCCGCCTGGGGATCGACGAAGCCGCGCTCGAAAAGAAGACGCGCCACACCCATGGCCAGCGCGAAGTCGCCCGCCGGCCGCGGCTGCACGAAATCGTTACAAAGCGAGGCCGTCTGGTGATGGACGGGATCGATCAGCATGAGACGCGTGCCGCGCTTTTTCGCCTCGCGCAGCACGGGCAATGTGTGGGGGCTCGAGACGTAGACGTTCTTGCCCCAGAGCAGAATGCTTTTTGCTGCCAGCAGATCGAACAGATCGTGCGCATCCTCGTCACCGAAATCAGCCAGCTGCGCGGCGTCGCCGGCTCCCGAACAAATGTCCCCGCGCTTCACGGTGACCGGCCCGAACTTCTCGAAAAAGTAGTCGGTAAGGTGCTTCAAAAGCCCGAGCGACCCGCCGCTGCGATAGTGGAAGATCGCGGCGGCGCCCGACTCGTCCCGAATTTGGCGCAAGCGCGCGGCGCAGAGATCGAGCGCTTCGTCCCAACCGATCGGTGCGAACTCGCCGTTCGGCTGGCGCAACATGGGAGAGAGCAGCCGGTCCGGCGAATATTGCGTGGGCAGGAAATGGCTCGTTCGATAACACAAGAACCCGCGCGTGACCGGATGCTCGGGGTCTCCCGCCAAGTGGGTGATTTTGCCGTTTTCGACGGTGGCGACAATGGCGCAGGCGTCGGGGCAATCGCGATTGCAGGTCGTGCGGCGCAGCTCGCTCACGAGAGCCAACTTAGCGGATCGAATCCCCACGAGCCAGCGAGCCCGCCAGGCCAATCCCGAACTCTGCCGAGAGCCACGCACCTCGCGTAACGCGCGTCGCCGGCGCAAAAAGCGCCGCGATCTCGGGTTCCATCGGTTGGTCCCGCCTCAGCGGGGATCGCTAGAAGATCTTCTGTCGACGGCCTATTGGCTCGGAATGCGCGACGGTGATTCCGGCGTGGCGGTGAGCTTGCTGACGGCCTCGACGAGGAGCTCGGGTTTGAAGGGCTTGATGATCCAGGCCTTGGCACCCGCCTTTTTAGCGCGCTCCACCTTGTCGACGCGCGACTCGGTGGTGAGCATGAGGATGGGGAGCTTCGGGTATTGTCCGCGCAGGATTTCGAGCATCTCCAGCCCGTCGAGGCGCGGCATGTTGATGTCGCAGATGACGAGACAGAGATCGGCGGCGCGTTCGCGAATGGTGAACGCGCCCATCAGCCCGTCCGCCGCTTCGAGCACCTCGTAGCCCGCTCCGCGCAGGATGGAACCGACGTGGGCTCGGATGGTTTCCGAGTCATCGATGACGAGAACCGTCCTGGCGCCCCGGTGACCCATTTCGGTCTTCACTGACATGCTTGCGGGAATGGTCATAGGAGAATCAAACCGCCTGGGCCTTGCGGCACCTCTGGAGAAACGGAGTCGTCCACGGGCGCGAGATCGACATTGGACGTGACCACGAACATCAGCGCCACCTCGCCGCCCACCGAGCGGAGCACGAGTGTCCGTGCGTCCCCGCCCAGCTGCGATTGCGGCAACTGCGCGGCAGGATCGGCGAACTCGTACGAGAAATCGATTCCGTGGCGGATGAGTCTCGTTTTGAGACCCCCCAGGATTTGATTGGCGATCTCGCGCGCGAAGTCGGAGAGCGGGATGGGCAGCTCGGGCGGCACAGGCGTGGCGCGACCGAGCAATTCACGCGTGGCGCACACTGTGAGCGCCCCCTGAATGCGATCGCCGCCGAAGTAAACCGAACCGGCAACGTGCTCACCTTCGCCGAGGACGGGAGTCCAGTGCGGCTCGTCGTGCAGGCTCACGCCATAGTGCTCGAAAAGCTCGATCGCCGTGCTCGACAAGAGAAAGCGCCAGTTTGACCACTGGTCATCTTCCATCAAAGGACTCCTGTCTGCGAACGAGTCCGCATCACTAGGTTCTTTACCTGACTCGTGCCCATGTAAACCCAAGTTCGGCATTTTCCCAATTAGCTTTAATTCCGGAAGACCTGGGGCCGCTGTGGCGAATCCTCGCACCTTTGCCGATAGGTGAGAAAAAGCCCGCCGGCCGGCGAGTCTGCCGATGCGATCTGCACACGACAAGACTGGAAACGGCGGCGGCGATCGTCAATTCTTATTCAAGGCTTGGCGACGCTCGCCGTAAGCCACGAATAGGCAGATGATTGCGCGCACTTCAAATAAGTTCGAGATTCGCGCCACTGTCTCGGGCCGAATCTCCAAGACGGAAGGCTGAATCGCATGGTTTCGGTGGGCAGCAAGCTGAGTGCGGCGACCATCGCACTGGCGCTCGTCGTCACCGCCGGCATTTACGTCAAGCTCAGTCGCTACCAGCGAGAAAACCTGCTCAGCTCCAAAGAGCTGGCTGCGTCCGCCGTGACCCGTCTCTTTGCGGACTCGTGCGCGGCGCCGGTCGTTTTCAACGACGACCCCGCCATCAACGAGGCATTGGCCACCCTGGGGCGCAACGAAGAAATCCAGGCCGCCACCGTGTGGAGCGTCGACCGCACCGGGCACGTCAAACAAAAGCTCGGCGAGCTCTCGCGCAACTCCAAGGCGATTGACGCGCCCACCAGCCTGCCTTCCGCCGTGACGCTCGAGCGTCACCCCGACCGCGTCGTTCTCAATTCGCCAGTGCGCGATCAGAACGGCCAGGCGGTCGCCGTGGCGACCATCACATTTTCTCTCGCACGCGAGAATGCCGCCATCGCCGACGTCGAACACCGCACCCTGCTCGTGTCGATCGGCGTAGCGATTGGCCTCACCGTCGTCCTCATGTTCATGGCGCGCCTCGCCATCGTGCGACCTTTGGCCAAGCTCGTCGTGGCCGCCAAGAAATTCGAAGAGGGAGGCGCAGGCGAAGTCGACGTTCACACCAACGACGAGATTGGTCGCCTCGCTTCCGCCTTTCGCAGCATGGGAACCGCCATTCGCCAGCGCGAGGAGCGAATCAACGCGCGAAACCGCGACATGCGGCTGGTCCTCGACAACGTTGGGCAAGGTTTCATCACCCTCGACGTCGAGGGCACCATGTCCGACGAGCACTCGAAGATCGTCGACGAATGGTTCGGCGTGCCCGAGGGTGCCATGCGATTTTGGGACTATCTGTCGCGGGTCGATCCCGCCAAAGGGCAGTGGTTCCATCTCGGCTGGACGTCGCTCCGCGAGGACATCCTTCCCCTGGCGCTCTCGCTCGACCAGCTCCCGCGCGTGGTGCACAAGGACGAGCAGACCTTCGAGCTCGCTTACCGCCCCATTCTACGCGGCGAACAGCTCGACAAGACGATCGTCGTCATCACCGACGTCACCTCCCGCGTGGAGCGCGAGCGCGCCGAGCAGGCGCAACGCGAGATGATGAGCATCTTCCACCACATTCTTTCCGACCGGCTGGCCCTCGAGGAGTTCTTCACCGAAGCCACCACGCTCGTCGATGCCGTCATCACCTCCAACGGCACCGACCACGGTTTGATTACGCGCCACGTACACACGCTCAAGGGCAACTGTGCTCTTTTCGGCATCGAGAGCGTGAGCGCCTTCTGCCACGCCCTCGAAGACCGGATGAAAGAATCGTCAGAGCCGATCGGGTACAAAGAAAAAGAAGCCTTGCGCTCGCTGTGGGCCAAGGTGCTCGACGTGCGCGCCCTGCTCGCCCGCGGCGACAGCTTCATCGAGCTCGATCGCGAAGAGTACGACAATTTCCAGGAGGCGCTGCGAGGCCACGCCGATCCCATGCTGCTCGCCGCCACGGTTGCGTCGTGGAAGTTCGAACCGGCCGCCAAGCGCATGGGCCTGATCGGCGAGCAGGTGCAACGTCTGGCAACGCGGCTCGGCCGCGCCAAAGTCACGGTGGCCAGCGAATCGACGCTACTCCGCCTACCGCCCCGCAAATGGGGTTCATTTTGGTCGGTGTTCGCCCACGTCATTCGCAACGCCGTCGATCACGGTATCGAAACGACCAGCGAGCGCCTGCGCGCCGGCAAACCGGAACAGGCTACGGTCACTCTCGGCGTCGCGCGCGAGGGTCAGCACGTCGTGGTCTCGATCCGCGACGACGGTCGAGGTATCGATTGGGAAAGAATCGCCGCCGTGGCGCAAGAGCGCGGTCTGCCCCACGAGACGAGGGCCGACCTCGAGGAGGCGCTCTTCGCTGATGGCGTCACGTCACGCGCGGAAGTGACCGACGTCTCCGGACGCGGCGTTGGGCTCGGCGCGGTGCGGGCGCTGGTGCGGCAGTTGGGCGGTCGTATCGAGGTCGAGAGTCAGACCGGCAAAGGGACGATGTTCCGATTCGTCATGCCGCCGGTCATGCTGACGGACGATGGCGGGCCCCGCCGACAAGGCTCGCTGCCGGATGCGAGCCGCTGGGCGCCTGGTTCGGACCGCAAGCCCGCCGGCCCCGTACGCGTCGCGGGCTAACCCGCCTCAGTCGGGGGAATGCGCTCGCATGGCGTGGCGCAGGTGAAATCGCGCTTTGTCCCAGGTGCGCTGCACGGTTCGCTCGGAAACGCCCTGCATGGCGGCGATTTCCGCGAAGGAAAATCCGCAGAAGAACTTCAAATCGACGATTTCGGCCAGAGGCGGAGTGAGCTCCGCGAGGGCGTCGCTGATGACCTCGAGCTCACCATCGCTGGCGGAGGAGGCGACCTCGTCGAGTGACGTGATGAGAAACTTTCCGCCCCGCTTTTGCGCGCTGCGGCTTCGCGCGTGGTCGATGATGAGCCCCCGCATCACGCGCGCCGCGTAGGCCATGAAGCACCCGTGATCGGAGAATCTTGCGCCGTTTCGCTCACAAATGACCATGTAGGTCTCGTGAAGAAGCGAGCCGGGACCAATGGTCTCGTCGGCGCCGCGGCGAATCGCCAGCTCACGTTGGGCGAGACGACTGAGCTCTTCGTAGAGGGTAGAAAAAAGTGACTCGACCCCCAGCCGATCGCACCCGTCAGCGCCCGCCATGTCCATCGTCCCTAATACGCACCTCGCACGCGAACGGTTACCAGAAAGATCGCCGGCCAAGCGCCGGACCGCGATCGCCAGGACGCAAAGGTCTTGCGCGGCATGTGAAACGTGTTCTACCTTCGCTACTCGAACCACATGATTCTTGACCGATTTCGCCTGAAGGACAAAGTCGCCATCGTCACCGGGGCCAGCGCGGGGATCGGACGGGGGGCCGCGCTGGCGTTCGCGGAAGTCGGCGCCCACGTTGTATGCGCGGCGCGCACGCCGGAGACCCTCGACCGCGTGGCCGCCCAGGTTCGCGAACGTGGTTCGCGCGCGCTCGCCGTTCCCTGCGACGTCAACGACACTGCGCAGATCCAGCAGGTGGTCGCGCGCACGATGGCCGAGTTCGGGCGCATCGACATCGTGGTCAACAATGCCGGCGGCACGCCCCCCACGGCGGCGCTCGACCTCGAGGTGAACGACTTCGAAGCGGCTTTTCATTTCAACGTGAGCTCCGCGTTTCTCCTCACGCGTCTCTGCGCCCCCCACATGGTCAAGAGCGGCGGCGGCGCGGTCGTGAACATCTCCAGCGCACTCTCGCATATGGTCGAGCCGGGGTTCGTCGCCTACGGCACTGCCAAAGCCGCGCTTTGCCACATGACACGGCTCCTGGCTTACGAGTTCGCGCCCCACGTCCGGGTCAACGCCCTCGCCGTCGGCGCCACCGAAACGGACGCGCTCTCGTACGTGCTCAACGCTTCCGACGAGCTGCGGCAGCAGATGGTGGCGCTCACGCCCATGGCGAGGCTCGGCACGCCGGAGGACATCGCTTGCGCCATCCTTTACCTGGCGTCCCCCGCTTCCAGCTGGGTCACCGGTAAGATCGTCGAAGTCGACGGGGGCACGGTCGCCTCCAATTGGCCTCTCAAAATGCCGAGTGGGTTGTGATGAAATACCGCGTCATTCAGTGGGGCACCGGCAACGTAGGCACGTTCAGCCTTCGCACCATCATCGAGCACCCCGAGCTCGAGCTCGTCGGAGTCTGCGTGCACAGCGACGCCAAATCGGGCAAGGACGCCGGCGAGCTTTGCGGCCGCGGCCCCGTCGGGGTGCGCGCCACCAACGACATCGCCGCCATCCTCGCGCTCGACGCGGACTGCGTTTGCTACACGGCCACGGCCGATCTTCGTCCGTTCGAAGCCGTCGAGGACATCTGTCGCATCCTCGAGTCCGGCAAGGACGTCGTCTCGAGCTCGGTGGTGCCGCTCGTGCACCCTGCGTCGTTCATCCCCGAGCTAAGGGACAAGCTGGCCGAAGCTTGTCAGAAGGGCGGCGCGTCGTTTCTCACGTCCGGCATCGACCCCGGATTCGCCAACGACATGCTCCCTCTCGTTTTGAGCGGCCTCTCTGGCCACTGGCACGAGGTGCGCGTCCTCGAGATCATCAACTACGCCACCTACGATCAACCGCAGGTGCTGTTCGAAACCATGGGTTTCGGCAAGCACATGGACGATACGCCGTTGCTCCTCTCCCCCGGCATTCTCGAGTTTGCCTGGGGGGGCACGGTGAACCTCCTCGCCGAGGGGCTCGGCGTCAAGCTCGACGAAATCACGTCGTCGTACGAGAAATTGCCAGCAAAAAAGCCGGTTCGCATCGGCGCCCACACCGTCGAGGCGGGGACGATGGGGGCGCTGCGCTTCGAGGTGTGCGGCATGGTGGGAGGCAAGGCCGCCATCGTGGTCGAGCACGTGACGCGCCTCGACGACGATCTGGCGCCCGATTGGCCCCAAGGCCGCGGCTCCTACCGCGTCATCATCAAGGGATTTCCGGCCATGCGCTGCGAATTCGAATTCGAAGACGAGCGCGGCGACCATGCCGTGGGCGGCGTCATCTTGACGGCCACCCGCCTCGTCAACGCCATTCCCGCTGTTTATCGCGCCGCGCCGGGGCTGGTGTCGGCGCTCGATCTCCCGCTCATTACCGCCAAGGGGCTTTACCGGCCAGCGCCGTAACGGACGAGCTGCCTGCGTCGAGCCGGCAGATCACCGGCACACACCCGCTGGTGAAGTCGTTCGTCAAGCAAAGCGCGCCCATGCCGCACTCTTCGTCCATCGTGCAGACGGTCGAGCAAAACCACTGATTGTCGGGAACGACCGCGATCTCTTTGAAGTCGGCCGTGCAAAAGCGCGGACCACCTTCGTAGACGCAGTCGACGGGCCCTACTTCGCAATAGCCGCCCACGCCGCGGTCATTGCTCGGCGTGCCCGGTTTGACGCAATTGGCGTTGGGATCGCGCGGTGCCCCTCCGTCGTTATCGACGTCGGGTGCGGAGTCATTGCCGCCGCCCGAGTCGACGACCGAGGGCGTAAACCGCTCTTTCCGGGGCAAAATATCGCCCTCGCTACTGCAGCCAGTGAGCGGTGCAGCGACGAGCAGACAAGCGATGACCCCGGCCCTTTTCATCGTTCTCTCATTCGCTGGAGAAGCAGATATTGCCGCACGCGCCATTGGCGGAGCACTGGAACAAGTTCGACGCGATTACCAACACAGGATCGTCGCTCGTGAGCACGCCGCCAACCTGAAGGCACGGCAGGCCGCACGCAAGAAATGCCCGGCGTGATCCCTGGAAGCATTGCCGCTCGAAGGCGCAATCGATGATCACGCTGCACTTCGCATCTTGCTTGCAAACTTCGAAGGGGGTTTGACATCCGGGCCCCGGGTCCTCGGCCGCCTTGAGGCAAGCGCTGCACGCCGATGCGGGCCCCAAGTCGGCATCGTCGCCGGCGTCGATTCTGACCGGCCCTTCGTTCTTGGCGAGTTGCGTAATGGGCATATCGAGACAAGCACCGGGCAATGCACTGAGGAGCAGCAAAAACACTTTGGTGAAACGCATGACAGCTACAAATCCTTTTCACTAAAAATCATATTGTAGCCCGACCCCGGCGCGAAAGCGGTCCACGGGTATGAGCTCGGGGTTGCGATACAAGGTAATCGGTTGTCCGTTGGTCGAGTCGCGCTCCCCCGTGGAGGTTCCGCTCTGGGCAGGCCCAATGTTATACGGTCCTTTGCCGGCAAAAGCGTAGTTGGCCGACGCTCGGTACGTCAGTCCTTTGAGGCCAGGAAAGGGTCCGGAGATGGTGAGCCGGATTTCGACCTGGGCAGGCGCGTAGGGCGGGGGCGAGAAGGCCAAGGCATGATCGCTGAGGCGCGCAGCTTGGTAGTGCGCAGCCAGCGCGATGGTGGGGAAACCTCCCGAAAGGTCGTAGGCGATGCGCGCGTTACCGAAGACCCGCGGCGCGACGACGAGGGGCGAATCGGCAAGCCCCTTCTCCACGCGCCGGGCGATCGCGCCCGTCCCGTTCAAACCATAGCGCCATCGGTTTTGCGCGAAGCTGCCTTCGAAACCGGCGTTGAAACCGTAGTTTTCGATGGAAGAAACGTTGCGATACTGCGTCGCAGAGGTGGACACGTAGAGAGGCAGCCAGCCAGCGAGCTGTCCCGCCTTGACCTCTTCCTGATTGAGGACGTGCAGCTCGACCAAATCTCGCCACTGCGAGCGAAAGACGCCGAAGAGGAGACGATGGGAGCCGAGTCGCTGATCAATGGCGCCTTCGATGGAGCGCACCGTTTCCGGCCTCAAGTTGTCGGACGGAAGCTGCGTGTCCACTGCCGAGGCAGACTCCTGCCAAGACGGGGCCCGGAATGCCTCGGAGTAGATTGCCTTCAAGGTGCCGCCCTGCCAGATCGGGAAGCTGGCGGCGAAACGGGGCGACACGCGCGAACCGAATCGCTGGTCGACGTCGAGCCGCGCGCCCGCGTTCAAACTGAGCCAGCCGGTAGGCGACCAAGTCTGCTGCGCGTAGGCACCGAAGACCTTGTCATGGACGCGCATGACGCTGTCACTATTGGCGATGGGACGCTCGCTGGCGGCGTCGAGCACATCGACCTGGGAAGCCACGAAGCGAAGCCGCCCGTCGACGCCGATCAACGTGACGGCGCTGCCGTCTTTGAGCCAATCGAAAGACGCGGAGATCTCGGACCCAGCCCAGCGCGAGGCACCCGTCGCAACCCTGCGGCAAGTAGCGACGCCGAACGCGCAGGTGGGCCCCGCAGCCGAAGCATTGGCGAAGCGCTGGTAGTCGAAAGTATCGCCGTAAACCCGCGTCTGGATCTGGGCGACGGCAGAGAGCGGGATCTTGTAACGCGCGTCGGCGAACAATGAGCGGTCGCGCTCGAAATTGTCGGGATCGTCGAAATCGGAATCCGGCCAAACGAAGTCGTGGTTGAAAGGCGCAGCTCGCTTGTAGATCGATCCATGCAGCCGGAGCTCGAAGTTCTGGAGACGGAACGTGAGAAGGCCGGACGGCACCTCGGCATAATGTGAGTGGCTCGCGCGCCCCCCCCACGTCCCGGTGTACTCTCCAGGCTTGAAGGACCAGGGACGCTGATCGATGCTGTTATTCCCTTGATTTTGCGTCCCTACCCTGAATGTCGGTCCATCCTGCCGGTAGTAGTCGAATTGGAACGTGACCGATCCCTGCTCTTTGAGAAGATCGAATTCGTAGCCTCCGCCGGCCGAAACGCGCCACGATTTGGCCACCTCCGACTCGACGATGAGGTGCGTGCCCGCAAAATCGCGCGCTTGCTTGGTGACGACGTTGATGACGCCGAGCATGGCACTCGACCCGTAAAGCACCGAACCGGGCCCGAGAATGACCTCGATGCGATCGACGATTTCGAGAGGAATGCCGGCGCCGCGCCCGAACCGTGCCGCGCCGTAGAGCGCCTCGTTGACCGCGTGGCCGTCGACGAGCAAAAGAAAGTGATTTCCTTGGTCGTTGGTCACGAGCACACCGCGGCTGCCGACCTCCGGAGAGCGCAAGGCGTTGGAAGTGGCGGCCCCCAGCGACAAGAAATCGATGGCCTCGTCGATGGTTCGAATACCGTAACGACGCATGTCGTCCGCGGTGAGGGTGGTGGTCACGGCGGGCGCGGTCGAGCCTTTCTCCGCGGATTTCGAAGCGCCGACCACCACGGTCTCGCTGAGCAAGCTCTGAAGATCGGCGGTCTCGTCCGCTCGCGCCGCCGTACTGGCGCAAAGAACGAGGGCTGCCCCCCACAGCGTATGTTTCTTCCTCATTGAAATACTTTCATGAGTTTCAATACATCGGCCCGCAGTGCCACTTTCTGACGGCGCGCCTGCGGGAGATTGACGAGCAACTCCGGTCGACCAGAGGCAACATCGAACCCGAGCACGATGCCCGCTTCGACGTATTCGGGAATGGCACTCACCGAGAGCACGTCAACGCCGTCGAGCGCTTCTCGAATGGCGGCCACGTCGTCACGGAAGCCCGGTCCGAAATAGACGATAGCGGCGTGCTGCGCGCGGCATAGCTCGGCGAGCTCCGTCGCGCCGCGATACGGCGTCACCACCTCGTCATGCGGGAGACCTCCGATCAGCGGCGCGCGCCCGAGGCCGGCCTCGACCTGCGCCGCGACGCGCCCGGAATCTCCGTTCCCCGGCTTGGTCATGATGAAGACGCGGGCTCGATCGCCTGCGCGTTGCTGAAAATTGCGATCGTACGAGGCAACCTTGACGAGGAGCTCGACCTGGAGGGCGATCGGCAAAGCCGCTTCTTCGGCGAGACTTGGACCGCTCGCCAGCACGATGAGCAGGCAGACGAGAGCCGCTAAAAGCCGAGCGAAGCGGGACGAAGAAGGAGAGTACACGAGAGTACGTGAGGTCGTTCGCAGTGGTCGACAGAGGTTCGACGGTCCGCGGCATCCCCCGTCGCAAATTCGAACATACGCTTCTTTGAGAAATGCGCGGCAGTCATTGCAACATCTCGAATAATCGCTGCGCGGCTATCCGACATGCGCACCCGAGAGGCGCAGCGAATGCGTATGCCACTTACATCGGCGCGAATCGCTCGGCGTTGCGCCGCGTGCATGCAAAAAAGGCCGGCAAATGGCGCGTTTTTCGCGGGAACTGAGCGGCGTTCTCGTGCACAAAGCAAAACCCCGTCGGAGTACATCCGACGGGGTTTTGTTGGTTGGGTCGCGTTGTGCTTACGCCGTTGCGCGCGTCGCGCGGTACGTCCTGATGTCTTCCTTGAGCCAGCCGGCGATTTCTTGCGCCTTACTGGCGGCGCGCGTCGCCGTGATGGCCAACGTTTGCGGCGATCGACGCAGCACCTTGGCGCTCGCAGACGCGGCGCTCTTCGCCTTCTTCACCGTCCGCTCCATGCGCGTCGAGGTGATGAGCGGAGCGATCTCGCATACGAGATCGGCGGCCGATCCCGCGGCGGCGTGCGGCGCCTTGTGCAGCGCGGCCGAGTAGCGCGGGTTCGCTTCCAAAAACGCGCGCGCCTGATCGACGCTGATGCCGCGCTCTTGGCAGACGCGTTCGAGCTCGGCGATGGCGGCGACCTTCGCCTTGAACAGGTACATCTGCACACGCGAATAGAAATTGACCCGGCCGTCACCGCTCGTTTCGACGGCGCAGAAGATGGTCCCCGGGTATTTCTCGGTGATGAGCGATTGCACGCCGTCGGAGACTCCCGCGCTCGGCATGCAGCCGAATGGCTTCACGCTGAGGGTCATGTGGGCTTTGGACATGACGACGTTCTGAATCAGCTTGCCGACCTCCATGTGCCCCTCGCCGCCGCGAAGGTCGTTGTTGTAGTGGTCGTTGGCAACGTGGGCGATCTTGTCCATGTCCGGAAGGTGATAGCCGTAAAGCCCGCCGGCGTGCGCGAACGTCTGAAAGACGATGCGCGTCAGAATGTCGGCGGCCCATAGCGTCGCTTCGCGCTTGGCAATGCCCCAGGTGCCGAGCTCGGCGAGCCCGTACTTGGAGAAGTCGACGCCGCGCAACATCTTGCGGTTCTTCGTGTCGTTGCGGCTCTCCCAGAGCATGTAAAGGAGCCATGCCGCCACCAGCTGAATGTCGGCCTCGGCGCCCTCCCCTTCTAGGAAGCGCTGCAACTGGTAATTGCCGTCCCCCTCCGTGGTCATGGCCCAGAACTCGCCGATGATGCTCACCTTGGGCTTGGGCATGAGGCGGTCGAGCTTGACCTCGGCAAACGCGTCCTTCGCTTTCCACAGCGCGAAGAGGATCGATTTTTTCGAGGTGAAGGCCTCGTAACAAGCCTTCTTCGCGACTTCCATGGCGCGATCGGTGGCGCCCGCCTCGACCTCGTAGGGACGAAGCCGGTAGCCGATGGCATTGATGACATCGCCCGCGAGAACGGCCTTGGTGAGCGAGGTGAAGAACGGAAAATCCATGCGCAGACCGATGTCGTCGCCGGTGGCCTGGGAAAATCCGCCCGTCTGTTGAAAGAGAATGACGCGGAATCCCTCGAAGCCTGCGTCGCGCAGCGCTTTGCGATACTCGGTCACGTACATGCCGAAGCGGCACGGACCGCAAGCGCCCGCCGTGACGAAGCAGTAGTGCTTCACGATTTCCTCGGAGCTCATGCCCTTTTCGTCGCGCAAGTAGCAGAGGAACTTGACGAGGTTGCCGACCGTGAAATAGGTGGGGTTGCATTGCCCGCGGTTGCCGAACTCTTTGCCGAAGCGGAGCGCTTCGTTGGTCGGACAATCGAGGGTGAGCACGTTGTACCCGAGGCCCTTCAGCGCCGCTTCGATGAGAAAGTCGTGGGCGATGGTGAGCCCGGCGATGAGGAGGGTAATTTTCGGCCGCTCAGCGGCCGAAAATTGGGCATTGGTCATCGTCTCGAGCCACTGTTTTTCCTGCTTGTCGAGGCCGAGGCGCGCGCGCTCCTCGGCTTCGAACTTGGCCAGCTCGTTTTCGATGTCGAGGTCCGACGCGAGCGGGAGGCTTTTCTTCGCCGTCACTTCCGTCGTTTTGGCTCTGCCGTTCTCGGTGTGAAGGGTGGCTTGGGTCACGGTCGTTCTCCCTTGCTGGACGGTGTCATTCGAACTTCGAATCTGGTTGGTTAGGGTGCCTGCACGCGAACGACGGTACCGTCTTCGCGCTTCCTGCCGAGCTGTACGATGCCTTTGGGGAGCTCCGGGGCCTGCGGCGGAGCTTGGTACGCTTTGACCTTGGCCGCGAGCTCTTCGATCTGACGAAGGAGCGCGGAGTCCGTCTGCTTCAGGCCTTCGAGTTGTTTTCTCTTCAACTCGAGCAGCTCAAGCCGCTTCGTATCGAGGGCTACCGCGAGCTGCTCTTTGCGCCGGGCCGAATCCGTCAGCCGTTCTTCGTGCAGCTTCAAGGAGTGGGCGTACGTCTTCACGCGGATTTTGATCGATCCGCCGGGCTTGTTGGCATCGATGTCGTGGAGCGCGGCGTAGGGCGTCTTCGACGCATCGATGATGGAATCGATGAGCCCGTAGGTCGGCGCGTCATGACCACACTTGAAGGACGACAAATCGAGCACGACCACGTTGGGATGGTGCGCGGCGAATGAGGCCGCCCAGACCTTCTGCGCGCTGTTGGCCGAATAGTTCTCGGGCCACACGTGATTGAGCTCGAGAGGGCTCTTGATGGTCCCGTTGGCGAGCTCCTCCTTGTAGTACCGGTCGAGGTACTCCCGCGTCTTGGGGATGGAGCGCATGGAGAGGATGGGATAACCGAGCACCTGGAACTCTTCCGGGATGCCGTGGTTGAGGCCGGGGTCGGAGTGGTACGGGCGGCCAATGAGGAGGATGGCGACGCGGTTCTCGGCTTCCACCGTCTCGAGGATGGCGCGGCCCTTGTCCTGCACGTCATTCTCGAGAATGGTGAGCGCCTTCCACGCTTCGCGGCAGGCGTGGTCGTTCTCGTCTTCGGTGATCCCGAGGCGCGGGCCGAAGACTTCGAACATGCGGCGCGCGAGCAGCACGGGTTCCATCATCGACACGGCCGGATCGAGGTATTCGATGCCGCGCTCCGCGAAGAAGTCGACCTCTTTGGTGAAGGCGGCCTTCATGACGTCGGGCGCACCGGCGACGATGGGGCAGCTGGCGTTGTCCATCGTGTCCGACACGAACGAGTTCACGTGCGTCAGGATGGGGAAAAAGATGTAGTGGAGCGGCTTTTTCTCGTCGGGCGCGTGGTGATGAAACAGAAGATTGTGGATGTGCGCCTGCGAAACCTTGGACGGGTAGCAGGGGTCGATGGAGCCGTATTTGCCGCCTTCGACCCACATCTCTTCGGTCGTCGCATCGGAGAAGACGACGTTCTGCTTCTGAATTCCGATCGCCTCGAAATACGTTCGAAACCAGGGCGCGGTCATGTAGATGTTGAGCACGCGCGGGATGCCGATACGGAGGGACTTGCGCTTCTTCCAGCTCTCTTCGGTGGAGCGTACGAAGGGGCGCTTGATTTCGACGCGGCGGATACCGAAGAGCCCTTTTCTCACCTCGATGTCGCCAATGGGCGAGCCCGCTTCCGGCATGGGGACCGGGTCGTAGAAATGGCGGAAGGCCTGCTTCGACTCGTAGTCGACGATGTTGGGAAACTGGCTGGCGATCTTCTTTCGTTCCGCGACGAGCGCGATCATCGCATCCTTCGATTCGACCGTGCCCTTCTCGCACGAGAAACCGGCGATGTAGCGGCTGGTCGAGCCGTCGGGGCGTTTGGCGTCGATGAAGGTGCGTTTGCACTCATTGGGGCAAAAGTGACAGACGGTCTCCTCGTCGTTCTTCGTCCAATATTCGAGGTCGATCGCGGCATCCATGCCGATGAAGCGGCTCTTGCCCGTGCGCTTGATGACGCGGAGCGTCTCCATGGCCGCGCCGATGGCGCCGGCTTCGCCGGTGTGCGGGTGAACGAACACCTCGGCGCCGGGGACGCGCTCTTTGATGTAGTCGACCTGCGCTTTGACGGCCGCCATGTTGTACTGCGTACCGCCCTGCAGAACGTATTTCGTACCGAGCGCGGCGAGCCTCGGGATCTGCACCACGTACTGCCAGACGTTTTTCGGTAGCACTTGGGCGAGGCCGGCGAGGAGCTCTTCCTTGGAATAGCCCTCCTTTTGGAAATTCACCCGATCGGTGTCGAGGAAGACGGCGCAGCCGTAGCTGAATTTCGGCGCGAGCTCGGCTTTGAAGGCCGTCTCTGCGTAGGCCGTGACCGGCAGACCGAACTGGTCGGCCATGGCCTGCAAGAGCATGCCGTTGCCGGCGCTGCACGAGTTGGACAGACGGAAGTTGGCGATGTCGCCGTTCTTCATGAAGAGGACTTTGATGTCCTGCCCGCCGATGTCACAGATGACGTCGACGTCGCCGAAAAAATGCACGGCGCTCATCATGTGAGCCACCGTTTCGACGACGTTGACGTCGGCCAGCACGGTGTCTTCGAGCACGTCGGCGGCGTATCCCGTGGCGCCGAAGCCGATCACTTCCAGCGTGGCGCCCTGATCTTGGACGTAGCTGCGCAGCTTGGCGAGCAGCTGCTTCATGTCTTTCAGCGGGTTGCCTTCGGAGAGCTGGTACGCCTTGGCGAGGATGTTTTTGTCGGCATCGACGAGCACCGCCTTCGATGAAGTGGAGCCGCCGTCGAGACCAATGGCTGCGCGCACCACTTGCCCCGGCTCGAACTTGGCGGGGGTGAACTTCGGGATTTTGTAGAGATCGCAAAACTCGTCGGCTTCGGACGACGCGCGTACGAGGGGCGGGCCCGCGCTCTCACCGAGCCGCTCTTTGCGACCGTGGGTGACGTAGCGAACGAGACCCTCCATGCCGGTGAAAACACCGCTGTCCGCGCTTTCGGAGAGGCCGAAGATCGTGGCACCGAGGGCGGCGTAATACTGCGCGTCCTTGGGAACGAAGATGAGCTCCTCGATCGGAACGTCTTTCGGATACTTGTAGCCGCGTTCTTCCCACGTCTGCGGGATGCGCAAACGCCAGCACTCCTGGAGAAACGGCAGGTACGTGTTCGGCCCGCCGAGCAAGAGCACGCGCGCTTGCAACGTGTTGCCGCGCGTCAGCACGGAGAGGTTCTGCAGCACGATGGCGTCGGCCAACGAGCAGAGCACCTCGTTCGACGGGATGCCGGACTTGATGAGATTGACGATGTCGGTTTCGGCGAAGACGCCGCATTTGGCGGCGACGTGATGGAGCTTCGAGTCGTCGAAGTGCAGCGACGTCACCATGTCCGGCGGCGCGTTCACCTTGAGGAAGCATTTGTCGATGGTGGCGCCGGTGCCCGACGCGCACTTGTCGTTCATGGAGGCGTTCGGCGTCTTGGAGCCGGTCTTCGCGTCCTGCTTGAACATGATGATCTTGGCGTCTTGTCCGCCGAGCTCGATCACGCTGAGCACGTCCGGATGCAGGTGCTCGACCGCCAGCGAGACGGCGTTCACTTCCTGTACGAATTTTGCGCCGGTCGGCTTGGCCAGCGGACCCGATCCGGAACCCGTGAGAAACATCCGCCAGCTGCCGGCCTTCTCGAAGGGGCGCTGCGGAAACGCGGTCTGGATCGCGTCCAGCAGCTCCATCACCTTTTCGGGTTGCTTCGTGAGGTGGCGCTGATAATCGCTCCACAGAATCTCTTTGGAGTCGGGATCGATGACGACCGCCTTCACGGTCGTCGACCCCACGTCCATGCCGATCACCAGCTTCTCGGGTGTACTCTCTCGAGTCATCGCGCGGTTTTCCTCCTCACCCCCCACGCGCTCTCAGTGGAGAGCTCGAGGAAGGCGAACGGATGCGGATCCGGAGTCCACTGAACTGACGTGTCAGTCCATCGTCACTACAGGTGCCCGCTTTCGCTGGCAAGCCAAAACGCCCCCGCCTCAGGCCCGATTCCAGGGCTTCAGGTGAAATCGGGAGGGGCCGCGCGAACATCGTCGACAAGTTCGCCGCACCTCGGCACACTGACACGCGTGTCAGTCGAGGCCGATTCTCGGCGCGCGATTACGACGCCGCGCCCGGCTTCTCAGGTACAAGGTGGGCTTTCGAAAATGGACAAGATCGAGCGCCGAGCCCAAATCCTGGCGAGAGCGCGCGACGTCTTCGCCAAGCGCGGTTACCACGCCGCCAAGATCGAGGACATCGTGGCCGCTGCCAAAGTGGCGCGCGGCACGTTCTACCTCTACTTCGAGGACAAGCGCGGCGTGTTCGTGGAGCTCGTCGATCGTTTCCTCGCGCGACTGCACCTTGCGATCTTGCGTATCGATCCGCGCGACCCTTCGCGCAGCGTTGCCGCGCAGATCCGCGAGAACATCGTGCGCGTGCTGACGCTGTTTTTGCAGGACCGCGCCATGACCAAGATCCTGCTCACCGACGCGCCCGGGCTCGACGCCGACTTCGACCGCAAGCTGCGCGCCGTCTACGAGGAAGTGTTGAACCTCCTCGCCGGTAGCTTCAGCGAGGGCCAAACGCTCGGAATCGTGGCTGTCGGAGATACGCGCGTTTTTGCCTACCTCACGGTGGGAGCGATCAAAGAGCTGCTCTACCAATCGGTGATGCTCGACTTCGACGAGGGCAGCGCTGAGCGCCTGACCTCGGAAGTGTTCTCGTTTTTATGCCGCGGTTGCCTGCGTATTCCCGACGAAGGCTGATGCTTTCACGGGGGACACGTGCTTGACTCGAAGGTGCGATGACCGATCTCGTCATCCACGGTCATTTTTACCAACCGCCGCGCGAGAATCCGTGGACCGGCGTCGTCGAACGAGATCCCGAAGTGCGACCGTTCCACGACTGGAACGACCGCATCTACCACGAGTGCTACCGGCCCAACGCCTTCGCGCGCATCTTCGACTCGTACGGGCGCATCGAACGCATCGTCAACAACTTCGAGCGCGTCAGCTTCGACGTGGGGCCTACGCTCCTCTCCTGGCTCGAGGGGCATGACCGCGCCACCTACGAGCGCATCATCGAGGCCGATCGGCGCAGCGTGGCGCGGCTCGCCGGGCATGGCAACGCCATCGCGCACACTTTCAATCACGCCATCCTTCCCCTACTGACCGAGCGAGACCGCGTGACGGAGGTGCGCTGGGGGCTCACCGATTTCCGCCGCCGCTTCGGGCGCGAGCCAGAATCGATGTGGCTGCCAGAGACGGCCTGCGACGATAAAACGCTGGGCACGCTCATCGACGAAGGGCTCCTCTTCGTCATCCTCTCGCCTTACCAGGCGGCGCGCGTGCGTGACCTGCGCGGCACCGACTGGACGAACGTCGAAGACGGCAGCATCGATTCTGGCGTCCCTTACGAGTACTTCCACCGCGACGGCTCCGGCCGGTCCATCGCGCTGTTTTTTTACGACGGAGCCTTGGCGCGTTCGATCGCCTTCGAAGGGCTGCTTGTTTCTAGCCAAACGTTCGTGGCCGGCCTCGCCGGCGGTCACGGCGGATCGGAGCGCATCATCCACGTCGCCACCGACGGCGAGAGCTACGGGCATCACTTTCGCCACGGCGAGCTGACGCTGGCGCATGCGCTCATGGTGGAAGGACCGAACAAAGATCTGTCGTTCATCAACTACGGCGCATTTTTGGCGGCGAATCCCCCTACGCGCGAGGTGGAGATCAAAGCCGGCCCCGACGGCCAGGGCACGTCGTGGAGCTGCGCGCACGGCGTCGGGCGCTGGTACCGGGACTGCGGCTGTCAGACCGACGGGCAAGACGGCTGGAACCAGGTGTGGCGCACGCCGCTACGCAACGCCTTCGATCTGTTGCGGGCCTTCGCCCATGAGCGATTCGAAGAAGGCGCGGCGCAGCTCTTCACCGATCCGTGGAAGGCGCGCGACGGCTATGCCGATTTCTTCCTCGATCCGGCGCGCCCGCGCGACGAGTGGCTGCGCCGGCACGCCAAGCGGCCGCTCGACGACGACGAGAAAGTACGCGCCTTCACCCTCCTCGAGCTGGAGAAGAGCATCCTCCTCATGTACACGAGCTGCGGCTGGTTCTTCGCCGATCTCGCGGGACCGGAAGGGCGGCAGGTTCTGAGCTACGCCGCTCACGCGCTCGATCTCGTCAAGGAGCTCGGGGTCGAGCCGCCGCGCCAGCAATTCATGGAGATCCTCGGCGAGGCCAAGAGCAACCGACCCGGCATCGGATCGGGGGCGGAGTTCTTCAACAAGTTCGTCGAGCCCTCGCGGGTCACGCCGGCCCGCATCGCCTCTCACCTCGCCATCTCCAGCTTGGTCGAGGAAGGCGACGAAAGCGGCGCCGTGGGCGACTACCGTTTCCGCCGCTCTCACTTCCAAAGGCAGAGCCACGGCAAGGTTCGCCTCGCCGTCTCCCATATCGCCATCGAAAAAACGACGACCGGGCGGCGCCAGGAGCACGCCGTGGGATCCATTCACCTCGGGGGCGTCGACTTCTACTGCGCGGTACGCGAATACGCGGGGCAAGAGCAGTTCGCGGGCGCCACCGCACGCGTGTGGGCCGCGTTTCGTACGGCCTCCCTTCCCACCATGCTGCGTGTGTTGCAGCAAGAGCTCGGACCCGACGAGGGGGGGCTCGAGAACGTGCTCGCCGAAGGTCGTGAACGCATCTCCGAGCTCGTGCTCGGCGGTATCGTAAGCAGCTTTGCAGACGCCTATGCGCGCATGTACGAGACCCATCAGCGCGAGCTCGAGCATTTCAAGCAAGCGGGCTTCGAACTGCCCAAGGAGCTGAGCGCCGCCGCCGAGCTGGCCCTCGGACGGCGCTTCAACATCGAGATCGAGCGAGCGCAACCGAGCGCAGATCCCGCCGCCTACGCCAAGGGCATCGAGATCGCCGATGAAGCTCGACGGCTGGGCTACGAGATCGATCGTTCTCTCGCCAGCCGCATGCTGGGTGACATGATCCGCGAAGCCGTCGTTCGCGCGACGACCCAACCCTTCGTCGAAAGCATCCGGGCCGCGACGCTCCTCGTCGAGCTGGCGCGGCATCTGCGCGCCGATGCGCATCTCGCGCCCGCGCAAGAAATCCTCTACCGAGCGCTGCTCGAGCAGGCCATCTCACCGTCGGCGATGTCGGCGCTCGCCATCGCGCTCGGATTCGCCCCTTCGGTCGTGGGGCGGCGCGAGTCGCTGATGGCGGAGCTTCGCGCGATCATACCGTCATCGCCATTGCACGAACACGAGTAGCGCGGGCCAAAGGCGACCCGCGCTCGACGCACGCCTCCACGGCCGCGTGGACCTTATTGCGTTAGAAGATGCAGTGCCATTCGACGGTGAGGCTGAGGCTCGTGGGATCGCTACCCCCACCGCCGCCGTAGGCCTCGGACACGCAGACCTGGTTGCCGTTCCCGCCCCACGCGTCGGCCGTTCTGTATCCAAGGTACTGGCAAGCCTGGACGGCGTTGTACGTACCGCCCCCGGTGCCTGCCGAAACCCAGGCGGTGTCCCAATCGGCGCGGCAGACCCGCCATGCAGCGGCAGGTACGCCGCCGACGCCGGTCCCCGAAACGCCGACGCCTCCCGTGGTATTGACGGCGGGCGGGGCTCCGCAGTCGTCGCAAAGCCAATGGACGGTGATGCTGAGCGCGGTGGGGTCGGTACCGCCACCGCCGCTGAACGACTCGTTCACGCAAACCTGATTGAAATTCCCGCCCCACGCGGCCGCCGTGCGGTAGCCGATGGATCGGCACGCGGTGACCGCGTTGTAGTTTCCTCCGCCCGTGTTGGCTGAAGCCCAGGTCGTCCAATCCGAGCGACAAACTTTCCACGTCGCGCCCGAGATGACGCCTGCCGCGCTATTCGCGCCCACCGTTGCGCGCGTGCAGGTCAGCGGATAGGCGACGCCCCACGCGCGGCTGGCGGGTGGACTCTCGACGTTACCCGCCGGGTCCGTGGCCCTCACCGCCAAGGAATGGCTCCCGACGAGGAGACCCGTGATCGCGCGCGGCGAAGTGCAGGCGGCCCAGGCAGCACCGTCGAGCGAGCATTCGAAGGTCGCCGTTTCGTTCGCGATAAACGCGACGTTCGCATCGCGGATGTACAGGGTGCCCGCTGGTCCGCCGGTGATGGTCGTCGTGGGCGGCGTCGTGTCGATCGTCCACGTGAAGCTGGCGCTTCCCGGGTTTTGCGCCGCATCGGTGACCCGCACGTCGAAGGTGTGCGTGAAGTTGGCCGCCAAACCGAGGTACTGCATCGTCGTCAACGAGGAGCAGATGCCCCACGAACCCCCGTCGATGCGGCATTCGGTCGTGCCCGCCTCGCTCGACGAGAAGCTGAACGAGGCATCGACGAGCTTGGTCGGGTTCACCGGATGGGTGACGATGCTCACCGTCGGCGGCGTGGTGTCGACCGACCACATGTAGTTCGCCGGCGATGGGTCGACGACGCCGCCCGCATCCACCGCATAGACCTGGAACGAATGCGCGCCCGGAGCCACGGCGACGACAGTCGGCGAGGTGCACGCCACGAACGCAGCGCCGTCGATACGGCACTGGAACGTGCTGCCCATCTTCGTCGATGAGAAGGTGAAGCTCGGACTTACGGCGTTGCTCGGGTTGGGCGGGTACGTATCGATGGTCGTATCCGGCGGCGTGTCGCACATCCCGGTCGTCGCGTTGCAGAGAGCCGCCAAGGTGCAGACCGTCACCGTGTCCCAGCCGGTTTGATCGACGCGGCACTGCTGCAGGGTGGCGCCGCTACATTGGTAGGCGCCCGGCGTGCACGCCGAGGTGCTGCAGATGCCTCGCGCCGAGTCGCACAGACCAGCCGAAGCGCACTTCTCCTTTTCGATCCAGCCGTTCTGATCGGAGTTGCAGATCTCGAGACTCGCGCCCGTGCACTGATACTTCCCGGGCAAACACGTGGGAGGCGTGCACGCACCACCGACGGCATCACAGAGGGCCGCCGTGGCGCACGACGCCCGTACGACCCAATCCGTGCCACTGCAGTACTCGAGGTTGGTCCCGTTGCATCGGTACCCGCCGACGGTGCAGGGGGCGTCGGACAGCGCGTCCCACACGAGGTCCGCCGTCACGTCTCCGACGGTGTCGCTGACGACATCGAGGGTCGCATCGGGTTGGGTGTCGCGCAGCGGCGTGTCGCCTTGCGTCCTGTCGCCCTGCGCCGTATCCGCCGGCGTATTGTCGAAGCTCGCGTCGCCCTGCGCGTCGATCGTCGCGTCCCGACGATTGTCGATCGCCGTATCGGACGTCCCACCCGATCCTCCATCGGGCATCGAGGTGGCGTCGATGACAGAAGCATCGTTCTCCTCATCGTCAGAGATGAAATGTCGGTCAACAGGACCACACGCCCACGCCCCAAAGACGAGCAGGGCTTTCAAGACGCGCATTTCAAAGCGTCGACACGACATAGGCCTCCCAAGAACGAGCTTCAACCGCTGAGTTGATTCGACACTGCCGATCAAAAACGCCCTGCTATGCCCCCCGAGCCGATGCCCACCCAGGGGTAGACGGTGGTCTGCGCGCTGGAGGTCGTTGACTCGGACTTTCCCGCGAGGAGCAGCATCACCACCCCGGCCGCCACGCCCGCTCCTCCCACGGCGAAGCCCACCACCGACAAGGTCGATGCGCTCTTCGCGTCGCTGTCGAGCTTGTCGACCTCCGCCTTTGTTTTGATGCTACAAAATCCGTTGGGAAGCGTGCAGAGAGCATCGGCATCGGAGCGCTTGCCCATTGATCGCAGCAGAAACACGGTCCCGAGACCGAGCCCCACCGCACCCACGCCGAAGGCTGCATAGGCGCCAATGCGCATGCCGCTGCCGCCCGAGCTCGTGCTGTCCATCGACACCGACGTATCGTGAACCGCTGCGCCCGGGGGCGGCGCGGCGCCGGGCTGCGCTCCGGGAGCGGGGGCGCCGGGTGCCGCAATGGGAGCGGCGTTGGGGTCGACCTCGAGCTTCAGAACCGTCGACGCTTTGTCGCCGTCGCCCAGGCGCACCGTCTGCGGCTGCGAGCGAAATCCTGCCGCGGAAGCCTCGATGCGGTGCTCGCCCGGGTCGATCGGTTGAGGCACGCCGACCAGCACGCTGGCGATCGCATTGCCGTCGATCTTGACCGACAAGTCCTTGGCGGCCTCGGCCCCCTCGACCTTGATCTCAAGCGTCCCAATCTTGGGGTTGATGGCGGCGAGCTCTTTTTGCGCCGTCGACTGCGCGTCACGGAAGGCTGGCGGCGCATTGCCGGCCAGCTGCTCCTTCGTGATGCGGAGGTACGCTTCTCGCGCTTTGACGAATTGGCCCTGCTTGGAGTGGGCGCGCGCCAGATAGAGAAGGTGAGGCGGCGCATGCATGAGCGACTCGGCCTTGGTGAAAAGGTCGACCGCGTCTTTGTAGCGACCGTCGTTGAAGGCGGAAGCGCCCTCGGTGGCGAGAGAACGCGCGCCCGCGCGTTGCTCGTCCGACTGCCCATAGGCGGCCCCGCTCGAAATACAAAGTGATAGAGCGAAGGCGCAGCTCGTTACGGCCGAAGATTTGAGATAGCGCATGATCTTAGCAAGACGAGACTATCTGACTGTTTGCAAACTCGGCAAGAGTTTCGCGCGGCGCGCACGCGAGACGCCAAGCTTCTTCGCTTCTTTTTGCCGAGACGTGATCGCGGCACACGCGCAGAGAAGGTGGGCAGATGTCGTCAGCTGCCGCGCGTGAGCGAACGCGCTTGCGTGGCAGCTCACGCACTCGTCGAAGTCATTGCCGATGCCGCGATGGTCTCGAGCTCATGCTCTTCCACGGGAACGTCTGCGACGAGCCGGGCCCGCGACAGCGTCGCTGCCGCCAGCCAGCCGCGCCGCTCGATGCGCCACCACAGGATCGACGAGCTGACGATGATCTCCAGGCAGAGTCCCAGCCATCCGCCAAAAGCGCCCAGCTTGTAATGTCGACCGAGTAGCCACGCCAGCGTGGGTGTACAGAGCCACGAGGTGAGCACACCCACGACCGCGGCATAGCGCACGTCGCCCGCACCGCGCAGCGAACAGCGCGCGACGATGTTGGAAGCGTCGAAGATCTGGAAGACGGCCGCGACGTGCAGCAACGTCACCGCCACGGAAATGACGCCCGGATCGGCGGTGAAGACGGACGCGATGAGCGGCGCGCCGAGCGCCAGCAAAAGTGACCACGCGCCCGCGTACACCGCGGTGATCGCCATCGCGAGGTGCGCGACGCGTTTGACGAAACCGTAGGCACCCGCTCCAACGGCTTGGCCGGTGAGCACGGAAGCGGCTTCGGCAACGGCCATCGCGGGCAAGAAGGAGAGATGAATCACCTGGATCGCGATGTGATGCGACGCCATCTCCACCTCGGAAAAGAGCGAGATCATGAGCGACAGCGTCGCAAAGGCACCCACCTCCAACCCGAATTGCAGTCCCGTCGGCAAGCCCATTCGAAAGAGCTCGACCACGTGCTGCCGGCGGACCACGCGCAAGCCGAATCCGCGCGAACGCTGCGCGAGGGAGAGAGTTCCCGCCTCGACACCGTGGGCGAGCACCGTGGCGAACGCCGCGCCGGCCACGCCCCAGTGCAAGATGAAGATGAACGTAAATGCGAGGGTGATGTTCGTCGCCTGCGCGGCGATGGTCGCCCTCATCGGACTCTGTGGATCGCCTTCGGCGTAGCGCACCTCACGCAGGGCCACGTAGAGGAGCGCGAGCGGTGCTCCGAGGATTCGGATCCGCAGGTACGTCCCCGCTGCCTGCCCGGCGGCCTCGGTCGACGCGAGTCGGCCGATGACGAGGGCTACCGCTTGTCCGATGATGACCGTGATGAATCCAATGATCAGCGCGGTCACGACCGCAGCCCCGAGGTAAGCGATGGCGCGGTCCGACCGCTTCGCGCCGATGGCCTGCGAGACGAGCACTTTCGCGCCCTGTAGCAGGCCGAACGAGAAGCAAAGGAGAACGAAGGCGCTGACACCGCCGAGCCCGACGCCGGCCAGCTCGGCGCGACCGACGTGGCCGATGAGGAGCGTGTCGACCACCGTCATCACGCTGTAAGAGACCATCGACAGCGCGATGGGCCACGCCAAGCGGATGAGCTCGCGCAGCGGCCTTTCTTGCCAGGGGAAACTCATGATGAAACCCAAAGAAGTGATTGAGAGAGAAAAGACGGCGGAGATTGAGGACGGCTAAAAAAAAACCGCGGCGTTCCTTGCGGAGGCCGCGGCGCGTCGTTTTTTGGGAGGCTCAGTGGTTTGACGTCAGCTGATCTCCTCGGAACGCGCCGTGGCGGCGAACCCAGCGATGACCGCGCTGCGCGCGATCGCGATGAGCCCGAAGGCCGGAAGGTGGACGGATGGTTTCATGAGTGCACGGGAGCCAGAATAGCTAGCACGCCATCCGATGTTCGCAAGGGCGCTTCCGCATCTCGTAGGGGCCGAATCGCTCACGAACGTTGCAGAATCGTCACCCTGCTGGCTCGGCCGTGCCACGTGCGTTCCGCAGACTCGGCATCATGCGGCTCGGCGTTTTAGACCTGGGTTCCAACACTTTTCACCTCTTGTTGGCGGCGGTAGAGCCGAGCGGAAGCATCGCCAAGCTCGGGAGCGTCAAACGCACGCTCAAGCTCGGCGCCGAAATTCCGCTGGGAGGCACGATCGGCCCGTCACAGTGGCAACGGGCAATGAGCGCCATCGAAGACATCCTGGCGCACAGTAGGTCGTTCGAGTGCCGGACCCTCGCCGTCGCGACTTCCGTTTTTCGGGAGGCAGTCAATGGCCGCGCCTTCGTCGATGCCGTTTGCGCGCGCTTCGGCGTGCCGGTCGATCTTCTGACGGGCAGCGAAGAGGCGCGCCTTTCCTACTTGGGGGCCGTCAGCGATCTGCCGTCTTCGCAGGCGCCGGTCGCGGTCATCGATGTCGGCGGCGGGTCGATCCAACTCACGGTGGGCGAAGGGGACCGCTGCCTCCTGGCGACGAGCCTTCCCTTTGGCGTCCTTCGCTTGCGCGAGCAAGCCGCATTGATCACGCGCGACCCGCACGCGGCGGCGCGCGAAATGGCGGCCATCCTCCGAGAGCAGGCGCGCGCGGCGACAGAGGCCGTTGCTGCGCTCCGGCCAGCAACGGTCATGTTGGCTTCGGGGACGGCGCGCGCCATCGCTTCGCTCGCATTGCTCGACCGCTACGAGCCGCACCCGCCGACGCGCGCGGCGGAGACGCCGCAAAGCCCCCCCATGGCAACACACGTCAGCCGCACCGGGTTGAAAGGCCTCGGAACGGCGCTTCTCGGGATCGATGCCGGCGCGTTGAGCAGTCTCGGGGTTCCCGCCGACCGGCATGCGACGGTGGGCCCCGGCGCTGTCGTGCTCGAGACGTTGATGGACTTGCTTCGCATCGAGAAGGCGACCATCGCGCGACGCGCATTGCGCGAAGGGGTGATCGTGCGCGCGCTGCACGCCGCGCGCGGACCGCGCGCGGTGCCTGCTGCCGAGACCGCGTCGCTGCACTAACGCGCCGACAGCAGAGCGCGCGATCGATGCGCGCGGTTAGGCCGTCGCCGAGAGCTGCCGCAACACGAACTGCAGGATGCCGCCATGCTGGTAGTAGAGGACCTCTTGCGGCGTATCGATGCGCACCCGCGCGCGGATCTCGCGCACGGGCCCGCTGCTCGGCGTCACGCGCACAGTGACGTCGCGCCCGCCGGCGAAGTTGGTGGTGAGCATCGCCGGTAGGCCGACGATGTCGTACGTCTCTTCGCCCGACAGACCGAGCGATTCGGCGTTCTTACCGGCTTCGAATTCGAGGGGGAGAACGCCCATGCCGACCAGGTTGGAGCGGTGAATGCGTTCGTAGCTTTCGGCAATGACCGCGCGCACGCCGAGGAGCAGCGTGCCCTTGGCCGCCCAATCGCGCGATGACCCCGACCCGTATTCCTTGCCCGCCAAGATGACGAGCGGCACTTTGTCGGCCAGGTATTTCTCCGAAGCTTCGAAGATCGTCATCGGCGTGCCATCGGGCAGGTGCCGCGTGACGCCGCCCTCGGTTCCCGGCGCGAGGCGATTGCGGAGCCGCACGTTGGCAAACGTGCCGCGCACCATGACTTCGTGGTTGCCGCGTCGTGACCCGTAGGAGTTGAAGTCCTTCCAATCTACGCCGTTGGCGATGAGGTACTTGCCGGCGGGGCTGTCCTTCTTGATGGAACCTGCCGGAGAGATGTGATCGGTCGTGACGCTGTCGCCGAGCACGGCGAGCACGCGCGCGCCCGCGATGTCTTTGACGGGCAGCGGCACCTTCGGCATGTCGACGAAGTACGGCGGATGCTTCACGTAGGTGGATCGCGCGTCCCAGGCGAACGTTTCGCCGGTGGGCACGTCGAGCGATTTCCACTGCTCGTTGCCTTCGAAGACATGGGCATATACTTTGGAGAACATCGGCGCCTCGACGGCGCGCGCCATCGTCTCGGCGACCTCACGCGACGTGGGCCACACATCCTTGAGGAAGACCGGCTTGCCGTCGCTGCCGGTCCCGAGGGGATCGACGTGGAGATCGATGTCGATTCGTCCCGCGATGGCGTAGGCCACCACGAGCGGCGGCGACATCAAGTAGTTGGCGCGGACCTCGGGGTTGATGCGCCCCTCGAAGTTGCGATTGCCGGAAAGAACCGACGCGACGACCAGCTTGTTGTCCTCGATCGCCTTGGAAATTTCGACCGGGAGCGGCCCCGAGTTGCCGATGCACGTCGTGCAGCCGTAACCGACGGTGTGGAATTTCAGCTTGTCGAGGTACGTGTTGAGGCCGGATTTTTCGTAATACTCGGTCACGACCTGGGAGCCGGGAGCGAGGGACGTCTTCACCCATGGCTTCACGGTGAGCCCGCGCTCCACCGCCTTTTTCGCCAGAAGCCCGGCCGCGATCATGACCGACGGGTTCGAGGTGTTGGTGCAGCTGGTGATGGCCGCGATCACCACCGCGCCATGCGACAGGTTGCCGCTCGCCGATTTGCTCAAATCTGTGGCGGCGCCGGGCGGAAGGAGCGACGGCAGCGCCTTGATGAAGGAGCGACCCGCATCCGAAAGGCGCACCCGATCTTGGGGGCGCTTGGGGCCGGCAACGCTCGGTTCGACGGTGGAAAGATCGAGCTCGAGCGTGTCGGAATACGTCGCTTCCGGCGTGGACTCGTTGTGAAAAATCCCTTGCTCGCGGCAATACGCCTCGACGAGCGCGATCTGATCGGCGGGCCGACCCGTCAGACGCAGGTATTTGATGGTTTCGGCGTCCACCGGGAAAATGCCGCAGGTAGCGCCGTACTCGGGCGCCATGTTGGCGATGGTGGCGCGATCGGCGACGGGCAGCCCCTTGAGCCCCGGGCCGTAGAACTCCACGAATTTGCCGACCACGCCGCGTTTTCGCAGCATCTCGGTGACCATGAGCACGAAGTCGGTCGCCGTGGCGCCTTCGGGAAGCACGCCGCGCAATTTGAAACCCACGACGTGCGGGATCAGCATCGACACCGGTTGTCCCAGCATCGCCGCTTCGGCCTCGATGCCGCCCACGCCCCATCCGAGGACGCCGAGACCGTTCACCATCGTGGTGTGCGAATCGGTGCCGACCAGCGTATCGAGATAGGCGAGCGGTAGCGTCGAGCCTGCGCCCGGCGCGGAAAAGACGACGCGCGCCAGGTACTCGAGATTCACCTGGTGCACGATGCCGGTATCCGGAGGAACGACTTTGAAATTCGAGAAGGCGGATTGCCCCCAGCGGAGAAATGCGTAGCGCTCGCGGTTGCGGCGGAACTCGAGGTCGGCGTTCTTGTGCAGCGCATCGGGCGAGCCGAATTCGTCGACCTGGACCGAGTGGTCGATGACGAGCTCAGCGGGCTGCAGCGGGTTGATCTTCGAAGGTTTGTCGGCGAGCTTCACCATGGCATCGCGCATGGCAGCGAGATCGACCACCGCGGGAACTCCGGTGAAGTCCTGAAGGAGCACGCGGCTCGGGGTGAAGGCGATCTCGCGCGAGGGTTCGGCCTTGGGGTCCCATGCCGCGAGCGCGCGAATGTCGTCCGCGCGAACCACCTTGCCGTCCTCGGTGCGGAGCAGGTTCTCGAGCAAGATTTTCAGCGAAAAAGGAAGATGGGTGGTGCGGATCCCCGCCTTGTCCAAGGCACCGAGCCGAAAAAAGTCGTAGCTCTTGCTGCCCACGTGGAGGGTGTCGCGACTTCCGAAGCTGTTCGTCATGGGCAGGGAAGATAGTCCAGCCATCCAGGTACAACAACGTCGCGCCGCGCCGGCCCCCCGACCCAGAGCGGCAACCCTGCCGTCACCTACACACCATGTAGGAATTCTCGATGTACCTTTCCCGACGCCTGCCCTGCCCATGGGCGCGGCGAAGGCCCCCTTGCCCCACCGCGGCGGATCTGCGACGCCCGTCGAAGCGCCGCGGCTCGAACTCGACCACCAGTTCGAGGCTTGGAAATAGAGACTGCCATGAATTCATCTTCGATCTCGAGAGCGGACGCGCGACGGTGCAAGGTCCGATGCACACTCGAGGATAGGGCGGCCGAGCTCGAAACGGTCACGGCCGCGCGCTCCTGGCATCTCGCGGAGCGCGACGCCGAAGAGCGTGTCGGATTCGTCCAAGTCGGGGGAGCATCTTCGGCGTAAGTCAACGGCGTCCCTACTCTTTCATCGGAGGAAACCCATGAAGCTCGACAAATTGACGACCCTGCTCGTCGTGGATCGCATCGAATCGTCCGTTTCGACGTGGGAAGCGCTTGGTTACAAAGTGGTGGCGCGCGTGCCCGAACAGGGCACGGCCGATTTCGCGATGCTGCAGGGCAATGCGGGAGAGCTGATGATGCAGACGCGAAAGAGCCTCGGCAGCGACCTACCGGGCGTCGCCGAGCGAAAAACCGCTTTCCTCCTTTACGCTGACGTCGCGTCACTAGCCGAAGCCAAGAAGGCCATCCCTCAGGCCAAGGTCATCGTCAGCGAACGCACGACGTTCTATGGAGCGAAAGAGGCCTGGGTCGAGCTCGAAAACGGGGTCGTCCTGGGGCTCGCTCAACACGATAAGTGACCCCGGCGCGCCCTGCGGGGTCAGTCCTCTGGGCGGGCGCAGTTCTCTCGCTCCCCCGTGGAAAGTCGCCCTAGGATCCACTAGCCTACGGCGGCGCCATGATGAAGATATGCCCCCGCTGCGGCGGGACATTTGCGGGAGGGTCCTTCTGCCCCGGTTGCGGTGTCCGCCAGCCGCTCATCGACATGTCGTCGGAAGAAGCGAAACCGTACCTCGCGGGCTCCGACATGCAGCGAGCGGTTTTGTCCCACTACGCCGAGCGATCGGGGATGGTCCGAAGCGCGCTCGGCTTCTTGATCGGCGTGCTCGGCGGCATCTTCATTCTGCGGTACGTCGTGGGCGCGGAGAGCGCGGCGGGCCGGCTCTTCTGGGGCGCGGCAGCCGTCGCGTGGGGGCTCTTTTTCGCGGGCGGTTCGTTGGTTTTGGCGCGGCGCAAGGCCCGCCGGGGCAACGAGGGGGCGGAACAGTACGTCTGCGTCGACGAGGATCAGCCGGTCGAGAAGTTCCGGCCTCCCCCCCGGCGCGGGCTCGGCTGGCTCACCTGGTAGACCTTGCCCAAATTGGCGTTTCGCAACGTGAAGGCGTAGCGGCCCGTGTGGAGCTTTGGGTGTTGACCCGCGCCCGCTAAGAGGAATAAAGCGGTGCCTCGGCTGTTTCTCTCGCCGACCAACCCAAAACGAGCCGCCGTGATCGAAATCCAAGCGCTTACGAAGTATTACGGCGACCGCAAGGCGGTCGGCCCCTTGTCTTTCTCCATCGCCAAGGGGGAAATCGTCGGACTTCTCGGGCTGAACGGCGCCGGTAAGACGACCACCCTTCGCATCCTGGCCTGCGATCTTCTTCCTTCGTCGGGCAGCGTCCGCGTCGACGGGCTCGACGTCGTCGACAACCCGGACGATGTGCGCGCCCGCGTGGGCTACCTCCCTGATCATCCGCCGCTCTACGACGAGATGACCGTCGCTGAATACCTGCTCTTCGCCGCGAAGATCCGGGGGCTCAGCGGCGCCGAGGCGCGCAAACGCGTGGACGAGGTCACGAGCGCCACTGCGCTCCGCAGCGTGCGCGACGACGTCATCAGCACGCTTTCGCACGGCTTTCGCCAGCGCGTCGGCATCGCCCAGGCCATCGTCCACAAACCGCAGTTGCTCGTGCTCGACGAGCCCATCTCCGGCCTCGACCCGGTGCAGATCGTAGAAATGCGCGAGCTCGTGCGAAACTTGCGGCACGAGCACACGACCCTCATCTCGAGCCACTTCCTCTCGGAAATCAGCGAGACGTGCGACCGCTTGCTGGTCCTGCGCGACGGCGAAATCGTCGCCTCCGGCACCGAGGAAGAGCTCTCCACCCGCCTTCTCGAAGGGGGCAGCATCATCGTCACCGTTCGAGGCGACGGCGCGCATGCCAAACGGCTGCTGTCCTCCATCAAAGGTGTTCGCTCGGTCGAGGTCGGCGACGGCGCACACCGCGGCGGCGTGACGACGCTGCGCATCGACGCCGAGCGCGATATCCGCGAAGACGCGTGCCGCACCCTGGTGCTGGCCGACATCGGTATTCTCGAGCTGACGCGCAGCGAGCGCGAGCTCGAATCGATCTTTCTCACCTTGGCGCGACCGGAAGGCCGCGCAGAAAACGGAGCTCGAGCATGAGAAACGCTCTGCTCATTGCCGGCCGAGAGCTGCGCTCGTACCTGCGCTCGCCGCTCGGCTGGATCGTGGCGTCGGCGATGCTGCTCCTCGATGGCCTGCTCTTTCAGGTCGGAGCGATGGGCGGCGCCAAGTTATCGGCGCAAGTCCTGGCGGATTTCTTCTACTACGCGAGCGGTATCACCATGATAGGAGCCATCGCGCTCTCGATGCGCCTCATCGCTCACGAGCGCGAGAAGGGCACCTTGGTGCTCATCAACACGGCCCCCATTCGCGACTGGGAGATCATCGGCGGCAAATTCATCGCGCTCTTCACCTTCATCGTCGGCGTCACCTTGCTCACCGCCTACATGCCGGCGCTCATCTTCGTGAACGGCAAGGTTTCCGTGGCCCACATTCTCGTCGGTTATGGCGGGATCGTGTTGCTCGCGGCGGCGGCCATCTCCATTGGTCTCTTCGCCTCGGCCTTCGCGCGGACCCAGGTCATTGCGGCCGTGCTGGGCGCGGCCATTCTCGGCGTGATGCTGCTCTTGTGGATGGCGGCGAAAGTGGCCGACCCACCGGTCAGCTCGTTCGTCCTCGCCTTGGCACTGCACCACGAGCGGCAAAGGGCATTCATGAACGGCGTACTTCGCCTCGATAACGTCGTCTACTACGTCGCCGTCACGTACTTCTTCTTACTCGCAGCAATCAAAACGATGGAGGCACGGCGATGGAGGTAAGGCAAGAGAGCCGCCTCGTCCCGCTCGTCGTTTACGTGGGCGGGCTGGTCATGATGTTCCTGGGGACGCGGGTATTTCCGAGCATCCCCGCCGCACAGACGACGCTGACGGCGGCCGGGTTCGGTTTGTCCTTTGCGTATCTCCTTCTCTGCGTGAAGGGCGCCTTCAGCGGCGCGCCCGAGAGGGCCTCGATCCACCGGCTCCTTTCGGTGTTCGCGCTTTTCTCCCTGCTCGCCCTGCTGCTCGCGTTTTTCACGACCGAGACGGGAGAGCGTTATTTGCCGCCGATCGCCAAAGCGACGACCGAGGCGCGCGAGAAGTACGAATCGATCGCGACGGTGATCTGGGTTTCGGTGCTGCTCATCACCGCGGTGCCCATCCTCTTCGCCGAGCGCGCCCTCTTCCCCATGCGGCGGGCGGAAAATGTGGAAGGGCGACGGGTGCTGTTCGCCGAGACCGCTGGTCTCACGCTGGCCATGGCGGCGACCTATGGCGCGCTTTTCACCTACGCGGCGGGCGAGCTCGCCATCAAAGCCGACTTTTCCTACTTTCGTACGTCACGGCCGAGCGAATCGACGCAGAACATCGTGCGCGGGCTGGAAGATCCGGTGAAGGTGAACATCTTCTTCCCGCGCATCAACGACGTCGGCCACGAGGTCGGCTCTTATCTCAAGGAGCTGAGTCGCGCCGGCAACAAGTTCACCTTCGAGCAGCACGATCGTTTGCTCGAGCCGAACCTGGCCAAGGATTGGAAGGTGACGCAGGACGGCGTTCTCGTCGTGGCGCGCGGACCCACCGAAGAGACGCTGAGCTTCGGAACCGACATGGAAGGCGCGCGAGCCAAGCTGAAATCGCTGGATGGCGACTTTCAGAAGGCCCTCATCAAGGTGTCGCGCGAGACGCGCACCGTGTACTTCACCACGGGACACGGCGAGCTCAACGAGTCCACCGATACGTCCGAGGGGCGCACCGCCAGCGGCGCGAAGAAACTCCTCGAATCGCAGAACTACACCATCAAGGATCTCGGCCTCATTCAAGGTCTCGGCGTCGAGATCCCCAAAGACGCCACCATCGTCGCCGTGCTCGGTCCGGCGCGGCCCTTTTTGCCGGGCGAGGTGGCCAGCTTGCGGAAGTACGCCGAGGGGGGTGGCCATCTGCTCCTCGCGCTCGACCCCGATCCCAACATCGATCTCGAGCCGCTCGCCGAAATTGCCGGGCTCACGTTCGCACCGGTGACGCTGGCCAACGAGAAGGTCCACCTGCGGCGCCGTTTCAACGACTCCGATCGCTCGATCCTGGCGACCAATCGCTATTCGTCGCACGCGTCGGTGTCGACGTTGAGCCGCAACGCGGCGCGCGCCTACGCCGTTTTCGGCGGGGCCGCGGCGCTCGACAGCAAGCCGGGAAGCTCCGGCCTCTTGACCGACTTCACGGTCAAGGCGATGCCGGACACCTTCGCCGACCAGAACCGCGACTTTCAGATGCAACCCGCCGAGAAGAAAGCCGCCCTCAATCTCGCGGCGGCAGTGTCCAAAAAGCTCGGCGCGCCCGGTGACGACGCGAAGGTGCAGAAAGAGATGCGCATATTTGCCCTGGGGGACGCCGACGCCTTGAGCGACGTCGTGCTCGGCAATGAGGCCAACGCCATCCTGCTCATCGATGCCGCGCGATGGCTCGGCGGCGAAGAGAGCTTCACCGGCGCCATCTCCAGCGCCGAAGACGTCAAAATCGAGCACACCAAGCAGAAAGATCTAGTCCTCTTCTACAGCACCATTTTCGGCGTGCCCTCGCTCGTGCTCGGGATGGGCCTGCTCTTCAGCCGGCGCGGTCGCACCAAAGCGTCGCTGGTCGAGATGGGCGCCCCCGCCGCCGAGGGCAAAGGAGTGTCGTCGTGAAGCCACTGCGTTCCACGGGACTGCATGCGGTACTCCTCGTTCTCGGGGCCACGGCGGCGGCCTTTGCTTTCACCAAAGAGCGCACGCCGCAAGCAGCACAGGAGACGAACGTCACCGTCTGGAGCGGGCGCCCCTCCGACGTGCAACGCATCGTCTACGAGGCGAAGGACAAGCGAATCGAGCTCGAGGCGCGCGACGACAAAAAAGGCCCGCGGTGGTACCTCGGCAAGGGGGACTACAACATCATCCCTCCCGCCAACCCCGACGGAGGGGCGACGCCCACCATCAAGAAGACATCGGCTTTTTCTTCCGTGACGGTCGCCGACAAAATCGCGGAAGGGCTGGTGCCGTTCAAGGCCGTGCGCGCGCTCGGCAAGATTCCCGACTCGCGCCTCGCCGAGTTCGGCCTCGAAAAGCGCGAGACGTCCCTCACCGTCACGCTCGGCGGCAAGGATCGCAAGCTCCTCGTCGGGGCGATGGCGCCCGGAGGCACCGACTACTACGTCCTCGATCCGACGAACAACGAAGCCTACGTTGCCAAAGCCGACCCCTTTCGCGATCTCGAGGGGGGCGACAGTCGGCTGCTCGAGCGCGATCAACACGCGTTCAAGGAGATCGACGTCCGATCGGCCAAGGTGATCGCCAATGGCAAGACGCGAGACCTCGTGCGCGGCGGTCCTGACACCAAGAAATTCTGGGCCGACGCGGCCGACAAGGAAAAGGCCGACGAGACCGCCGGCAATTGGCTATCGAAGATCGATCGACTCAAGGTGAGTGAGTTCGTTGCGCAAGCGCCGGCGGGCCACACCGTGGTGGCGCGCGTCGAATACTCCGGCGGGCCCGGCAATTTGGGTTTCTTCGAGCTCGCCAAGGGTGCTCCTGTGGCCAGCGGCCAAAAGCCCGACTACTGGATCATGACCGAGCACTCGCACCTTTGGGGCAAGGTCTATCAAGTTACCGCCGAGCAGATCGAGCAGGACGTCGGTTCGGTCGTCAAGTAAGCTGCGCGGGAAATGAGCAATCTGTCCCTGGCGCGCCAGGTCAAAAACGCGCTCTTGGCCCAGTTCGGTAAGGAGCCGTGGTTCGTTGGCGCTGGCGCAACACGCGAAGACGGCATCGGTTTCGTCGTCAAAGTGAGTGTAAAGGCCGGCGTGCCGCGCCCGGCCGGCGTGCCACCGGAGAGCATGGACGGCATTACCATTCAGGTCGTCGCGTCGGACGCCAGCTAGAAGATCGACGCATCCTTGGCGCGAGGAGACGCCCCTCGCCGCCGTGCTAGGGTCGTCGCCATGGCCGTCGAGAGCAAAGAAGTCGAGCTCGGTTCGCCTTGTCCGCCCTTCCACCTTCCCGCGGTAGCGGGCGGCATGGTCGATCGCGACGACTTTGCCGGGGTGCCGGTTCTTGGCGTTTTCTTCTCCTGCAATCACTGTCCCTATGCAAAAGCCATCGAGGGCCGTCTCATCCAGCTCGAGAAGGACTATCGCGACCGGGGCTTTCGCTTCGTCGTCATTTCGGTAAACGACGCCGCCTCGCATCCCGAGGACAGCTTCGACAACATGAAGAAGCGCGCGGCCGAGCGGGGTTACGCCTTTCCCTATCTCTACAACGAAGACCAGAGCCTCGCGCGAGTCCTCACCGCCGTGTGCACGCCAGATCTCTACGTTTTCGATCGCGATCGCAAGCTCGCCTACCACGGCCGGCTCGACGACGCTCCGATGGATCCCGCCAAGGTCAAACGCCACGAGCTACGCGAAGCCGTCGACGCCTTGCTGACCGGAAAAGCACCGAGCACGGCGCAAAATCCGTCGATCGGCTGCTCCATCAAGTGGAAATGAACGACGGCTCTACCGCGCGCGGAGCGCTTGTTCGGATTCACAGGGAGGCGGGGAGGCGGGGAGAATTTTTGTTCGGTCCCCACTGCGACCCCCCCAAAATCTCTTCCGATCTCCCGCCTCTCCGCCTCCCTATAAAATTCTGAAGCCGTTATCGCGCGGCGAGTGAGCGTTCGATAGCGGCGATTTTGGCGTCAGCGGCTGCGACTTGTTCGCGGAGGGATGCGGCTTCGCCGCAGATGTCCTGAAAATCGGCTTCGCGCGCGGCGGTGACGAGATGCCCAGCTCCCTCGAGCACCTCGCCGAGGCGCGCCCGCACTTGCCCGAGCAGCGGCAGGAGCTCGGTATTGGCAGCAGCCCCGTCGGAGCGCTTGCTGGCCAGATCGAGGACCAGCGAGTTCAGCTCGGCGGCCTTTTCGCCGATGGCGCCATACTGCTTCAGCAGATCGGCTGCAACGGCCGTGCGGCGCGCGATCTCTTGGGCGCGCTCTTGAATGGCCTGGGCTTGCGTTTCCTGCGTGTGGCGCGCGGTCGTGAGCGCCGCGACGAGCTCCTGGGCGGCCACGCCGAGCCGCTTTTCGGCGTCTCCTATTTCCTGGAAGGCGCGCGCCGCACGCTGCAGATTTTTCTGCGAATTGAGCGGGCCTTGACGCGCGTTCTCGGCGAGCTCGGCGAAGCGAGCCAGGTGCGAGTCAAAGGTCGCCGCGGCGACCATGAGCTCCGAGGCTTGCGCTTTGTCATTTGCCATCGATCCCGAGATTACACGAGGCCGGCAGCGTGGTGGCTTCCTAAAACTGCGGCATCGGAGCGCTGTCCCGAGCCCGTGCACGCCTCTACTTCCGCAACGACCACGCCGCAGGCGATTCCGGCGCGAGAAGCCGGCGGACCAGATCGGCCCTGCGACAGACACCAAGCTTCTTGTAGGCGCGGCGTATGTATGTACGCACGGTATGCTCCGCGATACCCGTGATGGCTGCAATGTTGGCCGGTTCGTATCCCTTGATGAGAAGGCGTGCCACGGATCGCTCACGAGCCGACAACCGCGCCATGGGACTGTCGTCGTCGGACGAAGCTTGGATCGCCACCGCGATGCAGCGCGACCCGAATGGCGTTTCGTCGCCCACCGGCGCCACGGCGACGACCAACCCGAGCGGAAGGGGCCGCGGCGTCGGAAGAACCTCGTCTCTCTGCTGTGCCTCGAGCAGCTCTTCGATGCTGCGCGCTAGCAGCCGCTCGACGGGTTCAATGGCGAGCGTCCAATTCACTGATTTCCCCCGCGACGAGGCCCACACCGCCCTTTCCAAATCGGGCTCGAAGAGTAGATACATGCCGTGGCCTGCGCCGAGGGCGCGCACGGCGGCGAGCTCGCAGCGCGTGTCGACGGAGTCGAGCTCGGCCCGGACGCCGCACGTGAGCAGAGGTGCAAGCTCCTCGAGCTTGCGCTTCTCGGTCGGGGCGAAACAACCTTCATCGATGGTGCGCGCCAAACCGATGATCCCGAAGACTCCCTCCCCATCGCGCAAGAGCAGCCACGCGCGATCGCCATCGGCGCGATGGCCGAAAAGTTCCCCTGTTTCGAACGGGCGCACCGCTTCGCGGTCCATCGAATCGATGTAGACCGCCGCGGGCCTGCCCTGCGCAGCGTCGATCAGACTGGAGAGGCGTTCGCGCAAAAACAGCGGAGCGTCGCCCTCTGCCTCGTAACAAAACCCGTGCGGCATGCGCGCGCGGTTCGGTTGCACGACGCAGCATGCTGCGCTCGCGGCAACGACCGCCCGAATGGCGTGCACCGTCGTGCCCACGAACTCCGACCCTGCTGTGACCCACGCCGCGGGCAGCGCAGCGCGAACGCGCATGACGCTCGACTCGCTGCGAGGTTCGCGCGAAGCTTCGACCTCATTCGCCGTTGTGCCTCGATCGGCAATTGCTGTGCTGATTTTTTCCACGTCGATCCCCCCCTCGCCCGTGACTCGCGACAACGATCATTTGTACGTCTCGCCGACCGCGCTGTAAACGCGCGTCCTCTGCAGAGCCGAATCAACCGTGACGGGCGGTCCGCGTCGAGCGTTGCATCTGCTCTGCCAAGCGCCAAGCGACGCGCGTGGCCATGGTCATGATGGGGACCTGTGAATTGACGCCGATGCTGGTCGGCAAGATGGAACCATCGGCGATATAGAGGTCTTCGACTTCGTAGCTTTGGCCGTTCGGGTCGACGACGCCGCGGCGCGCATCGGTTGCCATGCGGGCGCTGCCGAGCGGATGAAAGGCAATGCATTCGATACGGCGCGCGTCGAGAGGCGTTTGCTCGAGCTTCTGCACGTCATCGACCGTTCGCATCGGAGCAAGGCCGAAAATCGGCAGGTACACCTCGCGGGCCCCGCCGGCAAACGCCATCTCGGCAAGAATGGTGATGGAACGGCGCAGACGCGCGAGATCGCGCGGCGCCATGCGATACGTGAGCACCGGCTCGCGGCTCGGACCGAGGCGCACCGAGCCTCCGCCCTCGTCGTGCACCATCGCCCCGAAAATGCCGTGGCGCGGCATCTCGGCGACGAAACGGCGGTGCGTCGCGCCGGCGCCGGGGAGCGCGGCGGCGAGGACGTTCACCGCCGAATACACACCCACCAAGGTGATGCCCTCTCGCGCAAAGGAATTCGAATAGACGCTTTGCAACGCGCCATTCCACCCGTCGAGAACGTCGTCGAAGAGCGCCGAGACGCGCAGCGCCGGATGCAGCGTCACGTTGCGGCCAAGCGACGCCGTCGATCGGCCGAGGCCGCTCCGCAGAAGGAGAATCGGAGTGTGCAGCGTGCCGCAGGCGACGACCACGGCGCGCGCGCGCACCTGAAACGGGCTCTTGGGGCGCCCCTCGGCCCCGTCGAGAAGCCGCCCGCGTACGCCGACCGCGCGTCCGTGATCGACGATCACCCGTTCGACGAGCGCGTCGGAAACGACACGGCTCCCGTGCGCGAGCGCGGACGGGATGTAGGAAACGTCGACCGAGAGCTTGGCGCCGCTCGGGCACCCGAAGTTACATCGCCCGTTTCCGATACACCCCTCGGTATTGCGCTTGAGGGAGTGAATCGCGATGCCGAGGCGCTCGGCCCCGCGCACGAACCTTTGGGTCGCTTCGGAGCGCATCGCTTCCGGCACTTCAGCGACGCGAATTCGCCGTTCGACCTCCTGGTAGGCGGGTTCGAGACTCTTCTCCGACAGCTCGGCGAGCCCGAGCTCTCCTACCCAATGAGCATGGATATCGGAAGGAATGCGAAAGCAAACGCCGCCCGTGAGAACCGAGGATCCCCCCACGCATCGCCCAGCAGAGAGACCGATCACCGGCGTTTGCCCCATGCCGAGCGCGGTGAGGAGCCCGGATTCGCGCCAGATGCGGCGCATGGATTCCGTGGGCCGAAACGATCCGTACTCGGCGGGCGTGTAGTACGGGCCTTCCTCGAGCACGATGACGCGCAGGCCCGCTTCCGCGAGAATAGCCGCCATCACCGCGCCTCCGGCGCCGGACCCGACGATCACGACGTCGCACGTCTCGTCGAATCCGCGCCCGATCTCGCGGCCCTCGATGACCGCGCCATCGTAAGGAAGCCCCGCGTTCATCCCCTACCCGGCCCCGTGGCTTCGTGGATCGCGTCCACATCCGCTGCCGCGACGACTGCAAGCTTGCGCGTTCTCGGCGTCGATATCGTCGTCCGATCGAAACCGGTGGAACCCAGCTCGGCGCCGACTTCGAACGCGATCATCGTCAGCGGAAGCTTGAAGGCGACGAAGAGCGTCGCCACGAGCGCGATTTTGGCGTGCTCCAGCCGATGAAGATAGGCCAGCCGGCGCGCCAGCGGCAGACGACTCGCGCGCGAGAGCTCTCCCAGGATGAAGATGGGAAACCACTCCACCAGAAAAGCGAGCAGACCGAAGCCTCGCCGCAGATCGCTGCTGCCCGCGCCGACCAGGAGATCGAACTCGTCGGCCACGCGCTCCGCGAGCGCCGCCGGTGCCGGCGCGAGCCCCTCGGCACTCTCGCTGCTGAAGAGCGCCTCGGCCAAGGCGGCGATGGCACGTCTTCGCGCCGGACCGAACGCTCGCCGGCCCCAATCGCGATTTTTGACCGCCACCCCTTCCTCACTCATGGGTTCGCCGGCGCGGCCGACGGCGTGGGCGTGGGCGTGGGCGGCGGAGGCGCGGGCTCGACGGCCTTTTCCTGCGAGGCGCGCTGGCGCGTCGCTTTGCCTTTGATCTCTTCTTCCTCGAGCATCTGGCGAAGCTTCTTTTCGCGGCCTTCGTCATTGCCGGCGAATTTTCCGACGTCGAACGTCAGGAGCGGCGTCTTGTCTCCCCCTTGCATGAGGGGCAGCTTACCATCCCAACGTTCGATGGCCCGGTACTGCAGGATGGCGCCCGAGGTCGAGAGACGGATGATTTCGTTCGCCCGCGCGTCGGCGCGCGCGCGGATGAGCACCGCATCGGCCTCGCCCTCCGCCCGCTGCCGCGCCGCTTCTGCCGCACCGTGCGCTTGTGCGATAGCCTGGTCGGCCTCGGCGCGAACCTGACGCACGCGGTTTTCGGCCTGAATCGCGTTTTGCGTCGCCTCCATGGCGCGGTTGATGGCCGTGGCAACGTTCTCCGGCAGACGCAGCGCACCGTTGATGGTGAGTTGGTCGATGAGAAAGCCGTCCTTGCCGAGCACATCGTTCAGGTGAGCCGTCACGTCGGCCACGAGCTTGCCTTTGCCGGCGCCGTAGATGTCCTGCACGACCATGCGTGAAGCGACGTTGTTGAAGGCCTCGCGCACGGCGTTGCGCACGTATCCGTCGGCGAGAAGCAGCAAGTTCGGTTGACGAAACCTCAGATAGAGGTGGGGCGCCAGCATGGGCTCGATGTGAAACGACAAGCCGATGTCGGCGTTGATGTTGACGCCTTCCCCGGACGAAAACGTCACCGACTCGTCATGGCCGCGCCCTTCTTGGTGCGACTGCGTCCACACGACGTTCTGCACGCTGATGGGAAACGTCTCGATTTGCTCGATGAGCGGATTGTAGAAGACCCACCCGGTGACCACCGGGATGTCCTGCACACCTCGGGCGCTTCCGGCGAGCTTGACGCGGATGCCGACGTGACCGGCATCGATGCGCGTCAGCGTGTAAGCCGACACGATGATGAGGCCAAGGGCGAGCAAAATGCCGAACAAGAGCCGGCGCGCAGTACGCCCGCCGGTTCCGGAGTTGAACTGCACGGGTTTGGTGGCCACGGCGATTCCTTTCACTAACGAGACGGCGGTCGGATCGATCGAATCAGAGCGAAGATCGTAAAAAGCAGGGGAAGAGCCAGGATGACGACCGCGCCCCAGAACCGGGCGTCACTCGAGGCATTGAGCCAAGGATTTAGCACTTCCCGCAAGACGAAGTGCAAAACGACGCCGGCCACCGCCGGCCATAGCGACCAAACACCGCGCCAAGGCTTCACCGGGTCGGTCATGGCCGGCGAGGGCGGCCGCGCGGATCGGGCGGCGTTGCCGTGAGCGGATCGGTGGGCCACGCGTGGCGCGGATAACGGCGCATGAGCTCGTTGCGAACCGCGCAATAGGTGCGCGTCCAAAATCCGGCGAGATCGGTCGTCACCTGCACGGCGCGGTAGTTCGGCGCCAAGAGATGAACGACGAGGGGGAGGCGCTCGTTCAAAATGGCCGGCGTGCGAGCGCTGCCGAAAAAGTCCTGCAGCCGGCTCTCGATCCACGGTGGGCGCCCCTCATCGTAATGAACTTGCACCCGGCGTCCTCCGCCGAGCGTCACGTGCTCGGGCGCGAGCTCGTCGAGCCTGCCGATCGCAGCGTAGCCAATCGCCGCCCTGATCTCGTCGAGGAGCGATCCTTGACGGAGCTCGGCGAACGAGCGCTTCCCGGCGAGCCGCGCGACGAGCAACGTGCGCAGCGCACTCTCGTCGAGCGGCGCGATCCCGGCGCGCTCCGCCAAATCGGGCGCTTCGCGCGCCACGAGATCGAGGCGCCGCCGAAGCCCATCGAAAGCATCGGCACCCGCAAAGGCTCCAATCCCCGCCGCCAGCGCTTTTTCCGCAAGAAGACGCGCGGCTGGCTCGTCCGCGGCCGCCCCCGCCGGCCGCTCGTCGAGAACGAGCCGATCGTAGGTGAGGCGCTCCACCGCATCGACCCGCTCTCGTTCCGAAGACCAAATCACTTCCACCGTCTCGCTCACGGCCCCCGGGTACAGATCGATGAGCCACTCCGGTTCGATGGCGCTCGCGAGCCACACGCGTGTTTGATTTTTTCCTGCAGGGCCCGCGCGGCGGGTCGGATCGCCGCCGCGCCGATCTCCGGCTTCTACCGCCACGAGCCAAGGCGCGGTCCTGACGACGCTCGCATCTGCCAGCATCGCCGTGCCCCCGCCCGCCAAGAGCAGCTCCTTGCCGACGCCGAGCCGAGTGCTCCCCTCGGGCGGCGGCCTTCGCCGCGCAACGCGGTCCGGGTAAGCGGACAGGAGCGCGCGGCGAACGGCTTCGTCCGCGCTCATCGCCCCCGCTCCCGGCGCACGCTCCGTCACGCCGGCCGCGCGGCACGGTCGCAAGATCTGGTCTGTCCCTTTGCGGACGGCGAGCACGGTCTCCGGCACGAGGCCGAGCCTCTTCGCCCTCTGCCGATCGAATCCCCCTTCGCTGGCCTCCTCGGTGCGGAGAAGGCGCGCCGTGAGATCGGACAGGTCGTCGGCCCCGCCCATCGCGGCGTCCGCTCCGTCCCACGAACGCGCATAGACATCGCGTCCCTCGGCCAGCATCGCGGCGACCGTGCACCCCTCGCGCAGGGCGCCACGCGCCGCCGCTTCGATGACGAGCTTGGACAATCGCGGCGACACACCGAACATCAGCATTTGCCGTCCGAGTGGCGTGAGCGCCCCGTCGTCCGTCGCTGCGCCGAGGCGCAAAAGGAGCTGCTCGGCGCCCCGCAGCGCGGCATCGGGCGGCGCGTCGAGCCATGCCACCTGCCGCACATCCGGAATCGGCGAGGAGCGCAGCATGAGCACGACCTCCGCCATGTCGGCGCGCAAGATCTCCGGCGCGTCGTGCTCGGGACGCGCCTCGAAATCACCTTTGGTGTAGAGCCGCATGGCGCGCCCCGGCCCGAGCCTTCCCGCCCTTCCCGCGCGCTGCACCGCCGATGCACGCGAGATGCGCGCGACGTCGAGTGATGGCCGACCGGACCATGGATCGTACTTGGCGACGCGCGCGAAGCCGGAGTCGATCACGGCTTCCACCCCTTCGATGGTCACCGACGTCTCCGCGACATTGGTGGAGAAGATCACTTTTTGGCGATCGGCTTTCTTGATCGCCGTATCTTGCGCCTCGGGCGACAGATCGCCGTGCAACGCCACGAGGAGGAGACCCATCGTGTCGGCGAGCGGCGCCGCTCGTTCCATGGCGCGCCGGATCTCCGCAGCGCCGGGCAAAAAGACGAGCACGTCGCCCTTCGTCCCCGCCTGCAAAAGCTCGCGAATCGCGCTCGCGATTTGAGACTCGAGGGGGCGCTCGTCCGCGTCGCCCGCATACGTCACCTCGACGTCGTATTGCCTCCCCGCGCTCTGCACGACCGGCGCGCCGAGGAACGCCGCCACCGGCCCCGCGTCGAGCGTTGCCGACATCGCGATCAACACGAGATCGGGGCGCGTCGTTTTGCGAAGATGCGCGAGGAGCGCCAGCGCAATGTCGCCTTGCAAATGGCGCTCGTGAAACTCATCCAAGATCACCGCCCCCACCCCGCGAAGCTGGGGGTCGGAAACGAGGCGCCGCGTGAGGATTCCCTCGGTGACGAGCTCGATACGCGTCGCCGCGGATGTCACCCGCTCGAACCGCACCTCGTACCCCACGGTCTCCCCCACCCGTTCCCCGCGCTCTTCCGCCATTCGACGCGCGGCCAAGCGCGCGGCGAGCCGCCTCGGCTCGAGCACGACGATCTTTCCCGCTACCCCAGCGTCGAGCAGCGCCGGCGCCACGCGCGTGGTCTTACCCGCGCCCGGAGGAGCTTCCAAGACGAGGGTGCCCGCTGCCCGCACCCGCTCGACGATCTCCGTCAATACGCCGTCGATGGGCAGCTCGGGCAGACGTTTCTCGGGCATGGTCGCTCGCTCCGGGGGACGGAGCGGCACAGAGGTGTAACACCGCGCGAGCGCGATTACCTGGGAGCGGCCGAGGGATGCCGACATCGACAGTGCGATGCCGCCAGCGCGACCAGCCTCTTGACGTCGAGCGGCTTGGACAGGAGCGACGTCCGCTCGGCGCCTCGCACCCGGCTGTAAGCCTGCATCACGCCCGGGTTGGCGGACATCAAAGCCACGGGAATGTCATTCAAGGTCGGGTTCTTGAGCAATCGCTCGACGAAGTCCCACCCCGTCTCACCGGGCATCATCACATCGAGCAAGATGAGGCATGGCTTGGTCCCTTCGTGCAGCATGCCGAGCACCGCGCGGCTGCTCTCGGCCGAAGCCGTCGGAAAGCCCTGGTGCCGCAGCCGCTGCTCGATGAGGCTCCGCGCCGCTTCGTCGCCGTCAACTACGAGAATCACTTGCCCCTTTACCCCGTGAGCCGCGCCTTCCCCGGCGAAAGCACGCCTTCCCAGCATACCCGCGCAGCAAAGCCGGCGCGCCTTTTCGCCGCCTTTCGCCCGGGACAGCGACGAAGGCGCGCAAATCTATCGAAACGACCCACCCACCCGTGCTAAACACTCCCGCCCCGCGCCCAAAGAGAAAGTTAGCCACCTTAGCTCAGTGGTAGAGCAACGGTTTCGTAAACCGTAGGTCTCGAGTTCAAGTCTCGAAGGTGGCTCTCAGTGATTACGCGAGATTAGCCGAAAAAATAGGCTGCCGCGTGAGACCCGATTCGATACCCGGTTGAGCGCTCGCTCCCATAGCCGCGCGATGCGCGCGCCGAATTGGGCCGCAATTGGGCCCGGGCGCGGCGGCGCGGTACTAAAAAACGCGTGCGGTCCGCAGTGTTTCAAAGCGCACCCCTGCAGGGACCTACGGTCTCCCAAACCGTAGGTCCCTCGAGCCGCCCGAACCGACTACTTGTTCTGTCCCGCTGTGGACTCCTGCGTCGGACGCCCTGCGGTCTCGCTCACGGCGTCCTTCATCACGGACGCACCTAGCCTGGCGTAGCGCTAAGTGACCTTGATGTCCGAATGACCGAGGTACTCCTTCACCTCCTCGAGGCGCCAAGCGCTTCCCCACCATCCCGCCAGAAGCGACGACGCGCAGGTCGCGATGAGCTCTTTCGCATCTCCTTCGGCATTTCTTCTAGCCACGCGCGCAGCAACTCCGCCGCACGCGGCAGCAGGAAAACATCACGCGCCCGCTGGTCCCCTCGCTGCTCCTTGACCGGGCCACGCTCTGAACCGAACCGAATCCGCATCCATGGGTGCTGCTCGGCAAGATGCACATCGGCGCGCTCGAGGTTCCATTGCTCCGATTGCCGTACTCCGGTCCAGAGGGCGAAGAGGATGAGCACCTGCATGTATCGGTGAGAAAAAACGGCGCCTTCGATCCGTCGCTGGCCTTCAAGATCTAGAACGTGCCATTTGTCACCCGTCACATCGTTGCCCTTTGCTCGCGCGGGAACTCGCAGAGACCGGAACGGATTACCCGGGGCAAGCTGCATCCTGACTGCCGCATCGAGGCCGCCGTTGATCATGGTCAAAGCGTTCTTGATCCGACTACGGGAAAGTTGGCGTCCGTTGCGCGAATGCGCGTGTTCGTATTGGATCCGCCGCCGCAACATTCGGTCAAGCCACTCTTCCGCGTCGATGTTGCCGAGCCTGCTCAGTTCCTTCTGGCCCAAGGGATCCTCGCAAACGAACAATTGCAACATGTTCCGCTCGTCCTTCACACCGCGCTTCCCGTGCAATTCACGACGGTCGAGGTGACCGACCCCAAACTCCGAGAGCGTCGGGCCACGATTCTTGGCGAAGTTTTTTCTGTGCGCCTCGGCGGCCGCGCGGGCCTCCGATTCACTTGCGAAGAGCCCCAACGACACGCGCTTTCCCTCAACCCGTACACGCGCCCGCCACCGGTCCTTGTATTGGTCCACACTGCCCGTCGGTGCCGGGCCCGACTTCTTTCGGCGTTTTCCGTTTCGTCGCGTCGGGCGCTTCTCATCGTTTCCGTCGCTAGCGACATCGTTTGCTTTTGTTATCCATCTATTTGTCAATATGAACTGCTTTCAGAGCGCTAGAGCGCTCCGATTTTCTTATTCCGCTAAGCCTCACCATTTTGCGGCGCTCTAGGCTTCAGCAATGCCTGTCGCGAAGGGACCTCGCCCGGACCGCGGGTCGTCAAAGGCGCACGACGACCTCAGCAACCGACCAAGTCATCGACCTGCTCCTGGAGCGCGCGCAAGCAGTCACGGCCAACATCTTCGCCATGGCGTGCGGGCGGTGCGGCGCCAACGCCCCCGCAGCGCTGACGTCCTGGCAGGTGATGTCGCGGGTCCCATGATTTCACCCGTGCATGCCGCACCGGTACACGCTGGGGCGCGTCCGTCATGACCGGCGTGCGCACGACGTGCCGTTGTGCCCGCGCTCCATTCGCTCTCGACGCGAGCGCTCAAAGATCCAACCAGGCGCACGTGACTGCATGATAAATTCCGGCCCATGAGCATCCCGGGTATTCGCGGTCGAGTGGAGGGGGGCGTCATCAAACTTCAGCAACCACTGCCGGAGGGCGCCGAGGTTACTCGTCCTTCGCGTCGGTCGGGTCACGATCAACGGCGAAGAGCGGGAATACGAATACGAACCCATCGGCGATGATCTCGACGACGACGAGCGGGCGGCTCTCCACGCCTCCCTCTTCGAGTCCCGCCAGGAAATGCTCGACGGCGACGTCGTTCCATTTAAAGAGGCACTGCAAGCGCTTCTTGACCAAGACGAGGAAAAAGAGTGGAGTTTCCCGGATTTTCCGGACAGATTGTTGATGTGACTATGCCGCGAGCAGAGCGGAATGCGCCAGCTCGAAGTTGATGGGCGATTGATTTCCGGCGGCGGAATGTCGCCG
>Ga0193706_1000096_pt1 | contig 62906 bp, 46 predicted proteins | sample U3c1metaG_FD_160130 | JGI IMG/M metagenome (GOLD analysis project Ga0193706, IMG submission 160130) | Soil microbial communities from a riparian zone of the East river system, Colorado, United States - U3c1 | ecosystem: Environmental > Terrestrial > Soil > Riparian zone | place: USA: East River...
AAGGCGGCCACTTCCACCAACCATGAGCCCTGGTCGTCGCTACGCTCCGACCGAGTGGCCGCCTTGCATCGGAATGGGTGGCCGGCTTGGCGTCGGAATGAGTGGCCGGCTTCGCCGGAATCCGCACACTTTTTATGCGTTTAGGGGGCAACGTCCCGGTCCAACCTGGGGATTTACGGGGGGTAAGGCAGCGGAGCCGGCCAGCGCCCACAGTAAGGACCAGAGCCACACTACCTGAACGGCCTCACGGCCGCCCCCTCCCCGGAGGGGATGCCCCGGTGTCTCCGACGATCAGAACGACGAGAAAGAGCGCTCAGATGTGAGGCCCAACGAATTGTTGCACGAATATTGCTTATAAAAAATTCCGTTAACTCTGGGGCTGCCGATGCCCACTTACCTACAGGAGACGCATCAATGAAACGGCAGACACTCTCAAGGCTTATCGGACTTTCCATCCTCGTCATTGTGGCTGCTGCGGCTCAGGTCTATCCTGCCCATGCGTCTGCCGCAGCGACATGTGACCAGATCACGTGTCCAAAAGATTATTTCTGCTGTCCGCTTAGTGACACTACTTCAACTTGTCTCAAAGCCGGCGATCCCTGCTAAAGGCTCGGAAGAAGCCAAGGCGTGAAATAGCCCCGGGGGTTCCCCGGGGCTGGTACCTATCAGCTACACCCCTCCCACATACCTCTCGAAGAGCTTCTCGAACCGCGAGAACCGCCGCCTCACCGTCCCGCTCTCCCAGGCCGTGACGGTCGAGGGATCGACTCCCAGGCGCCGGGCAAGCTCCTCCTGCGAGATCCCCTGCCGGTGCCGGACCGCCGGATGCGCTCTCCAAGGGTCTCGGGCTCCGGCGTCGGGTCATACCCCAGGAAGGCGATGATCCCGGGTAGAAACCGGAACTCCGGTTCATACTTCCCCTGCTCCCAATACTCGTAGGTCTTCGGGTTCGCCCCGAGCTTCTCCGCTACGTCCTTCTGCCGAAGGCCGAGGTCGAGCCGCCGTGCCTAAAGCACCTGGAGCCGAACTGACTGGATGGGATAGGGAAGGCTAAGCCATTCCACCGGCGCTGTACTCGATCGGAAGGATAACGAGGGGACGGTTGCCCGTCCCCTCTAGTGAGTGTGGGGTTCCTACCTCAGCCAGTAGCCCAAGATAAAACCGACCGCACCGAACGACCACTTGCGCGCCTCCGGATCATCCCGCCGGAACAACACGATGAACAGGCAGACCGCAAGCACCGCCCCGCTGACCACGTACTTCCACTCCATGGCTCTCCTCACCTCCCTCCGGGTTGACGGGCGGTCGGCTAGCCCCCTACACTGGCAAGAGCCGTCGCCTAACCGCGCCGGTTGTGTCCCTGGCCCGCCCCAACCGTCTTTGACCGGGTGGAAGGGGCGGGCTCAGGGCTCGTTCTTGTGTAAGTCCGCTAATCTCTTCAGTACCTCCCTTCGACGTTTTTCCACCTGTGACCCAAGTGCCTCCTCGTGGGCCGCTTGCCTACATATCGGCGGGAGCTGATCTTCTTCCATAGTACGAGGGGCTTCCATTAATCTCTTCAGTAGCTCCCTTCGAGTTTTTTCCGAACGTGCCTCAAGTACCTTCTCGTAGGCCGCTCGCCTACGTATCGGCGGGGGCTGATCTTCTTCCATAGTACGAGGGGCTTCCACGAACCTGCATAGGGGGGCATTCTCGGCCTCTTGCTTCAACGGCTGTGCCTCTCCGTCGAAGAAGCAGACCAGCGCGTCAAGAACGCCTTCCCTGGTGTTGGTTCGGAAATTCTCAAAGCATTCCTTCACGAAGTGAAGTTCAGGGCGTTCGTGGTTCTTGTCGAGCCAGCCACTCGCCAACCAGGTAAGAACGGGTTCCGCGTACGAGGTGCCCGCCTGAGAGGTCGCACACTTAGCCTCCCGTGCGGCGGCAGCGAGATCATCGAGATTCGCCTCGTAGACATCCAGGAGACGACCCAGCGTCCGTAGGGTCGGCGACGCTACTCCCGCCTCGTAGCGACTCAGCTGCGCCGGCGACAAGCCCGCCTTCTCGGCAGCCTCCCCCTGCTTCAAGCCCGCCTTCCTGCGGAGTCTCACGATTGCCTCGTTCCAGCCGTCGATCGCGCCCATGGATGGATGCTACTCCTGTCTTGCGTCTCAGCGCAAGAGTCTTGCTGAAATCAGCAAGTCAAAAATATTTTCTAGATATAGCGCGGAAAACAGAATCGAACTATTGGGCGCTCCCACTGAGTGGACCACGACTAATAGACCATCCGCCAATGAGTCGCCACAACATCTTGCGGTTTTTCTCTTGACACACCCGAATTTTAGGGAGTACATTCGGATGAGCGTAATTGAGGCAGAATCAAGCCTGGGCGGGGCTCTTCACTCACACAGCAGTCAGCTCTGCCCGCTGACCTAGAAGGAGAAGAAATCATGGGTAAGAACCAGCATGTCGTAACGACCGACAACGGATGGGGTGTACGTGGGGAGGGCAACGGGCGCCTCACCAAGGTCTTCGAAACCCAGAGAGAGGCGATCGACTTCGGTCGAGGAGTCGCCCAGAACCAGGGCTCCGAGCTGTTGATCCACGGCCGGGACGGCCAGATCAGGGAACGCAACAGCTACGGGGACGACCCGTACCCGCCGAAGGGCTAGTCGCCGTAGGCCACATCAACCCCGGGAAGAGCTCCCGGGGTTGGGCTTGGCGGGTCAGCGACACTCCTGGCCGTTCACGGCGTCATACGGAACACGAACGCCGTTCCGCTCTGGCTAACCAAAGCGGTATCGCCGGCCGAACTCACCCCAAAGCTCTCGCTGTCGCTGCGCCAAAGCGACACGGCGCGCTTCTCTCAACTCTAAGCACCTACTCAGGTGATGGACATCTACTAAAGGAGTTCTATATGAAGAGTCGTCGTGCCGCCACCGCCTTGGGTCTTCTCTTCCTGTCTACCACCGCACTATTCGCCGGCACTCAGCAGGCGACGCTGAGCCAGACTCCCGGCTCGACAACCTCGAGTTATGGCTGTTACGACTTCACTTGCGACGGCGAAACCTTAGCCGGATCAGCGTGCGGAGAGACCGAACAAGAAATCTTCGATGCGGCCGTTGCGTACTGCAAAGGCATAGTTAACTGAGTGCTGAGGGCCGTGGGGCGTTCTAGGTACGCTCCTGTCACGACCCGCCGCCCGCTCGCTTAGTCTCCTCTTTCCGTCCAACAAAACGGCCAGGATTCCTCCTGGCCGTACGTCATCTACACACCTCCCTCCCTTCCAAGAACGCCCGCACCGCCTCGAGCACCCGCTCGTTCGTAACCTCCTTACCTGTCTCAAGAAGGGTGATGGTGTCCTTATAGACCCCGAGCTGCCGAGCCAGTTGGTACTGCGTGAGCCCGCGCTTCCACCGCTCCACGCGCAGCCGCTCTCCAAAGCTCTTTGCCTCTGGGAACGGGTCGTAGCCGATGAAGGCCAGGATCGCCGGCAGATACGACACCTTCGGCTCCGCCCTGCCGACCTCCCAGCCCACTACGGTGCTTACCTCGACGCCGATGATTGCAGCCACCTCCTTCTGCAGGAGTCCACGCTTCAGCCGCTCGGTCCGCAGGTGATCCCCGAGGGACCGGAGCTCCCCGGGATACTCCGGCGGGAGCGGCTTAGGCGCCGAAAGCGTAAGGTGGCAAAAACCCGCCGCAGCCATCGTTGTCGGGGTGAGTCATGACCAGGGCATCGAGGCGAGCCACCCCCTCCCCCAGCAGCGCCGGCAGGAGCACCCGGCCGCCGATATCGCCGCCTCGCGAGCCGCCGCCGTCCACCAGAATGGCGCGGCCGCCGTCGCGGAGGAGAATCGAGTCTCCCTGGCCGACGTCGAGCATGGCCAGCTCGGGATCGGGGCGGTGGGGGCCCCTCCCTGCGGTGGCGCCAAGGACGGAAAGGACGACAAGGACTGCAAGGATAGAAAGGATGATGCGGGGACGCCGAAGGGGGAGAAGCAGGAGAGCGGTGATTCCTGCGGCTAGCAGCCAGGCCCAGATTGGCGCGAGGGCTAGCGGCACCGGCAGCCAGACTTCCGGCGGGGTCCTGGAGGGCCAGGAGAACGGTGTTGCCAGAACGTCCAGTGCCGGGAGCAGTCTGCCGGCTAACGTCGGGGCGACCAGCGCCACCGCCGTCCAGGCCAGCGAGGCGATCAGCGCGAGGCCCGTCCACGGCACCGCCGGCAGGTTGAGGAGGGGCGCGAGCGGCGAGAGCATGTGGAACCGGGGGAGCGCCCAGGGAAGGGTCGCGAGTTGGGCGCCCACGCTGGCGGCGACCGCTTCCGCGAGCCGGGGGGGAATCCAGCGCCCCTGCCAGCGCCGGGCGAGCCTCGGCGCCAGCAGCAGGAGCCCCGCCGTCGCCGACACGGTGAGCTGGAACGCGGGGGAGAGCGCCACGTCCGGCTGATCGAGCAGCAGCAGGATCACCGCCCAGCCGAGGGCGTTGGCGGCGGCCGGCGGACGCTCGGCCAGCAGCGCCAGCGCGGCCAGCCCGCCCATCACCGCGGACCGCACCAACGCGGGGAGCGGCCCCACCAGCAGCAGATACAGGACGATCGCCGCGAGCATCAGCAGCAGGCGGAGCGGCCGCGGCAGCCAGCCGCCGAGCAGCCAGACCAGTCCCGCCACCAGGGCCACGTGCACGCCGGAGACGGACATCAGGTGATAGACGCCGGTCACCCGCAGCCCCCGCTTCCAGGCCAGCGGAAGGTCCGAGACGTCTCCCAGTACCAGCGCCCGGGCCAGAGCCCTCCCCTCCCCCTTACCCGGCCCGGCGGCGCGGTAGGCCCGCTCCACGCGTTCACGGATGGCGCCCGAGAGGCGCGCCAGCGGTCCCGGCGGACTCTCGATCTCCACGAGCTGACGGCTCTTGACGCGCAGCCGCCAGGGTCCGGGCGGCGAGGGGATGCGGTTGCCGAGCGCCGGCGAACGGACGAGATAGCCCTTGGCGCGCAGGGTCGTGCCGAACGGCGGCGGGAGATCCTCGGGATCGGGCAGGTGGAGGATCACCTCGATCGGCGGCGCCGTCAGCCGGTCCCCCTGCCGGAGTTGGACGACCCGCGCCGGTGCGGACCACCCCTCGTCGTCCGGAATCCAGTGCCCCGACACCCTGAGGACCGCCTCCACCGGGCGGTCCCGGAACAGGGATGCGGTGGGATCGCCCGGCAGGACGAGCCGCACCGCCGCGGCGAGGAGGCCGCAGGCGAAGAAGGCGAGGCAGATTCCGGAACGGCGCCTGAGCGCCAGTCCCGCGAAGGCCAGGGCCACCAGCGGCGCGAGAGGCAGGTATGAGACTTGAAAGGCCAACAGGGTGCCGGCCGCGAACGCCGCGGACGGAAGGAGCATGGGTGCGTTACGGAGGTCAAAATCGCGGAATTCCATGCCAGATAAGACGTAAAAAATGGCCTCCGCTGACAAACCCTTTCACTCCAGAGACTTAGGAGGCTAAAAATGCCTGAGCTGATCTACGAGCACACGGTGCGGGTGGAAGATGGCGAAGGCGGGATCTACGTCCCGAGGAGCTATGGCCAGGAGAGAGGGGATGGCACCTGGATCGGCTGGATCGAGTTCCACCCCCTGGACGGCGAGGGCGTGTTCCTGCGCACCAGCCAGGAGACCAGCCAGCCGAACCGCGCCGCCCTGGCCTACTGGGCGTCCGGGCTAGAGCCCGTCTACTTCGAGGGAGCCTTCAACCGCGCGGGGGAGCTCACCGAGCGGTGAGGCTTCAGGAGGCCGCCGCCTCCGGCGAGAACAGCGACAGCACCGGCAGGCCCAGCCGCCGGCGGAGGATCTGACGGGCGAGCCGCTCGCGGGAGCTCTCCAACTCCGCGGCCGGCAGGCGACCACCGAGGGAGACGAGGGTCTTCTCCACCGCGAAGTCAATCTCGGAGCGCATCTCGCCGTCCAGCTCCGCCGCGGCCCGGTCGAGCATCTCGCGGTCGATCGCGGAGAGGTGCTCCTCGACCTCCTGGGGATCTCCCGCGAGAGTATTGAGGAGAGTATTGAGACGCGCGGCGAGGGCCTCGCGGCCGGGCAAGCCCGCAGGCAGGGCGGCGGCGAGGGCGGCGAGGCGGGACGCCACCTCGAAGGCGGGCGCCTCCACCCGGTGCGCCGGGGCGGTCAGCTCTTTGAGATCGGCCCAGGCGGCCTCGACGGCGGGCGCGCAGTAGCGCAGGCTCGAGATCTTCCCCTTGGCGCCCCGCTCCTTGCGGCGGGCGAAGACCTCCCTGAGCGTGCTCCGCACCAGATCGAGGGGGACCCCCTCCTGGTGCCAGCGGCGGGCCACCTGCCAGTCCGCCGGCGAGAGCAGCAGCGGCGCCCCCCGCAGCTCGACGAAGATCTCCTCGATAGCCTGGAAGTAGGAGTGGTCCGGTTCCCCGGCCTCGGCTGTATCCGTCACCACCGGGTGAGGGTAGTACAGACCCTGAGCGGCTTCAATCCACGGCGGCGGTCCCCTTCCCGCCCCTCATTCCGGCGGGGGCTGGTCGCCGAGCTTGACCGAAGGCTTCATGACCGCGAACCTGTTTCCCTTCGCCTTGGCTGAGTTGGCCGAGCCGACGACCTCTCCTCCACTCATCAATTCGACGACCCAGGCCTGAGCGGCGAACGGATCCGACGGGGGGTTGTTGCCGGCCGCCGCGACCGCGGTCCTCAGATCGAGGAACATCCATCCGAAGTTGAAGGGGACGGGCAGGTCTCCGCCCGCGACCGGAACCCTCTGGGTCTCGGCGGGGAACGGAACGATCCCCTGCTGGGGCGGCTGGGGAGAGACCGGGAAGGTCGCCGGTACCACCGGGTGCTCCTCCTCGTCGAAGATCACGATGGCCTCCTGGCCCAACGGGAACCACGGCGGACGGACGCCGGCGGCGGACGGACAGGGGAAGGCCACCTGATTGACCTTGGAGTCGCGCCAGACGATGAGGTCGGTGCCGCCGTTGAAAGCTCCACCGTCGATGTAGCGAGAGGCGAACTTCATCGGGAGCGGCTCGCGGTCGTCGAAGGCGTTCCAGTTCACGTAGCGGCCATAGAAGGTGTATTGGCCGCTGGCGAAGGCGGCCGGGCTGGCCTCGATGTGCACCAGGGGCTCGCCGCCGGCCAAGCCCGCGGTATCGAGGAGAAAAAAATCTCCCCAGAGCGCGTTCTGGTCGGTGGCGTCGCCAAGGCCATTCGGCTGGAAGTAGCCGGGGTCGCCCGGAAAACGCAGGGTGCAGTTGTCGACGGTGTCGACCGTCACATAGCCGCGGGCGTGGTTGTCGCCGAGGTCGCGACCGGCGCAGAGGTTGCCGAGGACCGGCGAAGACTTGCCGGTCAGCGATCGCTGCAAGTGCTGGATGAACGAAGCCGGCAGGACCGGCGGCGGCAGCAGGCCGGTACAGCTCGCGAAATTGATGTCCTGTGAGAGAAGACCCTGCGGGCTGATGGTGTCGCCCGGATCCTGTCCGGTGGAAGCGGTCCGCGGCAATGCGCCGTTGACCAGGATGTCGCGCAGGTTGAAGGTCTGCACGTCGTAGCCGGTCAGGTAGATGTTGAAGTCGAGGACGGGGACGGAGAGGTCTGACCAGACCACGACGTGGGCCAGGACGGCGGTGGGTGAGGCATTGTTGACCGAGAACAGGGTGTTCACTCCGCTCGCATCGCCGAGGTCCACCTCGAAGTACGGCAGCAGCAGGGTCGCCGCGGGCACGTTGTCGATGGTGCCGATCACGGCGGCAGCCGGGCTGGCCAGCATCAGCGGAAAGGCCAGAACGAAGAGCGCGGCTCGGAGCGTTCGCATCCTGAACCCCCTCGCGGTATCTCGCGGCGGGATCGCCGGGAGAGATTTGTATCCTTTGGTAAAAGGCTACCACAAAGATGTGCAGCGCCGTCCTGTAGAATCTACGGGAATCCGGACCCTTATCCCGGGAGAAAGGCCTTCGCGTGTCTCTGGCTCTCGTCGACGCCGCCGGCAACCCGTCCGTGCAACTCGCGGCGGGGCGCACCTATTCGGTGGGACGCGCCGTGACCTGCGATCTGGCGATCCAGGACCCGACGGTATCGCGCAACCATGCCGAGTTGGAGCTCGTGGCGGCCGGCGTGCGGGTGCGCGACCTCGGAACCACCAACGGCACCTTCCTCAACGGCGAACGGATCCTGGACGCGGTGGCCACCCCGGGCTCCCGGGTGGCTTTCGGCAAGGTGAGCTTCGCGGTGCGCGACGAGACCGAGACGCCCGCCGAGGCCCAGGCGGAGCTCGCGGCTGAGGCTCCGCTCGACGCCACCATCCTGCGCCAAGTGCCGGTGCGCGGGTCCGCGGACATCGCGGCCCAGCTCTCGGACCTGTCCCAGGGAGCCTCACTGCTCCGGATCGGCGGGGCGTCCCGGGAGGACCGCCAGGCGAGAAAGCTGGCGCTGCTGCTCGACGTCGGCAAGGAGCTGTCGCAGCAGCCGGAAATCGACCGGCTGCTCGACAAGGTGGTGGGCCTCACCTTCCAGGTGATGAGCGTCGACCGGGTGACCATCCTGATGACCGCCGAGGAGGACGAGCTGGTGCCGCGGATCTGGCGCAGCCGGGGCGACGCTTCGCCCGGAGGCTGGCGGGTACCGCGCTCGATCACCCGCAAGGTGGTGAGTGAGCGGGTGGCGGTGCTGATCGACAACGCGGCCTCCGACGGCCGGTTCCAGGGCGGCTCGGTGCTCTTGCAGCGGGTACAGAGCGCCCTCTGCGCGCCGCTCCTCGGCAAACAGGGGGCGGTGCTCGGCGTCCTCTACGTCGACAACCTGGGAGCTACCCACTCCTTCTCCGAGGAGGATCTGGACTTCCTGACCGCCTTCGCCGGCATGGCCGCGGTGGCCCTCGAGAACAGCCAACTGATCGAGCGTGTGCGCCGTGAGGCGGTGGTGCTGTCGAACTTCCAACGCTACTTCGCGCCCGATCTGGCGCACCAGATCGCCGGCCATGAGGAAGAGATCCAGCTCGGCGGCGCCAAGCGGCGGGTGGTCGTCCTCTTCTCCGACATCCGCGGCTTCACCTCGATCTCGGAGCGGATGAGCCCGGAGGAGATCGCGAGCCTGCTCAACCGTTACTTCACCGAGATGGTGGAGATCGTCTTCGAGCACGGCGGCACCCTCGACAAGTTCATCGGCGACGCGGTGATGGCGCTCTGGGGCGCGCCGATCGCCCGCGAGGACGATGCCGACCGCGCCACCCGGGCGGGGGTCGAGATGCAGCGGGCGCTCGCCCGGTTGAATCAAGAGTGGAAGCTGGACGGACGGCAGGAGCTCTCCATCGGGATCGGCATCAACGTCGGCGAGGTCTTCGCCGGCAACATCGGCAGCAACCGGCGGCTGGAGTACACGGTGATCGGCGATGCCGTCAACACGGCGTCGCGCCTCTGCTCCGAGGCCGGTCCGGGGGAGATCCTGGTCTCCGCGCCGCTCTACGCCGCCCTCGGCGAGCCGCCGCCGGTCTCCGCCCTGCCGCCCATGCCGCTCAAGGGCAAGGCCCAGCCGGTCCCCGTCTACCGCGTCGAGTGGAGCCCGGCGAGCGACGACGGCGGAAATCTCGTCAACGCTCCGATCGTAGAATGAGGATGGCCACCACCCCCACCGAACCGCCCGATCCCTCCTCACAGCCGACCGTCGTCAGCGGCGCCGGCGAGGGCACGGTCGTCTGGTCGGCTCCCCCGCCGACATCCCGGTTCCCTCCGGGACTGCTACTCGCTGGCCGGTTCCGCATCGTCGGGTTCCTCGGCCAGGGCGGGATGGGGGATGTCTACGAGGCCGAGGACCAGGAGTTGCGGGAACGCGTTGCCCTGAAGACGGTCCGTCCCGCGGTCCTCCGAGTTCCAGGAGTGATCGAGCGCTTCCGGCGCGAGGTTCAGCTTGCCCGCAAGGTCACCCATCCCAACGTATGCCGGCTGTTCGACGTCTTCCACCACCGCGCCGAGACCGGGTCTGGGGAGGAGGTCGCCTTCTTCACCATGGAGCTGCTGGCCGGCGAGACGCTCGACAAGCGGCTGCGCCGGGACGGTCCAATGAACGAGGCCGAGGCGTTGCCGATCGCCCGCCAGATGGCGGACGGGCTGGCCGCGGCCCATCGCGTCGGGGTGGTCCATCGCGACTTCAAGAGCGCCAACGTCATGCTGGTGCCGGAGGACGGCGGCGCGCGGGCGGTGGTGACCGACTTCGGTCTCGCCCATGGGGCCGAGGCCCTATCCGGTGGCCTCACCCTGCACGGGGATGTGCTCGGCACGCCGGAGTACATGGCGCCCGAGCAGGTCACCGGCGGCGAGATCACCCCGAAGACGGATGTCTATGCCCTGGGTATCGTGCTCTACGAGATGGTGACCGGCAGCCTTCCGTTCCTGGGCGATTCGGCTCTCGCTACGGCGGCCAAGCGCCTGCGGGAGGATCCGCCGCCCCCCCGGCTCAAGAGGCCGGGCCTCGCACCCGCCTGGGAGGTGGCGATCCTGCGCTGCCTCGCCCGCGAGCCGGTGGACCGCTTCACGACCGTCCGTGAGGCCCTCGCGGCTCTGGAGACCAGCGCGATGCCGGCGGCCCCGGCATTGCCGGAGCCGTCGAAGCCAAGACGCTGGTTGCTCGCGGTGGCCATCTTGGCGATCCTTCTCGGCATCGCCGGCGGCTGGTGGAGCTGGCACCGGTCGAGGGCAGTGGATCCGGTGACCGACAAGCTGCCTTTCGAGCTGGCGGCACCGGAATCCCTGCCTGCGAGCCCGGCAGCCCGGAGCTTCTATGCCAAGGGTCAAAAGGCCCTCGCCCGCTTTAAAGCCGAGGAGGCAAAGCGCCTTTTCCAGCAAGCTATCGCGGCTGAGCCCGGCTTCCCCCTTGCCCACTCAGCCCTGGCCGAGGCCTGGGATCAGCTCGGGTACAAGGCCGAGGCCGCCAGGCAGGCGCAACAAGCCGAGAAGCTTGCGCTCCGACTGCCGCGCGAGGATCAGTTGTTGGTGAAGGCGCGCTCGGATCAGCTCAACGGCAGACCGGACAAGGCCGTCGCCTCCTACCAGGCCCTTCACGCCATCCACCTGGACAATGTGGAATTCGGTCTCGCCCTCGCCGATGCGCAGATCGGAGCGAATCAAGGGAAGAACGCACTGGAAACCCTGGAAGGGATGCGGCCCCATGGCACGACGAAGCCGGACCCGCGCCTCGACCTCGCCGAAGCCAGGGCGGCCGGGAAGATCTCCGACTTTGCCCGCCAGCAGAAGGCGGCCGGCCGGGCTCTCGCCCGGGGGGAACAGGAGGGCTCCAGCCTGCTGATCGCCCGCGCCCTGGTGTTTCGAGGAATGGCGCAGTCCGACCTTGGCGACCCGCAGGGGGCTATCGCCGACTTCGAGCGGGCCAAGCAGTTGTACGCCAAGGTCGCCGACAAGCGGGGGATGGCTGAAGTCCTCTACACCACCGCCTACGCTCTGTACCACCAGGGAAAGATGGAGGAAGCGCAGAAGTACTACCAAGAAGCACGCGAAACCTACCACGACCTGGGAGACCGCGGAGGCGAGGTCGAGATGCTGTTCAACCTGGCCAGCGTGGCCGGCGAGCAGGGGAAGCTGGACGCGGCCGAAAAGAGCTTCAAGGAGATACTGAAGGTGAGCCGTGTCATCGGCAACCGCCAAGCGGAAGCCATCACACTGGGTAACATCGGACAAGCCTTGTTCCGGCAGGGGAAGCTGCTCGAAGCCAGTCAGTCGATCATCGAATCGCGAACCCTCTACCGGGAGCTGGGCGATCGACAGGGGGAGGCCCTCCAGATCCAATCTCTGGCGGACGTGCTCGCCGACCAGTTGGAGCTCGCCAAGGCGGAGGCCGGATACAAAGAGGCGCTCGAGCTGGCCACTTCCATCGGCGACCAGAATCAGGTCGCGGGCCTGGAGGTCGCTCTCGGGCTGGTCCTCGCGGCCGAAGGCGACCTCGACGGAGCTGAGGTGCGTTATCAGTCGGCACTTCCCCTGGCCAACAAGCTCGGAGACTCATCGAGAGCCGGGGAGGTGCAGCTCTCCCTGGCCAGCTTGCAGCTTGAGAAGGGTCGCCTTTTCCAGGCTGAGGCGGCGGCGCAAGGAGCGTTGAAGGAATTTCTAGCCGCGGCCGTACCCTCCAGGGAGGCCGAGGCCGAGGCCGTGCTGGCTCGGATCTACCTGGCGCAGAAGGTGCTGCCGAAGGCGCGGAGCGCCGTCGAGCAGGCGGAACGGCTGGCGGCGGGTATCCAGGAGCCAGCGCCGCGCGTCCAGGTGGGGCTCGCGGCGGCCCAGGTGCGGGCGGCTGACGGCGACGCCGCCGGGGCGATCGCGCGGCTGGGCAAGATCCTCGGCGAGGCGACCGGGGTCAGCGCTCTCGAGGTGCGGCTGGCGCTCGGCGAGCTCGAGATCGCCCACGGCGATCGCTCCCGCGGCCGCGAACGGTTGCGGGGCGTCGAGGAGGACGCCCGCCTGCATGGCGTCAAGCGAATCGCCGCCAAGGCCGCCACGGCCCTGGCCGGCTCCGGGTAATTTCCTGTAACGAAGCTCCCCTCTCCATCGCCTCTCATTTGCGCAATCCCCCAAACTGGGGGAGAATTACAGAGTTCCTAAAACTCGGGCTCCGGTCCCGCGGCGCTCCTGGCCGCGGCAGAGAGGTGGCAATACGGCCGTCCACTCGCTTGACCTGGTAATCGTAGGCTCCGGCCCCGCCGGTCTGTCGGCGGCGGCGCAGGCCGCGGCCAGCGGTCTGTCCTATGTGGTCCTGGAGCGGACGGACCACCTCGCCGACACCCTCCACTGCTACCAGAAACGCAAGCACGTCATGGCCGAGCCGGGGGTGATTCCCCAGCGCGGCGAGATCCCCTTCGCCGCCGGCTCCCGCGAATCGATCCTCGATGCCTGGTCGCGCTTCGTGGCGGAGCGGCGGCTCGACGTCCGCTTCCGGCAGGAGATGGTCGGCCTCGAAAAGACCGGAGACGGTTTCGCCGTGCGCACCGCGACGGACGAGTACGTGGCCCGGCACGTCATCCTGGCCCTCGGCACCCAGGGGAACCCCCGCCGCTTGGGAGCGCCGGGGGAGGACCTCCCCCACGTCGCCACCCGGCTGGTCGATCCCGACGAATTCGAGGACCTGGACATCCTGGTGGTGGGCGCCGGCGACTCGGCCCTGGAGGTGGCGATCGCGCTGGCGCCCCGCAACCGGGTCGGCCTGGTGGTGCGCACCCCCGAGATCCTGAAAGCCAAGGAGAGCCTGGAGCGCGAGGTGCTGGGCCTCGCCGCCCGCGGTCAGATGACGATCCATTTCAGCTCCTCGGTGGCCCGCGTCGAGCCGGGCTCGGCGGATCTGAAGACGCCCGCCGGCGTGGTCAAGGTGCCCGCGCGGCAGATCATCCTCAAGCTCGGCGCCACCCCGCCGCGGGGTCTGCTCGAAGGGATCGGCGTCCAGTTCGCCGGCACCGGGCGGGAGTCGAAGCCCGTCCTTTCCTATCGCTACGAATCGAGCGTGCCGGGGCTCTATCTGATCGGCGCGGTCGCCGGGCGGGACCTGATCCGGCTGGGGATCAACCAGGGATGGGAGGTCGTCGAGCACATCCTGGGACACGCGGTCGAGCCGGCGGACGAGGAGGTGCTCAAGGCCCGTCTCCCCTTCTGGCAGGGCACGGTGCGGGAACGGATCGCCGGGCTGCGCGGCGAGATCCCCCTGCTGGAGGCCGCGGACGAGGAGCTGCTGCGCGAGATGTTCCTCTCGGCCACCGTCCGCGAGTACCGGGACGGCGAGGTCATCCTGCGCCAGAACGACTACAGCGATAGCTTCCTGATCGTGGCCGGAGGAGAGGTCGAGATCACCGCCCGGGCGGAGGGGGAGGCGCGGGACCGCAAGATCGCGACGCTCGCCACCGGCAACTTCTTTGGCGAGATGAGCCTGATCTCCGGCCGCCGCCGCAATGCCACGGCCACGGCGCGGACGACGCGGGAGAGCGCGCGTCTGATCGAGGTGCCGCGCAAGGCCATGCTCAAGCTGATGGCCACCGACGCCGGAGTGAAGCGGAAGGTGGACCAGGCCTTCCTCATCCGCGCCTTCCAGGGGTACCTGTTCCGGGACCTGCCCGAGGAGGTGCTCTGGCGTCTGGTGGGGCAGGCTACCCTCGAGCGGCTCGACGCCGATCACCCCGTGTTCCGCGAGGGGGACCCCGGGGACGCCTTCTACCTGATCCGCAACGGCCAGGTGAAGATCTCCAAGGCCTCCGGGGGCAAGGACCTCGTCCTCTCCTATCTGGTGGCCGGGAACTTCTTCGGCGAAACCGCGCTGCTGCCCGGCACGCCGCGCACGGCGACCGTCACCACCATCTTCCCCACCGAGCTGATCCGCCTGGGCCGCGACGATTTCGAGCGCTTTCTGGAGGACCATCCTCACCTGCGGGAAGGGATCGTCGGCAAGCTCGAGGAGCGGCGGATCGCCTCGCTGATCGCCGAGGCCGCGCCGCTCGCCGGCAGCGTGCTCTCCGACCTGATCCGTGAGGAGGTCGTGATGGGCACCCAGGCGTTGTTCATCGACGATCACAAGTGCGTGCGCTGCGGCAACTGCATCGCCGCCTGCGAGGGAGTGCACGAGGACGGGCAGGCCCGGCTGTCGCTGACCGGCATCAAGTTCTACAACCTGCTCGCCCCCAACTCCTGCTGGCAGTGCGAGAACCCGCTGTGCATGACCGACTGTCCACCGGACGCCATCGCCCGCGACCCGCACGGCGAGGTCTACATCAAGAGCAACTGCATCGGCTGCGGCAACTGCGAGAAGAACTGCCCCTACGACAACATCTTCATGGTCCACCCCAAGGCAGGTTGGAACCCCTTCGATTGGGTCAAGGGGCTGCTCGGCTTCGAGGGAAATAGCGGGAAGCCAAAGGAGGACGCCGGCCGAACCGTGGCCGTCAAGTGTGACCTCTGCCGCGAGATCCACGGCGGTCCGGCGTGCGTGCGGAGCTGCCCCACGGGAGCGGCCATCCGGCTGGAGCCGGAGCAGTATCAGGAACGCCTCGACGAGTTGCTGGCGCGGAGCCGGGGGATCTGATGCTGCTGCGCACGGCGGAGAGCGCGCGCTGGCGCCGGCGGTCCTTCTGGGTCTTCCTGCTGCTCGCGGCCTCGTACGTCTACTACGACCGCCGCGCCGGGTTCACCCACGGCGGCTCCCAGGGGGGGATCGCCTACGGCGCCCTGGGTACCCTGGCGATCCTCATCCTCCTCTATTTCGGGGTGCGCAAGCGGTCGTACCGCAGCACCTGGGGGACGCTGGAGGGTTGGCTCCAATGTCATCTCTATCTGGGGTTCTTGGCGGCGGTCCTCATCCTCTTCCATACCGGCTTCCGCTTCCACGACAAGGTGGCGCTCGCGGCCTTCGGCGTCCTCCTGATCGTGGTGGCGAGCGGCTTCTGGGGGGCGGTGGTCTACACCGGCGTGCCCCGCCGGCTGACCGAGGTGGAGGGGGACTTGGCGCCGGCCGATATGGCCGAGCAGCTCGACCAGCTCGGCCGCACCATGGCGCGCCTGGCCGCCGGCCGCTCGGCGCCGTTCCAGAAGGTCTGCACGGGCCTGCTGGCGGAGCTGGTGCCGGAGCGGCTGGCGGGCTGGAAGCTCCTCTTCAGCGGGGAGAGGAGGAAGAAGAGCGACGCGGCGGCGCCCTGGGCCGCCGAGCTGAGGCACGTGCCTCCGGCCGAGCAGGAGGAGCTGCGGCAGCTCCTCGTCCTCTCCCGCCAGCGCCGGGAGTTGCACCAGCGCCTGCTCGCCCAGCAGCGCTACCGCAACCAGCTCGAGGTCTGGCTCTACATCCATCTGCCGCTCTCCCTCGCCCTGGTGGCGCTGGTGGCGGCTCACCTGATCGCGGTGTTTTTCTTTTCGAGGATCAGGCTCTAGGCCATGCCCTTCCTCATCGAGCGTCCCGACGTTTCCCAGGTCCCTATCGTACGGGTCGACGCCGACGAGTTGCGGATCGGCCGTGGCACCAACGCCGATCTTCGGCTCGACGAGCCTGCCGTGGCCCTGGAGCATGCCCGCATCGAGCGTGTGGGGGACGGCTACCGGCTGGTGGACCTGGGGAGCGACACCGGTACTTACCTGAACGGCAGGCCGGTGACGAGCGCCACGGTCCTGAAGGATGGCGACACGATCGGCCTCGGCGGCTCGCAATTGCGGGTGCGGTGGAGCTCGCCCGCGGACCCGCTGACCCTGGAGGTGCGGCCCGTGGCGGCGGCCGCGACCGCCGTGGCGGGGCCGGCCGTCCGGGTTCCCAAAGTGGACTATCTGCGGGCCTACGCCCTGCGCCGGCCATTCCTCACCAAGGGGTTCCTCGCCCTCCTCCTCACCCTGGCAGCCGCGGGCGCCCTCGCCGCCCTCCCCCGTCTCGGCCTCTGGCAGGCGTTCCAGCCCGGCCCGGTGAGCGCTGCCCATCAGCTCCAACAGGTGGGCTGCTTGGGTTGCCACACCCCCTGGAAAGGACCCACGTCCATGGGCTGCGGCAGCGCCGGATGCCATCCGCGTCTGGACCACCAGATCCGCCAGGCCTTCACCCCGGCCTGCGCGGACTGCCACTTCGAGCACCGGGGGCAGGAGAGGCTGACCCGGGTGAGAGACACCAACTGCGTCGCCTGCCATGGCGATCTCCAGGTAAAAAGCGGGGAGCCGGTCTTCGCCCGCCACGTCACCGCCTTCCCGGAGGGGCACGCCGACTTCTCTCTCACCCTCCCGGCGGGGGGCCGGCTCCCCATCGCCGAGGCCGTGGTCCGCCGGGTGGACCCCGGCACCGTGCGGCTGAACCACGCCTTCCATCTGAAGCCGGGCCTCCTCAGCCCGGAGGGGCGAGTGACTCTCGCCTGCCGTAACTGCCATCAGCCCGGGCCGGGGTCGGCGGGGATGAGGGCCGTGACCTTCGCGAGCCACTGCGACCGCTGTCACCGGCTGACCTTCGACCCCGCTCTCCCGGACGAGGAGGCCCCTCACGCCGAGCCGCGTACCATCCACAATGCGTTGCTGGCGATCTACTCCGTGGACGAGGGGAGGATGGGATCGTTCCGCGAGCGGCGGCGGATCATCGTCCGCAATCCGGGAGCGGCGATGGGGCTCAACCTGAGCTCCCGGGTGCGGGCCCAGGTGGAAGAGGCGGAAAGCCACCTCTACCGCTCCGCCTGCCTCAAGTGCCACGCCATGAACCTCGACGTCCGCCCCTTCCCCGTGGTGGCGCGGGCGGGCACCCCGGGCGAGTGGCTGCGGCTCTCCCATTTCGACCACGGCGATCACGCCCCCCTCGAGGGGCTGACCTGCGAGTCCTGCCACACCCGGGCGGCGGCCAGCACGGCGACCGCCGACCTGCTCGTGCCGGGGATCGAGGCCTGTGGCGGCTGTCACGGCGGCGACGGCAAGCCTCCCGGGAACGCGGCCGTGAAGGCCGGGGCGCGGGACTGCCTCGGCTGCCATACCTACCATCCCGCGAGAAGGAAGGTCTGATGCGCCGGCCGGGAATCCTCGTCCTGCTCGTTCTGATCGTCGCCGGCCCTGCTACGGCGGCCCGGCGGCCCCGGCGGCCACCGCCCCCCCCGCCGCCGCCTGCGGAGGGCGGTGGGGTGCCCGCGCCGGCGTGCGGGGGGTTCGATGCGGCCGAGGTGATGGGATTGCTCAACGCCGCGGCGGCGGCCGTCAACTTTCCCACCCTGGCGGTGGCGGTGGTGGACCGGCCGGGGAACGTCCTCGGTCTCTATCTCCAGGGGAGCCCCACGCCGGCGCAGCAGGACCAGGCGGTGGGGCTCGCCCGCACCGGCGCCTTCTTCAGCAACGACCAGGCGCCCCTCTCGTCGCGGACCGTGCGCTTCGTCAGCGGCCTCCACTTCCCGCCCGGCATCGCTCGCACCGGCAACGCCGCCCTCTACGGCATCGAGAGCACCAACCGCGGCTGCGATCTCAACGTCACCTGGAATCCGGGCAAGTTCCTGCCCCGCGCCACCTCGGTCGCCGGCGGGACGTGCAACGCCTTCGACACCGCCGGCTGCGGCACCGGCCCGGTGACCGGCAAGGTGGTGGACCTCTCGGGGGCCCCGAGGGACACCAATCCGTCGGCCGTGAACCCGGGCGGACTACCCATTTTCCGTGGCGGCATGCTGGTGGGGGGCATCGGGGTCGCCGGAGTGCCGGCGGGGAAGCTCGACGCCGCCGAGTTCGCCGCTTTCCTGGCGATCGTCTCCTCCGGGTTGACGCCGTTCCCGTCCCCCGTGCCGGACCCGGGCGTGGTGTTCATCGACGGCATCCGCCTCCCTTTCGTGCGCCAGACCCAGCGGCCGGCGGGGGTATCCGCGGGCTCGGCCTCGGGAACCATGACCGTCGGCCCGGCGGTGGGACAGTGCGCGCCGGACGAATATCTGGTGGGTCCCACGGCGGGCTCGAACCTCTCGCTCGCCGAGGTGCGGCAGATCGTCCAGCAGGCGGTCGACGCTGCCAGCCGCACCCGCGCCGTGATCCGTCTGCCCATCGGCCGGAGGACCCGGATGGTGATCGCCGTCGGCGACGTGGACGGCAGGATCCTGGCCCTCTACCGCATGCCGGATACCACCGTCTTCTCGGTGGACGTAGCGGTGGCCAAGGCGCGCAACGTGGCCTGGTTCAGCGGCCCCGGAGCGGCAGACCTCCCCGAGGTGCCTGCCGGGACGGCGATCAGCAACCGCACCCTGAGCTTCGGCGGCCAGCCGCTCTATCCGGCGGGGATCGACGGCAGCGGCCCCGGCCCGTTCTTCGACCTGTTCAGGAATGACGTCCTCCGCCCCTGCTCCCAGGGCTTCGCACCCCCGGGGGCGAACCAGAACGGCATCGTCTTCTTCCCCGGCAGCCTCCCCCTCTATAAAGGGGGGCTCCTGGTGGGCGGCCTGGGGGTGAGCGGCGATGGCGTCGAGCAGGACGACTATGTGACTTTCCTCGGCGCCCAGGGGTTCCTGCCGCCGAAAAACCTCTGGGCCGACAACGTCTTCGTCGACGGCGTGCGGCTGCCGTTCCTGAAGTTCCCGAGGAATCCGGAGCAGTGAGGGCTCTCCAGCTCCTCCCCTGTCTCGTCTGTCTGGTGGCCCTCGCCACACCACTGTCCGCGCAGGATCTCCACCTCGCCCTCAATGGCGGCCAGCCCCTCTTCACCCGCACCCCCGCCCTCACCCTCGCCGGCACCAGCGACGCGCCGGCGGGCTCGAAAGTCGAGGTGACGATCGGCGCCGCCACTCACGAGGCCGTGGTCGCCGAGGGGGGGAGTTGGCATCTGGACTGGCCCGAGCCCCTGGCGGGTGGGCAGTACACGGTGACCGCCCGGGTGACCGACGCGGGCCGCTCGGTCGCCACGGACCAGCCGCTCATCGTGCAGCTTCCCGGACGGCTCGCCCGCGGCCCTCTGCTCCCCGTGGGGCTGGACTACGACTCCCCCGAGGAGACCGCGGCGGCGGACTTCCAGGAGTTCACCGACCGCTGGCGGATCGTGCCGCCTCCCTACGAGCTCACCGTCAAGAGCCGGGGGAAGTGGGACCCGTACAACCAGAGCCGCTGGAAGGGTGACCTCCCCTGGCGGGGGACCGACCTCTTCCTCAACGTCTCGGCCGTCTCCGACACCCTGGCCGAGGCGCGGCAGCTCCCCACCCCCTCGGGAGTGAGCGCGGACCGGCCGGGAAGCATCCGCTTCTTCGGCCGCGACGGACAGGCCTTCGGCTTCCAGCAGATCGCCCTCTCGGCCGACCTGTTCAAGGGGGATACGGCCTTCAAGCCGATCGAGTGGCGAGTGAAGGGCACCGTGGTGGTCAATCTGAACGCCGTCAAGGTGGCGGAGAACGCCGTGGTGCGCCCCGACGTGCGCGACGGCACCAGCCGCGTCCGCGGCTTCCTTGCCCTGCAGGAGCTGTTCGGCGAGTGGAAGCTCCGCGACCTCTCGCCCAACTACGACTTCGTCTCGGTGCGCGCCGGCATCCAGCCGTTCAGCAGCGACTTTCGCGGCTTCGTCTTCACCGATACCAACTTCGGCGTGCGCCTGTTCGGCAACTACCACGCGAACCGCGAGCAGTACAACCTCGCCGTCTTCGACCGCCTGGAGAAGGACACCAACAGCGGCCTCAACACCTTCGAGCGGCGCCGCCAGCAGGTGGCGGTGGCCAACGTCTACCGCCAGGACTTCCTCACTCCCGGCTACACGGCCCAGACCTCTCTCCACTACCTGCGCGACGAGGCGACGTTCAAGTTCGACAAAAACGGCTTCCTGGCCCGGCCCGATCCCGTGGGCTCGGCCCAGCCGCACGAGATCGAGGCGGTCTATCTCGGCGTCACGGGCTCGGGGCACGTGGGGCGGATCAACGTCGAGAACGCCCTCTACTTCGTCACCGGCAAGGACAGCCTCAACCCCATCGCCGGCCCGGCCCGGCCGACGAAGGACGGCGAGGGGGACCGGGTGGACATCCGGGCTTTCATGGGCGCCGTCGAGCTGTCGGTCGACCGCGACTGGTACCGCCCGAAGCTGGCGTACTTCTACGCCTCGGGCGACGGCGACCCGGTGGACCGCAACGCCAAGGGGTTCGATTCGATCTTCGACAACCCCGCCTTCGCCGGCGGCGGCTTCAGCTTCTGGAACCGGATGGGGATCCGCCTCGCCGGCTCGGGCGTCACCCTGGTGAGCCGGGGGAGCCTGCTGCCCGATCTGCGCAGCAGCAAGGAGGAGGGGCAGCCGAACTTCGTGAACCCTGGGCTCCAGCTCGCGAGCGCCGCGGTGGACCTCGACCTCACGCCGAAGCTGCGGGCCGTGCTGACCGCCAACTATCTGCGCTTCGACAGGACCGAGACGCTGGAGCTCGTGCTCTTCCAGTCGCCCATCCACCGCGAGATCGGCTGGGACCTCTCGGCGGGAGTCCGCTGGCGCCCCTACCTCAACCAGAACGCGGTGGTGGTGGGCGGCGTGGCCGCGCTGCTGCCGGGGAAGGGGTTCGCGGACATCTATGAGTCCCGCTCGCCACTCTTCGCGGCGTTCACGAACCTGATCCTGACCTACTGAGGAGATCCTGCCGATGCCCTCGCTCTCCCACGCCGCCCTGGCTCTCGCCGGAACCGTGGCGCTCGGCGTGGCCTTCGCCGCCGCCCAGCCGCCCGGCTCGCCGGCCACGGAGGGGCTGCAGCGGCAGCGCACGGCGCGGACGAAGGCGGACGGCCTGTCGCGCGGCTGCCTCACCTGCCACGCCGGCGTCGAGCCGATCCACCCCACGCGGACGGTGCAGATCGGCTGCACGGAGTGTCATGGCGGCGACGCCTCCGCCGTCCGGCCTTCCGGGGCCGATCCCGGCGGCGCGCCCTACGAGGAAACGAAGAAGCGGGCCCACGTCCAGCCCTTGTATCCGGACCGCTGGCCCACGTCGGCCAACCCCGAGCGCACCTACACGAGCCTGCTCCAGGAGTCCCCGGAATTCGTCCGCTTCATCAATCCCGGGGACCTGCGGGTGGCCCAGGAGACCTGCGGCCCCTGCCATCAGGAGCAGGTCAACCGGGTGCTGAAGAGCCCGATGACCACCTCCTCCATCTTCTTTGCCGCCGCGGCCTACGCCAACGGCGTCCTCGGACAGAAGGCCACCTTCCTGGGGGAGAGCTACAGCCCTGCCGGCCGGCCGGCCAAGGTCCAGCCGGTGGCGCCGCTCACCCCGGAGCAGATCGCCCGGGGCGGCCTTCCCTTCCTTTACCCCCTTCCCCGCTGGGAAGTCACGCAGCCGGGGGGGTACTTCCGCGCTTTCGAGCGCGGCGGCGCGCTCCAGCCGTCCATGTTCCCGGACATCGGCAACCCCAATCCCCTGGACGAGCCGGGCAAGCCCGACATCCGTCTCTCCAACCGCGGACCGGGCACCGGCCTGCGCATCAGCCCGGCGCTGATCAATCTCCACAAGACGCGGCTGAACGATCCCCACCTGTCGTTCCTGGGCACCAACGACCATCCGGGGGACTATCGCTCCAGCGGCTGCACGGCCTGCCATCTGGTCTACGCCAACGACGGCGATCCGGCCAACTCCGGCCTGTGGGCCGCCTTCGGCAACCTGGGGAAGAGCGCCACCGCCGATCCGTCCATCCCCAGGAACGAGCCGGGCCACCCCATCCGCCACAGCTTCACGCGGGCGGTGCCGACCAGCCAGTGCATGTCCTGCCACATGCACCAGCCGAACTCGTTCGTCAACACCTACCTCGGCTACACGATGTGGGACTACGAGACGGACGGCGAGGCGCTCTGGCCCAAAGAGCAGCGCTACCCCACGCAAGCCGAGCGGCGGGCGAGCCTCGACCGCAACCCCGAGGGGGCGGCCGTGCGCGGCCGGTGGACCGAACCGAAGTTCCTGGCCAGGGTCTCGGAGCTCAACCCCACCCTCAAGCACACCCAGTTCGCCGACTACCACGGCCACGGCTGGGTCTTCCGCGCCGTCTACAAGCAGGACCGGCGGGGCAATCTCCTCGACGCCGAGGACCGGATCGTCCCGTTCGACGATCCCGACCGTTTCAGGAAGGCGGTCCACCTCAAGGACATCCACCTGGAGAAGGGGATGCACTGCTCGGACTGCCACTTCTCCCAGGACTCCCACGGCGACGGGCTGATCCATGGCGAGTACGGCGACTCCCTGGAGATCGGCTGCGAGGACTGTCACGGCACCGTCCGCGCCAGGGCCACCCTGCGCACCTCCGGCCCCGCGGCGCCCCCCGGGGGCACCGACCTGTCGCTCGGCACCACCCCGTCCGGCCGGCGCCGCTTCGTCTGGCGCGACGGCCGGCTTTGGCAGCGCTCCATGCTCGATTCCAAGGTCGAATGGGAGGTGACGCAGGTCCTGGACTCCATCACTCCGGGCAACCCCCACTACAGCGAGCGGTCGCGCCTCGCCAAGACCCTGCAGAAGGACGGCTCGACCTGGGGCTACGTGCCCGGGGACGAGACCGCGCTCGCCCACGCCGACTCGCGGCTGACCTGCTACACCTGCCACTCCTCCTGGGCCACGGCCTGTTCCGGCTGCCACCTCCCCCAGGAGGCGAACGCGAAGTCCGAGATCAACCACTTCGAGGGGGGCGAGACCCGCAACTACGCCTCCTACAACCCGCAGGTGATCCGCACGGACGCCTACATGCTGGGGATCAACGGCAAGGTGAAGGGGAACCGCGTCGCCCCCGTCCGCTCGTCCTCGGCCCTGGTGCTCTCCTCCGCCAACGCCAGCCGCCAGCGGTTCTACGTGCAGCAGCCGCCGATCTCCGCCCCCGGCTTCAGCAGCCAGGCGTTCAACCCCCACGTGCCGCACACCGTGCGAGCCCGCGAGACCAAGACCTGCACCGACTGCCACGCCTCGGCGGCGGGGGACAACAACGCCTGGATGGCGCAGCTCCTCACCCAGGGGACGAACTTCGTCAACTTCCTCGGCCGCTTCGCCTGGGTCGGCGAGGGGCGGGAGGGGATGGAGGCGGTCGCCGTCACCGAGTCCGAGGAGCCCCAGGCGGTGATCGGCAGCTACCTCCAGCGCCTGGCCTACCCGGACTTCTACCGCACCCACCAGAAACGCGGGCTGGAGCTCCCCGAGGCCCATCACCATCATGCGAGCGGTGAGGTCCGTGGTCTCCAGCTCCGGGGCGAGTATCTGTTCACGGCCCAGGGGAGAAGCGGCTTCGAGGTCTACGACGTGGCCAACGTGGACAACAAGGACGCCTCCGAGCGGCTGGTCACCGCTCCGGTCTCCCCTCTCGGCCAGCGGACGTATGTGCGCACCCGCGACGCCACGGGAGTCGCTCTGCCCACCACGATGCCGGTGGCGCGGCGGAAGGGCGATCCCGCCAACCTCGAGCAGCCGCTCCACCGGATCTACGACTACGCCTTCGTCTCCGACCGCGAGGAGGGGCTGATCCTGGTGGACGTGACGACGCTGACCGACGGCGATCCGGCGAACAACTTCCTCGAACGGGCCCTCACCTTCAACCCGGGCGGCGCCCTGACTGGCGCCGAGGGGCTGACGGTGGCCGGCGACTGGGTCTACCTGACAACGAAGGACGAGTTGGTGGTGGTCGACGCCTCGGTGCCGCTCAAGCCGCGGATCGCCGCCCGGCTGAAAGGCTTCCGGCAGCCGGTGGCGGTGGCCGTCCAGTTCCGTTACGCCTTCGTGGCCGACCGCGACGGCTTGGAGGTGGTGGACGTGACGGAGCCCACCGCGCCCCGGCTGGCCGGCCGGGCCGGCGGGTTCGTGGGGCGCAGCGTCTACGTGGCCCGCACCTGGGCCTACGTGGCGGCCGGGGAGAAAGGGATCGCGCTGGTGGACGTGGAGCGCCCCGAGGCGCCGCGGCTCGATCGCCTGTGGAACGCGGACGGCCGGCTGAAAGATACCCGCGACGTCAAGGTGGGCTCCACCAACGCCAGCCTCTTCGCCTATGTGGCCGACGGCGGCAACGGACTGGCCGTCGTCCAGCTCACCTCGCCGGAGACGGTGCCGGGCTATCTCGGCTTCTCCCCCCGGCCCGAGCCGCGCCTGATCGCCACCCGCCGCACCCGCGGGCCGGCCATGGCCCTCTCCAAGGGGCTGGACCGCGACCGGGCGGCGGACGAGAGCGGCAACCAGGTGAGCGTCTTCAATCGCCTCGGAGCCCGTCCGTTCAACGCCGGGGAGATGCGCCGGCTCTACCTGCGCAGAGGACGGCTCTACACCGTGATCGACGATCCGCCACAGCCCCCGGGGAGACGGCCATGAAGGGACGACGATCCTGGCGGGCCGCCTGCGGGCTTGGCCTCGCCCTGACCTTGGCGGCCGGCTTGGCGGGGCAGCCGCCGGCATCCGCTCCTCCCCCCGCGGAACCGCCGGCGCCGCAGGCCGGCCAGTACGTCGGGCCCGCCTCCTGCGCCTCCAGCAACTGCCACGGCGCCGTCCGGCCGCGGCGGGTCTTCGACGTCCTGCAGAACGAGCACTTCACCTGGTTCAAGGGGGGCGACCGCCACTACACGGCCTGGCGAGTGCTGTTCAACGACCGCTCGCGCCTGATCGCCCGCAACCTGGAGCTGCCGGCGCCGCCCGCCGAGAGCCCGGCCTGCCTGGTCTGCCACGGCATGGCGGTGGCGAAGGAGAAGCAGGCGGTGCCCCTGGAGATCGAGGACGGCATCTCCTGCGAGGGGTGCCACGGGCCGGCGGGCGGCTGGATCCGCGAGCACACCGCTCAGGACTGGAGCCACCAGCAGTCCGTGGCGGCGGGCATGGCCGACCTGCGGGACCTGGAAGTGCGCTCCCGCCTCTGCCTCTCCTGCCACCTGGGGGCGCCGGGCCAGACGGTGGACCACGAGCTGATCGCCGCCGGCCACCCGCTGCTGAGCTTCGAGCTGGACAACTATACCGAGGACATGCCCGCCCACTGGATGCCCTTCCGGGACAAGCAGAGAAAGGAGGGGCTGCGCGACTCCCACGGCCTGCGCGCCTGGGCGGTGGGACAGGCGGCGAGCTTCCGCGCCGGACTCGACCTGCTCGCCCGCCGCGCCCGCTCGCCGCGCTGGCCCGAGTTCTCCGAGATGAGCTGCGACTCCTGCCATCACTCCCTCACCGAGCAGCGCTGGAAGACGGTGCGCAACCCCGAGCGCCCCGGCCTGCCGCGCTGGAGCCCGGCCCGCTGGGCCGTCCTCCGCCACCTGGTGACCGCCGTGGCGCCGGACGCCAAGGCCCCCCTGGACGCCGGCGTCGCCCAGCTCGCGCACCAGACGTCCCGCTTCAGCACCCCCCCGGCCGAGGTGGCCGAGACCGCCGAGCGGATCAGCCGCGCCCTCGGCGACGTCATCCCCCGGTTGGACCAGGCCGCTTGGGACGACACCGAGGCCAGACGCCTCCTGCTGGCCATCTCCGAGGACGCCGACGCCTTCGCGGTGGCCGACCCGGCCGCCGCCGAGCAGGCCTTCCTGGCCTTCAACAGCCTGGTGGTCCGGCTCCAGGCGAACAACCCGCGGCGGGTCCGCGCCGGTCTCGCCGGCACCCTGGAGACGATGAAGAGAGAGCTCGACGACCCCTACACCTGGAATCCCGCCCGCTTCAAAAGCCAGCTCGCCCGGCTCCGCAAGCAGGCACAAGGAGTCCCATGAGACGACAAAGACTCTGCTCCACCCTTCTGCTCCTCACCCTTCTGGCTCCCCTCGCCGCCTCCCGCGCCGCCGAGCGGAGCACCGCCGTGGCCGAGGTGGCCTTCACCTATGGCGTCCGCGCCTACAACCACGGCGACTTCGCGGAAGCCGTCCGCCTCTTCCAGGAGGCCGTCGCCGCCGATCCGGACCACCGCGACGCGCGCGACTGGCTCGCCCTGGCGCAGCGCCGGCAGAGCGACTCCGCCGTCACGGCTCCCGGCTTCGAAGGCCTCCTGCCGCTGCGCGATCAGCCGCGCTTCGACCTGCGGGTGGGGGCCGCGTACGGGCACGACTCGAACCCCGTCCTGCTAACGACCCGAACCGCCGGAATTTTGACCCGGGAGGTGGGCGACCAGGTCACCGACCTCGACTTGAGGGCCGCCACCTACCCCTTCTACGGCCGGGGAAGCCAGGATCACCGGAGCGGCTGGAGCCTGGGCCTGACCGGCCAGGTGAAGGCCGCCCGGTTCCAGGATCTCGATATCCTGAACGAGCGGCAGTGGAGCGCCGCCGTCCAGCTCGCCTGGGGCTCGGACCCGCTGGGATATCTCACCGGCCCTCTGGGCTACACCCGCGTGCCCTTCGGCAACAGCCGGTTCTCGCTGCTCCTCCAGGCGGGACGGACCGACAGCCGCGTCAACGGCGAGCCTCAGCTCACGGCCGACGAGGCGGCCCTCGTCCTCGTCGCCCGCGAGGCGGTATTCACCGCCACCCAGGTAGAGCTGGACGTCCAGCGGCGGGACTACATCGACGGCTTCCGAAAGTCCGACCCCTGGTCGGTGAGCGCCAGCCAACTCTTCTTCCTCGGCCGGCGGGACCGCTATCTGCGCCTCGGCGCTCTGCGGGGGGAGGAGAAGGACGGCCTGAGGTCTGACACCACGTCCCTGGAAGGCACGGCCGAGCTGGCGCTCCCTTTGACCGACCGCGTAGTTTTCCAGCTCGCCGGCTCCCGGCGCAAGGACGAGAGTGAATTCCATTCCCCCTTCTTCCCATCCTCCAGATTCGATACCACCACCAACCGGATCGCGGCAGCCCTCTCGTGGGAGGCGGCGCGCCACCTCTATGTGACCGGCCGGGCAAGCTGGTCCGAACGTCGCGCGCCCATCCAGTTCTTCATCCTCAGCCCCGTGTCCCTCGCCTTCGACGAATACCAGCGGACCGTCGTGTCCGCGGGTATCCACTGGATCTTTTAAGGAGGACGGCCGATGATTCTTCGACTCTCCACATCCTGCCTGGCGCTCCTCCTGGCCGCGTCCGTCCCCGCTCTCGCCGCCGACGTGGGCGAGGTCGTGCTGGTGCGCAACGACGTGCGGGGAACCCCGCAAGGGGGCTCCCCGGCGCCTCTCGCCGCCGGCAACGGCGTCGGCCTCGGCCTGCGCGTTGATACCGGCGCCGATTCGGCCGCCCGGATGACCTTCGATCCCAGCGGCTCCCTCACCCTCGGCTCGCGCGCCAAAGTCGTCGTCGACCGCAATCTGGTCGATCAGGCCACCGGCCGCTCCGACTCCGCCCTCTCCGTGCTCGCCGGCCAGCTCCGGCTGGCCCTCGGCAAGCTCTTCCACGGCGAGGTCGCGATCGATACGCCCACGGCGGTAGTGGGCGTCAAGGGGACCGACCTGCGGGTGGACGTGGACGAGCCGACCGGCACCACGGTGGTGACCGTGACCGAGGGAGTCGTCACCGTGCGCTCCAAGTCCGGCGGCGAGGTGACCGTCCGGGCCGGCCAGCGCACCCTGGTGGCCGCGGGGCAGCCGCCCACTCCGCCGGCCCGGATCGATCCCAGCTCCACCGCCCTCTCCGCCTCGGCCGGCGGCCCCGCCTTCACGACGCCCGAGGAGACGGTCTTCCCCGACGCGCCTCTGCTCGGCCGTGGTCGCGATCAAGGCTTCCCAGGGGAGGGGCCGATCTTCGGGCCGCCGGGGACCCGGCCGAATGGGTAGAGGCTCGCGAACCGCTCTCGGCATCGCGCTTGCCGGGGTGCTGATCGCTCTCCTCGCCTACTTCGTCCGTACCCCGGAGGAGCTCGCCACCGACCTGATGATGCGGGCCCGGGGCCGGCTGCCGCCCGACCCGCGGGTCGTCGTCTGCGCTGTGGACGGCGACAGCGTCCACAAGCTCGGCCGCTGGCCCTGGCGACGCACCCTCGTCGCCGAGCTCATCGACCGCCTGCGGGCGGACGGCGCCAGGGTCATCGCCCTGGACATCGTCTTCTCCGACCCCTCTCCCCGCGCCGCCGGCTACGACCTCTCCGCGGACGACCGCGCCCTCGCCGCCTCGCTCAGGAACGCGGGCAATGTCGTCCTCGGCTATTTCTTCCGCCGCGAGCCCATCGCCGTCAACGCGGAGACCCTGGAAAAGGAGGTCTACAACCAGGTCATGCTGCGGCAGGCGCTGCCCGTTCCGGTCCGGCCGGGCGTCGAGGCGAACCTCCCCCTCTTCGCCGACGCGGCGATCGATCAGGGCTTCTTCAGCCATGAGCGGGAGAGCGGAGTGCTGCGCCACTACGCCCTGGCGACCCGCTACGGCGAAGGCTACTACCCGCCGCTGGCCCTGCGGGCGACCGAGGTCTTCCTCGGCGGCCAGGGTCTGGCCCTGGCGTCCCGGTCCGGCGTGGCCGAGGTGAAGCTGGGGGACCGCACCGTCCAGGCCGACGAGCAGGGCCGTCTCTGGGTGAACTACCTAGGCCCGGCCAGAACCTTCAGCACCGTTCCCGCCTGGAAGGTCCTGGCGGGGCAGACAGCCTCCGGCGCCTTCCGGGGCCGGCTGGTCTTCGTCGGCCTCACCGAGATCGGCGTGGGCGACGTCCAGTCGACCCCCTTCGGCCGCGAGATCCCCGGCGTCGAGGTCCACGCCAACGTCGCGGACAACCTCCTGAACCGCCGCTACATCCAAGACACCGGGCTCCTGGCCGGCCTCTCCCTGCTCGCCGCGGCGCTCCTGGCGCTGGCCGTGGCGCTCTTCGTGCTGCGCCCCGCCCGCCATCGCGTGGGCGCCGCGGCGGCGGCCATCCTGGTGCTCGGCTGGCCCGTTCTGGCCTATGCGGCCTTCATCGCCCGGGGATGGCATCTCCAGGTCGTCTCGCCGGTGCTCGCCGGCGTGCTCGCCCTGGTCCTGTCGCTGCGCGTCCGCGTCGCCGCCGAGGAGGAACGGGCGCAGCACATCCGCCAGACCTTCGAGCACTACGTCTCCGGGCCAGTGGTGGAGGAGATGCTCCGCCACCCGGAGCGAGTGAAGCTGGGGGGCGAGCGGCGGGAGATGACCGTCCTCTTCTCCGACATCCGCGGCTTCACCTCGATCTCCGAGACCCTCGACCCCGAGGCCCTGGTGCGCCTGCTCAACGAGTTCTTCACCCCGATGACCCGCCTGGTGCTGGAGAACGGCGGCACCCTCGACAAGTACATGGGCGACGCCCTGATGGCCTTCTTCGGCGCCCCCCTGGCCCAGAAGGATCACGCCGCCCGCGCCTGCCGCGCCACGCTCGCCATGCGGGAAGAGCTCGTGCGCCTGAACGAGGGGTGGCACCGGGACGGCAAGCTGCCCCCCCACCTCACCCTGGGGATCGGCATCGGCCTCAACAGCGGCGAGATGTCGGTCGGCAACGTCGGCTCCGAGGTCGTCTTCGGCTATACCGTGATCGGCGACAACGTGAACCTGGGCTCCCGCATCGAGGGGCTCAACAAGGACTACGGCACCCAGATCCTGGTCTCCGAGTACACCGTCCGCGCGGCTGGCGACGGCTTCCTCTTCCGCGAGCTGGACTGGGTGCGGGTGAAGGGCAAGCAGCAGCCGGTGGGAATCCACGAGCTGCTGGACGCCGCGCCGGCGCCGGCCCACGCCGAGCGCGCCACCCTCTACGCCCAGGGCCTCGCCGCCTACCGCGCCCGCGACTTCGCCGGCGCCGAGGTGCTCTTCGCGGATCTCGCCGAGCGGATCGGCGACGGCCCCGGAAAGATCTTCCGCGAGCGCTGCCGCCACTATCTGGAAGATCCGCCGCCCGCGGACTGGGACGGCGTGGAGGTGCGGAAGACGAAGTAGTCGGGCAGTCTCTCCTGAGATATCCTAGTGTCACGTCAGCCTGGAATAGCAGATGCCCTGTAGGGGGCGGCCCTACGGAGGACCGCATTGTTTCTGGTTTGACCGAGTTCCTACTATCTATGAGGCTTATGCTGATCCGCGCCATTCTTGCTCTGCTTCTGCTGTTTCCGGCTGCGGCCTCCGCGCAGGAACTCGACACGGCATTTTCCGCCCTGGTGAGGATCTCCGGAACACGCGACGGCACGACCGTTCGGGGAACCGGCTTCGTAGTGGGCCTGGATCACGACAAGGCCACAATCGTAACCGCCTCGCATGTGATCGAGGGGATGGAGATGGCAAGGGTCCAGGTCGCCTTCGCGGGAGACCCCAAGTCCTTTCCCGCCGATGTCATCCTCGGAATGGACTTCAACAACCCCAATGGCTTGGCCGTCTTCCTGGTTCGCGGTACGCTCCCATCAGGAACGACTGTCCTGAGCCTCGACAGCGAGCGGCCTCACATTGGCGAAGCTTTGTTTTTACTGGGCTTTCCCAATATGGAGCTCTCACCCCGCACGACTCAAAGAGTACTTTCTGCCCGCCGCGGGACGTCGCTGCTCATCGATCAGGAGATCGGGGAAGGTTTTTCAGGTGGCCCCGTTCTCAAGGACGGCAAGGTCGTGGGAGTGGTCATAGGCATGGACGGCCAGACGACCTACGCCGTCAATGCCGTGGTAGTGCGTGAGGCCCTTGAGGGCTGGGGGGTGAAGTTCGGTAGACAGATAAGCGTGTCGACGAACACTCTGAAAACCACTCCGCCGACGCCAGTCGTGGAGAATTGCGTTCCTGGAGAAGAGCGCACCGAGGCCGGTATCGTCTACGTACATATCTGTCCGGGGACCTTCACAATGGGCTCAGCAAAGAACGACCCGCGAGCCTCTGCCAATGAGAAACCGGCCCATCAAGTTACGCTGAGCGAGTTCTGGATCGGCAAGACCGAGATCACCAGAGAGCAGTACCGCCGCTTCCGCTCTGATCAACAGGGATTTAACCAGTCGCCGGCGACATTCGTAAGTTGGGACAATGCGAAGGCGGCCTGCGAGTACTTCGGCGGACGCCTTCCCACTGAAGCAGAGTGGGAATACGCCGCGCGTGCTGGTAGCCAGACCTTTTGGTCATTCGGCGACGATGAAACGATGTTCGGCGAGTATGGGTGGCATTTTAAAAATTCGCATTATGTGACAAATCCTGTCGGCATAAAGAAGCCCAACGCTTGGGGCCTTTACGATGTGCACGGCAACGTCTGGGAATGGGTATTCGACCGGTACGGCCCCTATACAAAAGGTCCGCAAAAAGACCCTACTGGCCCCAAAGCAGGAAAGACAAGAGTGATACGAGGGGGCGCATTCAACGGCTGGCCCGGGTTTATACACTCTGCGGTCCGGCTCGAGAGTTATCCAGGGGACCAGAATAGCTACGTAGGCTTCCGCTGTGCCTACAGCCCCCGCATCCTTCCTTGACTCTTATCGAAACTTATGCTGATCCGCATCGCCTTCGCTCTGCTTCTGCTGCTCCCGGCTATGGCCTCCGCGCAGGATCTCGACACGGCTGTTTCCGCCGTTGTGAGGATCTCCGGTATACGCGGCGGCACACCGGTACGAGGAAGCGGCTTCGTAGTCGGCCTTGATCGCGACAAAGCCACGGTCGTCACCGCCTCACATGTGATCGAAGGGGTTCAGCAACTCGAAGTGAGTTTTGCAGCGGATCGCACCGAGAGTTTTCCGGTTGGAGTCGTACTCGGGATGGAGTCTGGTAACCAGCGTGGCCTCGCCGTGTTCCAAGTACATGGTGCGCTCCCGGCGGGGGTAACTACCCTGAGCTTCGAAACCGAGGTTCAGCTTCAAAGAGGTGAGGATCTCTTCTTGGTCGGTTTCCCGCAGCTGGCTAAGTCCCCACTCACCTTGCGGAGAAACTTTGCCGGTCGCGACGGCAACATCTTACAGCTCGATCTGCCTGCTGGAGAGGGCTTCTCGGGTGCTCCGTTGCTGCAGAGAAGCGGTAAGGTGCTGGGAGTGGTGACGGACGAGGATCCGCAACTCACCTTTGCGGTCAGGGCTCTGTTGGCTCGAGATGCTGTTATCGGGTGGGGAGGAAAGCTCGGCACGCAGAGCAACAACTGGGCGACGAGCAATTCTGTAAAGCTTCCGCCGTTCTGGCCAGATCCGGCGATGTGCATTCCAGGTCAAGAGCGCGTCGAAAAAGGCATCGTCTACGTCCGCATCTGCCCGGGGACTTTCACCATGGGTTCCGCCGAAAACGACAAGCTGGCCAATCCCGATGAGAAACCGGCACACCAAGTCACGTTGAGCGAGTTCTGGATCGGCAAGACTGAAATCACCAACGAGCAGTACCGTCGCTTCCGATCGGATCACCGAGGTGAGGCCAAGCTGCCGGCGACTTGGATCAATTGGTTCGACGCAAAGGCAGCCTGCGAGCATTTTGGCGGCCGCCTTCCCACCGAGGCGCAGTGGGAATACGCCGCGCGCGCCGGCAGCCAGAGCTCCTGGTCGTTCGGTGACGACAAGAAGATGTTGGACGAGTACGCATGGTATGGCGAGAGCAGCGACAGCACCCCACACCCCGTCGGCACGAAGAAGCCAAACACTTGGGGCCTCTTCGATATGTACGGGAACGTCTCAGAATGGGTAGCCGACTGGTATATCCCGGCCTACTCAAGTGGGCCGCAAACCGATCCTATCGGCCCTACGGCAGGAGAGCACCGAGTCGTGCGGGGGAACTCTGTCTCCTATACATCCTTGGACCCGCGCTCCGCAATCCGTGACTCGGTTTTTCCCAAAAATGATCTCCGTCTCCTTGGCTTCCGCTGCGTACGTGTTTCCCACCCCCAGCCTTGACTCTTTCCCTCTGACTGGCTGACTGGATAGGCACTTACCCAAGCGCGGCGCAAATCGATCCCCTCGGCCCTTCGACAGGTAAGAGCCGCATAATACGAGGGGGTTCCTTCGTCGTCGTGCTCGCGGGTCTGCGCCCCACGCTTCGGGGTGGATTCTTGCCTGCGGACCGGAATAGGGCCATCGGCTTCCGCGGTGCCCGCCACCAGCCTTGATGGCGAAGTAGTAGAATGCTCGCTTCATGAGAGTAGAGCCGATACGAAGGGGCTGGCGGTGCCGGCAGGCGATCACCTTGGTCCTGTTCCTTGCCGCCTTCCCGCTCCTCGCCCAGTACGACCCCGCGCTCCAGTACCAGAACCGCGGCAACCGTTTCGAGGGCCTCAAGCCCAAGCCGGTGAGCGGCTATGACATCGAGCTCCTCTCGGCCCTCGTCGACGACCGCGAGCCGAGCCCCACGTGGCCCTCGACGTTGCATCTCAAGTTCTACCTTCCCGCTGCCGAGCCGGTCTTCGTCAACGTCCGCCTGCCGCGGCCCAAGACCATCTACTATTGGCTGGACAGGGTCATGCCCCCCGCGCCCTGGCGCCCCGGGGCATTCAACGAATTCACCTGGCCCACGGAGCCCGTCCTCCGGAACCTGACTTCGGTGACTCTCGAAGACCTGGGAGTCGTAGTGCGCTTGCGCCAGCAAGACCCAGCCAAAAAAGAGACGATCGCTCCGGCGTCTCTCTTTCACATGCAGCCACCCGCAGTCGCGAACGGCTATCGTTTTACTTTCAAGACCAACGGCGCCGCCCACGTTACCGGCAAGATCTACCGGGGCGACAAAGAGGTCTACCAGCGGCCTCAAAACTGGGAGAAAGCCGGCAGTCCCTTCACCCTGAGTTGGAACGCCCAGGGCCAGCCAGAAGGCGAATATCGCCTCGAGCTCTCTGGCTACTTCGACGACAACACCCCGCTCGCCAAGGAGGTGCTCTTCTATCACCGGGTTTCCTGGAAATGAGCGCCGCGAAACAAAAGCGCCGTTCCCAGGGGGGCAAGAAAGCGGCGCCACGCCACCGGCGTCCACTCCTCTGGCTCGTGCTGCCGACCCTGGTCCTCCTGTTGCTGGTCGTGATCTCGACTTTCTGGCATGTGCCCACCCGCGTCCAGCTCGACCTTGCCACAGCCCGGCTCGCCTTCACCCCGGGCGGCGACGAGCGCCGCGAGATCCTCAATCGCTCGGTGCCGTTCTCTTCCCTGGTCATCGAAGACTGCGGCACCGCGGTGTTCGCCGCCGAAAAGCTGGAGATCGCGGACCCGCGGCAACTTGTGCCTGGGACCGAGGCCAAGGAAACGGCACACTTTCCCGCTGTGGCCTGGCGCGAGCTCAAACCCACCGGCCCGGTGAAGTTCTCGTGTCACGACCCGGCGGCCAAGCTGACGCTGAGAAACCCAGACCCGGCCTCCGCACGGCTGGGTCTCCTCGACCGCATGTATTTCAAACCGGGCTCGCAGGTCATTCTCGCGGTATCCCCGGGCCGGGATCCCGCGTTCAGCATAGAGGTCGAGACATCCCAGGACCTCAACCTCGCGCTCAGTCCCGGCCTGGAGCTCGTGGCCGACTTCGTCAAGCCGGAGGGCATCGATCCACCCTTCCCGGGCGACCTCCAGACCTACCGGGCACGGCTTCCGGAAGGGCGCCGGACGTTCGAGATCACGAGCGGCGAGCACGGCATGGTCCTGATCGTGACCCCCACGCGAGATCAGCTCGCGCAGCTCTTCGCCGAGCCGCTCGATCTGCCGCTCGCCTCAGTGGAGGTGCTCGAGGAAGAGCTCGAGGGAAAGCTCGACTCGCCGTTGCGCGACAAGGCCACTCTCAGCTATCCCGACTATCCCGCCATCGCTGCCGTGAACATCGAGAAAGACGAGGCCGTGGGCCTGAGCGGGCTCTCGCGGGCGCGGCTGAGGAGCCTCGCGCTCGACGCCGACAAAGGCGCTCTGCGCGCGCGCTTCGATGGCATCGCGGAGCATGCCACCAGCCGTGCCGGGTCGTTTGCCAGCGATCACCGCCTGACGCTCTTCCACACCTTCCGCTACAGCTGGCGCTGGGGGCTGATCGCGGTCGCCGCCATGTGGCTCGTTCCCACCGCCTGGGGGGTTTTCGAGGTGCTGAAGAAACTCCAGGAATGAAGGCTGCCGCGGAGCCCTACCGGTTGCGCTCGTAGATCAGCTTCAGGCCGGTCAGCGTGAGGTCGGGGTCCACCTCGCGGATGTACTTCGAGCCGCCGGCGATCAGGGGGGCCTGGCCGCCGGTGGCGACGATCCCCTTGACGCCGGGAATCTCGGCCAGCAGGCGCTCGAGGATGCCGTCCACCAGACCGATGTAGCCGTAGTAGATGCCGGCCTGCATGGCGGCGGCGGTGTTGCGCCCCACCAGCTCGGTGGGCTTGCGGACGTCCACCCGGTAGAGGCGCGAGGCGTGGGCGAAGAGTGCCTCGGCCGAGATGCCGATGCCGGGGGTGATGATCCCCCCCATGTATTCCCCCGCCGCGTTGACCACGTCGAAGGTGGTGGCGGTTCCGAAGTCGACCACGATCACCGGCGAGCCGTAGCGCTCGCGCGCCGCCACCGCGTTGACAATGCGGTCCGCCCCCACCTCGGTCGGGTTGTCGTAGCGGATCGGCATCCCCGTGCGCACCCCCGGCTCGATGAACAGGGGCTTCTTGCCGAAGTAGCGGCGGGCCAGGCGGTCGAGCGTCAGGTGCAGCGGCGGCACCACGGAGGAGATCACCACCGCCTCGGCACTGGCGGGCTCGATCCCCCGCATTCCGAACAGGGGGAGCAGGAGCGCGCCGTATTCGTCCGCCGTGCGCTCGGTGTCCGTCGAGAGGCGGAAGCTCTCGACCAGCTCGTCCCCCCGGTAGATGCCGAAGACCGTATTGGTGTTGCCGACGTCCACCAGGACGAGCACCCCGGCGCCGTTCTCCTTGCTCTTTTTCATCCCTCGATCACCTCTCCGGAGGCCACCGCGATCCGCCCCTCGGCGCTGTCGAGCAGCAGCCGCCCGATCTCGTCGAACCCCGCGAAGGCGCCCTCGATCACCGTATCTCCGAACCGGCAGACGATCCGCTCGCCTGGCTGGTGGACCGACAGCGGCCGGTAGCTCTCCACGGCGTACGCGGCATCCCCAAGATGGGCGAGCTCGGCCTCCACCCCTTCCACCAGGTCCCAGGTGAGGTCCGCCAGACTGCCTGAATTTCCACCCAGCGTCCCCTCCAGCAGCCGCAGCGAGGTCGCCGTCTCCGGCAGGTCGCTACTGCCATGGAAGAGGTTGACGCCGAAACCGATGAGACCCACGCTCCCCTCGCCAGGCCGTACCAGCACCTCGATCAGGATGCCGCCGATCTTCCTCCGCTCACCCGCGACCTCGACCATCAGGTCGTTCGGCCACTTGAGGCGGCAGGGGGTGGACAGATGCGAGGCGAGCGCCCGGCAGAGGCCGACGCCGACGAGCAGGGGGAGCGTCTGCAGGAGGGCCGGGTCCGCCGTCGCGACGACCCGCGTGGCGTAGGTCCCCATGCCGGCCGGGCTCGACCAGCTCCGCCCCTGGCGGCCGCGCCCCCCCGACTGCTCGAAGGCCAGCACCAGCAACGGGTGGAGCGGGATCTCCTCGTTCTGATACTCGGTGGCGATGGCGCGGGCGAGCGCGTTGGTCGAGTCCACCACGGGGACGATCACGACGTTCTCGGGGCCGCCGCCGATATTTGGGTCCCTCCCACCCCGCTGGCGCCGTTCCAGCAGTTCCTGGATGTAGCGGTCGTAATCCACGTCGGTGCTCTTCAGGCGAGCCCCAGGCTCGACCGCATGGCCGCCTGCCGCTCGCGCATCTCGGCGAGCTTGGCCTTGCCCCCCTCCACCACGTGGGCGGGGGCCTTGCCCAGGAAGTCCGGGTTGGACAGCCGCTCCGCGGAGCGGGTGATCTCGGTCGTCAGCTTCTCGAGCTCCTTTTCCAGCCTCCCCCGCTCCTCCGGGCTCATCTCGGTCTTCTCCATCTTCTCCATCGTGACGCCGATCTCGACGCCGGCCGCGAGATCCCGCCGCGCCCCCTCGGGGGCCGGGCCGATCGCCACCGTCTCCACGCGGGTGAGGAACTGGATCAGCGGCGCCTGCTCCGCGAGCAGCCCGCCGACCGTCGAGTCCACCGCGTTGAGATGGAGGTCGAGCTTCGCCTTCGGGGGGATCCCCATCTCGGCCCGCAGGGCGCGCACGCGGGTGACCACCTGAATCAGCGCGTCCATTCCGGCCTCCGCCGCGTCGTCCTCCCAACCCTCCTCGCGACGCGGGTAGGGGGCGAGGACGATCGTCTCCGGGTGGATCGCCTCATGGCCGGGCAACCGCTGCCAGAGCTCCTCGGTGAGGAACGGCATCACCGGATGGAGCAGCCGCAGGGCGCGGTCGAGCACCGTGAGCAGCACGTCCCCCACCCGCTGCCGCGGCGCGTCGCCGAACAGCGCCGGCTTGGAGAGCTCGATGTACCAGTCGCAGAAGTCCCCCCAGAAGAAGTGGTAGAGCCGGTTGCACCCCTCGTCGAAGCGGAAGGTCTCGAAACGGGCGTCGACCTCCGCCGCTACCTTGGACAGCCGCGAGAGGATCCAGCGCTCCGGAGCGGCGAGGCCGTCGACATCGATCGACTCCCGCACCCGCGCCTCGGGCGGGATGCGCGACAGGGCGAAGCGAGTGGCGTTCCAGAGCTTGTTGCCGAAGGCGCGGTAGCCGGCGATCTGGTCGCGGTTGAGCGGGATGTCCCGCCCGGGGCTGTCGAGCGACGCCAGGGTGAAGCGCAGGGCGTCCGCCCCGTACTCCGCCACCAGGTCGGTGGGGTCCAGCACGTTCCCCTTGGTCTTCGACATCTTCTGCCCCTCGGCGTCGCGCACCAGGCCGGTCAGGTGGACCGCCCGGAACGGCACGTCGGCCGTGAAATGGAGGCCGGTCATCACCATCCGCGCCACCCAGAAGAAGAGGATGTCGAAGCCGGTGATCAGCACGTCCGTGGGGTAGAAGGTCCGCAGGTCCGGCGTGTCGTCCGGCCAGCCCAGCGTCGAGAACGGCCAGAGCGCCGAGGAAAACCAGGTGTCGAGCACGTCGGGGTCCTGGGTGAGCCGGTCGGTGCCCGCCTCGGCGATCGCCTCCTCCAGGCTGTGCGCCACGATGCAGCGGCCGTCCTCGGTGTACCAGGCCGGGATCTGGTGCCCCCACCAGAGCTGGCGCGAGATGCACCAGGGGCGGATGTTGAGCAGCCAGTGCTCCCAGGTCTTGTCCCAGGAATCAGGGACCAGCTTGGTGCTGCCGTCGCGCACCGCCACCACCGCGTCCGCCGCCATGCCCGCCATGTCGCAGAACCACTGCGTCGAGACCAGCGGCTCGATCGCCTCGCCGCTGCGCTGGCTGTGCCCGACGTTGTGGGTGTGCGGCTCGATCTTGACCAGATACCCCTCCGCCTGCAGGCGCTCGACGATCTTCTCGCGGGCCTCGGCGCGGTCGAGGCCGGCAAAGTCCGGACCCGCCTCAGCGGTCATCCGGCCGTCCAGGCCGATTACCGTGATGCCGGGCAGGTCGTGCCGCTTCCCCATCTCGAAGTCATTGGGATCGTGAAACGGGGTGATCTTCACCAGCCCGGTGCCGAACTCGCGGTCGACCGCCTCGTCGGCCACGAATGGCAGACGCCGCCTGACCAGCGGCAGGATCGCCGCCTTGCCGTGGAGGTGGAGATAGCGCTCGTCCTCCGGGTGGAGGGCCACGGCGGTGTCGCCCAGCATCGTCTCCGGCCGCGTGGTCGCCACCACGATCCGCTCGTCGCTCCCCTCGACCGGATAGGCGACGTGGTAGAGCTTGCCCTGGACGGTCTTCATCTCCACCTCGAGGTCGGAGACCGCCGTGCCGAGCTTGGGGGACCAGTTGACCATGTACTCGCCGCGGGTGATCAGCCCCTCGCGGTAGAGGCGCACGAAGGCCTCGCGCACGGCGCGCGAGAGGCCGGCGTCGAGAGTGAAGCGCTCGCGCGTCCAGTCGCAGGAGGCGCCCAGCAGGTCGAGCTGCTCGCGGATGTTGCCGTGGTACTGCTCCTTCCACTGCCACATCCGCTCCACGAAGAGCTCGCGCCCCATCTCGCGGCGGCTCGTCCCTTCTTTCTCCAGGTGGCGCTCCACCATGAGCTGGGTGGCGATGCCGGCGTGGTCGGTGCCCGGCAGCCAGAGCGCGTTGTACCCCTGCATCCGCCGCCAGCGGGTGAGGAGGTCCTGCAGGGTGTACTGGAGGGCATGGCCGACGTGCAGCTTCCCCGTGACGTTCGGGGGCGGGATCATGATGCAGAACGAGGGCTTCGCCGAGGGGGCCTCGGCGACGAGATACCCCTTCTCCGCCCAGCGCCGCTGCCAGGCCTGCTCGTAGCCGGCCGGGTCGAAGCGCTTGTCCATCTCGGGGCTGGTCGTCTCGGTGCTGGTCGTCGTCTCGGTGCTCGTGCCGCTCACGTCTGTCTCCTCACGTTGCCCTCAATCAATCCGTCCAACAAACAGAAGGGAGCGGTGATTGCCACCGCTCCCCGATTGCCTCCGGCCCTGCCGAAGGCTGCGCTACTCGACCTGGGCCTCGAGCTCGCGCAGGCGGTCGCGGATGATCACCTCCGCCATGTCCGGGATCACTTCCCAGGCCACGTCCCGGACGGCACGGTCGCCGAGCAGCTCCACCACCCGGCGGGCGATGCGGTCGACGTCGTCGTCCGAGAGCCGTCCATGGCCGTTCCCGCTCGCTTCCTGGGAAGCCTCTGCGGCGTAGGCCGGCTCGGGCTCGTAGACAGGCGCCATCGTCGGACCGGGCGGGAACGCCGGCTCCGGCTCGGGGGTGGCGGCGAAGGGCTCGGCCTCGAGCGCGGCGAACGGCTCCGGCTCGCTCCACTGGAGCTGGGGCTCGACCAGGGGCTCGGCGACCGCGGGCGCCCAGGCCGGCGCGGCCGGGGGCTCGAAGTGGAACGGCTCCGGCTCCGGCTGAGGCTCCGGAGTCCAGTTGAACCCGGCGGCGGCCGCGGGCTCCTCGGCGATGGGCTCCTCGACGGCGGGTTCCTGGTCGAATACATAGCGGTCCTGCGGCGCCTCGTCGAGCGACAGCTCGCTGGGCGCGCCGAAGACGTCGTCCCGCACGCCGAAGGACGGCTCATCCGTCTCCAGGGAGAAGACCGGCTCCGCTTCAACCTGGAAGCCGGGGTCCGGCTCCAGCGAGAAGGAGGGCTCGTGGTCGAACGGCTCCGGGGACGCCGGCATGGCGGCAGCCGCGGGCGCGGCAAATGGCGAGGCGGGCTCGGGCTCCAGCTCGAAGTTGCCCCAGGCCGGCTCGGCGGGCTGACCCCAGCTCGGTTCCGCCGAGAGCTCGGGCGCCGCGGCGAAGTCCGGAACCGCGGGCGCTGCGGCGGCGAGCCAGTCCGGCACCGCCTGAGGCGCCGACGCCGTCCAGTCCGCCAGGGAGGCCGGAGGCGCTTCGGGCGCGGCGGTGGCGGCGGGAGCCTTCGAGGCGAGCAGCTCCTCGACCCGCTGCAGCAGCTCCTGCGAGTCGAACGGCTTCTTCAGGTGCGAGTCCGCGCCGACGGCGCGGGCCTGGGCCTCGTCGAACGGCTCGAAGGTGCCCACCAGCAGCAGCACGGGCAGGTCCGGCCGGATCTGCTTCGCCCGCCGGCAGACCTCATAGCCGTTGGCTCCGGGCATGTGGACGTCGGCGATCACGAAATCCGGGTTGAGACTTGAAAGCAGCGCCACGGCCTCGTCACCGTTGCTGACGGCGCGGACCTCGTAGTCTTCGTCCATGAACGTCAGCTCGATGACCTTCTGGATCGTGACGCTGTCGTCCGCCAGCAGAATCCTTCTCTTCATTCCTCCTCCATCTAGGTGGCCTAAAGTAGCACTGCGATAGCCGTATCAGGAAGATACAGGGGAAGACGCCACGGCGTCGGCGAAGCGGTGCTGCAGATACTCGACGATCGATTTCGTCGAGGTGCCGGGCAGGAAGATCGCATCGACGCCGGCACTCTTGAGCCCGGCGATGTCCTGCTCCGGCACGATGCCGCCGGCGAAGACCAGGATGTCCTCGGCCCCCTGTTCCTTGAGCAGGCGCGTCACCTCGGGCAGCAGGACGTTGTGGGCTCCCGAGAGGATCGACAGGCCCACCGCGTCCACGTCCTCCTGGACGGCCGCGGCGGCGATCTGCTCCGGGGTCTGGCGCAGACCGGTGTAGATCACCTCGTACCCGGCATCGCGCAGCGCCCGCGCCACCACCTTCGCGCCGCGATCGTGGCCGTCCAAGCCAGGCTTGGCAATCAGGATACGAATCCTTCTTTCGTTCATAGGGCGCGATTGTAGCAGAGGGGCGACACGCCGTAGCGGAAAGGCGGCGTTCGCAGCCTATCTATTTCAGGAAGAAGTAAATCAGATCCGTCTCCGGAGGCTGATATCCGAGCTGCCGCAGCAGCGAGGTCACCTGCCCGCGATGGTAGGTCGAGTGGTTCACCATGTGGGAGACCGGCTGCCAGAGCGGCCGGGTGACGGCCCCGATCTCGGTGTCCTCCCAGGTGATCTCGGCCGTGAGCTGGTCCTCGGTCAGCGAGGCGAGGAGGAACTCCATCTGGGCGGCGGTCTCGGACCAGCCGGCGGCGAGCGTCTCCAGGTCCGGGAAGTCCACGGGGTCAGGAAGGGCCTGCCCGGTGAGCCGCGCCAGCCAGCGGCGCTGCGAGCGGAGGATGTGGGAGAGCGTCCCCAGCAGCGAGCCGAAGCTCACCCCGGCCTCACGGGTGAGCGCCTCCAGTGGGACGTCGCGGGCCGCGTCCAGACAGACACGGTCCGCCCAGAGCGTGTAGAGCAGGAGCTGCCGCGTCTGCGTCAGAAGACCCATTCCCTCTCCTCTCTCGAGAGAAGACTACTTAGAAGACCGCCGGCTCTTCGTAGGTGCCATAGACGTCGCGCAGTGCGTCGCTGATCTCCCCCACCGTGCAGTAGGCCTTCACACAGTCGAGGATCAGCGGCATCGTGTTCTCGGTCCCGGCCGCCCCCTTCTTCAAGGCGTCCAGCGTCCGCCCCACCGCTCCGGGGTCGCGCTGCTCCTTGACACTGTTCATGAAGCCGATCTGCCTCTCGGCGAGGTCGTCGCCGATATAGAGGATGTCGATCGGCGGCTCGTTCTCGAGCTGGTAGGCGTTGACGCCGACGATCAGCTTCTGCTTCTCCTCGAACGCCCGCTGGTGGGCGAAGGCGGCGTCCATGATCTCGCGCTGCGGGAAGCCGGCCTCGATCGCCTCCACCATGCCGCCGAGGTCGTCGATGCGGCGGAAGTAGTCGAAGGTGCCGTCCACCATCCGGCGGGTCATCTCCTCGACGAAGTAGCTGCCGCCGAGCGGATCGACGGCGCTGATCACCCCCGACTCGTGGGCGATGATCTGCTGCGTCCGCAGAGCGATGCGGGCGTTCTCCTCGGTCGGCAGGGCCAGCGTCTCGTCGAGCGAGTTGGTGTGCAGCGACTGCGTGCCACCCATCACCGCCGCCAGCGCCTGGATCGTCGTCCGCACGACGTTGTTGTAGGGCTGCTGGGCGGTGAGCGAGCAGCCGGCCGTCTGGGTGTGGAAGCGCAGCATCCAGGAGCGCGGGTTCCTGGCGCCGTAGCGGTCGCGCATCACCGTCGCCCAGATCTGGCGGGCGGCGCGGAACTTGGCGACCTCCTCGAAGAAGTCGTTGTGGCTGTTGAAGAAGAAGGAGAGCCGCGGCGCGAACTCGTCGATGTCGAGGCCGGCGTCGACCCCGTACTGGACGTACTCCATGCCGTCGCGAAGCGTGAACGCCAGCTCCTGGAGCGCCGTCGAGCCCGCCTCGCGGATGTGGTAGCCGGAGATCGAGATCGTGTTCCAGCGCGGCACCTCGCGCGCCGCGAAGGCGAACTGGTCGGTGATCAGCCGCATCGACGGCCGCGGCGGGTAGATGTACTCCTTCTGCGCGATGTACTCCTTCAGGATGTCGTTCTGCAGCGTGCCCGAGACCTGCCGCTGGATGTCCACCCCCTGCTTCTCGGCCACGGCGAGATACATCGCGAAGAGGATCGGCGCCGTCGAGTTGATGGTCATCGACGTCGTCACCTCGCCGAGCGGGATCCCCTCGAAGAGGACCTCCATGTCGGCCAGAGTGTCCACCGTCACGCCGCACTTCCCCACCTCGCCGTTCGACATCGGGTGGTCCGAGTCGTAGCCGTAGAGGGTCGGCAGGTGGAAGGCGACCGAGAGGCCGGTCTGCCCCTGCGAGAGGAGATACTTGAAGCGCTGGTTGGTGTCCGCGGCGGTGCCGAAGCCGGCGAACTGGCGCATCGTCCAGAGCTTGCCGCGATAGCCGGTCGGGTGGATGCCGCGCGTATAGGGGAACTCGCCCGGGATGCCGATCGTCTTCAGGGGATCGACGTCCGCCACCTGCTCGGGGGTGACCAGGTGCGGGACCTCCATGCCGGAGACGGTCGTGAAGTCCTCTTTCCAGAACGGCGCCCTGGCCTCCGCCTTGGCGGTGGCGGCATCCCAGCGCTGCCGCGCCGCGGTCATCGCCGCGAGGGCGTCCTCCTTATAGACAGAGTCGACGGCGGGCTTCGCCGGATCGAGAACAGTCGGTTCCTGGTCCTTCACGGCCATGCTCAGGCTCCTTTCACCTCTAAAACGGGGCAGGCGGGGACGGACATTCCCCGGCGCGGGCGTGACAAAGTATAGACGATGGCAGACAGCCCCGTTGGACTCTGGCAGCCGCGCTACGCGCTGACGCCGTCGATGGCCCGCCGCCTGATGGAGATCGAGGCGGCGCGGACGGTCGTCGAACAGGTGCCCCTGCCGCCGGCCATCCAGTCCGAGATGCGGAACCGGGCACGGCTTCGCGCCACCCACTACTCCACCCGGATCGAAGGGAACCGGCTGACCCTGGCCGAGGCCGAGCAGGTCCTCGCCGGGAGCAAGGTTTCGCTCCACGGCCGTGAACGGGACGTGGGCGAAGTCCGGTGCTACTGGAAGGCCCTGTTGCGCGTCGAGGAGTGGGCGGCGCGAGGGGCCGAGCTGACCGAGGAGCTGATCCAGCGCCTCCATGCCCTGGTGGAAGGCCGGGCGCGCCCCAGCCGCTACCGCGACGGCCAGAACACCATCCGGGATTCTGAGACGGGAGCCCTGGTCTACCTGCCGCCCGAGGCTAAGGACGTTCCAGCCCTGATGGCCGGCCTCGTCGCCTGGATCCGTCAGGCCGGGGAGGAGCGGCTGCCGCCTCCCCTCATCGCCGGTCTGGCCCATTACCAGTTCGTCACCATCCATCCCTACTACGACGGCAACGGCCGGACCGCGCGGCTCCTCGCGACCTTTCTCCTCCAGCGGGACGACTATGGTCTGAACGGCCTCTTCTCTCTCGAAGAGGAGCACGCCCGCGATCTCTCCGCCTACTACAACTCGCTCGCCGTCCATCCCCACCACAACTACTACGAAGGACGGGATACGGCCGACCTGACCTCCTGGCTGGAGTACTTCCTCGCGGTACTGGCGACGGCCTTCACCTCCACCCGAGAAGAAATTCTGCGCGTCACCCGCGCGGGCTCCCCGGGCGAACCGGAGGCCTTGCGACGGCTGGACGCACGCGCCCGGGCCGTCCTGGCACTCTTCGCTCGCCAGAACCGCATCACCGCCCCCGAAGTCGCCCGACTCCTCGGCCTTGCCGACCGCACCGCCCGGCTGCTCCTCCAGAAATGGACCGAGGCTGGCTGGCTGGTCGTCGCGGACCCCTCCCGGCGAGGCCGGGTCTACGAGTTATCGGCAAGTTATCGGCAACTCATCGGCAATTTAACGGTAGAGGACGATCCCGAATGACTGACCTCCATACCGGCCAGGAGCTGCTCCGGCGAGCCCTGCAGGACCCCGCCGCCGACTTCAGGGACGGCCAGTGGGAGGCGATCGACGCGCTGGTGAACCACCGGCGGAAGCTGCTGGTGGTCCAGCGCACCGGCTGGGGGAAGAGCTCGGTCTACTTCATCGCCACCCGCATCCTGCGCGACCGGGGGGCCGGGCCGACGCTCATCGTCTCCCCCCTGCTGGCGCTGATGCGCAACCAGATCGTGGCGGCGGAGCGGCTGGGCATCCGGGCGCTGACCATCGATTCCACCAACCGGAGCGATTGGGAGGGCCTCGCCCGGAGCATCCTCGCCGACGAGGCGGACGCGGTGCTGATCTCGCCGGAACGCCTGGCCAATGACGAGTTCGTGCGCAACGTCCTGCTGCCGATCTCGAACCGGCTCGGACTGGTCGTGGTGGACGAGGCTCACTGCATCTCCGACTGGGGGCACGACTTCCGCCCCGACTACCAGCGGCTGGTGAATGTCCTCCAGGCCATGCCGGTCAACATGCCGGTGCTCGGCACCACGGCCACCGCGAACCACCGGGTCGTGAACGACATCGTCGCCCAGCTGGGGGACATCGGGGTCCAGCGCGGCTCGCTGATGCGGGAGACCCTGGCTCTGCAGACCCTCCGCCTGCCCGATCAGGTGGCACGGCTGGCGTGGCTCGCCGAACATCTGCCGAGCCTCCCCGGCACCGGCATCGTCTACACGCTCACCAAGCGCGACGCCGACCAGGTCACCGGATGGCTGAACCAGAACGGCATCACGGCGCGCGCCTATTACAGCGACGCGCAGCCCTCGGCCGGTGATCCCGCCGATCCAACGACCTACCGGCAACATCTCGAAGGGCTGCTGCTCAACAATCAGATCAAAGCGCTCGTCGCCACCACCGCGCTGGGCATGGGCTACGACAAGCCCGACCTGGGCTTCGTCGTCCACTACCAGGCCCCCGGCTCGATCGTGGCCTATTACCAGCAGGTGGGGCGCGCGGGCCGTGCCATCGATCGCGCGGTCGGCGTTCTGATGTCCGGGCGGGAGGACGGCGAGATTCAGGATTTTTTCCGCCACAGCGCCTTCCCCGCCGAAACCCACGTGAATGCAATCCTGGAAGCGCTGGCCAACAGCGACGGGCTCTCCGAGCGGCGGCTCGAGGAGACCGTGAACCTGCGCCAGGGGCAGATCGAAAAGGTTTTGAAATTCCTTTCGGTGGACAACCCCTCGCCGGTCCTGAAGGACGGCGCGAAGTGGCTGAGAACGCCCGTCCCCTACGACATGGATCACGAACGGATCCGGCGGCTGACGAACCAGCGCGCGCAGGAGTGGCAGGAGGTGCAGGAGTACATCGACACGCCGGATTGCCTGATGGTGTTCCTGGCCCGGTCGCTGGATGACGAGAACCCGCGACCGTGTGGAAAGTGCGCCCGCTGCCTGGGCCGGCCGGTGATCGACGAGGGCTTCAGCCACCGTCTGGCGGTCGACGCCTCCCTCTATCTCAGGCGTTCCGATCTCCCCCTGGAAGGCAGGAAACAGGTGGCCACCGGAGCGTTTCCCAAGTATGGGTTCAAAGGCAACCTGCCGGAGGGGCTGCGCGCCGAGACCGGCCGGATTCTTTCCCGCTGGGGTGATGCCGGCTGGGGGCGCCTGATCGCCGAGGACCATTCCGCGAGCTGCTTTCGAGGCGAGTTGGTGGACGCCGTCGCCGAGATGATCCGGGATCGCTGGCGCCCTGAACCGCCGCCTGCCTGGGTGACCTGCGTCCCCTCTCTGAGGCATCCGGAGTTGGTTCCCGACTTCGCCTGGAGCCTGGCGCGACGGCTCGGGCTGCCCTTCGTGGATGCGGTCCGGAAGGTGCTCGACAACCCGCCGCAGAAGCAGCAGCAGAACCGCTTTCATCAATGCCACAACCTCGACGGCGCCTTCGAGGTTCGCGATGGCATCCCATCGGGGCCGGTGCTGCTCGTGGACGATCTCGTGGATTCCGGCTGGACGATGACGATCGTCGCCGCCCTGCTGCGCCAGGCGGGCAGCGGCCCGGTCTTGCCGGTGGCGCTGGCCACGACGAGCGCGGGAGGTTGAAACGATGAGCTCCAGCCCGCAGACCCAGGCCATCCTGCTGCTGACCGCCGGATTTACGAAACCCGCGAAGGGGGACCCCGAGCCGCTCACGCCCGCCGAGTGGGGACGCTTCGCGGCCTGGCTCAAGAATCAGGAAAAATCTCCTGAGCTGCTGCTGACGAGCGACGATCCCGCGGCCTTCCTCGATGGCTGGTCGGACGATGCCGTCACGCCGGATCGAATCTGCCATCTGCTCGGGCGTTCGGGCGCCATGGGTCTGGCCCTGGAAAAGTGGCAGCGGGCCGGGCTCTGGGTGATGACGCGATCGGATGCCGAGTACCCGGTCCGTCTCAAGAAACGTCTGAGATTCGAAGCGCCGCCCGTGCTTTTCGGCTGCGGCGACCGTGGACTGCTCAACCGGGCCGGAATCGTGGTGGTCGGCTCGCGAGACGCAGGCGAGAAGGAGCTTGGCGAGGCCTCGCGGCTCGGAGCCGGGATCGCATCGCAGGGGTTCTCCGTCGTCTCCGGCGGCGAGCGTGGAGTGGATGAAGCGGCGATGCTGGGCGCGCTCGAAAGCCAGGGCACCGCGGCCGGAGTGCTGGCCGACAGCCTGCTGCGCGCCGCGACCTCCGCGAAATACCGCAGGGGATTGATGGGAAAAACCCTGGTGCTGGTCTCCCCCTTCAGCCCGGAAGCGGGCTTCGACGAAAGCCACGCGATGGCGCGCAACAAATATATCTATTGCCTGGCGGACGCCGCCATCGTGGTGACGGCCGGCAAGGAGAGCGGCGGCACCTGGAACGGCGCGATCGAAAACCTGAAGCACGGATGGGTGCCGCTCTGGGTCAAGGAGCAAGCCGATCAGGACTCCCGAAGCGCCGCCCTGGTCCAGCAAGGGGCGCGCTGGCTGCCGGCAGGCGATCTGGTGGTCAGCTCCCTGGCTGCCGCGAGCCCACTGTCCCGCCCGCCCCTCCCCGCACACCATTGAATATGGAGAGACCACATTTCATAGGAGACCCTCCATGAACAAGACCGATGTCATCCGCGCCTGGAAGGATCCGTTTTACCGGGCGACCCTGTCGGCGGAAGAGCAGGCGGCATTGCCCCTCCACCCCGCCGGCCTCACCGAGCTGAGCGACGACCAGCTCCGGATCACCGGCGCCAGCGAGGTCATCACGACGGCTCCGAACTGTACTAACTACACCTTCCTCAACATGCGGTCCTGCTGCCCGCCGATCACCACCGCCATCACCTGCACGGAGTACACTTTCAGCGGGTCCGCGGGCTGCTGCCCGACGACGACGTAAAGCCACGTCAAAGCGGAACGGATCGATCGGGGCGGCCCGGTATGGCCGCCCCTGCCGAACAGATCTCATGCAGGATTCACCACCCGATCTCATCGACTGGCACCGCGCCCTGACGCTAGCCGAGCGCGCCGCCCTCGGTTTACCCGGCGACGCCGCCGCGGACGAGCTCGCCAGCCACCGGCTCGCGGAGTGGCAGGGCCTGACCCCGTTTCGGTCCGGGCCCTGGTGGGATCGGCGCCTGGAGGATCTGGGCCTCACCGAGGAGTCGTTCGCCCGTCTCCTCGCGCTGCCGCCGCATCAGCTCGGCGCGGAGCTTCCGGGCTGGATGGCGGAGCTCGCGGATCGAACGTCGCCGGCTCAGGCGTCCGAAGCCCCGCCCGTGCCCGCCGAGGTGGCTGGCGCGGCGGGATTCCTGGAGCTGGTTCGCCCCTATCTCGACCGCGCCCGGCTCCGCCTGCGCGAGGATCTCGCCACGCTCATCCGCGAGGCGGACCGGCCGCTCCCTTTCACTGTCGAAAGTGCCCTCCGGCTGGCTTCCGAGACGCTCCCCTACCGGGTTCTGCCGATCCTTTCGCGCACCCTCGTCCTCGAGCTGAACGTGGCCCGGATGCAGGGGCTCCTTCCGGGCGAGACCCCGCGGGAGCGCTTCGCGGCGTTCGTCGAGCGCCTGCGCGATCCGGAGACCGCGGCGGCGATCCTCCGCGAATACCCGGTGCTCGCCCGCCAGGCGCTCCTCGATCTCGAGCTCTTCCGCGAGTCGACGCTCGAGATCCTCACCCACCTCGCGGAGGACTGGCCCGCGATCGTCCAGCACTTCTTCGACGGTCGCGATCCCGGCCCGCTCACCGCCCTCGACGGCGGCGCCGGCGACCGCCACCGCCGCGGCCGAGCGGTGCGCATCCTCACCTTCTCGGAGGGCTCCCGGCTGGTCTACAAGCCCCGCTCACTCCTCGTCGAGGCCCACTTCCAGGAGCTTCTGGCCTGGGTGAACGCCGAGGGGGACCACCTCGGCTTCCGCACCCTGGCCGTGCTCGACCGCGGCGACCATGGCTGGATGGAGTTCGCCACCGCCGATCCGTGCTCCTCGCGAGAAGAAGTGGCCCGCTTCCACGAACGGCTGGGCGGGCTCCTCGCCATCCTCTACGGCCTGGCCGCCACCGACTGCCATTACGAAAACCTGATCGCCGCCGGCGAGCATCCGGTGGTCGTCGATCTGGAATCGCTCTTCCACCCCCAGATCCAGCGCGGCAGCCGGACCCGGCCGCAGGCAGAGCTGCGGTCGCAGTTCGCCCTCCACTCCGTCCTGCGCGTCGGCCTTCTCCCCTTCCAGATCGGCGGCGGCGAAGACATCGCTGGAATCGACATCAGCGGCGTGTCGGCGGTGGGCGGGCAACAGACGCCGCGCAAGGTGATCCAGTGGCAGGGAACGGGCACCGACGAGATGCGGGTGGTGCGCGACCATGCGCTGATGGAAGACGGGCGGAACCGGCCGGTCCTCGACGGCGAGCCCGCCCAGGTGGGCGAATACCGCGACGAGATGACGCGTGGCTTCGAAGCCCTCTACCGCCTGCTGGCCCGGCGCCGCGACGAGTTGCACGCCCAACTCGCTCGCTTCGCCGGCGACCCGGTGCGGGTAGTGCTGCGCCCGACGCAGATCTACGGCCTGCTGATCACCGAGAGCTTCCACCCCGACTTCCTGCGCGACGCTCTCGACCGCGACCGGCTGTTCGACCGCCTCTGGCTGGAGGTGGAAAACCAGCCGAACCTCGCCCGGGTGATCGCCGCCGAGCACCGCGACCTCTCGGAAGGGGACATTCCCTCCTTCTCCACCCTCCCCTCATCGTGCGACCTGTGGACGAGCCGTGGCGAACAGATTCCTGGCTTTCTGGAAGAGCCCTCCTACGACCTCGTCCGCCACCGGATCCATCTGCTGGGCGAGGAAGACCTGCGGCGCCAGCTCTGGCTCCTGCGCCTCTCCCTCGGCACCCAGATCCTGAACCGCGACAACGTCGAATGGACGAGCTACACGCCCGACCCGCAAGCACCGCGGCTGCCACCCGGGGAGCTCCGCGAGAGCCTGCTCCGGCACGCCCGCGCCCTGGGCGGCTGGTTCGCCGAGATGGCCGTGCGGGAGGGGGACTATGCCTCGTGGATCGGCCTCGAATACCGCAACAAGCGCTGGTCGCTCGAGCCCACGCCCGAAGACCTCTACGCCGGCCTGCCCGGCATCGCGCTGTTCCTCGGCTTTCTCGGCGAGATCGCCGGCGATCCGGCCGCGACCGCCCTCGCCCGCGCCGCGATCGCCACCCTCCGCCTGCAACTGGAGGCCCGGCCGGAGGGCGATCCGGGACCCGCTTCGATCGGCGCCTTCCAGGGCTGGGGCGGCATCGTCTGGACGCTCGCCCAGCTCGGCCATCTCTGGCAGGACCGCGAGCTCCTCGCCGCGGGCGAGCGGATGGTGGAGCGCTTCCCCGCGCTGCTGGCCGGCGACGAGGAGATCGACCTGATCACCGGCACGGCCGGCGCCATCCTGGGGCTGCTCGCCCTGCATCAGGCTGGCGGGTCGGCGCGCGCCCTGGAGGTGGCGGTCCAGGGCGGCGAGCGGCTGCTGGCGCTCGCGGAACCCTGGGGGTCGGGATTAGGCTGGCGCACCCGGCTGGCGGCCGAGCGCCCGCAGACCGGCATTTCGCACGGCGTGGCGGGGATCGCGCTCGCGCTCACCCGGCTCGGGGAGGTCACCGGCGACCGGCGCTTTCTCGATGCCGGTCTCGCGGGATTCGCCGGCGAGCGGGAACGGTTCTGGGAAGATCTCGACCGGCTGCTGGGCGGAATGCCCGGCGAGAAGCCGCCGCCGGAGAGCACGGTCGCGATGGCCTGGTGCTACGGCGCTCCCGGCGTCGGCCTCACCCGCCTCCACGCCTTTCCACACGCCCGAAGCGAGGACGAGCGCGCGGCGCTGAGACAGGAGATCGCGCGAGCCGTCGAGCGCACCCTGGAGCGCGGCCCGGGGCAGAACCACTGCCTCTGCCACGGCGACCTCGGCAATCTCGACTTCCTCTTCCAGGCCCACGAGCGGTTCCCGGACGCCGGCCTGGCCGCGGACCTCCAGCGCTTCCTGGAGCAGGTCCTCGCCAGCCTCGACCGCGACGGCTGGCTCTGCGGCACCCGCGCCAGCATCGAATCCCCCGGCCTGATGAACGGTTTCGCCGGCATCGGCCTGGGGCTGCTGCGAATGGCGGAACCGGGGAAGGTGCCTTCGGTGCTGACGCTGGCGGGGGTGGGAATTTAAAGGTTTATTCTCGATCTCTCCCCAGCACCCACGTCGTCATGCACCGCTGGTCCTGAACCACCGTCGTCTTCAGCGGATCGAGCAGCGTGCCGCCGAGCTCGGCGGTGAGATCGAGCAGATACGCCTCGTCGACCAGGAAGCGCTCGCTGTGATCGGGCAGGCGGAAGCGCCGGTTGCCCAAAGGCGTCACGCGGCTCTCCATGCCGATCGAGGACGCCAGGCGGCAGAAGAGCAGACCTCCAGGTTTCACCAGCCGCCAGGTGCCGTCGAGCATCGCGCGGAAGTGTGATTCATCCCGGGCGAAATGGAGCACGGCGCTGCTGAGGACGGCGTCGGCTGCGTGGTCGGGAAAGCTGTTCGATTCGATGGGCTCCGCCCGGAAGTTCGCGGCCGGCAGCCGCGGGGCGAGCTGGCCGGCGAGGGAGCGCACCGCCCGGATCGCCTCCGGGTCCTGATCGACGGCGCAGACCTCGTAGCCCTCGCGCAGCAGGAAGACGAGGTTGCGGCCGCCGCCGCAGCCGGCGTCGAGCACGGTCATTCCGGGCTGGATCCGGCCGCGCAGAAGCTGATCGAAGAGATAGACGTCGATCGGTCCGAAGAGTGACTGGAGATCGATCACCGGCCCGGCGCTACTTTCAACATGAACAGCACCTCCCGGAGCTGCTCGAGCTGGATCGGTTTCACCAGGTGCCGCTCGAAGCCGGCGGCGACGGACTGGCGGCGGTCCGCCTCCTGGCTGTAGCCGGTGATCGCGATCAGCCGGATCGACTCCAGGCCGGGCAGCGCCCGCAGGTGGCGGGCGAGCTCGTAGCCATCCATCACCGGCAAGCCAATGTCGAGCAGCGCCACATCCGGACGGAATTCCGCTCCGATCCGCAGGCCGGCGGGACCATCGTGCGCCACCCGCGGGACGTGCCCCATCAGCCGGACGCTCTCCGCCAGCAGCTCGGCGGAATCGACATTGTCGTCGACGACGAGGACTCGGAGCGCGTCGGGATCCGCGACGATCCCGGATTCCCTGCGGCTCGCCGGCGCAGTCTCATCGCCGGCTGGGGCGGCGGTCAGCCGGACGATGAACTCGCTCCCCTTGCCGTAGCCCTCGCTCCGCGCCTCGACCGTGCCGCCATGCAGCTCGACGAGGGTGCGCACGATCGCGAGCCCCAGGCCGAGCCCCCCCTGCGCCCGATCGATCGCCTGACGCTCCTGCACGAAGAGGTCGAACACCCGGGGGAGCATCTCCGCGCTCAAGCCGATCCCGGTATCGCGCACCCGGAGGACGACCCGGTGGTCTTCCGCAAGGTTTTCCATCGCCGCGCTGACGGTGATGCCACCGTGCGGCTCAGTGTACTTGGCGGCATTGTTGAACAGATTGGCCAGCACCTGCGCCATCCGCACCGTGTCCACCTCGACGGCGAGGCCGTGGCGCGGGACGTCCACCGTCAGGTTGTGGCGCCGCTGCTCGATCAGCGGGCTGGCCATCTCGATGGCTTTGGCGATGATCTCGGAAATTTCGATCCGTTCTCGCTTGAGCTCGATCTTGCCGCTGGTGATGCGGGAGACGTCGAGGAGGTCGTCGACGAGGCGGACCAGGTGACGGACCTGCCGCTCGATGAGAGTGCGCTCTTTATAGAGCGTCTCGTCGCCGCGCAACTGCATGAGCTGCAGCGCCGTGACGATCGGCGCCAGCGGATTGCGCAGCTCGTGGCCGAGCATGGCGAGGAACTCGTCCTTGGACCGGTTGGCCACCTCGGCCTCCGCGCGCGCCTCGCGCTCACGGATCAGCAACTGCCGGTTCGACTCTTCCGCGCTCTTGCGGCCGCTGATATCCGAAAACGCGTTGACCGCCGCGATGATCTTGCCGTCCGCGTCGTAGACCGGCGCGGCGCTGGCGGAGAGGGTCCGCCGCGTACCGTCGGTATTTTGATAGATGATCTCCTCGTCGAGAACGATCTCGCCGGCGAGCGCCCGGGTCAAGGCGTACTCGCCGGCCTGGAAGGGGCTGCCGTCGGCGTGCACGGCCGTGTAGGCGCCGAAGTCCTCGATCGCCTGGGTGGTGAGAGCCGGATGGCCGAGGATCGATCGCACGCGCTCGTTGGCCAGCAGCGTGCGCCCCGAGGGCGCCTCGGCGATGATCACTCCGGCGGGCATCTGGTTCACCACCGTCTCGAGCAGCTTGCGGGCGGCCTCGACCTCGCGGCGGGCGTTCACCTGCGCCGTGACGTCGACGGCGACGACCATGACACTCTGGACCTGCCCGGCCGCGTCGCGCATCGGGTGGGCGGTGAACTTGAAAAAAACATCCTCGACCGTGCCGTCCCCGTGGAGATCGAGGGGCACGGGATATTCATCGGCAGTGAAGGGCTCGCCGCTGGCGTAGACCCCACCGAGGATCTGGAAGATCGCGGCGTCGTGCGGCAGCTCGGGGAAGACCTCGCGCATCGGCTTGCCCGTGATGTCCGAACGGCCGATCATCCGCTCGTAGAGCGGGTTGGCGAGGTCGTAGACCAGCTCGGAGCCGGTCAGGATGCATACCGGGACCGGGGCCTGCATGAACTGCGAGTAGAGCCGCGCCCGGGCCCGCTCGGCCTCTCTGCGCAGCCGCGCGATCTCCAGGCGCGTGCCGACGCGGGCCAGCAGCTCGCGGGCCGAGAAGGGCTTGACCAGGTAGTCGTCGGCGCCTGCGGAGAGCCCCTCGATGCGGGCCTCGTCGCCCGCGCGCGCCGAAAGAAAGATGACCGGAATGCCGCGCGTCCGCTCGTCGGCGCGCAGGGCCTGGAGGAGTTGGTAACCATCGAGGCCCGGCATCATGATGTCGGAGAGGATCAGATCCGGAGGCGCGGCCTGGGCTCGCGCCAGCGCCGCCTCGCCATCGGCGACCACCTCCACGGTCCAGTGATCCTCCAGGAGCCGCGTGACGTAGTCGCGCATATCGGCGTTATCGTCGGCGAGCAGAATGTGGGCCGCTCCCCTCTCCCCCCGCGCCCGCTCGGCGGCCGCGGGCGACCAGCGCAGCGCCTCCCGCACGAACGGCGCGGCGCCGGCGGTGACGGAGCCGGAGCCGGGCCCGGACGGCGTCGCGACGTGATCCTGGGGCAGGTGCGAGGCGCCGAACGGGAGGGTGACCGTAAAGGCCGTGCCCCGGTCCACCACACTCTCGACCGTTATGGTGCCGCCGTGCAGCCGGACGAGCTCCTGGACGAGCGCGAGCCCGATCCCGGTGCCTTCGTGCGTGCGTGCCCGCGCTCCCGGCACGCGGTGGAAGCGATCGAAGAGCCGCGGGATCTGGTCGGACGGAATGCCGGTGCCGGTATCGCGGACCGTGAGCGCGGCCTGCTCGCCGCGCCGGTGCAGCGCGATCCCGATCTCCCCTTCGAACGTGAACTTGAGCGCGTTCGAGAGCAGGTTGAGAACGATTTTCTCCCACATGTCGCGATCGACGAAGACCGGCTCGTCGAGCGTCTCGACGTCGAGCTCGAATCGCAGGCCGGCGTGCTCGATCGCCGACCGGAAGGCGCTCGCCAGATCGCGGGTCAGGGCGGCGAGATCGGCGGGCTCGTAGGAGGCCTGGATGCGCCCGGCCTCGATGCGGGAAAAGTCGAGCAGCGTGTTGACCAGCTTGAGCAGCCGCAGCCCGTTGCGGTGCACGAGATCCCAGCGCTCGGCGTCGGCGGCCGGCAGCGTTTCCGCCTGGGCGAGCGCATCCCGCGCAGGTCCCAGGATCAGCGTCAGCGGCGTCCGGAACTCGTGGCTGACGTTGCTGAAGAATGCCGTCTTGGCGCGATCGATCTCCGCCAGCGCCTCGACGCGGGCCTTGGCCTCGGCCAGCGCGCGGGCATTGGAGACAGCGGTGGCGATCTCGCCGGCGACCAGCGCGAGGAAACTGCGGTAATTGGCGTCGAAGACGAGCCGCGGGCTGATCGCGGCCACCAGCACGCCGGCCGGCCGGTCCTCGCCCGGCTGCGCGATGGGGAGCACCGCGATCCGGTCCGCCGGCAGGGAACCGGCTCCGGTGGGGCGCTCCTCGGGGAACCGCGCCTCCCCTCTATCGAGAACGGCGGCGAGCGGCCAGGGCGAATCCTCCGCGGCCAGGTCGATCCAGGGGGGATGATCGCCGGCCTCCGGCTCCAGGCCCGCGGCGCAGGCGAGCCGCGCCCGCTTACCGTCGGAATCGAGCAGGTACAGCAGGCTGAACGGCAGATCGGCCAGGTTTCCGGCAAGGACGTCCGCCGCGGTCGCGCAGGCCGCCTCGGCGGTCGGCGCCTTCTGCGTCCTGGCGGCCAGCTCCTGCAGCGTCTTGAGGCGGCGCGCGCCGAGCACGCGCTCCGTCGTCTCGGTGACGGTGACGAGAACTCCGCCGACATCGCCCCCCTCTTCGCGAATGGGGCTGTACGAAAAGATGAAGTAGCACTCCTCGACGAAGCCGTGGCGGTCGAGCGGCAGCAGGAAGTCCACCAGCGTCGTGGCAGTCCCCTGCATCACGCCGAGGAACATCGGGCCGATGATGTCCCAGATCTCGGCGAAGGTGACCCGGGTGCTGAGACCCATGGCGGCCGGATGCTTGGTGGAACCGAGGATCGGCCGGTAGCCGTCGTTGTAGAACTGGATGAACTCGGGTCCCCAGGCGATATACATGGGGAAACCGGTCTCGAGCAGGATGCTGAGCGCGGTGCGCAGGCTCTGCGGCCACGCCGAAACCGGGCCGACGGCGGTCCTCGACCAGTCGATCGATCGCATCAGCGCGCCCATCTCGCCACCGCCGGCGAGCGGGTCCGTCTGTCGCACTCCGCGGTCCCGTTCCCCCATCGGCTCTAGTCTATCTCTTCAGAGCTCCACGTTCCCCTTGGGACAGGCCAGCGTAACCCGGATGCGGGATTCCTTCCCGTGGCGCACCTCCACCTGGAGACCGGCGGCCCGCAGGGGCTCGCGGAGGGCGTCCGGGGCAGGGCTCTCGAGGGCGAAGCCGGTCAGCCGGCATCCCCCCGGGGAGGTCGACGACGGGTGCGCACCGGCGGGGTCCCATTCGATGAAGAACGGCAGGAGAGGGCTCGCGGACGGCGGGAAGCCGAGCGTTTTCCAGGCCAGCCGGGAGCCGTCCGGCAGGTTCCGCGCTCCGGGCCGGATCTCTCCGATCTCCACACCCCGGCTCCGCAGGTCCCGCTCCAGCGCCGTCATATCGTGGGTTCGCGCCGCCCATCCAATGGGGGTCAGGGTGGTCAGCTTCCCCAATTCCTCCCTGGATTCCGCGATCCCGCTGTCCTCCGGATTCGGCGCCAGGATCTCCAGATAGTGATCCCCGCCGAGCGCGATCAGCGCGTTCTGGGTGCCGCGTCCCGGATGAGCGCCGCCGAAGACCGCCCGCACCCCGGTGAGACGCTCGAGCTCCGCGATCCCTTTTTGCAGATCGTCGATGCCGAGGAGGATGTGATCGATTCGAGACAGATCTCCGGACACGGCAGCCTCCCCCGTTCCCTCCTGCCGCTGGGCGACCCGCCCGGTGCCCGCGCAGGCGAGGCAGGCAAGGACCAGGACGGCGGAAAGGACCTTGTAAGCGTTGGTGATCATGGAGCTGATTCTATGCTCTATCTAACTGTCGTGACCGCCGATCGGCGGCACCGGTCCCGTCCCCCGGTGGAAGTGCTCCGTAGTCTCCGCCAGGATGACGCCGAGCTTGGTGATCGTCACCCGGTTGATCATCGTTTCGCCGTCGGCCTGCAGGTACATCCAGAGCTTGAAGCGCAGATTGGTCAGGGGGGTGCGCCCCGCCACCGTGTACTCCCAGTTGAAGGTATTCCCGTAGGCCAGCCCGTGCGACACGCCGACCACGTCGTTAGCGGTGGCGTCGTAGTGGTGATCGTCGATCTTTCGTACCCGCCAGACCCTTTGTTGCCGGTGGCCGTCCTCAAAGGTGAAATCCTGGGTGATCACCAGCTCACCCCCCTCCCGCCGCCCCATCATCTCCGTCCGGAACCGGCTCTTCGGCTTTCCGGAGCGGCTCTCGATGATTCCCCAGGACCGCGTGGGCCCCGCGAAGAACTGGTCCGGATCGAAGAGCGGCCCGGTCCCGGCGAAGCTCTCCGGCCGCAGGCCGTGGCAGCCGGCCGTCAAGAGGCAGACCAGAAGGCAGAACAGGGGGAAAAAAGAATTCATGAGGTTCTTCAAGGTGCACCTTTCCCGGGGCAGCTTACTGCGCCCTCCAGGATTACGCGGCCACCAGTGCGGCGGATCACCTTCAGAACCGATAACCGAAGCTGACACCGGCGCTGAGCGTGAACCCGGGGTCCGGATAGGCGTCATCCCCTTGATCAAACGAGTAGAAGGGGGTTACGCCCGCGCGAAAAAGATAGCCGCGCCCAGGGGGCTGAGACCGGTACCCGATGATGCCTGTCAGACTGCTGAAGGAGAAGTTTCTCTTGTCGCTCGAGAAACGATCGCGCGTCGCACGGCCGAACGTGACTCCGCCGCCGAGCTCGAGCTTCCGCTCTCCGCCGCCCAGCAGATAGCTCATCGTCACGGGCACGGTTGTGAATCGGTCCGGAGGCGACCCATCATAAAAAATCGCCGGGCTGTTCCAGGTGGCAAAGCCAACTCGAAGCGCCAGAGTGTCGTGGAGAATACGCTCGAAGTTGACGGAATAGAGGCCGCCGTTGCCCAGCAATTCCAGATAAACCGCATTGCGGGCGATCGGAGCCGCGCCGGCCTGGGCGAGACAAGAGCTCCCGCAGGCCAGAAGGAAAATTAAGGAGAAGCAGCGTTTGATCCGCATTTCATCCTCCCGTTCTGACGTCCGAATCTGCCTCCATCCTATCCCAACGTCTCACCAGGGCCATAATGACTGCCTGACTACCGCGGGCCGAAAAAAATCACGCAGGCGCCGACGAGGCAGATCGCCGCGCCGAGGACGTCCCACCGGTCGGGCAGTACACGCTCGACCACGGCCAGCCAGAGCAGTGACGCCAGGATGTATATGCCTCCATAGGCCGCATAAACGCGACCCGCATAAGCCGCGTCCACCCGGCTCAACAGCCATGCGAAGGCCACGAGAGAGCCAACCCCCGGCACGAGCCACAACAGTGATCGATCCAGGCGAAAGCAGGCCCAGAACGAGAAGCAGCCGGCGATCTCGCACAGAGCGGCAGCGGCGAAGACTGCGAGCGAGCGCACGCCCCCCTACTCCGCGAACTCCGCCAGGATGACCGCCTTCGCCCCAGGAGACCCGGAGATGTAGAGCCGGCAACTCTCCTCCCGAGTCACTTCGAGTCGAAACGTCAGAAAGGGGCAGCAGAGGCGCTCCAGTCCCAGCAACTCGCCGAGATCTGCCAGTTCCTCCGGATCAGCGGCGCCGGAGAACCAGACTCCGTCATCCGTCTCGGCCTCCCGGCTCCACTATTCCCTGAACTTCCCGAGCAACTCTTGCTCCCGCTTGCGCTGATCGCTATTCAATCGGGAGAGGTCACAGGCGATGGGAGGCTCTTGATCCGTCACGCGCTCACTCTCCATGGTTCGGGGACTCCGGGGAAGTTGGCCATGGAGCCACTATAGCAAGGCCCATCCCTCCTCCGGCACAGCTGCCCCACTCTCTCTTGCAATTTCGGAAACCGTCTCCTAAGCTACACGAAGGAGGAACTATATGACTAAATGGCAAGGCTTCGCCCTAACTTTCTGTCTCGGACTCCTGGCAGCACGGCAGAGCTCGGCATCCTGCACCGCTACCGCAAGCTATCAATGCTACGGTCGCGGAACACTCTCCTGTTCCGGCACAAGCGTATGCTCGTCAGGTCCCACCTGGGTTCAGTGTGATGGTGTGCGCACCGACTGTCCCGCCTGTGAGGTTGAGGTGGATTGCTCGTGGATCTGCCCCCCTGGCGAGAGTGCCAGTGCTTATTGCAGCAGCGATGTCGGAAGGTGCACAGAGACCTTCAAATCCGTGCAATGTGATTCGGCCCCTCGGATCTACTGCTCCGCCTCGATGTGCTTTTGACGGCGAGGGCGCCCAGCGAGTCATCCCCCGACGACGACGAAGTCGACTTCTCACCTTCAGGGGAAAGGCAACCCGCTTTCCCTCCCCTCTCTGCGTCATTCCGGGAGTTTCCGTGAGAGCGATCCGGATCTGATCTGGATCTTTCGCCCTGAAAGGGCGACATTTGAATGGAACTCTGCGATCCGGTCGTCTCTCGCGATATAACCTGCCTTTGCGCTTGAGGCTTCACCTCCAGGGGAAAGTCACCCGCTTTCCCCACCTTTCTTCCATTCCTTAGCTTTTCGCGTCTGGCTTGAGCCGAGCCTTCATTGCCAGCGTCTGCCGCAAGACCGGTAACACGGCTCGATCCTTATCGCGATTGGCTTGTTCCTTGGTCTCGATGACAGCGGCAAGCTCGAGGACGCGAACTTGTGATTCTCCAAGCTGATACAAGATGGTTCGGCCCACAAGATCCTGATAGGTCAGGCCGTTGCCAATGGAGCCGAGTACGTCGAGAGCGCCAAGCTCGGTCAGCAGGAGATGCAGCCGCAGGGTCGCGAGCTTCTCCGCGTCCGGCTCGATGTGCCGCCCCGCGGGATCGCGGTAGCGGGCTTTGAGCTCTCGGAGCGCGGCCAGCAGGCGAGCCAGATTCTCGGGAGTCTTGTCATACAGGACATCCAGATCAAACGTCAGGATGGCGCCCCTTCGAGTTGGGCAGCCACTCCCCCAACGACGAAGAAGTCGACTCCATGACGGAGCAGGGCCCGGAGGAGCCCGAGGAACCTAACGCTCCGCGGCTCGTCCATGCCGGAGCTCCGCGAGCCCGTCCACCCAATCCTGGAGGAGCTCGAGACGCTCAAGAGGTGTCAAGCTGAGGGTCCACTGGATCAGGGTGAGGTCAACCCCGTCGGGAGACTCCTCGGGCCAGGAGACATCCGGCGGTAGCTCGGGGGCTTTGGGAGGAGTCTGAGCCATGGAGCCACTATAGCAAGACCGGAGACGGGCAGAGCCGGATGTTCGACTGCGACCTGAAGCTGAATCTCTAAGCTCGACCTCTACTCGTCAAGGGCGAGTAACGTCTCGCAAAACTCCCCCATGAATCCTGCACCAGTTGCTCCGGAGTCGAAATGCCTCATTGAAATCAAACTTGTCATCTCCCGAGAGATCTACCTGATTCCAAAGATAATTCTTAGCTTCGGCGCTGCAGCCACATGACAATAGCGCATGTTCGTCTCTGAGCCTTTTATAGAAACGGCCCGAGCGTTGGCTGGCCCTGCTCGCGGCGGCTGTCCTCCCCGGCACCGGGCGGGATACGGCGTTCCGTCTTCAGAAGGATTCCGGACCGGAAGGCTTCGCGGTCGAGACCGGAAACGGCGGCGAGGTGGTAGGCTATCTGGAGTTGTTCGATCAAGACTTGGTAAAGGCTCTGGGGCCTTCTGGAAGCGGCTGGGCAAGTTGCTCTGGATCGGGCCGGGGCGATCGACACAACCGAATGTTCGTAGCGTTCCAGTGGCGCGAATTACACCGCACACGAACGTTCACGCATCTTTGAGAAGTGCTCCCGCATCACGACGGGAGGTTCCCGGGACACCTGGGAGGCGCTCCGCGACACCGGCAGGCTCTCGTGCGTTCTTTGACCCGTGGGTCGCGGAATCCGGAACGCGGTTCCATTCATCGGACCCGTGGGTCCAGTGACGCGACCCGTGGGTCGGCTCGTCGGACCCGTGGGTCCTTTGAAGCAACCCGCGGGTCCAATGAAGCACTTCACGGGTCCTGTGTCGCAATTCATGGGTTCTGTGTTCAGACCCGCGGGTCGATCGACGCAGACCGCGGGTCCAGTGACCGGCTGGACGGGTCAAATGTCGCGACCCACGGGTCCGGCGGTGCAATTCGCGGGTCCAGGAATGCGAACCGTGGGTCCGGCGGCGCATCGCCCGGGTCGAACCGCTGACGGGGCCGCCCTGGGTTCGCGCGTTCTCTGCTAGACTGCGGCGCTTATTTCTCGGCGCCCCCCTTTGGGTCTCGCCTCTTCGAGGTATTCGACATGCTCAAGAAGATTTCGCCCCGCACGACTCTGTTCTCCCTGGGGCTCGCTCTGCTCCTCTCCGGCTGGACGGCCTGCAAGGGCACGCCCGACAAGGCGGCTGACAAGGCCGGGACTCCGGCGGCCGGCACGTCCGACACCGCCGCTGCGACCCCTGGCTCGACGCCGGCCGCTCCTGGGATGGCCAGGAGTGGGACGCCGGCGGCCGGACAGCCTGGCGGTCAACCTGGTGCGACTGGCCTTCCGGGCCAGCCGGTCTCCAATCAGCCGGTGATGCCGGTGGAAAAGATCCCGGCGGTTGTGGCGCGCGTGAACGGCCAGGAGATCAAGAAGGCGGAGCTCATGGACGGCGCCCAGATGGTGCAGATGCGCCTCGCCCAGGCGGGCCAGCCGGTCACCGCCTCAACCGATTTCTACCATCACGTGCTCGACGAGCTGATCGCCATCACCCTCCTGCAGCAGGACGCCAAGGCGCAGGGGATCACCGCCTCCGACCAGGAGGTGCAGCAGATGGTCGCCGCCCGCAAGCAGAACTTCCCCAATGAGGAGGCCTACAAGAAGGCCCTCGCCCAGGCGGGAGTCACGGAGGCCAAGCTGCGCGAGCAGGCCCGCGACACGATCTCGGTCCAGAAGTACGTCCAGACCAAGCTCGCCCCCCAGGCCACCGTCTCCGACCAGGCGGCGAAGGACTTCTACGAGAAGAACAAGGGGCAGATGCAGATGCCGGAGCGCCTCCACCTGCGTCACATCTTCGTCCTCGTCGACCCGAAGGCCGCCACCCCCGCCGACCGGGAGAAGGCCAAGCAGAAGGCCGAGGGCCTCCTCAAGCGCGTGCAGGGGGGCGAGGACTTCGCCAAGGTGGCGACGGAGGCCTCGGACGATCCCGGCTCGAAGAGCCGGGGCGGCGACATCGGCCTGGTCGGCCACGGCCAGACCGATCCGGCGTTCGAGGCTGCCGCCTTCGCGCTCAAGAAGCCGAACGAAATGAGTCCGGTCGTCCAGAGCAGCTTCGGCTACCACATCCTCCAGCTCCTCGAGCGCAAGGAGCCGTCCACGGTGCCCTTCGAGCAGGTGAAGGGGCGGATCGAGCAGATGCTCAAGCAGCAGCAGATCCAGAAGCTGTTCCAGGTGCGGGCGGATCAGTTGCGGGCCAAGGGGAAGGTGGAGACGTATATCTAGGAGCCTGCGCGGCAGGAATCGTTGGCATGCGGTAAAATAGCCGTATGCCAACGACCTTTCGTCGCTACGTTCCGGAACAGTCTCTTCTTCTTCCGCCGTCGCCGCGGGATTGGCTTGCGGA